>Ga0315905_10001121_pt1 | contig 29037 bp, 21 predicted proteins | sample LakEriMetagenome_5_FD_203522 | JGI IMG/M metagenome (GOLD analysis project Ga0315905, IMG submission 203522) | Freshwater fungal communities from buoy surface, Lake Erie, Ohio, United States - Buoy 4 MA121 | ecosystem: Environmental > Aquatic > Freshwater > Lake | place: USA: Lake Erie, Ohio...
GCCGAGGCGGGCATCGTGCTGCCGGTCATGGTCTCGGTCCGGCTCGGCGGCTCGCTTGCCGATGCCGTCTGGAAGGACGAACTGCCCGACGCCGTCGTGGCTGGATCGCGCACGACCGAGGCCGGTACGGAGGTGCTCCTGATCGATGCCGCGGCCGGCGGTGATGTCCTGGTGCAGTTCGATGGCGCGACGGGCCTGCCTGCCCGCGTCCGCGTGGCTCGTCGGCTCCCCGAGGCGTTCTCGCATCCGGCACTCAAGGCCTCGCTGCCGATCGAGTGGTCCTGGTCGGGCAAGGTTCGCCCGGTCGATGCCAAGCCCGTGGCCATCATCAAGCCCAATCGCACCATGGTGGCGTCGCTCAAGGTGTTGCTTGAGCAGCTCGATCCAGCGCCGCGCCGGCTTCCGACCGGGTTGGAAGCCAAGCCGTGACTGCCGTCCCGGCGTCGCTCACCATCCACGGTGAGCCTGCGTCGCAGCATGAACTTCAGCTTCAGCTGCTCGGTGGCCAGGTCCCGGGCATCGAGGTCCTCACGTCGCGGCACGATCGCATGCTCTACGCGACCGATGCGAGCATCTACCAGGTCGAACCGCTGGGTGTGGTGCTGCCGCAGACGCCCGAAGCAGGTGCCGAGGCGGCATGCTGGCTTCTGGAGCGAGGCATCCCGGTGCTTCCCAGAGGCGGTGGCACCGCGCTGGCCGGCCAGACCGTCAATCGCGCGGTCGTGATCGACTTCAGCAAGCACTGCCGCACGATCGAGTCGGTCGACGTGCAGGCGCGACGTGCGATCGTGCAGCCGGGCGTGGTGCTCGACCAGCTCAATGTTGCGCTTGCCGCGCATGGGCTCATGTTCGGTCCCGATGTCGCCACGTCGAGCCACGCCACGATCGGCGGCATGGTCGGCAACAACTCGGCTGGGGCCAACAGCATCGTGTATGGCCGAACCGTCGAGAACCTGATCGCGCTGCAGGTGGCGCTGCCGGATGGTCGGGTGACGTGGCTGCGCGAGGGCGGTGCCGTGGATGACCCGATCCAAGCCGAGCTCGCTGCCCGGCTCTGGTCGATCATCGAGCCGGTCGCTGCTGAGATCGACGCGCGGATCCCCACGATCCTGCGGCACGTCGATGGCTACAACCTCGACCTCTTCCTGAAGCAGGTGCGTGCGAGCACGGCGGGCACCTTTGACCGCGTGAATCTGGCGCACATCGTCTGCGGGGCCGAAGGAACGCTGTGCACCGTGCTGCGCGCACAGCTTGCACTGGTGGCTCGGCCGGCGCACCGCGGGCTTGCCATCCTCGGCTTCCCATCGATCGACGAAGCGTTGGCGAGCCTGGGCGCGCTCCTTGCGACGGGGCCATCGGCGGTCGAACTCGTGGATGATGTCATCATCAGCATGGCGCTGCGCAACCGCGAGTATGCGGGATACGTGCATGTGATGCCCCAGCCTGCCTCGGGCACGCTCGGCGCCGTGCTGTACGTGCAGTACTTCGGGAACGATGCAGCGGAGGTGCGATCGCGTTGCGATGCTGTGGCTGGCATCGTGCCCTCGGCCGCTCACCGGACCTGCATCGACGCCGCATCGATGGAGCAAGCCTGGAAGTTGCGAAAGGCGGGAGAGCCGCTCCTGCATGCCGTGCCTGGCGCGCGCAAGCCGGTCACGTTCGTGGAAGACACGGCGGTCGACCCTTCGCGCCTACCCGCGTTCGTCAAGGAATTCCGGGCGATCGTCGAGCGGCATGGCACGACGGCGGCCTATTACGCGCACGCCTCGGTCGGGTGCCTGCACATCAGGCCGCTCATCGCGCTCGATGACGAGCAGGACCTCGTGACGATGCGGGCCATTGCCGTGGAGATCGCTGAGCTTGTTGCGCGCCACCATGGGGCGTTGAGCGGCGAGCATGGAGACGGTCGCGTGCGCACGCCGCTCCTGCGGATCGTGCTGGGCGAGGCCGTGTGCGAGGCCTTGGTCCGGGTGAAGGCGGTCTTCGATCCGAAGGGCCTGATGAACCCGGGCAACCTGGTCGACCACGCTGATCCGGCCCGCATCACCGCGCACTTGCGGGTGCGCCCGGGCGATGCGTTCGTCAAGGTCGAGCCTCGTCCGACGTTCTTCCGCTTCGCAGCGGAAGAAGGCCTGGAGCACGCGGCCTCGCAGTGCAACGGGGCCGGGATCTGCAGGCGCACGGCCCCTGGCGGCACGATGTGCCCGTCGTACCGGGTCCTCCTGGATGAGCGGCACACGACGCGTGGTCGTGGCAACGCGCTTCGCTTGGCGATCACGGGCCAGATCGGCGATGGTCGGGCCTCATGGTCCGACCCTGCCACGCACGAGACGCTCTCGCTCTGCCTCTCGTGCAAGGCATGCGCGAGCGAATGTCCGAGCAATGTCGACCTGGCCAAGATCAAGGCCGAGTACACCGCGCAGGGATTTGCGGAGCGAGGCCGCGTGCCGTGGCGTGTGCGCTTGCGCGGACGCGTGCGCGGTGTGCAGCGGCTCGGCAGCCGCATGGCGCCCTTGGCCAACGCCGTGGCCGGCGTCGTTCCACTGCGAAAGTTGCTGCAGTCGATCCTGGGGCTGTCCACCGATCGGCCGCTGCCGGCCTTTGGCAAGGATGCGGCGCTTCGCTTGCGCGGCGTGCCGCAACCGGCGGGTGCACCGACCGTCCTGCTCTTCGGCGATTGCTTCACGCAGTACGGCGAGAGTGACGTGGCCATGGATGCCGTCGCCGTGCTCAACGCCTTCGGCTACCGCGTGTCCTTTGCCGATGCCGGGTGCTGCGCCCGTTCGCTCATCTCGACCGGCATGCTGGCCGAGGCGCTGACGACGGTGCCCCGAACGGCCCGCGCGCTCCGCGAGTCGATCGAGCGCGAGCGTGCCGTCGCTGTCCTCATGCTCGAGCCATCGTGCATGAGCGCCGTCGTCGACGATTGGCAGGACCTTTCGCTGCCGCCCGCCGCAACGGACGACGCGCGCGCCGTCGCGGCGCTCGTCGACTCGATCGAGGGTTTCCTCGAGCGCCGATGGTCCGAACACCCGAAGCGTCCTGCGCCGGCTCCCGGCATCGATGAAGCGATCGCCGTGCACCTGCATTGCCACCAGAAAGCGCTCTGGGGTGGCGCCTCCACGATGGGCCTGCTGCGCCGCTTCTATCCCGGTGCCGAGCAGCTGGCGACCGGCTGCTGCGGGATGGCGGGGGCGTTCGGCTACGACGCCGCCACGGCAGGCCTTTCGGTGCGGATCGCCGAGCACGATCTGCTTCCGGCCGTGGCTGCACGGCCGGGCCATCTCGTCTGCGCCCCCGGTACGAGTTGCCGACACCAGGTCCAGGACCTCGCAGGCCGCGACGCGATGCATCCCATCAGCCTCGTGCGCCGGGCGTTGCGCTAGGATCGTCGCATGGCTTCCGAAGGATCCGATGCACTCGACCTGGGTCTCGACCCCTCCATGGCTGGAGTGGACTTGGCTGCGGGCAAGGTGCTCATCGTCGACGACAACCAGCAGAACCTCGAACTCATCCAGGCCTACATGGAGTCGCTCCCGTGCCGCATCGAGGTTGCCACCGACGGCGCCGAGGCCATGGCTTCGATCGCGCGCGAGCAGCCTGACCTGGTGCTGCTGGATGTCATGATGCCCCGCATGTCGGGCTTCGAGGTCTGCCAGAAGCTCAAGGGCAATCCTGCCACGCGCGACATCGTGATCATCATGGTCACTGCGCTCCATGAGGTCTCCGACATGGAGCGTGCGGTCGAGTGCGGCTGTGACGACTTCGTGAGCAAGCCCGTCAACAAGATCGAATTGCTGGCCCGCGTGAAGGGCCTGCTCGCCCTGCGCCTCCTGAAGAAGCGCCTGGCCGACTACATGCGCGACCAGCGCTCCTGACCGGCCGATCGATCCACAGGACGACAGCGGCCCGCCATGATGGCGGGCCGCGTTGCTTGCTGGATGAGGTTGGTTCAGGCGGCGATGCGCATGACGACCGGGGGGGTGTCGCCTTCGCGATGCCAGACGCTGTCGGCTCCGCGGGGCGCACAGGCATGGTGCAGGTGGTCGAGGTAGCGCCGAAGGTCTTCGGCGTCGAAGAGCTCGAGCCAGTCGCGGCCGGCGCTCGGGTTCAGGCTGGTGATCTCGTCGATGAGGTGGTCCTTGTCGAGCATGGTGCCTCCTGTGGCGTGCCCGTTGCATCGGCCGCGCAAAACGACGGCGTTGAAAAAACAACACGGTTCACAGGCTTTCCCGTGCAACCGCGTCGATCGATGGGTGCTCGCGGGCGGGCACCCACTACAGGTTGTGGTCAGCCGTTGGCGGCCTCGGGATGGCTGGCCGCCGGCAGCACGTCGCGATAGCGGTAGAACCGGCTCGCGACCATGAAGACCATCGTGGCGCCGAGCATGAGGGCGGTGAAGAACCAGTAGTAGCTCGCGCCCACGAGCGTGCTGTTGCCGTCCGCGTCCTGCGTGAACCGGTTGACGAGCGCCGTGAGCACGTTGCCGGCCGAGACCGAGAGCAGCCACAGGCTCATGACGATCGACTTCATCGATGCCGGTGCCTGCGTGTAGCTGAACTCCAGGCCCGTGATCGACACCATGACCTCCGCGGCGGTGAGCACCAGGTAGGCCAAGAGCTGCCAGGCGATGCTCGGCCACGTGGCTTCGAGCCTCGAGCCATCCTTCGCGATGGCGATGCCGCCGAGGGCGATGGTGTCAGCTACCTTGCCGTCCCGCTCGGTGCCGGCTGCGGTGGTCCGAAGCGCGTCCAGCTCGGCGGCCGGGGCATTGCGCTCGAGGGTTCGCAGGGCTTCGGCGGTCTTCGCCAGGTCGATGCCCTCGGCAGCCACGATCGGGGCGATCTTGGCGCGGAAGGCCGCCTGCTCGTCATCGATCAGCCGCTGGGCGTGGGCTGAGATCGCGAAGGCCACCACCGTGAGCACGAAGCCCATGCCGATCTTGCGCAGCGGCGTGAGCTTGATGAGCTTGCCCATCGCGGGATAGATCACGTAGGCGAAGAGCGGCACGTAGATCAGGATCAGGAGGGGATTCACCGCCTGGACCTGGCTCTCGAGCCACTGGATGCCCAGGAAGTTGCAGTCCATCTGGCCCGCCTGCAGCACCCATGCGCTGCCAGTCTGGTCATAGAGCGACCAGAACACCGCGACGAAGGCATAGACCATCACGAGCCGGAGGATCGCCGAGCGGCCCTCGGGCGCCGTGGCCTCGCGCAGGAACGCGAACCCCTGCGGCGGCAGGTGCGCGTAGCGCTTTCGGCCGAGCCAGAAGACGAAGGTGGCGATCGCCATGAGGACCCCGGGAACGCCGAAAGCCCAGCCCGGTCCGTGCGTCTTCAGCAGCCACGGAGTCAGGAGCGTGCTGAAGAACGAGCCGAAGTTGATGGAGAAGTAGAACCATCCGAAGACCCGGCTCATCAGATGGCCGTTTCGACGGCAGAACTGGTCGCCCACGTGGGCCGACACGCAGGGCTTGATCCCGCCCGAGCCGCACGCGATCAGGAACAGGCCTGCCATGAGCCAGCTGCGCGGGTCAAGCGAGGCCTGCAGTGCCGCCGCGGGCAGGTCGATGCACGCGAGCGCGGCGTGGCCGAGGCAGTACACCATCGACAGGATCATGATCGTCAGGTACTTGCCCAGCAGAGCATCCGCGATGAGCGCACCCAGCACCGGGAAGAAGTAGGCGCTGGCCACGAACCATGCGACCCACTCCGTGGCCTCGGTGCGCGTCATGTAGTCGGGCGTTCCCGTCGCGCTGAGCATGTACTGCGTCATGAAGACCGCGAGGATCGTCTTCATGCCGTAGAAGCTGAAGCGCTCGGCAGCCTCGTTGCCGATGATGAACGGGATGCCCGGCGGCATTCGGTCCGTGTCGAGCGGGGCGGTTCGGAAGGCGCTGGCAGCGGCCGACGCAGGTCGATTCGACAGACTCGTCATTCCCGCAGCGTAGCGGGATCAGGGCTGCACGTCGGTGGCGGCAAGCTCGACGCCCGTGGGCAGGCCGGCGCCCGCATCGACCCATCGGATGGCGCCGAGCGCGTTGGTCACGCGCTGCGTCGCGGCGCGGCGCATGCGACGGGCCTGGCCCTCGTTGCGATCGACGGAGAATTCGCCGAGGAGCTCAGCAGGGGTGAGCCGATCGACGAAGCCCTTCGTGCGAGCAATCAGGCGCAGGTCGGAACCCTCGACCTCCAGCGACATCGAGCCGGCCTCCGGGCTGCCAGAGACCGAGGCGAATCCACCGCCCCCGTACAGCCCGGCTTCGCCCGCGCTCAGCACCAGGAGCCGCAGCGAGACGTTGGTGCTCGTGGGGTCGATGGCGGTTCGACCGGGCAGGGGATTCCACAGGAAGCCCACGTGAAGCACCTGTCCGCTGACGGCTTCGTCGGACTCAAGCCGTGCTGGATCGATGTCCGTGAGCACGATTGAAGCACCGGCTTCCTCGATGCTGAACGACGCCGCGACCGGTGAAAGACCCAAGACCTCGTCGGCGCCGCCGCGGCGGGTGACTTCGATGGGCGCGGCAGTGCCACAGCCCGCGACCAGCAGGGCGATCCACATGATGTGCTTCATCGTGCTGCTCCCGGGGTTCGGCCGAGGAATCCGAAGCGCGCATCGGCGGGACGACGGATCAGGGATGCTGGTTCGGGGATGCCCAGTGCTCCATACGTGTCGCGCTCCACGATCGCGCGCAGGACGGTGCGTTGGATGCGAGGCAGTGGCGTGGCGAGCGCGAAGGAGCCGAGCCCGTACACCGCCTCGGCCGCCGTCTTGGGGTTGGCGTACGGCCAGCCCGAGGCGAACAGCACGCGACCGGCGACACCATGCTGTACCGCACCGAGCATGGCGTTGTAGAGCGCCCAGGGCTGGCTCACGATGCCGCTCGTATCGGTCCACGCGTTCTCGAACGCCGTCATCATGGCGATGCACTCGTCGATCCAGGGCCAACCCATGCCGGAGAAGACGACCTTGAGCCGTGGCAGCTGGCGCAGGGTGTCGGTCCACGCCGTCGGCCGATCGTTGCCGATGGCAGCGTTACGGGTATATGGAGCGGGCCGGCTGACGAACACTGGCAGTCCATCCGCGGCGCATTGCTCGAAGAGACGCATCGCCGGGGCATCGCTTGGAAGGAAGCCCTGCAGAGCAGGACTCACGCAGATCCCGAACAGCCCAAGGTCGGTGCATCGACGGAACTCATCCCAGGCATCATCGCTGGTTGGGTCGATGCCCGCGATGCCGACGTAACGGCCATTGCCCTGGCGAACCGCATCGATCACCGCGTCGTTGGGGATGTTCGCCCCAACGCGATCAGCACGGAACCCGTGGATGATGGCGCCTGCGAGAGGTTCCGTCGCGCGCTCAAGCGCGGCGGGCGATGCATCCAACGGCAGCGAGCCCGACAGTTTCCGAACGGGTGCTGACAGTTCGATGCCGAGGTTGTCGAGGCCGGGCCAAGTGCGCGTGTGCGCGTCAATGATCATCGCGGGGCGATTGTACGGACGGCCGCGCCGGCCTGCGCACTGCCGGCCACAGGATCGGCCCGGCGCGGGGCGCCGCATCCGAGTGAGTCGATCAGGCCTCGGACCGTACGCGCGATGCTGGCGCTGTCGATGCCGGCATCGGCCATCTGCTCGGCGCGCTCGCCGTGACCGATCCATGCGTCAGGCAGGCCCATGCGCACGATGCGCGACGTGTCCAGGCCCATCTCGTTGCACGCTTCGAGCACGCAGGAGCCGAATCCGCCGCGGACCGAGTGGTCCTCGACGGTCACGATCGGGGTGCCAGCCTGGATCAGGCGGCGCAGGAGGCCTGCATCGACCGGCTTGGCGAAGCGAGCGTCGTACACGGCCACGCGGTACTCGGGCAGCATCGGAAGCGCATCGAGCGCATCGAACGCCAACGTTCCATACGCGATGATGGCCACGTCGGCGCTGGTCGGCTCGACCAGCGGACGGGCCACGCCGAGCTGGAAGGCCGGGCAGGGGTCGCTGGCCAAGCGCGTGTCCACGTTGGCGCGTGGGTATCGCATGGCTGAAAGCCCCTGGTCGTAGCCGGCCATGAATTCGATCGCTGCCTTCATGCTGGCTTCGTCGATGGGCGCCAGCAGCGCCGCCTTGGGCAGCGTGGCCAGGAGCGACACGTCGCAGAACCCGTGGTGCACGGCCCCGTCGCCGCCGACGAGACCAGCGCGATCGAGGCACAGCCGCACGGCCAAGCCCTGCAGCGCCACTTCCTGGAACGCCTGGTCGTACGCACGCTGCAGGAACGTGCTGTACACGGCGAAGAAGGGCTTCCAGCCGGTCTTCGCGAGCCCGGCCATCATGTCGAGGGCGTGGCTTTCGCAGATGCCGGTGTCCCAAGTGCGCTCCGGGAACCGCGCGAGTGGCTTCGAGATGCCGGTGCCATCAGGCATGGCGGCCGTGGCGGCGCAGACCTTGGAGTCGCGTGCCATCAGGTCGACCATGGCCTCGCCGAAGACGGCAGTGAACGACCGTCCGCCCTTCTTGATCTCGACGCGGCAGCCCTCGTTCTCGAGATCGCCTTCCGCGACCGTGAATGGGCTCGGCGAGTGGAACGTGCACGAATCCTGCTCCGCGAAGCGGAAGCCCTTGCCCTTGACGGTCTTCACGTGCAGCACGATTGGACGGTCGGTGTGCTTGGCCTCGTTCAGGAACTCGATGAGCGTGGGCAGGTCGTGGCCATCGATGGGGCCGACCGTGAGCAGGCCGAAGTGCTCGAACCATGCGTCATCGCTCAGGAAGCTCTTGCTGCTCTCGCCGACGCGGTGGTAGAGATCGCGCGCAAGCCGCCCGCCCGGGATGTTCTCCGTGATCTGCTTCGCGGCCTTCTTGAATTCGCCGTAGGTGTGCGACAGGCGCACTCGGTCGAAATACTGCGCCACCGCGCCCTGCGGCTTGGCGATGCTCATGCCGTTGTCGTTGAGCACGACCAGGAACTGCCGGTGCAGGGTGCCCGCGCCGTTCAGGCCTTCCATCGCGAGGCCGTTGACGATCGACGCATCGCCGATCACGGACACGACGCGGCGGCCGGTGGGGTTCTCGTGCGACCAACCCTCGCCATTGAGCGAATCCCCGCGCGCCATGCCCACGGCGGTGCTGATGGCCGTACCGGCATGGCCCACGCTGAAGAGGTCATACGGACTCTCGACTGGGGCGGGGAAGCCCGCCATGCCACCGCGCTGGCGCAGCTTGGGCAGAAGATGCTGGCGACCCGTGAGCAGCTTGTGCGTGTAGCACTGATGGCCGACGTCGAAGAGCAGTCGATCGTGTCCGAAGTCGAACACGTAGTGCATGGCCACGGTCAGTTCGACCACGCCGAGGTTCGGCGCGAGGTGGCCACCGCTGCGCGAGACTTGATCGCAGATCGCGGCGCGGATCTCGGCGCAGAGCTCCTGCAGCTGGGCGATGCTCAGGCGTCGAAGGTCGGTGGGTGACTGGATGGTTGGCAGGTGGGCCATGGGCGGTTCTCGAGAGTCGAACAAGTGTAGTCGGCTACGCCATGTGGGCGCAGCCGGATCGACGGGATGGACGGGTTTGGCGGATCAGCGCGTGCGACCGGCGAGGTAGTCGGTCAGTCGCCCCAGCGGTTCGCCTGCCGGCCCGAGCGGGGCCAAGGTCTGGAGCGCCTCCGAGCGCAGGCGCTCGATCTCGCTGCGCGTGCGATCCAGGCCATGAACGATCGGGTAGGTGAGCTTGCCTGCGTCGCGGTCCTTGCCGACTGCCTTGCCGGCGTGCTCCGCCGTCTGCGTCTCATCGATCAGGTCATCCACCGCCTGGAACATCACGCCATTGAGGGTGCCCCATCGGGTCAGGAGCCCAAGCAGCGGTTCCGGCGCACCGGCACTCAGTGCTCCCATCCGGCACGAGCACACCAGGAGCGCACCGGTCTTGTTCGCGTGGATCCGTTCAAGTCGATCCACGGCGCTCATGCCGTCAGGGAAGCCCCCGAGCGTGTCATGGACCTGGCCGGTGATCATGGCGTTGGTCGCGCGGCTGAGCTCCATGACGATGCGGAGCGCACCGCGCGGCGACGCTGACGCGGCCTGGAAGGCCAGCGCCAGGAGCGCGTCGCCGGCGAGGATCGCCATCGCCTCGCCCATCGCTCGATGGAGCGTGGGGCGCCCTCGTCGCAGGTCATCATTGTCGAGCGCCGGAAGGTCATCGTGGACCAGGCTGAATGCATGGACCATCTCGATCGCGGCAGCGGCATCGAGGGCATCGTCGATCGATCCGCCGGCCGCGCGGGCACAGGCCAGCACCAGGGTCGGACGAAGGCGCTTGCCGCCTCCAAGGAGCGCGTACTCGACGGCACTGCGCAAGTTCGGGGCATAGTCCGCATGGGCCACGTGGTGGGCCAGCCGCGCTTCGATCGCGGCAAGGTCCTCTTGGTCGAACACATCCGGCTGCGTGGTCATGGTCACGCTTCGAGTGTAACGCGGCCCTGTCCCTATGATGCCACGCTCCATGGGACCTGCTGCGCACTTCCTGAAGTTCATGAATCACGGCGGCTTTGTGATGTGGCCGCTGCTCGTGCTGAGCATCATCAGCGTGACCGCCACGGTGGAGCGCACGCTCTTCTGGATCAAGCTGCACGGCCGGCGCGGCGTGCGTGAGTACGACGCCGTCGTCACGCGCCTGCGCAACGCCGACGAGGAGGGCGTACGCAGCATGGATCGCGCGGGCGACAATCTGTACGCCGACGTGGCAGGCGGTCTCCTCGACGAGGGGACGGACGACGCCCATGCGCTGGCGGTCGTCGAGAACCAGCGGCCACGGCTGGAGCGCTTCAGCGTGCTGATGAGCGCCATCATCACGGGTGCGCCGATGTTCGGCATCCTCGGGACCGTGCTTGGCATCATCGACAGCTTCGGCGTGCTCGGCGGCGAGGACACGCTCGCGGATCCTCGCTTGGTCAGCAACGGCATCTCCGAGGCATTGATCGCCACCGCGACCGGACTGGTCGTCGCGCTCGTCACGCTCTTCCCGTACATGGCGTTCAAGGCGCAGTCCGACCGGGCGATGGGACGCCTCGAAGCGCTCATCGCTGCCGCGAAGACTGGTTTTCCCACGCGCCGCGCACGCACCGCGCGGCCGACCGAGGCGCCCTCGCAGGCCTTCAGCGCATGAACAGCACGCCCGCCATCCTTGGGACGCTCGCCGCATCGATGCTCTGCTGCGGGTTCGGTTGGGCAACCGCTGGCCAGGACGCTGCAGCATCTGTGCCGCCCACGCCTGCAGAGCAGGCCTGGACAGGCTCCCGCACGGAGGCTGACGGGCGATTGGTTCTCGAGACCGCCACACGGACGTTCACGCGCCCTGGTGCGCCCGCCATCACGCTCGTGGGCGTCGCGCACATCGGTACAGCTGACTACTACAAGGGCTTGCAGGCGATCCTCGATGCACATGACCTCGTGCTGTACGAGTCGGTCTATCCGACCGGAGCCGCAGCGCCCGGCGGCAGCGATGCGGCGGCTCGCGTTGCGTCCACGCGGGCGAGCATGCTCTGGCTGCGCGACCTGGTCGATGCCACGTGGCGCGCCGATGGCGCCGTCCCCACGATCGATCGTGTGGCGCAACACGCGGGCGCCGACGATTCACGCTGTCCGGCCTGGATCAAGGCTGCCTCCGTCGATGCGTGGGGGCAGCCCTTGGCGATTATCACGCTCGACGATGGGTTTTCGCTGGTGTCGCTGGGGGCTGATGGCCGCATCGGTGGCAGCGGCGAGGATGCCGACCTGCGCCTCCTGCAGCGATCGCGCAAGCCCAAGGCCGACGGTGACGGCCTGCAGCGTGAACTGGCCCGCATGCTGGGTCTCGAGTTCCAGCTCGACCGCATCGACTACGCACAGCCGGGCTGGGTCGTGAGTGACATGACGTTCGCCCAGCTCGAGAAGGCCTTCGAGCGACGTGGCGTGACCGACGGCATGGTGCAGGGCAGCCTGCGCGGCGGCGGCCTGAGCGGCGATGCGATCGGAACGGTCATGACGATCGTCAAGGTCATGGATGCAGCCTCCGGCGGCAGTGCCAGCGAAGCGGTCAAGCTCCTCATGGTCCAGGTCCTTGGCAGCAGGGCGGCGACCGACGGCGCCATGCTTGGCGAAGAAGGCAAGGTCATCCTCGACGACCGCAACGAGCTGGTCTGGGCTGACCTGCAGAAGCGTCTCGGTACGGCTCCGCCGCAGCGCATCGCCATCTTTTACGGCGCTGCACACATGGCTGACTTCGCGCGTCGGCTCCACGAGGTCGGCTACACCGCCGGCGACGTGACCTGGTCGACCACCCTCTCCGCGGATCCTCGTCGTGCCGGCGTCGATGAAGCCACCATGAAGAGCCTTCGCGACGCCATGGAGCGTGCGGGTCGCCGGTCGGCCAAGGCGCCAGCGAGCGTCTCGCCGAAGCCAGAGCAGTCAGCGCGTCCGCCCGCCAGCGGAGCAACTCCCGACCCGGCACCATGAGTTCGGGGGAGCTCCAGCTCCGGGTGCTCTCGGGTCTGCCAGCAGGGACGGCGCCGCTGGTCGTGGACCCGCAGGTCGGCGCCGTGCTGGGGCGTGGCAGCGATTGCTCCATGGTGATCGATCACCCGGCGGTCTCTCGCCGGCACGCACGCATCGAGGCGGTGGCCGGCACCTGGACGGTTCGCGATCTCAGCAGCCGCCATGGCACCAAGGTCGATGGCGCGGTGCTCGCGCCAAACGAGCCGGTCCAGCTGCGGCCGGGCTCGCGCATCGATCTCGGCCCCGTGGCGTTGCGTGTCGAGCGAAGCGGTGCAACGTCGGCATCGTCGATCAGCTCGACGCTCCTCGATGGTGCAGGCCACGCGCGCGCGCGCGTCGTGCAGGGCGGTGGTGCCATGGCGGCGCGTCGGCTCGACGCGCTCATCGCCATCGTGGGCATGCTGCAGCGTGCAGGAACCGAGGACGCCGTTGTCGCCGCCGTGCTGCCTGAGCTCGTCAAGGCCACCGGATTCGCGCGTTGCGTGTTTGTGCGTGGCATCGACGCCTCGGGCTCCGCCGATGTGCGCGCGGCGCATCCTGAAAGTTCTGCATCGAAGCCGCTGAGCCGCACGCTCCTCAACGCCGCCGCCGGCGGACAGACGGTGGAGCTCGCGGAGCAGCCGGACCTTGCCGGTGCGGTGAGCCTCATCATGGCCGAGGTCGTCGGAGCCGTCTGTGCGCCCGTCGTCATTGACGGCGTGGCGGAGTCGTTCCTCTACCTCGATGCATCGGGTGACCAGCTTCCGGCGTCGGATGCGGGTCCGTTCTGCCGCGCGATCGCCGAGATCGTCTCGATGTGCGTGTCGAACCTCCGCCGCGAGGCAGCCGAGGCGGAACGCCGGGCCCTGGTTGAAGATCTCGGTGCGGCACGCAGTGCGCAGGAACGCCTGATGCCGGCTGTTGAAGGCGAGTTGGGCGGGTTCCGCTATCGCCTTGCCAGCGTGCCCGGTCGGTTCGTTGCCGGTGACATCGTCGGGTTGCACGGATCGGATGACCGCCTCACGGCCTACCTCGGCGACGTGAGTGGCAAGGGGGCCGGTGCGGCCATGCTCATGAGCGCCATCCAGGCACACATCGCAGCGCAGCTCTCGTGTGGACGGGTGCTGCAGGAGTCGGTCGACGGACTTGGGGACTTCGTCAGCGTCCATGCGGGCGCTGGACGATTCGCCACCATGTTCTTCGCCTCGTTCGATGCCGCTTCCGGGAGCGCTACCGTGATCGATGCGGGGCACGGTTATGCGGTGTTGGTCGATCCGGTGAGTGGTCCGAAGGCGATGGCATGCGAAGGCGGCCCGCCGATCGGCGCCGTCTCCGGATGGTCGTATGACCGCAGCGACGTGATGTGGCCCATCGGTGCGCGGCTGGTCGTCTTCTCCGATGGTGTGGCAGAGCAGCTCGATGCCGATGGACGGCAGCTCGGCCTTGAACGCATCGTGGAGGTCCTTTCGCGCAGCGAGACCGTCGAGGGTGACGTGTCGGGGATCCTCGCCACGCTCGAGGCTCATGCCGGCGGTTCGCAATACGCCGACGACGTCACGGTGCTCAGCATCGAGCGCGTGCGCTGAGTCGAGCCGCTGTCCCGGTGGCAAGCGCCTCGGTGGAGGCGCACAGGGTCAGTCGCCGTGCGTCCAGTTCGGGGTCGTCGCACCGTTGGCCCAACGGCGCATGTCCATCAGGTCGCGCAGGTTCACCAGACCGGTGCTGCCATCAGCGTTGGAGATCGTCGCGTTGGCGCCGTAGCGAAGCAGGGGGGCTGCTTCCTGGAGGAGAATCTCGAGTCCGCCGGCCTGCATCGGGGCGGGGGCTGGCGTCGGTGACGGCGCCAGCATGGCCGAGAGCGCATCGTGCTCGCCGAAGAGCGCCAGATCGACGCCTTGCAGGTTGCCTCCACCCATGCGCCAGATCTCGGTGGCACCCAGTCGCGGCGGCACCGACCACGCAGCACCCGGGTAGGTGTCGCTGTCTTCGATGTAGAGCCCCGCGGGTCGAAGCGCCGAGCTCGAGAACACGATCATCTCGCTGCTGCGGGCGATCTGGCCGATCGATCGCGCGACGATCTTGCCGCGCACGTTGGCACCGTTGTCCTGGTAGATCGCGTCACGGAAGCGGAACGCCGGGATGCCGATGCCTGGATCGACGTTCCACCAACCACCGAGGTAATACGCGTTGTAGCCGAAGCCCGGCTGAAGGGCGAGGCCCGCGCCGGCGAGACCGGTGACGCCCGCGAATGCCGCCGGCAGCGTGGGCTCGTACTCCATGTCGGAGTAATAGAGGGACTCATCGAGGTTGGTCTCGGCGGTGTCGCGGTAGCCGAGGAACGGGTCGTACTCGTACCCCAGGAACGCGGCGAGGCGCCAGCCATACGTCTGCGCCAGCTCGGGGGCGAGCTGCTGGCCGTTCTGGTTCTGGTACTTGACCTTCCACGCGGTCTGCACCGCAGGGCTCAGGTAGCCCGGCAGGCACTGGTCGCCATTGTTGTTCGCGTACTGCTGCCACGCCACGATGAGCTGGCGTGCGCGCGACTGGTCCTTCGAGGCCTTGCCAGTCTCGATGGCCTTCTGGATGCCCACCGTGAGCAGGCTGATCAGCACCCCGATGATCGAAATGACGACGAGGATCTCGACGAGCGTGAAGGCGCGACCGTTCGTGCGGCGGTTCATGCACGCAGCCTACGCCAAACACGCTCCCAGGCGATCAGGGAAGCCGCAACGGGTGATGGGTCGGCCGCGGCGGCCTTGACATGGTGCCTAATGCGTCGCCCGCGGGCGTCGATCAGCCGGTCTGACCGACCGAGACCTGCGCAACCTGGCCGGCTGCGATCTTGGCGGCGCCGCTGCCGAGTTCACCGATCGGATCGGGCGGCTTGATCTCGACGAGCTTCTCGCCCAAGCGTGCCTGGCCGGCCTTGACCTTGGCCTCGAATGCCTTGCATTCCTGCAAGAGGCGAGGCAGGATCTCCTCCTCGGTCACGTTGGCGACCTTCTGGCCCTGCACGTAGATGATGCCGCGGCGATCGCCGGCGAAGACCGCCACGTCGGCACCCTCGGCTTCGCCGGGGCCGTTCACGATGCAGCCCATCACGGCGACCTTGACCGGCAGTTCGAGCTCGGGCATGAGCACCTTCTCGACTTCCTTGACCAGCGTGAACAGGTCGACCTGGATGCGTCCGCAGGTCGGGCAGGCGATGAGCTCGACGCCCTTGCGCTCGCGCAGGCCGAGGCAGCAGAGCATCTCGATGGCATCCTTGACCTCGTCGATGTGGTCGCTCGCGTACGAGATGCGCACGGTGTCGCCGATGCCGTTGGCCAGCAGCGTGCTGAGGGCGGAGATGGAGCGGATGCAGCCGGAGTCGCGCGTGCCGGCGTGGGTCACGCCCAGGTGCAACGGGTAATCGAAGCGCTTGGAGATCTCGCTGTAGATGTCGATCACGAGCGCCGCATCCATGCTCTTGGCGCTGATGCAGACATCGTGGAAGTCGCGTTCGGCGAAGATGTCGAGGTACTCCTCGAGCTTGGCAATCATGAGCGCCAGCAGGTGGCCGGACTTGTGGCCGGCGAAGAACTTGCCGAGCTCCTCGGCGCGACGGGCCTTGTCCTTGCGCTCGATGATCGAGCCCTCGTTCACGCCGATGCGGATCGGGATGCCGCGCTCCTTGCAGGCGTCGATGACCTGGTTCACCTGGTCGCGGTCGCTGATGTTGCCCGGGTTGAGGCGGATCTTGTGGACCCCGGCCTCGACGGCCTCGATCGCGCGCTGGTAGTGGAAGTGCACGTCGGCGACCACCGGGACGTTGACCTGCCGCATGACTTCCTTGAGAGCCTCGGTGTCCTTGCGCTCGGGAACGGCCACGCGCACGATGTCGGCACCGGCCTTGGCGTAGCGGTTGATCTCGGCTACGCAGGCATCGATGTCGTGCGTGTAGCCGGCGTTCATGGTCTGCACGACGACGGGGGCGCCGCCACCGATGCGCACGCGGCCGACGCGATCGTCGCCGACGATGACCTGACGGGTGATCTTGCGGGGAGTCATGGGCCGCAGAGTGTAGCCCCGCGCCACGCTCCTGTTCCATAACCGCTATCTTCGACGACTCAGGAGATCCAGCATGACCACCCCAGCGAACGGCTCAGCGAACGGACGGCTCTCGATCATGATGTTCCTGCAGTACGCCATCTGGGGGGCGTGGCTGCCCTTGCTCTGGCCGTACCTGTCGAACCACCTGAAGTTCACCGGCGCCGACATCGGCAACGCCTTCGCGCTGGGGGCGCTGGGCGCCATCTTCGCGCCATGGATCGCCGGCCAGATCGCCGACCGCTACTTCAACACCGAGCGCTTCCTGGGCCTGGCCCACATCGCCGGCGGCGTCTTGGTCTGGATGCTGGCGTCCATCGAGACGGTCGACCAGTTCCTCTGGTTCAGCTTCTTCTACAGCATCGTGTACTCGCCGACGCTGCCGCTGACCAACTCCCTCGCGCTGAGCCACTGCGACCGTGATCGTGACTTCGGGAAGGTTCGCCTCTGGGGCACCGTCGGCTGGATCGTGGTCGGCATCGCCATCGGCCAATGGCTGCTTCGCATGCACACCCCTGGAGCCGAGGCGCTGGCCGGGCTCGACGCCGCTGCCGCCAAGGCCAAGACCGATGCCGCGCACTATGCCGGCATGGCCGATGCGTTCAAGCTCTCCGGCATCCTCGGCGTGGCCATGGGCCTGTACTGCCTGCTTGCGCTCCCCAGCACGCCGCCGCAGCCGGGCCGCCAGAAGAGCGCGATCCGCGAAGCGATCCAACAGGTTCGCCTGGCGCCGCTGGTCACCCTGTTCATGCTCGCGGTGCCCGTGAGCTGCATCCATCAGTTCTACTTCGTGCACACCAGCGGTTTCGTCGGCGGCCTGCAGGGCGACACGCAGGACGGCTTCAGCAAGGTCGTGAACTCGATCTTCGGTGTTGGTGGAGGTGGCCTGATGACGATCGGCCAGATGAGCGAGATCGCCGTGTTGGCCTTCATTCCCGTGCTCGCAGCGACCTACAGCCGCAAGACGCTTTTGGCGATCGGCTTGGCCGCCTACGCAGCCCGCATGTTCCTGTTCGCCTACGGCCCCGGCATGGCGGCCGGTGCAGGCATGAGCCCGCTGGCCTTCGTGATCCCCGGTGTCGCGCTGCACGGACTCTGCTTCGGCTGCTTCATCTTCGTGGCCTTCATGATCGTCGACGAGGAGACCAGCGGCGACGTGCGCGCGAGCGCCCAGAGCCTCTTCAACCTCGTCATCATCGGGATCGGCATCATCGTCGGCAGCAAGATCGCCAGCGCGGTGTCGGACATCACCAAGGTCGATGGCGTGCAGGACTTCAAGGCCATGTTCAGCGTGCCAATGTGGGGCGCGCTCTTCTGCCTCGTCATGCTGTTGATGTTCTACCTGCCCAAGAGCCCGCGGAAGGCGACAGCCGCCAACTGACCGCGCGGACGCGCGGCGAAGGACCGCTCGGTCGCTCCGGACGAGCGCGGCCACGACCGTGATCGTTCAGACGCTTCGGACAAACGCCGATGGCCGTCTGTCGCGGCCGTCGCGGAAAGGGGGCGCGGCATGCCTCGCGGAGCGAGTTCCGCAGCCTGCGAGGAAAGCTGGCGCGCAGTGCCAGTCAGTGACCACAGGTTGACTGCCGCGCCAGTTTCTGAGCCGGCGAGGACTGTCTGAGCGAACGAGGCATGCCGGCGCCCCAAAGGAGCGACGGCCGCACAGAGGAATCAAGCATCCAGCGCATGCAAGCGCCACCACCTCACGGAGCGACGGCTGCGTCACCTCGGCGAATCACGGAGCACACCGAACCGCCCGCGCCCCCAGCCCGCGCTCAGCCGGTCCAGGCCGGCAGCGTGGCCACGCCGCCTTCCATCGCGAGCGCCGACAAAGGCGTGCCCTCCGGCACAGGTGTCACGCCGTCGCGACGCGTGAGCGAGAGCTTGGTCTGCCCGCGCATGTGTTCTTCGAGCGCAATCTCGAGCGCCTTGCGTCGGTCATCGGGAAGCTTGGCGAACGCCTCGCGGCCGCGGCACTTTGGGAAGGCACGGCAGCCAAGCCATGGACCTCGCTTCCCGTCGCGCAGGTTCATCACGTCGCCGCACTTGGGGCACGGGATGTCGGTCACGACCGGCGGCGGCGAGGGGAACTTGAGCCCGCTCTTGCGGTCCAGATTCAGGATGAACGGTGGGGGTTCGGTCGGCAATTCCGCTGCCTTCTTGCCCTTGGGCTTCACCGGGCGCGGCTTGTCCTCGACGAGGAAGTCGCCGAAGCGGCCCGTGCGCTTGACCATCGGCACGCCGGCAGGCGAGAGCAGGTCGAGCTGCTCGGCCATCAGAGGTTCACCGCGGCGGTTGCACGGCGAAGCGAACGAGCACGCCGGCACCAGCTTCGGTGGTTTGGGCTTGGCCTTCGAGGAGGACTTCTTCACGGGCTTGGCGGCAGCGGCCGGATCGGGGACCTTGTCGTTGTAGCCGCTGCACGAGAGGAATTCGCCGGTACGACCGAGCCGATACTCGAGTCGGCGCCCACACTGGGGACACGCATACGGCGAGGGCCGTGACGCGGCCTTGACGTGATCGGCCTGCGCTGCTGTGCCCAGCAGCGGCTTCAGCGCATCGTGGAAGCGGTGGAGCAGGTCAGTCCAGCGCTCCTTGCCCTTCGCGACCTCATCGAGCTCGCGCTCGATGCCGCGCGTGTAGCCGAGCTCGATGAACTGGGACTTGAAGCCGGCCTTCAGGAATTCGGTGACGGCTTCGCCGAGTGCCGTGGCGTAGAAGCGCCGATCCTGCTGCTCCACGTAGCCGCGGTCCTCGATCGTGTTGATCGTGCTGGCGTAGGTCGAAGGCCGGCCGATGCCCTCTTCTTCGAGCTTCTTCACGAGCGTGGCTTCGGAGTATCGCGGGGGAGGTGCCTGGAAACGCTGGCGCGGCTCGATGTCGAAGGGCGCGAGCATCGCGCCCTTCTCGAAGGCCGGCAACACCTGGTCGCCATCGTCCTTGGGCAGGCCGCTGATCTTGTAGAAGCCGTCGAAGCGAAGCACTCGGCCGTTGGCCTTGAACACCGCTCCGGTGTCGCGATCCGACCGGCGCATGCGTACGGCGGTCGAATCCCACTCGGCGTCGGTCGACTGGCAGGCGACGAAGCATGACCAGATCAGGCGATAGAGCTTCAGCTGCTCGTCGGTCAGCGCGCCGGCGATGCGGTCGGGCTCGCGGAATGCGTCGGTGGGACGGATCGCTTCGTGCGCTTCCTGCGCCGCCTCGTTGCTGCTGGCGTAGAAGCGAGGCTTCTCGGGGACGTAGCGGTCGCCGTGGCGGTCCTTGAGGTACCGACGCGCCATCTCGACGGCTTCGCGCGAGAGGTTGGTCGAGTCGGTGCGCATGTAGGTGATCAGGCCGACGCGGCCCTCCCCCGGAAGATCGATGCCTTCATAGAGCTGCTGCGCGATGCGCATCGTGCGATCGGTGGACATGCCCAAGCGGCTGCTTGCTGCCTGCTGCAGCGTGCTGGTGATGAACGGCGGATACGGCTTCGATCGCGTGCGCGTGACGTCGATCGACTCGACGCGGTAGCGGGCTGCCGGGTCGGGCCGGCCGACGATGCGCACGAGCTTCTGGCCACGCCCCTTGGCGGAAGGATCGGCGGCGCGGTCGATCCGGAGATCGATCATGCCTGCCGCCTCCGCCGCCGTTCGAGCATCCGGCGCGAGGTCGGCATCGCTCGAGTTCGGTGCCTCGACCCGCAAGGGCTTTCCGCCGACCTCGACGAGGTCGCAGGAGAGCGCGGTGTGCTCGGCGAGCCACGCCATGCGATCGCGCACGAGCGGCGGGCGGCCGCGTTCGTCCCGGCGGGCGAGGAAGGAGGTCCACTCGCCGTGCAAGCCAACCGCCGCCTCGACCTGGAAGGTCATGCAGGCCGAAAGTTCCCATGACTCGCTCGGCGTGAACGCGCGGATCTCCTGTTCCCGTTCGACGACGATGCGGGTCGCGACGCTCTGGACGCGGCCTGCGCTCAGTCCGCCGGCGACCTTCTTCCACAGGATCGGTGAGACCTGGTATCCGACGATGCGGTCGACGATCCGGCGCGCCTGCTGCGCATCGACGCGATCCATGTTGATGGCACGGGGCGACTGGAACGCACGCTGCACCTCGCTCTTGGTGATCGCATCGAACGTCACGCGCTTGGCCTGGGCCGGCGCGACGCCGAGCACCTGCGTGAGGTGCCAGGCGATCGCTTCGCCCTCCCGGTCAAGGTCGGTTGCGAACCAGACCTCGTTGGCGCTCTTGGCAAGCCGACGCAGTTCGGACACGGTGCGTGCCTTGTCGTCGTCGACCTCGTAGGTGGGGGCGAAGTCGTGGTCCAGATCGACTCCGGGGACGGGCTGCTTCTCGCCCTTGGGTGACTTGCTCGGCAAGTCGCGGATGTGACCGATCGACGCCTTCACCACAAAGCCAGGCCCCAGGTACTTCTCGATGGTCTTGGCCTTGGCCGGGCTCTCGACGATCACCAGCTGGTACGCCCCCTTGGGAGTCGGCGTGGGTTCGGAATCTCGGCGGCGGGATCCGGATCGCTTGGAGGAAGAGGAGCGTGCTTTGGCCATCGTCGGGGGCGGAGTGATACGGAGGAAGGGAAGGCGGTGTCAACGACCCATCGGGCGGAGAGTGACCCCGATGCAGGGGCCGTCGGCGATTTGCGCCGCGTTTCTCCAGCGTTTCACGCGAAAGATATTTTTGCGATCTCGGCCATGCGGTCGTCCGTGAGCCCATCGCCCGCATCGATCCACGTCGATCCCGGGGTGTCCACGAATCGCTTGAGCCAAGTCCGCTGCTGCTTCGCCAGCTGCCGCGTGGCGATCTTGATGGCCTCGAAGGCATCGTCCTCGCTGGATGCACCGCGCAGGTGCGCGATCAGTTCGCGGTAGCCCACCGCGGTTGCCGCCTGAGCACCGAATCCGCCCGCGGCCATGAGGGATCGAACCTCATCAGCCAGTCCGAGCGAGCGCATGTTCCGCACGCGCGCATTGATGCGTCGATTGTTCGCCTCGACTCCCATGGTCAGGCCGATGAGCGACCAGCCTGCGGGCAAACCTGCAGGCCGATCGCGCCACTGCGACTGGAGCACGCTGATTGGCGTCCCTGTGGCGCGGTGCACCTCGATCGCGCGGATGGTGCGTCGCCGGTCGTTGCGGTGGATCCTCTCGGCGGCCGCCGGGTCGACGCGCACGAGCTCAGCGCGAAGGGCGTCGAGATCCCAGGATCCCAGGAGTTCGCGCAAGGCGGCATCGGCCGGCGGCCCATCGAAAAGTCCCTCCAGCAAAGCCTTCACGTACAGGTTGGTGCCACCGACCACGATGGCCACTCCGCCGCGTCCGTGGATCGCCGCGAGTGCCGCGTTCGCGTGCTCGAGCCAGTCTTCAACGGTGAATCCCTCGTGAATGGGTTCGACAAGATCCAGCCCATGGTGGACCACCTCGGCTCGCTCTGCGGCGGTCGGCTTCGCGGTACCGATGTCCATGCCGCGGTAGACCTGCATGCTGTCGGCGCTGATGAGCTGTGCCCGGCCCTCGGCGGCGCGCGCCATCGCCAACGCCAGCGCGCTCTTGCCGCTGGCGGTCGGACCCATCACCACGATGACGCGGCCTTCGGCCATCCGCGGACGGTACCTTCCGGCGCCCGGAGCCAGACCCATGCCCAAGAAGACCATCCGAGATCTCGACGTGACCGGCAAGCGCGTGTTCATCCGCGCCGACTTCAACGTTCCCATGGACGACGACGGTCGCATCACCGATGACCGTCGCGTGCGCCTGACCGTGCCGACCATCCTCAGCGTGCTCGACCGCGGCGGCTCCGTGGTCCTGGCAAGCCATCTTGGCCGTCCGGAGGGAACGGGCTACCAGGCCTCCGAGAGCGCGCGCCCAGTGCGTGATCTGCTCGAGCAACTGCTCGCCGGGCACATCGAAGGGCCCGTGCAGATGGCAGGCGAGGTACCGACGTCGCAAGAGTCGGCAGCAGCGGCCGCTGCGCTCAAGCCGCGCCAGGTGCTGCTGCTGGAGAACCTCCGTTTCGAGAAGGGTGAGAAGAAGGGCGATCCCGCCTTTGCCGCCAAGCTCGCGAGCTACGCCGACGCGTACGTCAACGACGCCTTCGGTTGCTCCCACCGCACCGATGCGAGCATGGATGCGTTGCCGCGCGCCATGTCGCCCAAGCCCTGCGTTGCGGGCCTGCTGCTTGAGCGGGAACTCACGTACCTGAAGGGCGTGCTAGAGCACCCGAAGCGACCGTTCGTGGCGATCATCGGTGGAGCGAAGGTGAGCGACAAGATTGCCGCACTGACCAACCTGTGTGGACGCGTCGACACGATCCTCGTCGGCGGCGCGATGGCTTACACCTTCCTGCTCGCGCAGGGGGTGGGCGTCGGGCGCAGCCTGGTGCAGCGCGACATGGTGGAGCAGGCTCGCACGATCCTCGGCCTCGCCAAGGAACGCGGCACCGCGCTGCTGCTGCCGAACGACCACGTCTGCGGCGCAGAGCTCAAGCCGGGAACGCCGACGAGCGTCGTCACCGGATCGATCCCCGATGGCGTCATGGGCCTGGACATCGGACCGGCAACGCTCGCGGCCTACTCGGCCGCGGTCAAGGGGGCCAAGACCGTGATGTGGAACGGTCCCATGGGCGCCTTCGAGACTGAGCCGTTCAACGCCGGCACCTTCGGGCTCGCCGCGGCTGTCGCCGAGGCCACCAAGCACGGCTGCACATCGGTGGCCGGCGGTGGCGACACGGCCAGCGCCGTCGAACAGGCGGGACTGGCCGAGGCACTCACGCACATCTCGACCGGTGGGGGCGCGAGCCTCGAGATGCTCGAAGGCAAGTCGTTCGTGTGCCTCGACGCGCTCCAGGATGCCTGATTCCGCCCGACTTCGGTCTATACTTCCCCCAGAGGACCCGCCGCCATGCTGACCCACACGATCGCCGCGTTCGCCTGTGTCGCCACCCTTGTCGCCGCTGCGCAGGAGCCAGAGAAGCTGAAGGTCGGCTCGGCCATGCCAAGCCTCGACAACGTCGAGATGGTGCAAGGTTCGAAGGACAATCTCAACGACGCCAAGGTCACGGTGGTCGAGTTCTGGGCCACGTGGTGCGGGCCGTGCCGCAAGGCCATCCCCCACATCAACGAGGTGGCTGCGGCCAACGCATGGCGTGGTCTTCGTGTGCTCGGCGTGAGCACCGACTCGACCGATGACAAGTCGAAGGTCAAGCCGTTCGTCGACAAGATGGGTTCGCGCATGACCTACAACGTCGGCTGGGCCGGCGAGGGCATCAATCGCAGCTGGATGGAGGCCTCCGGCCAGAAGGGCATTCCGACCGCGTTCGTCTGCACCAACGGCAAGATCGCCTGGATCGGCCACCCCATGGACGACGGCTTCGAGTCGGCGATCCGCAAGTGCCTCTCCGGCCGCTTCGATCCCGAACTTTCGCCCAAGGGCGAGCAATACCTCGAAGCCGGACGCAACGCCGTCAAGAAAAAGAACTGGCGCGAGGCCTCCAAGCACTTCGACGATTGCATCGCGCTCAAGCCGGAGATCTTCGTCGATGCGATGGAAGCCAAGTACCAGATGATCGCTGACCAGCAGAAGGATGCGGCTGCGGCGAAGGCATGGGCTGCGGATGTCGCCGGCAAGCTTTCCTCGAGCCCGGTTGCGCTTGCCGAGTTCGCGGTGTTCGTCGCGCAGGATCCGCGCCTACAACAGCACGACGTCGAGACCGCCCAGGTCATGATCGAAGGCGCGATGGCCACCGGCGGCACCAAGACCGACGTGCTCGTCGCAGCCGCACGCGTGGCGGCCGTCGCCGGCAAGTTCGACGTTGCCGTCGATCTGCAGAACAAGGCCTGGCGTCAGGCCACGCCCGAGCAGAAGCCCTTCCTCAAGACCGACCTCGATGCCTACAAGCAGTCGCAGGCCAAGGGCGCGTCGGCCAAGGTCGGCCAGTGAGCAACGCCCGGCTCGCGCTCCCCTCCGGGGTCGCGGTCGGAGCCTCGGTCCTCAGTGCTGACTTCGCCGATCTCGGCAACGAGATCGCTGCCGCGTTGGGGGCAGGTGCGGGCTTCATCCACGTCGATGTGATGGATGGCCACTTCGTTCCGAACCTGTCGATGGGGCCCGCCGTCTGCAGCGCCGTTCGTCGTGCCGCGCCGCTGGCGCCGGTGGATGTCCACCTCATGGTGCAGCGCCCGCTCTCGTTCATCGAAGCCTTCGCCGGGGCCGGCGCCGATTGGTGCACGGTGCACGTCGAGGCCCAGGACGATCCGCGCGAGTGCGCCGAGCGCTCGCGATCGCTCGGCATGAAGGCCGGGCTGGCATTCAATCCCCGCACGCCGGTCGAGCATGCGCTCGACGCGGGGCTGCTCGAGACCGCCGACTTCGTCCTCCTCATGAGCGTGCAGCCGGGCTACAGCGGCCAGGCGTTCATGCCGGAGGTGCTCGCCAAGGCCCGGTTGCTGCGGGGTGCGGGCTGGCAGGGGCCGATCGAGATCGATGGCGGCGTTTCGCCGCTCAATGCCGGAGCGTGCCGGGCAGCCGGGTGCACGCTCTTGGTTTCCGCAAGCGCGATCTTCGGCAGCCCCGACTATGCAGCCGCGATCGGCGGCATGCTCGCGTGAGCGGTCGCCGCACGCGGGACACGGTCGGACCGCGCTAGGATCCGCTCCCACACGGAGGTCATCGTGGCAGAGCAGTCGGCATCCGCATCGCGTGAACGCACCTGGGAGGAAGAGGGCCTCGGCGACAAGCGCGCCGTGCCAGAGGGCCTGTGGACCCAATGCGAGGGCTGTGGCGAGACGCTCTTCCGCAAGGCGCTCGAGACGAACCTGATGGTCTGCCCCAAGTGCGACCTGCACATGCGCATCTCCGGCAGCCAGCGCATCGCGCAACTGCTCGACGACGGCAGCTTCGAGCCGATGGACGCCGGACTGACGGCGAACGATCCGCTGGGCTTCGTCGACATGAAGGCCTATCCCGATCGCATCAAGGCTGCGCAGCGTTCGAGCGGACAGCCCGAGGGCCTGATCTCTGGAACCGGCTTCGTGAAGGGCCGAAAGGTCGTGGTCTGCGTCATGGACTTCTCGTTCCTCGCGGGCAGCATGGGCAGCGTGGTCGGCGAGAAGATCACCCGCGCCACGCTTCACGCACTCGAGCATGGCCTCCCGCTGATCATCGTGTCGTGCTCAGGTGGTGCGCGCATGCAGGAGTCCGGCCTCTCGCTCATGCAGATGGCCAAGACGAGCGCCGCACTTGCACGTCTGGACGAGGCCGGTGGTCTTTTCATCAGCGTGCTGACCGATCCGACCACCGGTGGCGTGACCGCCAGCTTCGCCATGCTCGGCGATGTGATCATCGCCGAGCCCAGGGCGCTCATCGGCTTCGCTGGCCCGCGCGTGATCAAGCAGACCATCCGCCAGGACCTGCCGGACGGATTCCAGACCTCGGAGTTCCTGCTCAACGCCGGATTCATCGACCGGATCGTGCATCGCAGCGCGCTCCGCAGCGAGATCGCCCGCCTCATCGACTTCGCGGGCTGATGCTCACGCCGAGCGAGCCACGGCGGGAACTCCGCGCATGACCACCCAACGCTCGATGGCTGCCGTGGCGTGCTGGTCGCTCGTCGCAGGGCTCCTCTTCGCCATGCCGTTCTCGCAGCTGGGGTGGTGGTGGTCCATCCCCGCGCTGGCTTGCCACGCGCATGCAGCCAGCGGATCGATGCGTTGGTGGAAGCGATTCGCGGCCGGATGGATCGGCTGGCTGCCGTGCTGGATCATCCTCGAGGGCTGGTTGCACCAAGTCACCGCGGCGGGTTGCGTCGTGCTCATCGCGTACATGGCGATGTGGTCGTCGCTGGTGACCGTCATGGCAGCGCGCCTGCGGGCGAGCCTTGGCGATCGGGTCTCATGGCTTGGCTTCCCGCTCGCGCTCGTGGGCGTCGAGTGGGCCCGGTCGCGACCGATCTGGGATGGGTACGCATGGTTCCAGTCAGGCCATGCATGGATCGATGCCACGCTTCCTGCACAAGCGGCCGATCTCTTCGGCGTTGGCCTGATCAGCCTCATGGTGGCGATGCTGGGAGAGGCCATCGCGCGCGTGAGCGCAGGCGTTGGCACCAGCGCCGCTCCGGCCGCGGGTTCTTGGCGCGCACCCGCCTCGGTGGCGATCGCGCTCGTCAGTGCGGCGACTGCATGGGGCGCATACCGCGTGGCAACCACGCCCGAAGCGTCGCGCGTGCGCATCGTGGCGGTCCAGACCGATGTCCTGACGAGCAACAAGATCCGTTGGACGCCCGAGCAACAGGTCAAGGACATGCAGCAGGCTCTGGACCTGTCGGCACAAGCGATCCTGGCCCTGCGCTCGAATGCCCCGCCGGGTCCCGATTGGCCCACCCTCATCGTCTGGCCCGAGACGTCGGTGCCGGGCTTTGGACTCGATCCTGAAACGGTGGCGACCGTCGTTCGCGTGCAGGCGTGGCCGGGCGACCGGTTCATCGGACCGATCCTCGACCTGAGCCGCGTGGCTGGCCCGATCCTGGTGGGGAGCCCTGCGTTTGAGGGACTCCGCGAGGATGGGAACCGTTGGGCGTGGGATCGCCAGTTCAACGCCGCCTACCTCGTCGACGACGGCGCCGTGAAGGACCGCTACGACAAGTCGTATCTCACGCCCTTCGGCGAGCGGATGCCTTACATCAGCGCCTGGGACTGGCTGGAGGACCAGTTGCTCGCCCTCGGTGCGGCGGGCATGAGCTTTGACATGCAGTCAGGCGACCGGCCGCGAAACATGGCATGGCCGGGGACCGACCTTCGCATCGCCACGCCCATCTGCTTCGAGGACACGGTCTCCCACGTGGTCAGGCGCATGGTGCGTGATCCGTTGCCGTCTGCATGCATCATCAATCTCTCGAACGACGGCTGGTTCGGCACGAGCGATGCCGGCCGACGCCATCACGAGATGATGGCACGCTGGCGATGCATCGAGTGCAGGCTCCCGATGGTCCGCGTCGCGAACACCGGCGAGTCGGCTTGGATCGACTCGTGCGGCCGCGTCGTCGAACGGCTGGCGCCGCAGTCTGCGGGCACGCTCATCGCGACTCCGCGGCTCGATGGTCGCGATGCGCTCGTCATGACGGTGGGGGATATCCTCCCGGCCATGAGCCTCGTCCTGATGTGCGTGGTGGCCGTTCCCGTGCGACGTCGCTGGCTTGGACTGGCGTCGGCGATCGTGCTCATCGCGCTGGCTGGGTGCAGCGGTGGCGCCGAGGAATCGAGCGCAGTCTCCGGCGCGTGGAGCACCCGATCCCTCAGTGTCACGCCGGATCCGACCATGCCCAGCACCGTGCAGGCTGCGCAGCCGGCATTCACGGCGCCGGAGGGCACGAGCGTTCGCGATGCGGCCTTGGTGATCCTCACGGCGGCGTGCGCCGCGGAGTATCCGCAGTTCAGGGCGAATGCGGTCGAGGCGTTGGTCCTCGATCCTGCCACGCTGACCAAGCAGGTTGGTGCGCTCCTGGCCGACCCGAATCCCGCGGTCCGCTTCTCGGCCTGCATGGCGGTTGGCCGGGCGCGGCTGGCCCTGTTCGCACCGGCCGTCAAGCCACTCGCGCAGGACAGCAACCTCGCCGTGCGCGCCGGCGCGATCTTCGCGCTGCAGCGACTTGGACAGCACCCTGACCAGTCCCCGCTCGCGGGGATGTCGGGCGCGAAGGACCTGACGATCCGCGGCATTGCGATCTTCGTGCTCGGTGAACTCGGCAATCCAAGTGCCGTGCCGGTGCTGCGCGACGCGCTGCAGCGTCCCACCGACAACACCAACCCCATGCGGGCGCGCATCGTCGACCTGCAGACCGCCGAGGCGCTGGCCAAGCTCGGTGACCGTTCGCAGCTCGATCCCGTGCGGGCCGCGCTGCTGGCACCGGGTGAACAGGCGGAACTGATGTGCCTTGGCGCTCAGATCCTGGGGAACGTCAAGGATCAGTCCTCCGAGGCGATGCTGCTTGGCATCGTCGCGGCGCGCGGTCGGACCGAGCGGCCGGCCGAGGTCCGGCTGTTGGCAGGGGAGGCCGCGATCAAGATGGGCTCGGCGCGCACTCCTGAGATTCTCGCCATGGCGCGCATGCTGCTCACCAGCCGGATGCCGATGGTCCGGGCGCAGGCCGCCACCACGCTCGGCACCGGAGGACTGCCGTCCGACACCGCCTCGATCGCTCCTTTGCTGCGCGATCCCAACGCGCTTGTCCAGCTGTCTGCGGCGCAGGCGATCCTGCGCTGCACGCCCCAAGATTCGACTTCTGGGACGGTCGCAACCGATTGACACGAAGCCGCGCCGTGGCGTACCCTCGCGGGATTCCGTGGCAGCCTGGCTGCCCCGTTCGCCCCACGCACCCACAGAGACGCCCCCGTGCACATCCTTTCCAAAGTGTTCGTCGTCCTCGTCGCGCTGCTCTCGGTGGCCCTCGTGCCGCTGGTCGTGACCCAG
>Ga0315905_10001123_pt1 | contig 29018 bp, 23 predicted proteins | sample LakEriMetagenome_5_FD_203522 | JGI IMG/M metagenome (GOLD analysis project Ga0315905, IMG submission 203522) | Freshwater fungal communities from buoy surface, Lake Erie, Ohio, United States - Buoy 4 MA121 | ecosystem: Environmental > Aquatic > Freshwater > Lake | place: USA: Lake Erie, Ohio...
CCTCGGAGGCGGCAGCTTGGGCTTCTTCGGCAGCTTGAGCTTCTTGCTCTTCCTCCTCAGCGGTGGCAGTTTCCATCATTTCGGCGTATTGCTCGGCATATTCGAGTATATCGTCTGCCTCTTCCTCGGTGAGGACATTGCCCGAGAGTGTGGCAATATCTTCAGCCTTGAGGACGGTGATGTCCTCGTAGGAGAAGCAGCCTTCGGTGATGAAGGCTTCGATGAGTTCGTCGGTGATGCCGGGGATTTGGCGGAACCAGAGTTCTGCCTTGTTGAGGGACTTTTGCAGTTCCTCGTCGGTCATGATTTCGATGTCCCACCCGACTAATTTGGTAGCAAGGCGGACATTTTGGCCCTTTTTGCCGATGGCCAGGGAGAGATTTTCGTCATCGACCAAAACAATGGCCCGGCCGAGGCGTGGGTAGCAGTGGACATCGAGTATTTGGGCAGGTTGCAGGGCATAGCGAATGAGGACCTGCAACGAGTCGTTCCAGCGAACGATGTCGATGCGTTCACCGTGCAATTCCTCGACGATGTTTTTGATACGGCTGCCGCGCACGCCGACACAGGCACCGACGCAATCGACCTTCATATCGGAGGAGGAGACGGCGACCTTGGCGCGATTACCTGCTTCGCGAGAAACGGCGCGGATTTCGATGACATGGTCGGCAACTTCGGGGATTTCTTCCTCAAAGAGGCGGCGAACCAAATCGGGGTGGGTGCGGGAGAGGACGATTTTGACGCGGTTGCTTTCGCGTTTCACATCGAGGATGACGGCTTTAATCCGGTCGTTGGGGTTGTGCGTTTCGCCGCGGATTTGTTCGGAAGGGGGCAGGATTGCCTCCAAGTTTTTCTCGTTGTCGAGTTGGACGGTGGCAACGCCACGGTCGTTTTCGCGACGGCGGTCGATACGCTTGATGACGCCCAGAACGAGATCGCCGCGGCGGCTGGCGAATTTTTGGTACAGCTCTTCCGACTCGGCCTGGCGGAAATTTTGGATGATCAGCTGCTTGGCGCTTTGGGCGGCAATACGGCCCAATTCGCCGGTTTCGACGGTTTTGTGATTCAGAACGGCCACGATTTCGCCGTTTTCACGGCTGATGGACACTTCGATGGGCGGGATGAACAGATCGAGTTCTTCGCTGGGTAGTTCGCCTTCGGCCAATTCTGAATTGGGTTTGGAGGTGGGCGTGACGGTCTTTTGACCGCGCATACGGCGCTCCTGATCACGCTGTTGTTCGGCTTTGCGGTCGGACTCCCACTTTTTGAGCAGGGCGTGCTGGATAGCCTTTTCGATGCTGGAAAAAATAAGTTCCCGGTCGAGGCCCTTTTCAGCCTGAATGAAGTTGACCGCCTTGAGCACATCCTCAGCCTTCATGCTCCACCCTCACTTGTTGGCTACCGGTTGACTGCCCAAAAAAAGGACACAGCCTGCCGATTTGCAAAAACCTTTCAAAATTGGCCCAAAAGTTAGAAAAGTGGCGGACTATAAAGAAAAAAGGTGGGCTCTTCGCCCACCCTGCCACGCCATTTCTAGCTAGTCTGGGTGGTAACCAAACCTTGCGGAATGATTACCTATGGATGTTATCAAACCCTTTTGAGGGGCGGATGTCAAGCAACGATGTGCAGTAACGATGTCGAATATTGGAGTTTGGTTGTTGAACAAAAGGGTTGAGTTCGATTGGAATTGGGAGGTTTGGTAGCTTAACGGCTTAAGCATTTAGGACAGGGGCGCAGGTAAAGCCATGGGTTGGACTGAATTATTGGTTGCGGTCATCTCGCTCACTACGCTGGAAGTGGTGCTGGGAATTGACAACCTTGTCTTGTTGGCACTGATCACCCAAGGGTTGCCACTGGGGCAGCGCGGCAGGGCCAGGCGGATTGGTCTTTTGGCCGCCCTTGGATCGCGGTTGCTGCTGTTGGGGTTTGTGACCCTGTTGATGCAGTTGAATGAGCCGCTTTTCCATTTGCCCGGATGGCTTTTCCGACAGGAGGAGGATCTGGGGTTTAGCGGCAAGCAAATTATCCTGATGCTTGGCGGGCTATTTTTGGTATACAAAGGGGTGCGCGAAATTCATGAAAAGTTGGAGGGCCCGGAGGACCATCATAGTGGCAACGGCAGGAAATCCGCGTCATTTAGCTGGGTGATCGCTCAAATTGCGCTAATAGACATCCTTTTTTCGCTTGATTCAGTGGTCACCGCGGTGGGCATGGTGCAAAACTTTGCGGCGATAGTAGTGGCGATGCTGATCACTGTGGCGGTGCTGTTGTTTTTCAGCGAACCGGTCTCGAAGGCCGTTGAAAAACATCCCACTCTGCAGATGCTGGCCTTGAGTTTTGTGATCCTGATCGGCTCGGTGCTGATCATGGAGGGTTTTGGCAAGCATGTGGAAAAGGGCTACATCTATTTTGCGATGGGATTTTCGGTGGTGGTGGAATCGTTGAACTTGTTCTCGAAATCAAAGAAGATCAAGCCGGTGGAGCTGAGGCCGCCCCAATTGCCGGGCATGGTGTTGGAGGATGAAGGAAATGGCGGCCCCGGAGAAAATAGCCCCGGGGCGAAGCCTGACATTTCAGTGTGAGGTCGCTTCGAAACCGAAGTGATTGGCGGTTTTTTAAACCCCAAAAACATCTTCCAAAGCCTTGCGCATGATGGCTGGGTCAGGGTCGATACCGCTCCAGTGCTTGATCCCGATAACGCCCTGATTGACCAGCATGCCCAGCCCATCGATAACCTTGCAGCCCTTTTCGCGGGCCTCGCGGACCAGTCTGGTGGTGGGTGGGTTAGGTATGACATCTGCCACCACCATGGATGCCTTTAGGCCAGAAGTATCGAGCGGCAGGCGCGCATTGACATCGGGGTATAGGCCGATGGAGGTGGCGTTGATGACCACATCGGTTCCCTCGGGAATTTTGGCATCGGCTGAACCAATCACCAGATCGCAGGCGATTTTCGCCTTGTCGCGCAGCAGGGTGGCCAAGGCTTGGCCCCGCTCGGCAGACCGGTTGACCAAGGTGATGTGACTGGCACCTGCCAGGGCCAGTTCCACCCCAATGGCGCGGGCGGCACCACCCGAGCCCAGCATTAAAATGCGCTTGCCTTTTGGGTCTGCGAGGGTGCGAAGGGATTGGACGAAGCCCAGACCGTCTGTGTTTTCGCCGATTAGTTTGTCGCCCTTACGAACGACGCAGTTCACGGCGCCCATCAGGCTGGCAGATTCGCCCAGCCCATCCAAATACTGGATGACTGCTACTTTGTGGGGGATGGTGCAATTGAACCCGCGGAAGCCCATGGCCCGGGCCCCCAATACAGCATGGGCCAAATCAGCGGGATCAACTTCGACTGTGAGGTAGCGCCAGGCGAGGTTGTGGTGGCGGTAGGCTGCCTCGACCATGGCTTGAGTTGGGTTCTCGGCCACTGGTTTGCCGAAGCAGGCGGTTAATTCTTGTTTGAAATTCAGTTCTTTGCTCATTGGTGATTCCTGTTTTTCCAAGGTTTTTTGCCATCCACCCAATGTTTGGGCGGGCAGGCGGTCAGGCGCATGTGGTCAAGCATCTGGTGGCCCTGACGGCGCTGGCGCTCGTGGCGCAGGGCGCCAATGTCCACGGGGGCCACGACAATCTTATCACCTGGGCCTGGGTCTGCTTGGCAGACGATGCGTCCATCGAAATCGACGACCATGCTGCCCCCCGGCCAGGAAAAGGGCGGGTAATGGCTTAGGCTTGCCCCTTGGTTGGCCGCAACCACATAGGCGATGTTTTCCAGGGCCCGACAGCGATTGACGACTGTCCACCAATCCATGGGTTGGGTGGCTCCCCAGGGGTCCATGTAGGCACTGACGCGGATGAGGATCTCGGCGCCATTCACGGCCAGTTGGCGGATTGGTTCGGGGAAGAGCCAGTCGTAGCAAATGGCACAACCCAGTTTGCCGATTTCGGTATCCGCGACCGGGAAAAGCGGCTCATCGTAGCCGAGGTCTAGCAGGTCGTGGGGGCTGGTATGCACTTCCCATGGCAGCCAGGGATTAACCTTACGGTAGTGGTAGAGAAGGCCTTCGGGGCCGATCAAGCAGGTGGTGTTGAAGACATGGCCGGGCCAGCGGGGGTGTTTTTCCAGAAAGGTGCCGGTTTGGATGTAGATGCGGTGTTCTTTGGCCTTTTTCAAATAAGGGGCCAGCAGATCGGGTGTGATTTCAACGGCCAAATGTTCGAGCAGTTGGCCCACCTCGGGATAAATGGGCGCAGCGTGGAAAAATTCGGGGAAAACGAGCAGTCGCACGTCGCCAAAGGGCCGGTAGCCCACGACAGCCTGTTCAATGAGTGTTTGAGCATGGCCGATACGCTTGGGCAATTCTGCCCGGGAAGTGGGGTTAGGTAAATCGGTCTGGATGGAGGCAGCCCAGAATCGTGGCATGGAAAGACCCGTTGGAAATCTCGGAATTGAGGAATTTTGGGGAGCCAGTGTCTACACCAGCATATCAGGCCTATTCTAATATTGAAGGCTGGAAATCATATGCAGGGGTTGTTCCAAACCGTGAAGATATAGCTGACTAGGCCTTGCCAGTCTTCCGGGAAAGCGTGATATTTAAAGGACCAATCCGGGGAATAGCATTCATCATGGCGCTTGTTAACCCCAGCATGTTGAAGGTGGCTATCGCAATGGCGGTAGGGATCACCTTTTGGATGGCTGGAGCCGAATCGGCCCAGGCTGGATGCGGTGAGCACGGTTATGTGGTTCAACGCGCGAATGGTGATTTGGTGGTGGTAACGCCATCGCAGGCAAGCTGCCTGCCCTGCAAGGGTAAGGGCCCGCAATGCAAACAGTCTGAAGCACCTGCCAGCCCGGCTGCGCCGGGGGCAAATCCCCCACCCGGCGATGATGCCTGGAGGGGTGAGGCTTTTTGTGGCGTGCCAGCAAGTTGTGGGGTGGGGATGTTGTTTTTAGACCTTGGCAGTTGTTTGAGTGGCCTTGCAGGTGAGATCTTTCATCCGCCGCGCATCTGATTTGACTTGTGGTCAATTTTGTTTGAGCATTTTTCCAGTAGTTTATTTTGAAATTTGCCGGCATCAAAAACAATCATCCAATGAGCGGGCAGGGGCTGTGGAGGCCAGCGGGAACCAGTCCGGCGGATTTGCCGGTATTAAGGGTTCAAGGCGGTTGCCAGCCAAAGCCTGCTTTTTACCAAGCCAAAATGCGGAGCCGGGTAGCAACCGGCGGAGGCGGCCATGTCAAATTCAGATCAGGCGGGTGGATTTCCCAGTCCGATGGGGGCGGGGCGAAGCCGGGTGCCCTTTAAATATGTTCCAGCGCTGGGCACCGGGCTGAAGGTTTTGCTGGCGATTGTGTTTGCGGCTTTTGCGATTCTTTCAGCCAGTGGCTTTTATCTGGTTGTTTTGCGCATCCTGGAGGCGGTCCGCGAGCAGGCCCTGACCAACGCCTTCACCTTTTGGATTTATTTGATACACATTGGTGTTGGTCTGATTTTGGGTGTGCCTTTTGTCTGGTTTGGAGCTCACCACTGGGTTACCTCGCGCAATCGGCCCAACAAGGTTGCGATCAGGTTAGGCATCTTGGTGTTTGCGCTGGGTCTGGGCACCTTGCTCACCGGTGTGGCTTTGGTGCAAATTCCGGGCATGTTTCAACTGCCCACCGGGCTTGGCCGCTGGATTGTGTATGCCTTGCATTTGTTGATACCAGTCTTGGCGGTGTGGGTGTATGTGGGCCACCGCCGGGCTGGGCCGCGCATCCGTTGGAACTGGGGCGGGTGGATTGCAGGTGCAACGGCAGGCTTCACCGCCCTGATGGCTTTGCTACACACCCAAGACCCCCGTCAGTGGAACGCGGAGGGGCCCTCGTCGGGCTCGCAATACTTTTTTCCCAGCGAGGCCCGCACGGCCACGGGCAATTTTATTCCGTCGCATGTGCTGATGGCTGATGAATACTGTTTGAAGTGCCATGGCGATGTGTACAAAGACTGGCTGCATTCGGCGCATCATTTTAGCTCGTTCAACAATCCGCCCTATTTGTTTAGCGTGCGGGAGACTCGCAAGGTGGCGCTGGAGCGGGATGGGAATGTGCAGGCCGCCCGTTGGTGCGCAGGCTGCCATGATCCGGTGCCGTTTTTCTCTGGGGCCTTTGATGACCCCAAGTTCGACGATGTGAATCACCCCACTGCGCATGCGGGCATTACCTGCACCACTTGCCATGCGATCACGCATGTCAACAGCACGGTGGGCAATGCGTCTTATACCATTGAGGAGCCGTTGCATTATCCATTTGCCTTCAGCGACAACCCGATCCTGCAGTGGGTGAACAATGCGCTGGTGCGGGCGAAGCCGGATTTTCACAAAAAGACGTTTTTAAAGCCCATTCACCAAACCGCCGAGTTTTGCTCGACCTGCCACAAGGTGTCGCTGCCTTTGGCGCTGAACCATTATCAGGAGTTCACGCGGGGGCAAAACCATTACGATTCGTTTTTGCTATCGGGTGTGTCGGGCCATAATGCGCGGTCGTTTTACTATCCAGAGACGGCAAAGGAGAATTGTGCCGCCTGCCATATGCCCTTGAAGGCGTCGAACGATTTTGGCGCGAAGGATTTTGATGGGAACGGCGAGCGCAAGGTTCACAACCATTTGTTTGTGGGTGCCAACACGGGCCTGCCAGAAATTGTGGCCCGCGAGAAGCGCTATGAGGGCAGGGCTGCAGAATTGAAAGCTGTTGCCGACAAGCAAGCCGAGCACCTGAAAAACAAGAAGCTGCGTATTGACCTTTTTGCCTTGAAGCGAGGCAATGCGATTGATGGGGAGTTGCTAGGGCCCATTCGCCCGACACTTCCCGAGTTGGAGCCAGGCCGGGAGTATCTGGTGGAGGTGGTCATCCGCACTTTGGCGGTTGGGCATGCGTTCTCGCAAGGCACCATCGACAGCAACGAGATTTGGGTGGAATTTACCGCGGCGACTGGGGGCAAGGTTTTTGCCAGCAATGGGGGGATGCAAAGACCGGGAGACGCGGGTGTTGTGGATGAACGGGCACACTTTATTAACGCCTTGGTGCTTGATCGCAGTGGCAACCGCATCGACCGCCGCAACCCGCAGGATATTTTCACCCCACTTTACGACAAGCAGATACCGCCGGGGGCGGCATCTGTCGTCCATTACAAGTTGAAGGTGCCCGAGGATGCCAAAGGCCCGGTGGAACTGAAGGCAAAGGTGCGTTACCGTAAATTTGATCAAAAGTATCTGGAATATATGTATCCGGGTGGCGAGATTCCGGTGCTGCGGGTGGTGGACATGTGCGAGGACATGGTGAGCCTGCCGGTGAAGGGTGGGGCTGCTGTGGTGGCGCAGGAGTCTTCCATCAAGCCTGCATGGCAGCGCTGGAATGACTATGGCATTGGTTGCCTGTTGGAGGGAGGTGCCAACGCCAAGCGGGGCGAGTTGCGCCAGGCCGAGCAGGCGTTCGAGAAAGTGGCGGCAATGGGCGGTGACGCCTCGGGGCATGGTTGGTTGAACCAGGCTCGGGTACTGATTGCCGAGGGTCGGCTCGACAAGGCAGCCGAGGCACTGCAAAAGGCCCGCACAGCGGAACCGCCCGCACCGTGGTGGACGCTGGCCTGGTTCACCGGTCTGGCGGCGGCAGAAACGGCAGCGGATGCCCAAGGCTTTGACCAAGCCATCAAGGCATTCCGTTCGATTGTGGACCCGGCCAACCAGCCCAAGGAGCGGGGATTTGATTTTGGCCGGGATTATGTGGTGTGGAACCGGCTGGCCCTGACTTTATTCCAAAGGGCCCAGCTTGAAACCGCTGGGTCGGAGAAGCAAATCTATTTTCTGACAGAATCGGCCAAGGCTTATTTGCGTGTGTTGGCGGAAGATTCGGAAGATCAAGAGGCGCATTATGGCATTAGCCAGGCGTTGAATGACCTTGCGGGGGGCTGGGCCCGGCCGGTCGTGGTTCCTGGCCCGGATGAGGCCTGCATGACAGGCGATGAGCTGATCGCCATGGCCCAAGATGCCGCCAAGGCGGGTGAATTTGTCAGGCGCGAGGAATCTTTGCGGCTGATGGCCCATGGGATTGCGGGTTGGGCTGCGCAGTCGCCGCAGCCGAGCACGCCGCGGTGGTCGCCGCTACGTCGGGCCCTGAAGCCCTTGGACGAGGCGCTTGGAAAAGCGTTGGAGTCTGGGGCAGACCCCAAAACCCGTGAGGCTATGGCTGGCATTTTGGCCCAAGGGCACCGTTTGGCGCACACCCTGCTGAAGCCTGACGATTTGGCCCGGGCCAAGACAACCACCGCATTTCGAGCCAAGCATGCGGCGGCCAATGCTGCGGCGGAAGCCATTATTTTGTACCCCACCACGGGTGAACCGACCTGGAACAAGCCATGACCGAGAACAAAACCGAAGCCAATGACACCGGTGTTGAACCAACCCGGCCAGAACAGCACACAGCAACCGGCATGATCATTGCGGCGGCAGTGATATTGCTGTTGATGATCGGCTTCGCGGTGGCGTGGTTTGCGATCACGGGCAAGAAAAAAGGCGAGGCCAAGTGGGTTGACCCGGGCAGGGTTGAAAACAAAAAGGCAGCCCAACAGGTGCCGGCTGTGGCTTGGGCCGATGTGACGGCCGGGGCCGGCATTTCTTTTAGCCACACCACGGGGGCTGTGGGCAAGAAGTTGCTGCCTGAAACCATGGGCGCTGGGGTGGCAGTGCTCGATATTGACAACGACGGTTTTCAGGATTTGTTTTTAGTGAATTCTTGCCCTTGGCCCGACCATGCAGGGGCGGCCAAGGGGCCTTGCCTGATGCGCAATCTGGGCAATGGCAAGTTTGAAGATGTGACCAAGGTGTGGGGGATTGACCGGGCCCACTACGGCATGGGTGCCTGCGCGGCTGATATGGACAATGACGGCTTCATTGACCTGTTCGTGACCGGGATTGGCGATTGCAGGCTGTATCGCAACCTTGGCGGCAAGGGGTTTGCGGATGTGACAACTGAGGCGGGCCTGAAGGAGCCGGTGGCGATGGCTTGGGCTGCGTTGAAGGCCGACGGCTATCTGGCACACAGGGAAAGGGTGGATTTTCCATCTTCAGCGACCTTTGTCGATTACGATCTGGACGGGTTGGTGGACCTGTTTGTGTGCTCGTATGTTCATTGGGCCCCGGGTATTGATTTGGGCATTGCCTCGACCTTGACGGGAGACAAGCGGGGCTATGTTTCACCCCGCTCATTTGAGGGATCGCAGTGTCGGTTGTTCCGCAACACTGGGGCTGGGAAATTTATCGATGCCAGCGAGGTAGCGGGAGTGCGGGTGTTGGAGGATGAGGGTGTTGGAGCCAAGGCCCGCAAGCGTGATGTGGCCAAGTCGCTGGGTGTGGTGGCGTTTGACGCGGATAACGATGGTTGGCCCGACCTGATGGTGGCCAATGACACGGTGCGGAATTTTTTCTTCCACAACGAGCCCGATCCTGCGGTTGTTGGTGGCAAGGGGCGGAAGTTTGTTGAGAAGGGGCTCACCCAAGGGGCAGCTTATGCGGAGGGGCAGGCTCGAGCGGGGATGGGGATTGAGTTTGGCGAGTATTTGCCGGGTAAAAGTGCAGTATTTGTGGCGAACTTTGCCAATGAGCCGGTGACTTTTTTGGCGATTGACAATACGAGCACGCCACCGCGATTTGCCGACCGTGCCTTGGCGGTGGGTTTGGCCGGTCCGGGCCCGCGGGTGCCGATGAAGTTTGGCGCCAGCCTGTTGGATTTTGATCTGGATGGTCGGCTTGATCTGCTGCTGTGCAATGGGCACTTGGAGCCGGACATTGGTCTGGTGCAAGCGAGCCAGGCTTTTCCGCAAGCACCGCGGCTTTTTTGGAACACGGGTACACAGCCGCGGGTGTTTGAAGGGGTTGAGGAGGCGGGCGATAATGCCGGACTGTTCAAGCCGATGGTGGGCCGGGGTAGTGCCGCCTTGGATTATGACGGCGATGGCGATTTGGATTTGGTGCTGACGGCCAACGGTGGGCCATGTCGGTTGGTGCGCAATGATCAGAAACTTGGCCACCATTACCTGCGGGTGAGGCTTGAAGGTGACGGCAAACGATGCAACCGGTCGGCATTGGGCGCAGTAGCGCGGGTGAGTGTGGGCGGGGTGGTGCACGAGCGGGTGGTGGCAGGGGCCCGGGGGTATTTGTGCCAGCCCGAAATGGTCCTGACCTTTGGGCTGGGTAAAGCCACAGCGGTTGACTGGTTGGAGGTGAAATGGCCCTGTCCGGGGGCCAAGTTTGAGCGGGTGGTGGTGGGGGAGGTTGACCGCGAAATGAGGGTGAAACAGGCCGCGGGTGGTTAATTCCAACCAAATAATCGGCAATTTCCGGCCTTTGGGGAACTATTTGTGGTCGGATGAAAGGCGGCGGCTAGCCAAAACCTTCCGGTTGCGAGATGATGGGGGTTGTCACCCTACGGAGCGCTAAGTCATGGAAATTGCAGCGCTGGTTCTTTTAATGAGTGTCCAGGCTGCGGCATGGCCGGTTGATTCGAAAGCGGAGCCCGCCAAAACAGCCGGGAAGGAAGCAGCCAAGGAGGAGAATCCGGCCAAGCAGCCCCTAAATAGTGATGGCAAAATGCCATTAACTGGGCTGGCACCTTCGCATGTAGTTGCGAACCTGTGCGTGTATCAGTGCCCGGTAAGCACCTTGAATGTGGAATGCCAAGCCCATGTGGATCAGGGGTTAGGTTACTTTTATTCGTATGTTTGGATGGAGGCTGCCCGGTCGTTTGAGACTGCGTGCCGGCTGGACCCTGATTGCGCGATGGCATGGCTATTTTTGGGTAGGGCCTGCGAAAAATGGGGCCCGGCAGACAAGCACAAGAACACCGCCTTCAAGAAGGCCGGGGCCTTGCGGGATAAGGCGGACCCCCGTGAGCGCCTGCTGATTAAGACGTATTTGCTAGAGCGAGGGCTGGAGCCTGGTGCGGGAGACGGTGAGGCGCGCAAGAAGGCGGCCATCAAGCAGGTGGATGAGTTGCTGGCCCAGTTTCCGGAAGATCAGGAAGCTTGGTATGAGCGCGCCCAGCTGGCAGCGGGTGGCATGTTTGGCGGTAATGTTGCGGGCGCGCCTTTTTATCATGCTCTTTTGGGAGTGAATCCGCTGCACCCGGGAGCCAACCACGAGTTGGTTCATTTTTACGAGAGCATCCAAAGGCCGTCGTTGGGCTGGAAATTCGCCAATAAATATATCGAGTCTTCACCTGGTATTCCTCACCCGCACCATATGCAGGCTCATTTGGCCACCAGACTTGGGCGTTGGGACAAAACGGCCCTGCATTCGGCCATCGCGGCAAAACTTGAGGCTGCTTACCACCTCGATATGGCTGTGCTTCCCAAAGACGACCACCAATATTCACACCATCTGGAAATTCTGATGGTTTCACTAGCCCATGACGGCAGGTTTGAAACAGCCCGAAGGATTCTGCAGCAAACCCGCGATGCCAATTTTGATCACCAGCTTCCGTGGTTTCGGCTGGCCATGGTGAGCCATGATGCGTCGTTGGCCCAGGAAGTGGTTGCAACCATGCGCAAACGCGACAAAGCGCAGGCGGCTTGGATGGGGGCGCTTTGGGCTTGGCGCAGCGGCGAGATTGGAAAACTTGTGGCCGAGGTGGAAGTATTGCGGCAAATTCGAGCCGGTAAAAAGGAAGACCGCAAGCTGGACCTGATGCTATGGGAAGCGCAGGGTTTGCTTGCCTGCGAACAAGGGGACGGCGCAGGCGGGTTGAAACTGCTGAAACGCTGCGTGGACAAAACAAAAGATGACTTTAGCCACCATGCTTGGGGCAACGGGGCCGCCCACATGCTTGCTTGGGGTTTGGGAGCGCTGCGGGTGGGTGATGCGTTGCAGGGTGAGGAGGCTTTTCTGGAGGCCCTCGCGCATGATCCGGGTAATGCCGCAGCCGCTTTGGGTTTGAGAATTCTGGCCGAATTGGCAGGGGACACCGCGAAAGCCGAGTCGTATGCGGCATTGGCCAAGCGCCTGTGGGCGCGGGCTGACCGTGGGGCCTTGGAGGACTTGGAAGGTTGGCTGCGCGGTTTGGCGGCGGCGGGTTTCAACCGGTCGCCCAGTTCGACAGTTAGCCGCAAGTAGTTTTGAAATATAGACTTGTGCATATTTGAAGGGCCCTTGAGGGCCCTTTTTTTATGGCTTGTAGGCTTGTGCTGCGGGCCTGAAAACGAGTACATCCGAAACCTGTACGCTGGAGGGTGGAAGCGTGGGCGAAGGTGTGGTGCTGGTACATGACTGGCTGACAGGATTGCGCGGGGGCGAGAAGTGCCTCGATGTGCTGGCTCGCGCCATGCCTGGTGCCACGCTGCATACGCTGCTCTATCGCAAGGGTAAGACCACCCCGGCGATTGACTCGCTGCGGGTTGTGCCCAGTTGGCTGAACCGATTGCCGGCGGTGCATCGTTATTACAGGGGCCTGCTGCCGATTTTTCCTTCGGTGGTGGAAAAGGCTTGGCGGTTTGCGGATGCGGAGTTGGTGGTGAGCATGAGCCACTGCGTGGCGAAATCGGCGCAGGCCGGGCCGGGCGTGCCCCATGTGAGCTATTGCTTTTCGCCTATGCGTTATGCCTGGCAGATGCGCCAGCAATATTACGAGGGTGTAGGTGCCCGGGGTCTGAAGGCCCGGTTGGCTGATGCGGTGTTGGACCGAATTCGGGCATGGGACCTGAAAACGGCTGACCGGGTGAGCCATTTTGTAGCCATCAGCCACCACATAGCCCGACGCATTGAGGAATGCTACGGGCGCTCCAGCGTGGTGATTTACCCACCGGTGGACACGGAATATTACACGCCAGCCAATTGTGGAGAAATGGCTCCCAAACGGGAAGACTTTTATCTGGTGGTGAGTGCGCTTGCGCCTTACAAGCGGTTTGATTTGGCGATTGGTGCGTGCCAGAGGCTGGGGCGGCGGCTGGTGGTGATTGGATCGGGCCAGGCTGAGGCGTCGCTGAAGAAAATGGCAGGGCTTGAGACAACCTTTTTGGGGTGGCAGCCCGACAGCGTGATTCGAGATCACTTGCGGCGTAGCGCGGCGCTACTTTTTCCGGGTGAGGAAGATTTTGGAATTGTGCCTGTGGAGGCCCAAGCTTGTGGCTCGCCTGTGATCGCACTGGGGCGGGGGGGAGCGGCTGAGACTGTGCGCGACTTGAAAGCTGGGAACGGCCCGACCGGAATCTTGTTTGAAGAATCAAATGTGGACAGTCTGGTTGAGGCGATGGAACGGTTTGAAAGCAACCGTGAGGCTTTTGACCCGCAGGCGGCGCGGCGACAGGCCGAACGCTTCTCGACGCCACGGTTTGAACGGGAATTGCTTGATTATTTGGGCCAAGTTCGTGGGGCTACTGTGGCCAGCCGGGCGGCCTAGGTTTTTGACTGGCCGAGCTTTTTACGCTTTTTGTCAATTTGGTGGGAGTAATAAGTGATAGGGAAAGGTTTTGGCGAAGTGGTTTTAATAAGACCAATGAGCGTCTGAAAAATAATAAACAAGGTGGATGGTCTATAGCATTGTATAACATTAATTTAAATATCCATCTTTAATCCAGCCGCCCGGTGCAGGGTGGCCAATTCTTCTGGTGTGAGGTTTCGGTAGGTGCCTTTGGGCAAATCGCCAAGCAGGACCGGGCCGAAAGATTGGCGGACCAGTCGCAACACCCGGTGGCCCACGGCTGCAAGCATGCGCCTGGCTTGGCGGTTTTTACCTTCGGTGAGTATGAGTTCGACCACGCTTTTGTCGGCACCGTGGCGCAACAGGCGGGCTTGGCAGGGCTTGGTGCGGCCTAAGTCGCCGGGCAGGTCGATCCCCTCTTGCACTTTTGCCAAGGCCTCGGGCGAAGGGGAGCCACGAACGGTAAGTTGATAGACCTTGGCAACTTTGCGCCCGGGTTCGAGCAGGCGGCTGGCCAGTGTGCTGTCTGAGGTGAATAGCAGCAGGCCTTCGGAATCGGCATCCAGACGGCCAACAGCCTCGACCCTGGGGTCCATGACAGGGAGCAGGGCGTGAACCGTTTCGCGACCTAGCTCGTCGCTGCGGGTCACCACCGGGCCTTTGGGTTTGTTCAGAGCCAGGTAGCGGTGCTGGCGGGTAACAGAAGCGGATTGGCCTGCCAACGAGATGCGGTCGAGGCCCAGGGTGACCCAAGTGAGAGGGGCGCGCACCGGTTTGCCATTCACCTGCACCAGACCTGCACGAATAGCCTTGGTGGCCTCTACGCGGGAAGCCAGCCCCAGTTTGCTGAGTGCCCTATTGAGCTGAACACGCTGAGAGTCTAATGCCATTGAGCCGGCCCTAGCGCAGCAACAGATAAAGGATGGCCACGCCGACGAGAAGCAGGGCGGCGACGAGGAAGGATACCCAGTAGGGTAATGCCTTATGGCCGGTGGAACGAGAAAGCTGTCTTAGCAGGTTGAATTTGGTGTCTTCTTTCGTCGCCCCGGACGGCTGCGGGTGGAGGCCTTCTGGAGGGAGCTGGATTGTGTTCAAGGAGGCGGTAGAGCGGTTGCCGTCAACAACAGATTTGGCGGAAAAAATCGTTTCTTCCTTGGGGCGGGTAGTGGGCGTTTGTGGGGTGGGCACCACCACAATCAGGTCGCGAAATTCAGGAAGATCGCGCAAGTGGAGAAAGGTTCCTTGGCGAGAGCGGGAGGCTTGCACATTGGAAGCATCGCCCAATAACCCGTCACGCAGCGACCGGCGCACGGCAGCCCGGCTGCCCTTCACGGCCACCTCGGTTCCATGGTCATCGAGGTAGCGCAGGTACCATGAGTCTTTGTCGTTTTCAGGGGCGGAGAAAGACTTTCGGGTGGTTCGTCCGGTGAGGTCTTCGACAAATTCCCGGCAAGTGGCCGGGCGAAGTTCGGGGTCGGAGGCCATGGCCCGGCGGATTGCCCAGTCGGTGCGCTCGGAGATTTCGGGCACCAGCGCCCGGGGAGTGGGATACTCGTCTTGGACTTTTTTCATCCAGGCTTCGAGAGGGCTGATGCCGCCAAACGGTATTTGGCCGGTCACGGCGGCATAAAGTGTGGCACCCAGGCTGTAAATATCGCAACGCGAATCGGCCAGCTTGGCGTTTTTGAATTGTTCTGGAGCCATGAAGTGGGGAGTGCCCAGGCCGCGCCCGGTGCGGGTGAGGTTCAGGTCGGTCTCAGCCTCTTTCACCAGACCCAGGTCTGTCAGTTTCGCCTGACCTTCGGTGGAGATGAGGATATTTTCGGGCTTCACATCGCGGTGCACCAGCCCCAACTTGTGGGCCCGGTGCAGCCCCTGAGCCACCTGGCTTACCAACCGAATAGCCTCCAGTTCTGGCAGGCGCCCTTTTTCTTCCACATATTCCGCCAGATTTTTACCCTCAACCAGTTCCATCACCAAGTAGGGAACGCCTTCGACTTCGCCATAATCGAGAGCCTTGACCATATTGGGATGGTCGAGTCGGCTGGCGGCGCGAAATTCTTGTTCAAAGCGGCGCAACAGCACCGGGTTGACCCGTGTGCTTTCCGACATCACTTTGATGGCGACGGCTGGCGAGGCTGCATTGTGGGTGGCGCGGTAAACCGAACCCATCCCACCCGAGCCGATGCGTTCCAAGAGGGTGTAAGGGCCCATTTGCCTGGGAAGCGATGGCGTTTTTGGGGCAGAAGCTTCGCGTGAGCCAGACTTGGCGGCAGGCGGTGAAGGTGGTTTAGGTGGCATCGGGCTGGATTCTTCAGCCATGCTAACCTCCCTGCTCCCCGCACTGGCACGGAAACCCTTGGAATAATTGTTCATGGTAGCAGGAAAAAATTTGGGAAATCACAAAAAATGAGTGAAGAATTCAGGCCTTATTTACCGAAGGGGGCGTTTTTTTTGCGAAGTGATTATTCCGTTTGAGCAGGCAGCGTAAAATAATGCGGAAAGCAAGGGCAGGCAAATAACCCGGCTTGTAGGATTGTCGTGCTTTTGGCCTTGCCATGACGCACAATCCAATCTGGATAACCATGCCCGCCTTGGACGAAAAAACTCGGGTGCGGTTTGCGGCCTGCTGTGTAGGTTACCGGTTCCTAGCATGAGCGGTTTGGGAGAGGCAAAATGAGTCTTTACGGCAAGATTCTCGCCATCTTGAACCTGCTGATGGTGGTGGCTTTGATAGCCCTTGGCATGATGGATTATGGCAAGCGCTTGGAGTTGTCGAACGGATTGTTTCTGGGCGACTTACTGCTGAAGGGGTTGCCTGTAGACGACAAGGAGATTGACTCTACCGGTCTGGCGATTGCCCCACGCATCAGCAGCAAGACCTTGCAAGACATTGGTGGCGGCACTGCCAAAACCCAGCAGGCGGAAGCCATGGCTGTTGCCAAGCGGTTTCGTGAGGAACTATCCGCCCTGCCCGATGCCAATGCGAAGCGTGAGTATTTGGAAAAACATGCCCGGCAGGTGATTGATCAGGTGAACGAGTGGGAAGACCTGGTTCGGCTGAACAAGGCCCAGTCACCACAGGATGCGGCCATTTTGGCCTTGGGCCTGATCGGACGGCCGGTTTTTGGCTACCACCGCCTGCCCACCGGATACATCCGCCGAGACCGGTTGCAACAAATTCTTGGTGACGGCGTCACCACCGGGGCGCTTGCGGGTTCGAACCCCTACATCCCATCCAGCCAGTTTTTGGCGGATGAAAAGCTGGTGGAAGCTTTGAAGCAGCGCCAAACTGCTGTTGAGGTTGCCAATTGGGCCATGCTGGCCCGCTTGGATATGGTTTTTGATTCCGCCGGTTTGGTGTTAGGCGACCCGCTCAGTGCCAGCCAGGGAAGCGAAAGCAAGGCGGTTGAGCCGGCAGAAGACGGCATTGAAAAGGTGCTTGATTTGCCCCAGCGGAAGGAGGCTATTGCCAACTTTTTGTGGATCATGCGTCCGCAAGGGCAGGGCGCCGACGAGGTGGCCAACCTGACTCGCTTAGGCGTGGTGGTTGGCCCCAGGGCACTGCACGATTGCTTGGAGGAAGAGGCCCGGGTTGAGCGAGTGATACAGCAGGAAATAGACCTGCGCTTGCAGAAAGCCTCTGAGCGGTTTGCAGAGAAATATCAGGGGCGGTTGGACGAGCTGAACCAATATGCGCTTGAATTGGCCCGCCTGAAAAAGGAGGTCAATATGGTGAAGGAGCTGATTGATAAGCAGCCCATGCTCATTGAGGAGCGCAAGCAGAACTTGGCCCAGTTGCAAAACAAGCTGGTATTCACGCAGGGTGATTCAAAGGCCCGTTTTCAAGCCATGCAGCAAAACGCGTTGAATCTTTATGACCAGCGTCGGGCTATGATGGGGCTTCTGGAGCAAATTTCACAGGTGGAAAAAGAGTTGCGTGGCCTTGAAAGTAAGGCTGGCAACTGAATCATCAGGTTACTTATCCTGAAGGCTAATGGGCCTTGGGGGCCAAGTGACGAGCGGGTTGGTAGCTGCATGAGTTGTCCTACAGAGTGGCGCAAAGCGGTTAGGAGGCGGGGTGCATGACCGGGCTTGGCAAATGGCTGGTAGTGTTGCACACGGGTATGAGCCTCATGGCGGCAACCATGGGAATTGCTTTGTTTGCCACCGAGCCCGATTACAACGGGCGCTTGAAAGAAAAAGCCGAGCAGGTTGCCACTCAGCGCAAAAGCCTCGACCTAAACGGTGCGGCCAAGCGTGAGGCGGAGGGGCGGGCTAAGATGGCCCAACTGGAGGGCTATTGGCTCACCACCGAACCCTACTTCGACCAATTGATGCAAAACACCATCGAAGCCAAGCAGGCCAACAGTATCCCGGGAATCGTGCGCAACCCCATGACTGGCCTGCCGGAAGCCAACAAGCAGCAGGCTGGTGGCTTTGCACCAATGCTCCAGGTGCTGCCTGAAACCGCCCAACTAGTGGGCGAAAAGGCTTTCACCGAGATGGTGCTGGCCGAGCGGAAGGCTTTGGCAGACTCGCAGATTGAATACCAGGGTTTGAAGAAACAGGCGGTGGATTTAACCCTCGAGGCGGCAGGTGAAGACGGCCGCGGCGGTGTGACCCGGCAACTGAACTACGAACGGGACCAACTGGAAAACCTGAAGCTGGAACAGCGCACCTACGATGTAGAAACCGCCATCGTTCAACAGGACAAAGCCCGGCTTGATATGCTGCTGGCCCGCTTGCGTTCTCGTGGTGAGGAATTGAAGAAGTATTCTATAGGAAAATAGATTCGGATATTCAGATGTATGCAAAAATTTTGTTTTTTTGATTCAATCGGCTGGAAATATCCAACTATTCAAGGTTCCACTTGACACTCTGAGCCTACTTGGCCATAGGCTTTGCATGAGTGAAAAGCTTTGGCTGTTTTGGTGTATCCGCATTCCCTATGGGGTGGGGTATCTGGCAGCCCGGGATAAGAATCGTGGAAGGGCACATCGGTCGCCCGCCTGGACGAGGGATCACCAATGACCGCAGTCGGCAAGATTCTGGTCTTCATGACCATGGCCATGAGTCTGGCCCTTGGAACCATCTCTCTTTTTGTCCACTCGTTGGTGGTGAAAAAGAATTCCGAGTTGGTCGAGGCGAAGAAAACCCTCGAGGTCAACCAAAGCAATATCGCCCTCTACACCAAAGACAAAACGGTCTGGGGTGAGGAGCGGAGTAAGCTGGAACGATCACGAAGCGATTTGGAAACCCGGTTGCGCGATTTCGACACACTGTTCAAGCAGGCAGCGCTTGAGGGGTCTGATCCCGCCAAGCTGAATGAATACTTGTCGCTGCAAAAGAAAACAAACCAAGAGTTGCAAACCAAATTGAAGGCCGCCGAACAGGAGGCTGCCCTGCTGCGCAACGATGGCAAATCCAAGGTGGACGAGACCAACAGCGCCAACGCAGGCAAAGACATTGCAGAGAAAGATTCAACAACCCGGGCGGGTCAGATTGCGCGCATCCAGGAAGAGCTTCAGGCAGCCGTGAGGGGCCGCCAGGAGATGTTCATGGAAAAGAACCGCATGTTTGAGGAAAAAACCCAAGCCGAGATTGTGTCCACCGCCTTGCGCACTCGTAATTCGGAGATGGAAAAAGAGCTCAAGCGGCTAAGCACAGAAAACAAGCGTTTGCGCGATTCTGGCGGTGCTGCAACTGCCAAGACCGGGCAGCCCAGGGATAATTTTCCAAGCGTCCCTCTGGAAGGGGCTGTTCTTCGTTCTGATGATACTGGGCTGATGCAAATCAGCTTGGGCAGTGACGAGGGGCTGCAGCGCGGCCACACGCTGGAGCTGTTTCGTCTGAGTCCGCCCGCTTATTTGGGCCGTGTGAAGGTGATTGAAGTGAATCCCAAGGATGCCGTTGCGCAGCCTGTGGGGCAGTTGAATGGAAAGCCCAGCAAGGGCGACAAGGTGGCCAGCCAGATTCGCTGACCCAATAGTGGGTCAGCATTTTGAGGCAGGCGTTGGAACCAAGTTAGGGAGTAGTCAGCAATGGCCAAGCGCAAACGCGATTCATCCGATGCGCCCAAAAGCGATGTCTATGTGGGGCTCTTGGCGCTGGCGCTCTTGGCTCAGATTGTCGCCTCGGTATTTCTCTTTCTCGATTACAACAATCTCAGCACAGTGAAGCTGCCAACGATGCCTAAATTCACTTGGTCGGGTGAGGCCCCGGTTGGTGCGGTGGCACCTGCCCCGGCTGGTGCCGTCCCGGTTCCTGCGGGTGCTGCCCCGGCAGGCAACTGAGTGGTGTGGTTTTAAATTAAAAAAGGGCGGCCCATGGGGGCCGCCCTTTTTTAATTTAGCCCGTTAATTTTGGGGCTATTTCAATTCGCTGCCAATAAAATCGGCCACTTCTTTGGCATGGTCGGCAGGTTTTACCGAGGTGTAAACCTTGCGAATGATGCCCTTCTTGTCAATCACATAGGTGTAGCGGCTGGTGTAAGCCTTGCCTTCGCCAATGGCGCCAAGGGGGCTAGCCAGTTTTTTGTCGGTGTCGGCAATGAGTGAGAATTGCAATTTGTCACGGGCAATGAATTTGCCCTGCGAGGTTGCGGTATCGAGGCTCACACCAAATACTTCGGTGTCCAGGCCGGCAAACTTCTCAGCCAACTGGCTGAGGGCTTTGCATTCAACCGTTCAACCAGGGGTCATGGCCTTGGGGTAAAAGGCAAGGACCACATTCTTCTTCCCTTGGAAGGAAGAAAGCTTCATGGTGCTTTCCTTGCCATCTTTACCAACCACGGTCACTTCCACATCGGGTGCGGGTTTTCCAAGCAGGCTTGCCGCTTCTTCTGCCATTGCTGCTCCTCCAAAAAGAAAGGCCGAGAGCGCCCAAGCGCCCAGCCTTAAAGTACGAAACATGGGTTTGCCTCATTCATAGGAAACGGGGAATAACATTTTGCCAAAACCTGGCAAAAATCCATTTGTGGGAGCAATTCTAACTAACACACCAGCCAGCGGTTGTCACGCATCTGGGGCAGACCCAAGCCTACCACAGCCACTTTTCCAGCATGTGCCAGGCCAGTTGGCGTGAGCAAACCGGGTTTCAGGCTAACCATGGTGCCGGTGAGTTGCGCCCGAATGGTGTCGCCCATCGGCTCCCCGGTGTCTGCATTGAGGCCACTTGGCAAATCGACAGCGAAAATCTTTGCTCCTGAGGTATTGATGGCCCGCACGGCGGCATCGAGTGGGGCATGGAGCGGGCCGGTGAGCCCGGTGCCTACTAGCGCATCCACCACCCAATCGGCCCCCCTTAAAAACGCTGCCAACTGGTGGCCCTGTGGGTCGATGTGGCATTGCAGTCCCGACCGGTTGGCAATTTGCCAGTTTTGGGCACAATCGGGGCTGAGCCGATCTGGTTGGGCCAACAGCAGGATCCGAACCGGAATGCCTGAGCCGTCGAGGTGCCGGGCGATGACTATGCCGTCGCCACCGTTGTTGCAGCGGCCAGCAACCACTGCCACACTGGCGGGCTTTTGGGCCAAAAGCAATTCGGCTAGGCCCCTGCCTGCATTTTCCATCAAAACCAGGCCTGAGATGCCTAATTTGTCCAAAGCAAAGGCGTCGAGCGCCCTGGATTGAGCCGCACTGAGAACTTTTGGCCAATCGGCAGACATATTGGGGCCCTCACGCTTACGACTGCTAGGTGATTTTCCAATGGTACCTCAAATTGGATTGCAGCAGCCTTAATGAGCTGCATGCTTTTTGGGCGATTGTTGTCAGCAAAGTGGGCGATGCTTGATTAGGGGCCTTTTAATTTTGTGCCCTAAGTGCTTTGGCAGACTAGGGAGAACTGTTTTGTTCGTGGCCTTTTTGAAATTTGCCCGCAAATGGCACGGTGGTTGCCATGAGTGTGTGCGTCGAGTGATCGACGGCAATGCGACAGGGAGTGGCTAGCAGTTCCAAACAGTTCATTCCCACCGTGTCCGGCGGCAGCAAGCATTGCAGGTTTCTAAGCCGGGCTAGAGGTTAATCCAAAATGAAACACAAGGCGCTGTTGGGATTGATGGGTGTTGCTTTGGTGGGAATGACCGCTGTTGCTTGGGGAATGCGTGACGGCCTGAGCACGCGCCAGGTAACAGGTTATGGAAACGAAACAGCCGATCTTCGAACCCTGGGGTTGCAGCGCCAAGTGATGGAAGACCAGCATACCCGCATTATGAATCGGGCTGAAGGTAAACGAAAACTCATTCAAGGGTTTTTGGCGGGACAAATCGCGACCGAAGTGCTGATTGATGAAATTGAGGCAATGAATCGGGCTTCGGGCTGTTGTCTGCCCCTGTTGGCCCAGCATTATCCCGATGCCACCGAGCGCGAGATTGCCATTTGGCATGCGGTGGGCTTGGTGGAGGGGGAACTGGAGTTTTTCAGGGCGTCGCTTCAAGTGAGGTTTGAGGCAGATGTATGGCTGAGGGAGACCGGTCTGGTGCCATCATTGGCTTGGTGAGGCGGGCAATAATGGTTCAATTGGTGTAATCTTGGGGTTTGGAATTTCCACAACCACCAGGGCTTTGTGAAATGTCGGCGCGCTTTCCATTACAGAGGGTTCTTGATTGCGGCATAGTTGCTGTGGTTCGCTCGAACGACAGTTCGCAATTGGTCGAGGTTTGCAAGGCATTGGTAGATGGCGGCGTGGACGTCGCCGAAATCACCTTCACCGTGCCCGGTGCGCTGGAAGTATTGGCTGCGGTGAAGAAGAAGCTGGGCGACAAGCTTTTGCTAGGCGCAGGCACGGTTTTAGACACCGAAACAGCCCGGGCGGCAATTCTGGCCGGAGCTGAGTATTTGGTCAGCCCCACTCTCAATCTGGATGTGATTCGCCTGGCAAAGCGTTATGGGAAAATGATCATGCCGGGGGTGTATACCCCCACCGAGGCCCTTACTGCGTGGGAGGCCGGGGCCGATATTTTGAAGGTGTTCCCTGCCGAAATCGTTGGGCCAGCTTTTTTTAAGGCTATGAAGGGCCCGCTTCCCCAACTGCGCCTCATGCCCACGGGCGGTGTGGACCTGAATACAGCCAGCAGTTTTTTAGAGGCGGGAGCGGTTTGCTTGGGTATCGGCAGCCAGCTCATCGAGCCCAAGGCGGTTGCTGCGGGGGATTTTGGCCGAATCACCAGCTTGGCCCGGCAATATCGCCAAATTGTCAGTCAGTTTCAGGCAAAATCGGCTGGCAAATGATTGCGTGAAATTCCTGTGAAGATGGTCAAAATGCTGCTGACACCGGGTTGCGGGGTGGCTATTGGTGGAAGTGGCTCTAGAGGAAGGATCCCCGGAGACTCATTTCAAATGCCCAAGGCTAAGCAAGTTGCGGTTATACCTTGGCGTGACCGGTCCGGTCTGCAGGTTCTACTCATTCGCAAGCGCAAGGGCGGCCGTTGGGGCATTCCCAAGGGCCATATTCATGACAAGTCTTTCGATTATCACAAAGCTGCTGTGGAAGAGTGCCACGAGGAAGCCGGAGCTGAAGGTCGGATAAGCCGCCGGTTTTTTGGCGAGTTCAACTACCGCCGTAACGGTGCCAGCCATCATGTTCGGGTTCTCACCCTGCGGGTGAAATTTTTGCAGCCAGAATATCCGGAGATGGAAATCCGCGAGCGTTCCTGGTTCAACTTGGGCGATGCGGCCGAAATGGTTGGCCGCAAAGCGCTGCGCAAATTAATCATGGCATTGCCTGCCTGGATTGCTCAACAAAAAACTGCCACCAAGGCCTAATCAGGCTAGTTGTTATTCCCGCTTTGGCAGTCTGGCCAAAGAGCCAGGTTCTAATCGATTTTTCACGCAAGTGGATGGCAATGGTTCGTCTCTCTGGTGCGCCAGGCACTGGGAGAAAACCATGCAGTCGTTCATGCTTGTGGGTTTGGTTGCTTTGTCTTGCCAAATTACCCCCGCGGTGGATCAGCAGGGTACACCTGCCGAGCGCGGAGTGATTCACGAGGCCTACGCTCAGGTCGCGCAAGGCGCTCCACCCAACGATAACCTGCTCATCCCAAGAGAACCCCCCGAGCCACTGGCAGAGGATCCACCCGACACTAGGCCCGAGGGTGATAGCGTCACTTGGATCTCGGGCTACTGGCACTTCGATGATACGCGCGACGATTTCATCTGGGTCAGCGGTTTTTGGCGTCAGGTGCCACCGGGGCGGACTTGGATTGCAGGTCGCTTTTTCCGCCAAAACAACAGCAGTCGTTGGCGCTGGCAAGCTGGATATTGGCAATCGGCAAACGCTGCCAATGTGGTGGTGCCGGAAATGCCACCCGTTGTGGCGGAGGCTGGTCCGCCCATCCCTGCGCCAGCGATGAACATGTTCTGGTCCCCTGGTTGCCAAACCTGGCGGGGTAATCGCTGGGTCTGGCGGGCAGGGTGCTGGATGGGGCACCGCCCGGGTTGGGTGTGGTATCCGGCCACTTGGGTTTGGGCGCCCAACGGGTATCTGTTCACCCCGGGCTATTGGGATTACGCGCTGGAATACCGCGGCTTGCTCTATGCCCCTGTCTATTACCGACAGTCGGTGTGGCAGACGCGCGGTTTTCGCCACCGTCCTGGTGTGGTGATATGCCACGAGGATTTGGCTTGCGGAATTTTCCGACGCAATGGTTGCGGCAGCTACTACTACGGTGATTTTTTTGGTGCCCAGCTTGCCGGACGGGGGTTCAATTTTTGGCTGGGAGCCACGGTGGTGTCGTCGCAGCGGGCCGATCCACTGGCAGGCTATTACCGCCACCATCGCAATGCAGACTGGGTGCGTGGCCTGGAGCAATATGGCCGCCAACGCCAAGAGGGGCGGCCTGTGTTGCCGCCAGCACAGTCAGCACTTTCAGGGCGGGAAATGGTTGTTTTGGCGGGTGGCAACAAAAACCAAGCACAGGCATTGGAGAAAACTGGCAAGCAGTTGCCAGCCAGCCTGCAAGCGCGGCAAGAGGCTGTTCGTTTGGTTCAAGCGAGGGAGTTGCCCAAGGTGGACCTGCGGGCCCGGCAAGAGCCCCCGCAGCCCAAAAAGGAAGTTTTGGACCAAAACCTGGCAAACAAAACGCCCGGGCCAAAGGGTGCTGGTAGAATAAGCCAGCCAAGGCAGGTGCAATTGCCCGAACCCAAGAAAAGGGAACAGCCACTCGAGGCAAAGCCCGAACCCAAGGCTTTTGCTCCCAATAAACCTGCCAAACCAGCAGAAAAGCCCGTTGATAAGCCAGTAGTTCCAGCCAAGCCGGCTGAAAGTGTGAGGCCCCCGCTAGCTGTCCCGGAAAAACCGGATGCGCCTCGCGTGAAGCCGGTTGAGCCGCAGAAACCGGTAGTAAAACCTGCGCCAGCACCAGCACCAGCACCACCACCAGTACCAGCACCAGCGCCAGGGACCCAGCAGCCAGCAAAAGCCCGAACGCCTAGGGCGGGTAATGTTCCTGCAAATACCCCACCAAGCCGGCCATCGGCTGATAATAGTGCCGCAAGGCCCCGGGAAGGCCGTGGGTCAACGCAGGAGGGCGCAAGGGCGCCTGGCAATTCCAGCCGGCCAGTGCCAACCGAGAAGGGCGCCCGGGAGAAAGATGGAAAACAAAAAGCTTAATTAAGTATAAATAGATTGGCAAAAATATTTTAGGGCATTTAGCCTTGCTCTCGCAGGTCGGTCACAAACATATGGCCGGGGGCGTGTGTGGCCATCCAGGGCAGTTTGGCCTGTTTGGCCGCCGCCTGCGGGGTCACTCCGCAGGCCCAGAAAACCGGCATTTCACCCGGCCGAATTTCCACAGCGTCTCCCTCGTCGGGCTGGTCGATTCTGCCAATGCCTATGGCTTCGGGGTCGCCCAGGTGAATAGGGGCACCGTGGCTTTGGGGGAAGCGCTGGCAGATTAGGGTAGCCTTAATAGCCTGCCCGGGTGTCATGGGTCGCATGGATACCACCAGCGGGCCCGAAAACCTGCCGGCTGGCTGGCAGGCAATATTTGTTTTGTACATGGGCACATTTTTGCCCTGCTCAATGTGGCGCACAGGCAGGCCCGCCTCCAAGAGTGCCGCCTCGAATGTGAAGCTGCACCCCAGCAGGAACGCTACGCTGTCTTCTGTCCAATGGCCCAGAAGATCGGTTGGTTCTTCCACCACCTCACCATTGCGCCAGATGCGATAGCGGGGCAGGTCGGTGCGCAGGTCGGCTCCGGGAGCCGTTTCCTTCGGTTGGGGATCGCCCGGATCGGTCACCTCCAGCACCGGGCAAGGGCGGGGGTTGCGCTGGCAAAAAAGCAAGAAATCAAAGGCGTGCTGCTGGGGCACCACCACCAGGTTGGCTTGGCTGTAGCCGGGCGCGTAACCGGGGGTGGGGCCGGTATGGGTTCGGGCGCGGCAGGCAAGTCTTAGGGCTTGGGCTTTGGAAGGCAACTGTTTCATGGGTAGGCAACCAATATGCCACAGGGTGATCACGGTGGACTGAGATTACCACGAGGTCTGTAAGCCTGCTCGACAGGAGTGGGTTGACCAACTAATATGAAGTTGGACGGACGCGTCCGTCCACTTTGCCCCAACGCATTCTTTTACGGGTTTTCAGCTTGAACACGGTTTTTCGCCCAACAAGCAAAGTTGACGATGCCGCCCTGCGAGCGGTCACGCGCAGGGAAGCGATTCTTGATGCCGCCATCCGCCTTTTTGCCACCCGGGGATATGCCGAGGCCGACCTGCAGGTGCTGGCCGATGAACTCGATATTGGCAAAGGCACCCTATACAGGCACTTTGGCAGCAAGGAAAAGCTTTTTCTCGCTGCGGCCGATCAAGTGATGCGGCGCATTCACGAACACATCACTGCGGTCACGGTCAAGATTGAAGATCCGCTCAGCCGAATAGAGACAGGCATTCACGCCTACTTCCAATACTTTGCCGGGCACCCCGAAAGTGTTGAGATGCTCATCCAAGAGCGCGCCCTGTTTCGCGACCGCAAGCACCCCACCTACTTTGTGCACCGCGAGGCCAATCTCGACCGCTGGCGTTCGCTATACCGCGACCTGATCGGGTCTGGACGGGTGCGCGATATTCCCGTCGAGCAAATTCTCGACACCATGGGCGACCTGCTTTACGGCGCCATGTTTGTTGGCTATCTGGTGGGGCGTCGCGAAGAGCCATCGGCTGTTGCCGCCCGCATTATAAACATCGTTTTTGGTGGCATATTGACAGACAACGAACTACAGGCCCGCAAGATTGCAAGCAAACCACGCCGCGTCCCATCAAGGAAAAAGTCATGACCAGAAGTTTGAGCGCGCAGGGTAGTTGTTTGGCCCTGGCGGGGTATTGCTTCCTGGTGTTGGGGTGCGCCCGCGAGGTGCCTACGCCGCCGCCCCAAAAAGCACCCGAAGTGCTGGTGAGCGAGGCCTTCACCCGCGATGTGGTCGAGTACGAATTTTTCACGGGCCGAACCGAGGCCTCGCAGCGGGTTGAAATACGCTCGAGAGTGACCGGTTATCTCACCGAGAGCAAGTTCCGCGATGGCGATCCTGTCGCCAAGGGTGCGGTGCTGTTTGTGATCGACCAACGGCCCTACCAGGCCGAGCAAACCAAGGCAGAGGCTTCGGTGAAGCAGGCCCAAGCCTCGTTTGATCGGGCCATGAGCGAATATGTTCGGGCTCAAGGGCTTTTTTCCCGCTCGGCAATTGGGCGCGAAGAGTTCGACCGCTACCAGTTCAGCAGAGACGAGGCGAGTGCTGGGCTCAAGGTGGCCGAGTCCAATGTTCAACTGGCCCACCTCAATTTGGAATTCACAGAGGTTCGGGCCCCTTTTGCCGGCACTATCAGCCGCCGCATGGTTGATCCGGGCAACCTTGTCAAAGCTGACGAGACAATCCTCACCACGCTGGTCTCTACCGAGCCGATGTTCGCTTATTTCGATGTCGACGAGCGCACGCTGCTGCGAAAGCTTCTGGCCGCCTCCGATAGCCGAAATGGCACGGTCAGGCTGTCGATAGGCCTTGCCGACGAAGACGGCTATCCGCATGCGGGTATTGTGAATTTTGTCGATAACAAGCTCGACCCTGCCACCGGCTCAATGTGGATGCGGGCGGAGTTTGTCAAGCCAAGCCGTCCAGTACGCCCGGGCATGTTTGTGCGTGTGCGGTTTCCCATGGGCCAGGCCCGCGAGGGGGTTCTTGTCGCCGAGCAGGCGCTTGGGTCTGACCAAGGCCAGCGCTACCTCCTGGTGATTGGCAAAGACAACAAGGCAGAATACCGCAAGGTCACAGTGGGGGCAGGCGAGCCCGATGGCACCCGCGTGGTGACCGAGGGGCTGAAGGCTGGCGAAAAGGTGGTTGTCAGCGGCCTATTGCGTGTGCGGGCCGGCACCGAGGTGGTTCCCAAGAGCGTGCCCATGCCTGTCCGTGAACAAACCGGTTCTCCTGCAGGGGCCCCCGCTGTTGCCCCTCCTGTTACGCCAGCTATCAAACCAGAGCCCAAAAAGCTTGGGGCCTGATAGGCAGATTTGCAAAATGACTTACCAGGTTCTTTTGAGGCTTTATTAGCGTGAAACCAGGGTTCTTTGTCGATAGGCCGGTTTTTGCCGCGGTCCTTTCGATTGTGGTGGTGCTTGTGGGTTGCGTCAGCATCGCCACGCTGCCCATCTCGCAATTCCCGCGCGTGGCGCCACCTGTGGTTTCGGTGAACGCCAGCTACCCCGGGGCCAGTGCCCGCGATGTCGCCGAGGCTGTGGCGGCCCCCATCGAGCAAAGCGTCAACGGCGTCGAGGGCATGGCCTACATGTCCTCTTCCTGCACCAACGATGGAGCTTACAGCCTATCGATCACTTTCAAGCCACAGGTCGATGTGCGCATGGCGCTGGTGCAGGTACAAAACCGCGTGGCTCTGGCCCTGCCCGACATGCCCGATGTGCTCAAGCGCACAGGCGTGCAAGTGCGCAGGCGCTCGCCCGACCCGGTTGTGGCCTTTGCCATCACTTCCCCTAAGGGGCGCTACGACCAGCTCTATCTGTCCAACTACGCGGTGCGATTCATTCGCGAAGAGTTGGGCCGGGTTGCTGGTGTGGCTGACATCAACATGCTGGGCCAGCGCGATTACAGCCTGCGTATTTGGGTCAATCCAAACCGCCTGGGTGCCCGCGGCCTTACCCCCAGTGAGTTGTTGCTGGCTTTGCGCAAACAGAACTCCGAGGCCGCTGTCGGCCATATTGGCGTTTCCTCGCCCGATGAAGCTGGCGCCTTCGAGATGACAGTCGACACCGTGGGTCGGCTGACCGATCCTGCCGAGTTCGAGCAGATGGTCATCAAGTCGATGCCAGACGGGCGCGTGGTTCGCCTGCGTGATGTCGCCAGGGTGGAACTGGGGGCCAGGCGCGAGGAGGTGGATTGCCGGTTCGACCGTTTGGGCTCGATCATTTTGATTGTGTTTCAGTCGCCCGAGGCCAACGCACTGCGCACCCGGGACCGGTTGTTCGCGGTGATGGAGGAGCTGTCGAGCCGATTTCCCGAAGACATCACCTACGATGTCAGCTTCGACACCACCCCTTACACCCGCGAATCGATACGCGAAGTGGTAAAAACCCTGCTCGAGGC
>Ga0315905_10001124_pt1 | contig 28992 bp, 31 predicted proteins | sample LakEriMetagenome_5_FD_203522 | JGI IMG/M metagenome (GOLD analysis project Ga0315905, IMG submission 203522) | Freshwater fungal communities from buoy surface, Lake Erie, Ohio, United States - Buoy 4 MA121 | ecosystem: Environmental > Aquatic > Freshwater > Lake | place: USA: Lake Erie, Ohio...
GGTGACCAGGTGAACCCAGCTGCTATTGCCGCGATGGCTGAAGAAGGCATTGACCTAACTACTGCGACACCTAAAGTTTTAACTGATGAAGCAGTGATCGCCAGTGACTATGTAATCACCATGGGATGTGGCGACAAGTGCCCATTCTTCCCAGGTAAGACATACCTCGACTGGAAACTTGAAGATCCCGCAGGACAAGGCCTAGAAAGCGTTCGTCCAATCCGCGATGAAATCAAAGTGTTGATTACAAACTTAATTGCCGAGATTGACGAAAAGTTCTAAGGATTAGGCAAGTCTGATTCAAAAACGTGCGGTGTTGGCTCTAGGCCACGCGCACGGGCACGCTGAGCACGACGCTTGATAGCGCGACGCTCATCTTCACTGGTTCCGCCCCAAACACCAGAGTCCTGACCGGTTTCCAGCGCCCATTTCAGGCATGGCTCGATGACTTTGCAGCGACGGCAGACAGCCTTCGCTTCTTCGATCTGTAAAATTGCAGGGCCTGTATTGCCAATGGGGAAGAAGAGTTCTGGATCTTCGTCACGGCAGGCTGCCTCATGGCGCCAGTCCACGCGATCCTCCAACATGTAGTTACGGATAAACGGTCAATTTTGCGATTTTTGGCCCTTAGGTTGCCCTTGGAACTGTTCCGCAGTCTCTAGTTTCTCACTTCGTGACTGTTTTCACAAGGCTTTAGCCCATAAAATTACGATTTTTTTATGCAAGGTCAGTCTGCTCACTATCCGGTAGCTTAAAAAATGTCTGAATTCTATTTCTTAACGTGACTAATAAGCCAAAGTCCGAAGCGCATTAGGTACATGAGATGCCGTAAGTTCAGTTGATTGTGCGATGACATCACCATCAACTTGAATCCACAATGGGCGTTCTGCTTGGACATGCACCTGATTTTGATCTATCAGCGCAATCACATTTTTGTCGTTCTCGGCAGATTTGCCAGCTAAGGCGCGCCTGGCAAGTTTAAAAACTGCTGGTATCGAAAGTGAAGTGGGTGCGTAGACATCCAGAGCCGTATCGTGACCGGCTGAGGGCAGTGGGTTCAGTGGCTTTGAACCCAGATAAGCCCAAGGGGCCAAATTAATGATTAGCGCAAAATATGCATCGTGATGAACTGCGCCGGAATTTGATACCAAGCTAAGCGCAGCATGCTTGCGATCCGTGTTAGCGAATAATTCTTTAAGAGCTAGGGCCGCGTATGCAAAGTCACTTACCATCTTCCCGTTAGCTCTTCGAGCTTCCATTTCTGCAATTACTGCGGCATCTAGGCCGATGCCAGCGTTAAATAAAAACCAGCGAGAAATGTTATTTGTGGCTATCTTTCCAACGCCAATGTCTTTGAAATTCTTCGCATCAAGAGATCTTAAGATTTGAGCCGTTGCTTCAAGTGGGTTTTCTGACAGTCCCATATTTCTGGCAAATACATTTCCATTTCCACCAGGAATTGCAGCCAGCATTGGACCCTGCGGATTTGGTCCATTTGCAAGGAGCCCATTTGCAATTTCATTGATGGTGCCATCACCACCAAGCCCAATCACAATCTCGAATCCTTGCTGCTGCGCCCCTTTGGCAAACTCAATGGCGTCATTTCGAGCTGAAGTATTAGCCACAGTGACATCTAAGAATTTTGAAAGTTCACTCACCACTTGGGACTGAATTGAGCCATCAGTTGTAGTCGCAAATGTGTTTGCAACCAATAGCGCACGCATAACTTAACTCTACCTGCGAATTTTCAGGAATCCGATATGGTTGGAATGTGAAGAAGTTAGCATTAGCAATCGGTGTAATTGAATCAGCAGCTATATTCCTTTATGGACTTTCAATTGTTATCAGGGGAACCGTAGAGCATAGTTCGGTTGGTTCACCATTAGTTCAATTCATCATTTACTCCATGCTCGCCGGATCACTTGTGGCTTGCACTCGAGGAATTTTAAAGCAACAGAACTGGGCTCGTACGCCTTACCTGCTACTTCAACTCTTTATCGGAATTGCTGGGTACACACTATTCAGTGGAACATTAATGGTTTATAAAGTGGTTGGAATCGTAGTTACGGGTTTTGGCATTTTTGGATTTGTCGCATTAGTAAGAACGCCACAGACGCCATCAGTTGCTGATTAAACCTTCTCTTAGGTGGCTCAGCACTTTGTTTAGGATTCGAGACACGTGCATTTGCGAGATTCCAAGTTCTGTTGCTATCTGACTTTGACTCAAGTTTTCAAAAAACCGCATTTGTAGGATTCGCTTTTCACGATCTTCGAGTTGTGCAAGTAATGGCTTAAGCGACTCGCGGTATTCAACGCCTTCAAGCGCCTCATCCAAAGCTCCAAAAGTATCCCTAATGGTTGTTGAGGTATCCGAGGTAATGTCCAAGCTGATTGTTGAATAGGCAGAATTTGATTCCAATGCTTCTGCCACTTCATCAACCGTTATGCCTAGGTGTTTAGCAACTTCTTTAGGAGTTGGTGAGCGATCCAACTTTTGAGTTAACTCAGTAGTTGCCTTAGTCACCGAAGCCCCAAGTTCTTGAAGTCTTCTAGGAACTCTGACTGCCCAAGTTTTATCTCTGAAGTGACGCTTAATCTCTCCAACGATGGTTGGTGTGGCAAAAGTTGAGAATTCAAAACCTTTAGAAATCTCAAATCGATCGATTGCCTTAATTAATCCGATGGTGCCAACTTGGATTAGATCATCAAGGGGTTCACCGCGATCCGCAAATTTCCTTGCCATAAATGTCACTAACGGTAAGTGTCGCTCAATTAATGCAGCACGAATTTTCTCGTGTTCACTGGTACCTGCTTCCAGAGCTGCAAGTTGCTCAAACATCCCACGATCAGCTGACCGTAAGTCGTCTTTAGGCACTAGCCACCACTTTGGCAGTTAGTAATAGCGTCACTAAACCTGCCGGAGAAGTTTGCGCGGAAACCTCGTGCACTAATGCACTCAGCACAGTCCAAGCAAATGAGGACTTATCTGGAGGAGGGCTACCGGCTGGACCAGTTAATTCAATATCTAGTTGCTCTGAGCCAATTGTGAACCGAATGGTTACCACACCAGTCTTTGGTTTATGGGCTATTAGAACTGCAAAGGCTTCATCAACTGCTAGTCGTAAATCGTCAATTGCATCTATGGTTAAGTTCGCGTGCGCTGCAACATGAGCTGCAGTGCTTCGAATCAATCCAACATATTCTGGTTGGGCTGGAAGGGCTAAATCTATTGTGTTCACATTACGACGTTAACCTATTACCGCGCTACGGAGATGATCGCCCGACTATTCACTGGCTAGATCCTTAAGTTCTTGACCTGATACTCGGTGTACGGTCCACTCGTCCATGGCTTTAGCGCCCATAGCTCGATAGACCTCGATTGCTGGTTGATTCCAATCCAGAACCCACCATTGAAACCGCGAGTAATCATTTTCAATGCAAACTTGGGCAAGTCTTTTCATTAGCGCTTTACCCATACCCTGGCCACGGTATTGCGGACGAACATAAAGGTCCTCAAGATAAACCCCATGCGTGCCATCCCAAGTGCTGTAATTCAAAAACCAGATTGCCATCCCAGCAAGTTGATCTGAATCTTCAGGGTCTTCGACTACAAAGGCATAGAGCGCAGGTTGTCCATGCGGGGTATTTGCAATGCCCGATGATTCAATACTGTCATGTTGATCAAATTCTGGAGACGAAAAATCGCGACCAAACAACGCCTTCATCAGGTTTTGTTCAGTCGCGATTACTTCTTCTGGAGCTTTTTCGTACTCGGCTAACTCATTAATCATTTGGTGCATTTGGGCTACATCTTCAGGTGTTGCCTCGCGCACCAAAATCATGAGTTAGGTTTTTACTTCTTTGAGTCGGCGAAGATTGCAGCGATTTCGTCGATCTTTGCGATCAAGTTATCGGCAACTGCAACGTCGTTGGTTCCCTTGGTGCCACCAGCGCCAGCAAGCTTTGTTGCTTCGTTGAATAGTTCATTTAGGTTTGGGTACTTCTCAAAATGTGGTGCCTTGAAGTAGTCAGTCCAAAGAACCCAAAGGTGTTCTTTCACTTGGTGTGAACGGTCTTCTTTGATAGCTACCGCGCGTGCCTTGAAGTCAGCATCATCTGATGCGTGGTACTTCTCCATACAGGCCTTTACTGAAAGTGCTTCGATACGAGCCTGGGCTGGATCGTAGATGCCACAAGGTAGATCGCAGTGAGCGTTCACTGTGATGGTTGATGCAAAAAGCTTCATATTTCCTCCGAAGTTTGGGCGGATACCCGCCTATGTCAAGATTACTGCCGTGGGTTCGGGCCTGCAGATTAGGGCTGGAACAATGGGGAAATGCGCTATCGAATGGCAGTAGTTTCAGGGTTAAGCATGATTCCAACGCTTGCCCCAGGTGAGCGAGTTCTGGTTCGAAATGATGGGCCAATCGTCCTTGGTGACATTGTTGTCTTTCAGTATGAATCTCAATTCGATGTGAAGCGAGTTTTGCGAATTGAATCTGATGGCATTTTTGTCCAAGGCGATAATGACCTGGTCAGCGACTATTCAATAACTTATGGCTTGATTCCATATCACGCCGTGTTGGGCACGGTAACTTATCGACTTTGGCCCAAGCCAGGAAGCATTAAGCAGGTATAAGAGTGTTGGCGAAGATTTGCCAAGCCAATAGTGACTTTGCAACCAAACTCAACACGATATAGATGCGTTCGCCGTGCAAGTAGTTACTCCACTTGCCTTGAGCTTTGTATTGCTTGTATTGCACCCAGGCGAATGAATTAAAGAGTAAGAAGATTGTCACGATGATTCCGTAAACAAATGCAGGTGCACTTTCAGTTGATGGATTGCCTGGCGAAATTACATAGATTGCCACGGCCAGCCAAGGAACCATTCCAGTTATGCAACCAAATATGAATGGAACCCAGCCACCGTTTCCTGGCTGCTCGTACTTCTCTTGCAACCAACCGAAAAGAATCATGGATGCATTTACGCCAAAGATTGCAACAAGTGCGGTGATGTCTGCGATGCCCGTGATTTGAGCAATCAAAACGATCATCACCGATGAGCTAATTGAGTACTCGACCCAACGGAAGTAATTACGCTTTTCCTCTAAACCTTTGCCGTATCGACCAAAGAACTGCGGACTTGCGACTATGAAATGCGCTAACGCAGACAAACCTAGGAATAGTGCAACGCCAAGTGCCAATGGAGTCTCGAACACGATGATTGGTTCGGAGTAAATAGTTCCTGGCGGACCAGCCATGTAAGTTGCAGTAACTGGAAGGCTGAAATCTGTCGAGATTGCTAGGACTGCAGTCATTTGCAGCAGGTGCACAATGCCAGCAATTAAGTTGAATCTACGAAGACTTGGAATCGTTAGTTTGCTCATGTAGCAAGATTACAGAAAGTTCAATCGAATCAACTTATTTAAGGCCTGGAATTCGTGCAAGAAAACAACAAATTAGGGGACTAGAACAAGTTTTCCTTGAATATCGCCTTGCTCCATAAGTTCGTAACCTTGCTTTGCATCTTCGAGTGCAAAGACCCGTTGAATGTGTGGGCGCACTCCGGTGTCACCAAGGAACTTCAGCAGGCTTTCGAACTCAGCCCGAGTTCCCATAGTCGATCCAACTACTTCAAGTTGCAAGAAAAACAAGCGATTCAAGTCGGCTGGGGGATTAGCTCCGCTGGTAGCGCCACAAATAACAATTCGTCCGCCAGGGCGAAGGCTTCGCATGGAATGTGACCAAGTTGCTTCGCCAACACTTTCCATGACTGCATCAACTTTGCCAGGCAGACGCGCACCAGATTCGAACACTTCACTGGCACCAATGGACTTTGCATATTCGCGTTTGGCTTCATCGCGCGAGGTAACCCAAGTTACAAAACCAGCAGCGCTTGCAAGTTGAACTAATGCCGTCGCAACACCACCACCTGCGCCTTGAATCAGTAGGGTGTCACCTTTTTGTAGTCCAGATTTTGTGAATAGCATTCGGTAGGCAGTTAGCCAGGCGGTAGGAAGGCAAGCAGCTTCTTCAAAGGTTAGAAAATCAGGCTTTGGAATTACGTTGTAAGCCGGGACCGTAACGAACTCGGCGTGGGTTCCATCATGAATTTCACTTAACAAGGAACGCTTGGGATCTAGGGTTTCATCACCTTTGGAAGGATCGCCAAGTACCGCATGAACAATTACAGGTGTGCCATCATCTAACGTGCCAGCAGCGTCAGAGCCTAGAACGATTGGCAAATTTTCGGGAGCAGTTGCCACCCCGCACAAAGTCCAAACATCATGGTGATTTATCGCAGCAGCCTTGACTGCAACGCGCACCCAGCCATCAGCGATTACTGGATCTGGATGATCACAAATTGAAAAACCTTCAAACGGGTTTTCTTGATTTCCACTGATTGCAACAACAGCGCGCATTAGACATTTTCCTCATCATCATCAAGACGAGCTAGCCAAGTTGCTAGACGCTCAGTTGGTACTTCAAAGTCGGGAAAAGTGTCAACAAATTCCCTCATACGTTCTGCCAGCCACTCGAACGTTACTTCTTCTTGGCCGCGTCGTTTTTCTAGTTCTTCAATACCTCGGTCAGTAAAGTACATTGTGAGTCCTTCCAAGCCCTTCGATTAACTAAAAGCCTGTGCAACAAGTGCTTGTTGCTCTAGCTCGCTGCGATGGTGTGATCCAACAGCAGGGGAGCTTGAAGCTGGGCGCGAAATACCAGTAATCGCTCGGTTAATAACAGCGGGCAAGTTCATGGCCATGAAACTCCAGGCACCTTGATTCGCTGGTTCTTCTTGCACCCAGCGAACACTAGTTAAGTTTTGGTAGCGCGCAAGTTCAGGTGGCAAGGTAATTGAAGGCAACGGATACAACCGTTCGAGGCGAACGATTGCCACATCTTTACGACCTTGTTTTTCACGCTCAGCAGCGAGGTCGTAATAGACCTTTCCGCTGCAAAGCAGAACTGAAGTCACATCATCTGGATTCACCGTGGTATCGCCGATGATTGCTTTGAAGGTTCCTTCGGTGAAGTCGCTAACTTTTGAAGTTGCAAACTTTGCTCGCAACAATGATTTTGGCGTCATAACAACCAGCGGTCGCGTGAGTTTTGACTTTACTTGCCAGCGCAACAAATGGAAGAAACTTGCTGGCGTTGTTGGCATTGCAACTGTGATGTTGTCTTGCGCGCATTGCTGCAAGAATCTTTCAACTCGTGCCGAAGAGTGATCTGGACCTTGGCCTTCGTAGCCGTGTGGCAAGAGTAAAACGACACTGCTCTTTTGTGCCCACTTTTGCTCACCGGTTGTGATGTATTCATCGATTATGGTCTGCGCGCCGTTAGCAAAGTCACCAAACTGTGCTTCCCAAATCGTTAAGGCTTCGGGACGAATTACTGAGTATCCATATTCAAATCCCATAGCCGCGTACTCACTTAAAAGTGAGTCGTAAACATCTAGTTTTGCGCCAGGCTCGTAGCAAGTCTTTAGTGGCTTGTACTGCCATCCAGTTTTCTTGTCCACGATTACGGCATGACGATGACCAAATGTGCCACGGCGACTATCTTCACCGACTAATCGAACTACGGTTCCCTCAGTTAGCAAAGAGCCAAGTGCAAGTGCTTCACCCAAACCCCAATCAATGGCATCGTTGGCAACCATGGCAGCTCGGCGGGTTAGTTGTGGCGCCAAGCGTGGGTGGACGGTAAATCCTTCTGGCATGTTGGTCTGACTTGCCACTACGCGGTCAACTACTTCGCGAGTGATTGAGGTAGCAACTTCCCACGTTGGAGTTTGAGGTGCCAGAGTTTGTTGACCGTGAGAGATAACTTCTGATGCGGAGGAGTTAAAGTGTTCAGCGTTTTCAGTCTTGGTGGCTTGGAAAACACCTTCAAGTTCGTCCTGGTAGTGCTTAAGCGCCTCTTCAGCTTCTTCTAGCGTGATGTCACCACGACCAACTAGAGCTTCGGTGTATAACTTACGAACCGAGCGCTTCTGATCAATGATTTCGTACATCAATGGCTGAGTTAATGAAGGGTCATCAGCTTCATTGTGACCTCGACGTCGGTAGCAAACTAAATCAATCACGACATCTTTGTGGAATTCCTGTTGGAATTCGTAAGACAATTGCGCAACGCGCACTACGGCTTCAGGATCATCGCCATTCACATGGAAAATCGGTGCTTGAATCATGCGAGCCACGTCAGTTGAATAAACACTGGTTCTGGCGTAGCGCGGTGAAGTAGTAAATCCAACCTGGTTGTTAACCACCAGATGAATAGTGCCACCAACGCGGTAAGCCTGTAGCTGGCTCATTTGAAGTGATTCTGCGACTACACCTTGACCTGCGAACGCAGCGTCGCCATGTATTAACAATGGCAATACTGAATACTTGTCCTTACCATCAGCCTGAGTTTGCGCGATTATGTCCTGCTTGGCTCGAACTATTCCACCCAGCACCGGATTTACTGCCTCTAGATGCGATGGATTTGCCGCTAGGTAGACATTAACTTCTTCGCCTGCAGCAGCTTTGTAAGTTCCCTTAGTTCCCAGGTGATACTTAACATCGCCTGAACCTTGTACAGATTCTTCACCGTAGTGACCTTCAAACTCGCTGAAAATACGTCCGTAACTCTTACCCGCGATGTTCGCTAGGACATTAAGGCGACCGCGATGAGGCATGCCAATGCAAACTTCGTCAAGTTGGGCTTTTGCAGCTTCGATCAAAATCTGATCGACGAATGGAATGGCGCTCTCGCCACCTTCAAGACTAAAGCGTTTTTGTCCAACGTATTTTGTATGAAGGAAACTCTCGAATGCTTCAGCTTCATTGAGTTTGCGCAAAATCCGAAGTTGTTCTTCTCTGTCAATTTTGTCTTGTTTGCGCTCCAGTCGATCCTGAATCCACTTACGTTGCTCTGGATCTTGAATGTGCATGTACTCGATACCAATGGTGCGGCAGTATGCGTCGCGTAAAGTTCCAAGAATATCGCGCAGCTTAGCGAATTGCTGACCGCCGAATCCGCCAGTGGCAAACTCCCGATCCAAATCCCAAAGCGTCATACCGTGATTTGCGATATCTAAATCTGGGTGCGACCTTTGATGATATTCCAGCGGATCAATATCAGCTAGTAGATGGCCACGAACTCGGAATGCGTGAATCATTTCTTGCACGCGAGCGGTCTTATCTAAATCTGAATCATGCGAAGTTGCTAAATCCTGGGCCCAACGAATTGGTTCGTAAGGAATTTGTAAGGCGCGGAAAATGTCATCGTAGAAACCACCTTCACCAAGAAGTAATTGGTGTACTCGGCGCAAGAAGTCACCAGATTGCGCGCCTTGAATAACGCGGTGATCGTAAGTGCTGGTGAAAGTCATGATTTTGCTAACAGCATTCTTGGTCAATGCATCTTCTGATGCACCTTGCCATTCAGCTGGATAATCCATTGCGCCAACGCCAACAATGAGTCCTTGCCCTGGCATCAGTCGAGGCACTGAGTGGACTGTGCCGATGGTCCCTGGATTAGTCAGACTTGCAGTAGTTCCTTGGAAATCTTCAACTGTTAGTTTTCCAGATCGCGCCTTGCGGATGACATCTTCGTAAGCTGACCAGAAAGCAGCAAAGTCCATAGTGTCTGCAGACTTAATGCAAGGTACTAGTAGTTGGCGAGTTCCATCTTCTTTAGCCAAGTCAATTGCAAGTCCTAAACCTACTTGTTGATGGCGAGCAATCGCGGGTTTGCCTTCTGTTGTTGTGTAAGAAACGTTCATGTCTGGCAGTTCGCGAAGTGCGCGAACTATCGCAAAACCAACAATGTGAGTGAAACTAACTTTTCCACCACGACCGCGCGCCAAATGGTTGTTAATTACTATTCGATTGTCAACCATCAACTTTGCTGGAACCGCGCGCACTGAAGTTGCGGTTGGAATTTCTAAACTTGCTTCCATATTTGTTACTACGCGAGCCGAGGTACCTTTAAGTTTTTCAATGACATCTTCTGCAAGTGATGCAGACACTGGTTTTGCACTTGACTCAGCCGGCGCAGGTGCCTTTGTGGCAGCTGCAGTAACTGCGGGAGTTAACGGTGCTGAAGGTGTTGGCGTGCCCGCAGATTGCGCAGCAGTTGGCGCAACTGAGGGTGTGGCTTTAGCTGCGGAAGCATGAGGGGAATATTCACTAGGAGAGTAGTCTGCGAAGAATTCCCACCAGGCTGGGTCAACGGATTGCTTATCTTCAAGGAACTGCTGGTACAACTCATCGACGAGCCAATCGTTGGCTCCAAATGGACTATTGGCTGGTCCGGACACGGCTTGGGGCCTTCCTTGTTGATTTACAGGATAAGCGTATCGCCCATCTGGCAAGGGCTTCAACGTGCATAAGCATTGGTACTAAGGCAGGGTTGAGACATGACCTCAATTTCTGATTCCGTAACAACTACATCTGGACTTACCGAAAAAGTCGCGGTTATTACAGGTGGATCTCGGGGCATCGGATTTGCGGCCGCGAGAGAACTTGGCGCACTTGGTGCCACAGTTATTCTGATCGGCAAAAGTCCAGAAAATCTGCGATCCGCGGTTTCGACCCTGATTGATATCGGCGTAGATGTCGACAGTATTTGTGTTGATGTATCTGACAATGAACAGGTTTTGGAAAAAGTCAGTCAGCATTCGCTAGCTCCGCAGGCTGACATCTTGATTAACTCAGCTGGAGTTATGAGCGAAAAAATGGCTAAGACGCTGCGCACTTCCACTCAAGAGTGGGATCGCGTAATGGGGACTAATCTCAATGGAACGTTTAACCTGATTTCCGCAATTGGCCCGCAAATGGCTGGGCGCAAATCAGGTCGCATTATTAATGTGTCTGCATGCCTTGGCAGATTTAGTGGGCCTGGCTTAGCTGGTGGATTGGCTCCTTATCGCATCTCCAAAACTGCAGTTAATGCATTAACTAAAAACTTGGCAGCGGAATTAGGTAATGGCAGCCGTGGAGTTTTAGTTGATGCGATGTGTCCTAATCACACTCGCACTGACATGGGTGGACCTGATGCGCCTCGCAGTCCAGAAGAAGCCGCAGACACAATCGTTTGGCTGGCAACACGAGCGCACAATTCAGAGACTCAAACCGGATTACTTTGGGAAGATCGAAACGTAGTCCCTTGGTAATCGCAACTACTGCCCAATTACTTGAATATGGGCTGCGCCCTTAACCTCATTTGAATCAAAGTAGGTTTGCTCTCGCACTTTCCAAATCAACATTTCATCCCTGATAGATTCACCGTCACGTTGAATCACTCGATCTAGAAGTAAATCTTCATCCGCCTCAACCCAAATTGCTTGAGATACGGATTGGCGCATTGAAGCGTGGCTGGACCCGACGCCTTCGATAATGACAATTGATGTCAACGGCACTTCTGACCAAGTTGTGTATTTGCCCTGGTACCAGTCGTACTTTAGGTGCTTTGGGTTAAGTCCGTTGCTAATTGGTGTCAATATCCAAGCAGAGATTCGCTCAAATAGTTTTGCATCCAGAGCGCCATCCCAGCCTTCATAAAGTTCATCAAGATGAATCACACTCATTGCACCAAGAGAATCTGCAAGCGCGATCGATAACTCATTTGCCAAAGTAGTTTTTCCAGAACCAGCAGGTCCGTCGATGGTCACAATTTTGGTTTCACCACAAAGTGCCGAACTGGCTTTTATCGCCACTTGAATTTTGGATAAATCAAAAAAAGTCATGAAAGTTTTAATCTGCGGTCCGCGCAAGTTTCTTCCAGTTAATCCAACCTCTTAAGGCGATTGCTGAAAAAACAACGTAAAGCAAAGATGTGAACTTCAAGTCTTGCGACCAGTAAAGGCCAACATAGAGAAGGTCTACCACAAGCCAAACCAGCCAATTTTCCCGAAATTGCAAAACCATAATCACTTGCGCAATCAAACTAAAGACCAAGCCAAATGCATCTGGCAGCGCTGCTGCTGCCCCCAGACTAATTAAGAATGGAGTAATCGCTAACCAAACTAGGGTGCCTGAGCCTAAAACTATCGCGCGCAGAGTCCATGAAAGATTTCGAGAACTAGCGCCCTGTGGTCCCCAACCGAACCATCCCCAAATTGCTGCAACAATAAAAGCAACTTGAAGTGCTGCGCTGGCGTAGAGGTCATAATTCAAAAACAACCAACCGTAAAGTGCGCTACTTAATCCCCACCAAGGCCACATGATGCGCTTACCGGTTGTGCCTAGCCAGACACCGATGGCTGATGCAACCACAGCAACTAGCTCGAGCAACGTTACTTGGTAACCCAAAACAGTAAATAAGACCGTCGCAACAAATTCATTAATTTCTGCAAACATAAATGCACTCCTCCTGCAGTCCGCATTACCGGACTGGTTAAACGGTCGGTGTGATGATCAAAAGATCGGACACCCTCTCAGCCCACCTTGTTGCGGACTCCCGTGTCTTGCTAAGGCAACTGTATGTCATTTCTGCCAACCGTGCTTATGAAGTGCCAGATCTGCCACTTACGCTTATGAAGTGTCAGATCTGCCGCTTATGTGGGCTATCTGCTGTCACTGATAAAGTCACACAGGCAGGTATTTTGGCCCGCGTAGCTCAGTGGATAGAGCGTCTGCCTCCGGAGCAGAAGGTCGAAGGTTCGATTCCTTTCGCGGGCACGTGAGTGAGCAAAGCCCATCCCGAACCACATTCATGGTTCGACGCGCCCTTGTGTTTGGATCCATGGCTTTGGCATTGATATTGGTTCTGAAATTCGCTGCGGGGCTAGTTTCTACTCAATCGGTTGAAAGCCCCTCAACCGCACCAGTTCCAGTACCTGTAGTAACGCCAGCATTTGATTGCGAAGCTAATTCACCAATTCCACAGACTTTTATTGACACTTGGTCTACCGAGTTTGCGCCAACTGGCTTTAACGTGACAGTGATGGACTTAGTTGAAAACTGCACCTACACCCTTGGAGACAACGCTCTAACTTTCCCAACAGCGTCTACTGGCAAAGTGATCGTTGCCACTGGAGTACTTGAAATGGTTGCTGCTGGAACTTTGGATTACGCGGCAGTAGCTCCCGACTTAGAGTTAATGATCACCCAATCTGACAACAGCGCTGCTGATCGTTTGTTTAAGAAAATTGGAAAGAACGATGCGGTGATTTCAATCGCAACTCGTTATGGATTGGTAAGTACAACCACGGGGGGTGCCTGGGGAACAATAATGACCAACTCAAGTGATCAGGCTTTGTTATTGAATCAAGTTCTTGGAAGTGCCGAAAGCCCATTGCCCGAGGCGCAGCGAATCATCCTGCGTGACTTGATGACCAAAGTGAACCCCGAACAAGCGTGGGGAGCGGGAAGCAGTGGTGGTACTCCAGACCTATGGACCTCCGCAGTCAAGAATGGGTGGTACTTATCCGTAGCAGGGGATCGCCCGCCTGTTGGATTGTGGCGAGTAAACACCATGGGATATGTCTGGGATCAAGATAAATCTCCACGCTGGATTTTTTCTGGATATTCAAACTCTTGGACAACACAGGAGCGTGGGATTTCTGCCTGGAATGAGATCACCAAACAGTTGTCAAGAACTTTAGGAATTCGCTAGGAAGCGTAAGGTTCCATCTTCGGACATTTTTGTCCAGGGGCAACTAAGGGCTCAAAGTGCCACCACTCATTTTCATACCGGCGACAGAGTCCGTATTTATAGCCATTCTTTTCAAGCCAGGCTGCAGCTTTCTCTCCTTTCGCCCCACCAACTTTGTAGTTAATGTCAATAGCTATACCCCAAGGATGGTTGGATTTTTTTGGAGGCAAAACCCACTTAGTTGCAGCTGCAACCGAACCATTTCGCTTTACTGCTCGGTCGAACAAGATTTGTTGTTGCGCAAGACTTCGATACCCACTTGTAATTGTGAGGGTGTGCCCATTTAATTTGGCAGCCACTTTTGCAGCTTCGTAGCGCGCTTTGAATTGTGGAACTAAATCACTTGGTCGGTTTTTTGGGCGAGTGATTGGTTGCGTGCCAAGCGAAGTTTCGCTTGAGGTGCAAACGCCTTTGGTAACTTTTCGCACATTTCCAGTTGATTTGTGGGCACAATAATCCAGTACTTGCGCTTCTTTGGCACTTACAGGGTTGGACGGGATAAGGAGTGAAAAGATCAGGGCTCCCAATACAAACTTCAAATGTTTGACCCTCACAAATATTGAGCCTACTGTGCAACAGGGGTCGTATTTGCCAGCCGATAGAGTTTTGCTTGTGATTGACGGGCGCGCTTTATTAGAGCTAATCATCGCTTCGGTAGCAATCATTCTGGTACCCGGCCCAAGCGTGATGTTTGTTATTGCCAGGGCGGTCGCCTGGGGTCGAATCACTGCGGTGTTAACAGCACTCGGTAATGCACTCGGAATGCTTTTATTGTCAGTTTTTATCGCAGTTGGCCTTGGCCCTTTGCTGCAGCGCTCGGAATTGCTTTTGGTTGTCGTGCAGGTTCTCGGCGGACTTTATTTGATTCACCTTGGAGTAGGTGCCTATCGGCACAGGCAAGAACACGCCGACGACATGATAAAGATTGAAGAGATTAAACCAAGTAATTTTCAAATCGTTAGACAAGGGTTCACGGTAGGTGCTCTAAATCCAAAAGCTTTAGTTTTCTTTTCCGCAGTGTTCCCGCAGTTTGTTGATTCAGAATCTGGATCAATTACGTTTCAACTCTTGATGTTTGGAGTAATTTTTGCTGCATTGAGTTTCTTATTGGACGGGATGTGGGGACTCTTAGTTGGTTCAAGTCGTGATTGGTTTGTTACCTCTAAGAATCGGCTGGTGTTCCTTCGCACTGTTGGTGCTGTGGTCATGATGGCTCTTGGTGTTGGAGTAATTATCCCCATTGTTTTTAATTACTTGAAATAGCAACGACCGGCAATCCCAATTGGAACTGCCGGCCACCGCTATTAACTAATTAGCTAGATTTTTGCGAACTTTGCCAGCACCTAGGTAGCCAACAACTCCGATCAAAACAACGACTAAGAAAGTTCCGAGCGTGAAGCCCATAACTGCGCCTTGCGTTGTTCCCCAGATTTCTGCGTAGTCATATTCCATACCTAACGCAGATTCCAAGATTCCTGGAAATAGCGCCACAATGGATCCAATAACGATGTAAGCCATGACCAAGCCTCCTAGAATGTGGAAGCCTCTGGATCCACCAGGTACCTGGTAGCTCCTTGGAACATCAGGATAGATGCGCTTCAACTTCATTAGTGCTGGAATGATCGTCAAATAAGAAACCAGCAGCGTAGAAATAGCACAAAATAACACCACGCTAAAGAGCACCGCAGCATCACCTTCAACCAACAGTGTTGCAGCAACCACGAATACGGTTGACATCACTCCAGATAATATGTTTACGCGCAGCGGTGTGCCAAGCTTTTCGTTGAATTCTCCAAAATAACCATTGAAGAATGTTCCGTCAGCTGCGGCCATGGCTTGGATTCGATCAGTAGCAATCATCCATGAACTGCCTTGGTTTAACAGTGCGTAAACCAAAAGCAAGGCAGTGAGAGTTAGTAACCCATTTGCCGCTGAACCGTAGATACTAAATACCGTTGCAACAGCACCCATGAAGCTGTCAACGCCAGCTACTTCGTCTGCCGGGATCACAAGCAAAATTGCAAGTACCGGAAGCAAGTACGCGAGCAGTGCAATAGATGTGCCACGTCGGATTGCCGGAGCGGTGTCATTAGCTGCATCAAACATTTCCTCTGACGCAGCATTAGGAGCCTCAAAACCGACATAAGCGAAAGCAAGGACTGGCGCTACGGCTAAGAATCCACCAAGGGATGGAGACAAGCCACCAATATCAAGTCCTTGGAATCCGTTTTGGAAACCATAAACAACTGTGGTTCCCACCAACAGCATTAAGACAACAAGTTTTGCCCAAGCGCCGACGTTGACGAAAATCTTGCCAGTTTTTAGGCTCACGATCGCAAGTAAAATTGCGATCCAGACGAACGCGAGTTTAAAGATCCAGTTCAAAGTTGAATTTGTTGATAAATCGAATACGTAGGCATTGAATGCTTCATTGGCAACTAAGACGAGAGTTCCACCTAGCCAAATTGGATTTGTGATCCAATACAAAACACTCGTAATGCCAGCAAACAATCTGCCATATGCGAATTTAACCCACTGGTATGGCCCACCTTCTTGTGGAAAGGCACCACCGGTCTCGGCAAAAATCATGCTGAACGGAATCATGAAAGTTATCACCATGAAGACTCCCCAGAAGAGATTCTCTAGTCCGCCGGAAGCAATCGTTCCAATGGTGTCTAGTGCAACAACAGCAGCGACAATAAATAGAACTATGTCAGAGCGCTGCAACGACTTAACTAATTTCTTTTCCTGTTCGACTGCAAGTGCAGTCTGCTGTCGATTTAACAATTGAGACATATTGCCTTCTCTCTTATTTCCTAGTGGATCACACCGTCTGGTGTAGTTCGTTCTAGAACTCTTCGCATAGCTTCAACCATTCGATCTGCTTCAGCTTCCGTCATGATTAGGGGAGGTGAAAGCACTAAGTTATGTCCACAGTCACGCACAATCACACCTTCTTCACGGCGAATCACGTCTGGCAACATTGGCTGCAACATTGGAAGTGGTGTTCGACTTTCCTTGTCAGTGACAAGCTCTACCGCATGCATCATGCCAACAAAACGAACTTCGCCAACAATTGGAAGTTCTAAGAGGGTGCGCAAACCTTCGTGCAGGTACTGCCCCATTTTCTTTGCCCGATCAAGCAGACCTTCTTGCTCGATGATTTCAAGATTCTTAAGAGCCACGGCCGCAGCAGTTGGGTGACCGTTGTAGGTGAATCCCATTGGGAATCCAAAGTCCTTTTCTAGTTCGGTGGCAACAGCATCAGTGGTTAAGACTGCCCCCAATGGGATGTAGCCAGAAGTGATTCCCTTGGCAGTGACGATGATATCTGGCTGGACATTGAAGTGCTGAGCTGCAAACCATTCACCAACGCGACCATATGCAGTGACAACTTCATCAAAGATCAAAAGAATTCCATGCTTGCGCAATACTTCTTGCACCCGAGTCCAATAATCATCAGGTGGAACTAACATGCCACCAACACCCATGATTGGCTCGCCAACCATGGCTGCAATCTTGTTGGCACCAATTTTGGTGATTGTTTCTTCTAGCTCGTTGATCAAAAAGTCAGTTGGATCTTGTCCGTTGAAAAGTTCCTGCCGGTATGGCCAAGGCGTTGTTAGGTGTTGTACGTGTGGCATGTTCGGTCCAAAGCCATCGTGATAAACATCAAACCCAGTTAGAGTTCCACCGCCATAGCCAACACCGTGGTAGGCCTTTTCGCGAGCTAAAATCCAATTACGATCAGTTTCGCCTTTACGGTGATGGTAGTAACGCGCCATCTTGATTGCCGCTTCATTTCCTTCGGATCCACCACTAGTGAAATACACATGATTTATGTTCTCTGGTGAGATTTTCACCAATTTGGCTGCTAATTCAATCGCGGGTTCATTGCTGAACTCCCAGAAGCTAGTGAAGTATTCCAAAGTCGAAATTTGCTCGGCAGCGACTGCGGCAACCTCGTCCCGACCGTGACCAATCTGTGCCAACCAAAGACCACCGGTGGCATCTAGGTATTCCTTGCCATCGGTATCCCACAACGCACAGTCCTGGCCGCGAGCCATAATGACACGTTCTGTTGTGGATTTAGGCAAATAAGGATGAATTATGTGAGCACGATCAATGTCAGCTAATTCCTGTGTTGACTTTTTAGCGGTTGCCATGTTTTCTCCTAGGTTTTACTTTCTATTCATATCTAATCCAGGTTGTTTTCAACCCAGTGTATTTATCCATTGCATGTAGTGACAGATCACGACCAAAACCGGATTGCTTAAAACCACCAAACGGAATATTCATGCCGAGTGCATCGACGGTATTAACGGAAACGGTTCCGGCGTGTAATGCATCAGATACTCGATGAGCTCGACTCAAGTTTGAAGTCCACACAGATGCTGCCAGGCCATAGATACTGTTGTTGGCAATTGAAATTGCCTCAGACTCTGTCTCAAATGAAACTATCGAAAGCACTGGACCAAAAATTTCATCAGTTGCAATTGAACTTTGTAATGGAACGTTTTTGAAGACCGTTGGCTCGATGTAGCAGTCAGAGCCATCAATTGTCAGGCGCGAGCCACCGTGCACCAGCTCAGCGGAAGCAGAGCCACTCGTTATGAAGTCGGCAACGCGCCCGGTCTGATTACGATCTACCAATGGGCCCATCGTGGTGGCCGGATCCAATGGATTGCCCAGCTTGATTTTTTTGGCCTGATTGATGACAAGCTCAGTAAATTTCTCGGAGATACTTTTTTCGACAAGTAGTCGAGAATTTGCAGAACAAACTTCGCCTTGATTAAAGAAAATTGCTCGAGCTGCAAATTCGGCAGCTTCTTCTAAGTTTGCGGTGTCAGCGAAAACTAAGTTTGGACTTTTACCACCACACTCTAGCCAGACTTGTTTCATGTTTGAATCGCCAGAATATTTCATAAAGTACTTACCGACTTGAGTTGACCCGGTGAAAGTCAAAACATCAATGTCATTGTGCAAACCAACAGCAGCGCCAGTGGTTTCACCCTGACCCGTAACTACGTTTAAGGTGCCTTCTGGTAATCCAGCTTCTAGCGCTAGTTCGGCTAAGCGAAGTGAAGATAGCGGGGATTGCTCGGCCGGTTTCAGCACAACTGTGTTACCCGCAGCCAACGCTGGACCAAGTTTCCAAATCGCCATTTCCAGCGGATAGTTCCATGGCACCACTGCACCGACAACGCCAAGTGGGACTCGGCGCACTAAGGCAACATTGCCAGGATCAGTGGTTGGAATTTCGCCGCTTACTTTGTCAATTGCCTCAGCGTAGAAATTCAGGATGGCAGCTGATCCGGGAATGTCAATTGTGGTCGCATCAGAAATCGGCTTACCCATATCCAAAACATCTAGCAGGGCCAACTCGTCAGCATTCGCAAGAATCAAATCCGAAAGTTTGTGTAAGGAGGCTTTTCGCGAGCCAGGGGACATGCGTGACCAGCTGTTATCAAATGCGGCACGTGAACTGGCAACGGCTTGGTCAACTTCGCGCTGCCCGCACTCAGAAACATCAGCCAGTGATTTTGCAGTTACCGGGCTGATGTCTTCGGAAAACTTTTCGGTTGAAATGCGAGCACCGTTTATGACCGCGCGACCGTCAAAACTAAGTGACGTAACCGCTTTTTCCCATTCATCTCTAGTCTTCATTTCACTCCCCAAGAATCCATTACTGTGCAACCTTTCATGGCCTTGAATATCCTTTAACATACTCTCGAAGGGCTGGATCTGAGGCAATATCAATCAAAGTCATTGCCATTGCTTTGGCGGCATCAAGCACCGCTTGGTCGGCATCTGCAGTAATGCAAGCAGCTGCGAATTCTTTTTGATGGTTCACAGCGGAACCACTATTTACACCAATGTATGGATGGATGCTGGCAATTACTTTCGAAATGTTTCCAAGGTCAGTGCTGGCGCGATTCATCTTGATTCGGGGGTCGTTGTCATCAAACACCCGTCCAATTGATTCCGCATTTAGTTGATAGACAGCATTCAAGTTTGGATGGTTTGTGAATTCGGAATATGGCTGGCTTTCATCATGAATCTCTAGCGAGCAACCAGTAGCAAGTGCGCCCGCTTCAAAACACTTAGCTATCCGTTCAAAAGTTTCCTCCATCAACTTTGTTGACGTGGCACGGACATACCAACGACCTTCAGTGACCTCAGGAATTGCATTTGGTGCTTCGCCACCTCGAGTCATTACGCCATGAACCCGAACGGTACTCGGTAGCTGTTGCCGAAGTAATCCAATGGCAACCTGCGCAATAGTGAATGCATCGGCTGCATTTATTCCTTGTTCAGGATATGCAGCAGCATGCGAAGCTTTTCCAGAAAACTTAACGGCAATGTGGCGAACCGCAAAAGGCTCAGCGAATGCAACATCTACTGGACCAGGATGAACTAGGGCGGCAACATCAATACCATCGAAAGCTCCGCGCTCAAGCATCACAATTTTGCCACCGCCACCTTCTTCGGCAGGAGTTCCAAGTACTACTACTTTCAAATTCAAGTCATTCGCAACAGCCGCAAGTGCAATGGCGGCTCCAACAGAAGAGGAAGCAATTATGTTGTGGCCACAAGCGTGTCCCAATCCTGGAAGTGCGTCGTATTCTGCACAAAGCGCAACTGTTAAGTCACCAGATCCGTACTCCGCGCGAAACGCAGTGGGTAGTCCTGCAACTTGTTCGACAACTTCAAAACCGTGGTCACTTAGTGTCTTGGCAACTGCAGCTGAACTTTCGAATTCTTGCCAGGCGGTTTCTGGATTCGCATGAATCTTATGACTTAGGGTTAGCAAAACTTTGCTAACTTCATTGACTCGATCTATTACATCTTGCTTGTGATCAGACATAGTTACTCATCTCCTGGCACACCGTAAGAAGGTGCAGAGTTTGGGTTAAGTGCTCGAGTAACGTAATCCTGGGCTTGTGGCGCCCAGACTGAATAGATTTCTCGTAATTTTGCAATTGGATTTTCATCCCAATCGACTCGCAAATTTGTGCTGGGCCATGCGACATCGGTCGCAACTAGAATTGCAGCCGAATGTACTGGGCCAGCTTCACCGCCTGCTTCAACTCCAGCCTCAAGGGCCTGGATTAATCTATCTGCCAATTCTTTGTCAGGATTATTTGTAAAGGAATCAACCATTGCATTAATCACATCTGGATTAGCCAGCATGTTGCCAGCAGCCGCAACATTCCTGCCAGTCACTTGCGCATTTATGCCAAGTGATTTCACGCCCGAATACACCGCTGAGTCACCAGTTTTATCGACAACAGTGAGTTGTCGAAATTCTGGATGAGTTGCTGTTGCACTTACTGAATCGAGAGCGGCCTGCGCACCCATTCCACTTTCGAGTGTGTCAAGTAGCGCCGGTCCAAGCCTAGGATCAGTGATATTTTGACTTGAAACGGCGCCAACTCCAGCCCGAACATTCGGACAGCGCGAACCTACCGCAGGACTCGAGCTACTAATAGCAACTCCGAATGCTCCGGTTCGTTCGCAACGTGCCGCAATGCTAATTGTCATTAATCTCTGGTTTCTGGGATTACGGCAGTTGCGTCAATTTCAACTAGCCATTCGGGTCGAGCCAGGGCGGTGACTACGATTCCAGTTGAGACATAGTGCACACCCTTTAGCCATTTACCCATAACGCGATAAACCGGTTCCCGGTAGCGAATGTCGACGAGGTAAATCGTGATTTTGGTTATGTCACCAAGTTCGGAACCGCTCTCCTCTAGCAACATTTTGATATTTGCCATAGCCTGCTCGGCCTGGGCTTCAACATCACCAATTCCAACTGAATCACGGGTATCAAGGTCTTGACCTATTTGCCCGCGAAGATAAACCGTGTTGCCCGCCACTACCGCTTGCGCCAAGTCGTTATCCAAATTTTGCTCAGGATATGTGACCTTGGTGTTAAACGGTCTGATTCTCTTGTGAGTCATCTGATTCCTTTGGTAGGTATAACTTTTACGTTAGTGGATGCCAAGGCTGGCTAGTGGGGAATTCAACGGTTGGATGATTTGGGCAGAACCGGAGTAGTTCTTGTAGCTGCGCTGGATTTCAATCTGATCTGCCAGGAATTTTGCATCATGCCAAACTCCCCAGATGAATGCCGAGCCCCGCCTGGAAAGCCAAGGCAAACCTAGGAAGTAGATTCCATTCGCACTTGACACACCGCGTTGATGTGCAGGTTTACCCAAATCATTAATTGCACCTGGCACCTGCAGCCAGGTGTAATCAAGTGAGTAGCCAGTAGCCCAAAGGATCGTTGTGATCCCCGCTTTAGCAAGATCCAATTCTCCAATTGGGTTCACCGCTGCATCAGGCATAGGTCCCAGGATGTGAGCCTGCGGCTCAAGCGGTAGATCTAAATTGTTTTGCTTTATGAATTCATCTGCTTCATTTAGTACAGATAGGAAATTTGCATCACCACGGGCAATGTTTCGCTCTAAATCATCTGCAAATTTCAACACACCATTTTCAAATGAACTAGTCAAGCCAAGCAAAGTAATGCCGCTATTAGCTAAGTCTCTGAAATCTACGGTCTTACCACCATCGAAACCACTTACCGCAATGGTTACATGCTCTGCGCCAGCAGGTGGCGTTGCTAAATCCCACTTACCAAGAACTCCTAGCCACCAAACATTGTCTCGGCCACGGTATCTTCTAGGTGGTCGATCGTGTTCGCCTACTGAAAGGTAAACGTCTCGCCCTGAATTTCTCAGGTCAGCAGCGATCTGAACTCCAGAAGAACCTGCGCCAACGACAATCACGCCACCTTCTGGGAGCTGCGCGGGATTATGGTAATCACTTGAGTGCAATTGGTGAATAGTTGCAGATTCGGGAACAACTGGCGGGATCGCTGGTTTTTGAAACGGACCTGTTGCAGCCACAACGTAGTTGGCCAGGATTTCCCCATCAGATGTTTGAACTTTAAATCCAGAATCGGTTGACATTCGTGTCACAGATTTAACTTCAACACCAGTTCGGATTGGAGCTTTAAATTTTTTTGCGTAAGCCTCAAAGTATTCAGCTACTGCTTCTTTTGGCACAAAGGCATCTGGGTCAAAACCTTCAAAATCCAAACTTGGGAAACGATCATGCCAGGCTGGCCCATTTGCCACGAGAGAATCCCAGCGTTCAGATCGCCAGCGTTCTGCAATGCGAGCTCGCTCTAAAACGACATGTGAAATTCCAGCATTAGTAAGGTGTTCGCTCATTGCTACGCCAGCTTGGCCGGCTCCAACCACGAGCACTTCTACTTTCTCTGGTGCCATCTTTCTCCCTATTCAAAGCGATAACTCTAACTGTGGTGAAGAGATAGGTATCGGTCAAGCCGAATCACTTGAATTCTTGATTCGATTTAATCGATACAATAAGGGTCTGGAATCAATTAGTGACTAGGAATGCAATGCCTTCATATACCTTGCGTCAGTTGGAGTATTTGCTCGCCGTGGCTGAACATGGCTCAGTAACGGGTGCGGCGAATTCATTGCATGTTTCGCAGTCTTCGCTTTCTAGTGGGATCAGCGAACTTGAACGGGCGATAAATCTAAAGTTACTGGTACGCCACCATGCCAAAGGAGTTTCGTTAACCGATGCAGGCGAGCGGTTACTGATTCAGGCTAGAAACTTAATTGAAAATGCCCAGACCTTAGAGCAGGTTGCCCACGATTTAGGTTCAGTGCCGATTGGACCTATATCTATCGGAATCTTTTCGGTGATAGCACCTTACTTCGTGCCCGAGTTGATTTCACGTTTAGCAAATGAGCATCCTGAGATAGACGCTCGAATATCAGAAGTGGACTTAACTGATTTGAATGAAGGTGTCTTGAGTGGAAGGTTTGAGATTGGGTTTGGGTATGACTTGGGCCATTACTCGCAAGTTACTCTCGAGCACTTAATAGATGTCCCAGCTCACGTCGTAGTTTCAGCCAATCACCGGCTTGCAAAATTGGAGAGAATTTCCTTAAAGCAGTTGACTGGTGAAAAATTAGTACTACTTGATTTGCCGCACAGCCGAGAATACTTTTCACAGGCGCTGGCAAATGTGGGTCTAGAACTTGAAATTGCTTATCGATCTACTAGTGCCGAACTTGTTAGAGCAATGGTTGCTCGGGATATGGGTGTAGCACTGTTGAATCTGCGACCGTCACATCATCAATCGCTAGAAGGTAAGAATTTTTCGATTTTAGAAATAAGTGAGTCGATTCCTCCAGCTCGACTAGTTGCTTTGATTAATGATCCAAAGAATCTCACAAGACGTGCAGAGGTTGTGCTTGAAACTTCAAGACAGATTCACGTAGTCGGTTCCGCAAAATAAAGCAGCCCCACCAATCGGTGAGGCTGCTTTATTTATTAAGGGGTAGTTATCACTGACTATCCAACCAAGTGGTAAACACCTGGGTGTATAGCTCGCGAGCTTCTTCGCCACAGTTTGGAACCGGGCTAAGAAGTGATGAAAACTCAGCCGGAACAATCACTGCTGGATCATTCTTGAGTTCGTCATCCATTAGGTCAGCTGTACCGGTGATTGCGTTGTTGTAACCCGAGAAGTTACTTGCAGCAGCCATATTGGCTGGGTCCATTAGCCAGTTAATAAAGATCTTGGCGTTATCAAGATTTGGTGCACCAACTGGAATAGCCATGTGATCTGACCAGAAGTTCAGGCCTTCACTTGGGTAGATGAAGATAATGTCTGGATTTTCCATCTTCATGCGATGAGTATCACCATTCCAGGAAGTACGGATACTTGCCTGCTCGGTAATCATTCGCTCATTGCCACCATCGTTGTCGATTACATCTGGCTTGAATCCAGCAAGCATCTCTTCGGCAGCAATGTACTTAGCGGTGTCAGTTGTGCAAAGATCTGCTGCTGCAACACCAGTTGCGCGAAGCGCAGCAGAAACTATTTCTACCTGATCCTTAAGTGCATTGACCTTGGGGTAATTGCCAGTGAACAAGTCTTTCCAAGACTTTATGTTTTCGCAGTCAGGTTCCAACTTGGTATTGCAAGCGATTCCAGTTGTGCCATACATGTACGGACCGGTGAACTTGCGACCTGGATCAAAGTAAACATCCATGAACTCAGGAGCGATGAACTTACCGTTTGGAAATGATGCAACATCTACTTCTTGGAGCATTCCCAGACCAATCATCTGCTCAACCATGTAGTCAGAAGGCATGATGATGTCGTAGCCAGTTGCGCCGGATTGCAATTTCGCAAGCAATGTTTCATTGCTGTCGAATGTGTCAAGGATGACTTCAATGCCAGTTTCGGCTTCGAATTTATCAAGTAGTTCTGGATCTATGTAGTCAGTCCAATTGTACAGATTTACTACGCCAGTGCCGGAGGTTGGAAATTCACCAGAGGCAGAGGACTCAGATGCAGAAGGTTCGTCGGTAGCAGTGGATTCGCCACCACAGGCGGAAAGAAGCAATGCACCAGCTGTGGCCAAGGCTGCAAGGTAGGTAGCTTTGCGGTTGTTCGTAATCTTCATGGATCTCCCTTAACGGTAGGAATGTAATTCAATAATATGCCATTGGAATGGGTATCGAGAAGGATATTTCAGGACTTTTTGCCCAAGATTTAAGATTAGAAGATAACAAAAAAGTAACGCCCACCCCGTGGGATCCACAGGGCGGGCGTTACTTGGTAACCCGAAGGTTTTATTGGCTAGTTGTCCAAGTGGTGAACACCTGGGTGTATAGCTCGCGTGCTTCTTCGCCACAGTTAGGCAGAGTTGAAATCAATGCCTCCTTGTCGGCTGGAACCACAACTGCTGGATCTGTTTTCAGTGCATCATCCATGAATTCATCTGAGCCCTTGATGCCATTGTCGTAGCCAGAGAAATTACTCTGCTTGCCGGCAGATTTTGGATCCATCATCCAGTTGATGAAGATCTTGGCATTATCCAAGTTAGGAGCGCCAACTGGAACTACCAAGTTATCTGCCCAAAGGTTTAGACCTTCACTTGGGTAGATGTACTGAACATCTGGATTTTCAACAGTCATACGGTGAGTTGAACCGTTCCAAGCATGGCGCACGTTTGATGTGCCTGCTGTTACGCGCTCGATACCACCATCTGATTCAATTACGTCTGGCTTAAATCCAGCAAGTAATTCTTCAGCTGCAAGGTATTTTGCTTTGTCAGTTGTGCATAGGTCATCTGCGCCCAAACCAGTTGCACGAAGTGCAGCGGAGACAACTTCAACCTGATCCTTTAGCGAATCCATCTTAGGTAGGCCTGCAGTGAAGTAGTCCTTCCAAGATTTAATGTTTGCACATTCTGGTTCAGCAGCGAAGTTACATGCAATTCCAGTTGTTCCATACATCCAAGGCGCAGAGTAGTTGCGACCTTCGTCCCAATAAACATCCATCAAGTTGTCCTTGATGTTGCCACCGTTAGGGAAACTACTTATACCGACGTTCTGCAATAAACCAAGGTCAATCATTTGCCTTACCATGTAATCGGACGGAACGATTACGTCATAGCCGGTAGCACCTGACTGTATCTTGGCCAACATAGTTTCGTTGCTGTCAAAGGTATCCAGTTTTACCTCAATGCCAGTTTCAGCAGTGAAGCGCTTTAGCTCTTCTGGATCGATGTAGTCAGTCCAGTTGTAAACATTAACCACACCTGAGCCAGTGGTTGGGAAATCCCCTGTGGTTGCTGCAGTTTCGCTTGCGCTTGGGTCTGCAGTAGTTTCGCCACCACAAGCCGACAGTAGTAGTGCGCTTGCCGCAGCAAGTGCAGCTACATATGAGGCGCGGCGCCTCTTATTGCTAGCCATTCTTATCTCCTTTTTCTCTGGATCAAATACGATCCGATCAGCACGCTGCCCGAGAACAACAGAAGCAAAGTAGAAATTGCATTCACCTCTGGAGTTACAGTTGAGCGAATCATGCCAAAAATGTACACCGGCAATGTTGTGGAACCAGGTCCAGCAACAAAGAAGGACGTAATGAAGTCATCGATTGATATTGCGAATGCCAGTAAGGCCCCAGCAAAAATCGCAGGCGCTAATAGTGGCAAAGTAATTCGACGCAAAATCTGACGTTCGTTTGCACCTAGGTCTGATGCTGCCTCGAACGGAGCCATGTCTAACTGGCTCAAGCGGGCGCGAATTGGTAACAGTGCAAATGGAATACAAAATGCTGTATGAGCAACCATCAAGCCAATTTTTCCAAGTGGCACTCCAACAGCAATGAACAACCCAAGAGTTCCAACGGCTAACACGATTTCCGCAATGATTAGCGGTGCACCAATCAATGCCATCGCCACTGCTTTACCAGCACGCTGCATTCGTAGCAATCCAAGTGCAGCCATTACAGCAAGAATCGTTGACAAGAGAGTTGCAACAACTCCAACTTGTAAAGAATTCTTCAAAGCTCGCTGAATGTCAGTATTTTCGAAAACTTTTCCGTACCACTTGACCGAGAAGCTCTCCCAAACTGCACCGATTCGACTCGAGTTAAATGAATAGATAACTACATAAACCAGCGGGCTGTACAAAAAGAAAAGCACAAACCATGCGGTTGGGTTGAACCCAGGGAAGTTGCGAAGATTGACTAACTTGCCACGTTTACGCGAAGCGGTATTGGTATGACTCATACTAATTCCACCTTGTCTCCACGTCGCTGGGCTGCGCCTTGGATAATCAAAACAAACAGCAAAGTAAGAACAATTAGTAGTACCGCAAGCGCGCTACCAAATGGCCAATTTCGCGCCTGACCAAAATTGTTGGCAATAATGTTTGCAACCATGTTGGTTTTACCGCCGCCCAACATGTCGGATTGCAGGAACGAACCAAGTGCTGGAATAAATACCAAGGCAATACCTGAAATCACACCAGGTCTAATTGACGGCAGAATAATTCGACGAACCACAGTCATTCGCTTTGCTCCAAGATCATAAGCAGCTTCAGCAAGTCTGAAGTCGAAGCGTTCTGCGGATGCATAAATCGGCAAAATCATGAACGGTAAGAAAACATAAATCAGGCCAAGAATTGTCGCCGGTGGCGAATACAAGATACTGAATTCAATGTTAAAGATATCGAGGAATCTACCAATTGGACCTTCGTCCGCAATGATCTGTCGCATACCGTAAGTACGAATCAAGATACTGATCCAGAACGGAAGTGTCACTAGCGCAACTAACAGGTTTCGCTTTCTGGCATCACGCGTGGCAATCCACATTGCTACTGGAATTGAAAGCGCCAAGGTAACTACGGTCGTAATTACGGAATAGTAAAACGAAGCCCAAAGTACCTTTAGGTACCGCGTATCAAGAGCGGTCGTACCATCAAGTTTTTCTTGTATGAATAGGGCTTTGTAGTTTTCAAGAGTGAAGACCCACTTAACACCAGTTCCTTGCGAAGGCTTTTCAAGGAATGAGTAAACGACAATTATGAGCAGCGGAATTCCAATTGCAAATGCCAAGAAAATTATCGTCAAATAAGCAAGCTTTGGCGATGACTGGCCTGGTCGCCCTCGCTGCGCCTGCTTTTTTGGGGGAGTCGCTACTGCGGTCATGAAGCCACCGTGCGAGCAGCGCGATGCTCAGGATTTAGTGTGACCTTACTTCCTTGTTCCGGAATCTGCGTTCCATAGGATGCCAGTGAAGCGATAACTTCGACGTCACCAACAGCTACGTGAACCCGAACCGAGTCACCAGTGAAAATTACATCTTTGACAGTGCCACTGATCATGCCATTCGTGGCAAGTACCAGATCTTCTGGACGAATCGCAACGGTTACTTCGCCGGAGGATGGAATAACGCTGTCTTCTGCAAGTTGGTCCGTTGGCAAGATATTTCCACCAGGTAGTGAAATTCCTCCTGCTACCACGGTGCCCTTAATTAGATTTGTCTCACCAATGAAGTCAGCAACATATGCATTTACTGGACGACGATAAACCTCGACTGGGGTATCTAGTTGGACGATCTTGCCCTCGCTAAACACAGCAATTCGATCGCCCATCGACATTGCTTCTTCTTGATCGTGAGTTACGAACACAAAAGTAATTCCAGTTTCACGCTGCAAGCGCTTTAGTTCAACTTGCATACCGCGCCGAAGCTTTAGGTCAAGTGCGGAAAGTGGTTCATCGAGTAGAAGCACTTTTGGCTTCTTAGCAAGTGCGCGAGCTAAAGCTACACGCTGTTGTTGGCCACCGGAAAGTTGTGATGGCATGCGGTTTTCGTAACCCTCAAGTCGAACTTGTGCCAGCGCTTCGGTGACGCGAGTTGTTACTTCATCCTTATCAACATTTTCCATTTCCAAACCAAATGCGATGTTGGCCGAAACTGTCATGTGCGGACATAG
>Ga0315905_10001126_pt1 | contig 28972 bp, 27 predicted proteins | sample LakEriMetagenome_5_FD_203522 | JGI IMG/M metagenome (GOLD analysis project Ga0315905, IMG submission 203522) | Freshwater fungal communities from buoy surface, Lake Erie, Ohio, United States - Buoy 4 MA121 | ecosystem: Environmental > Aquatic > Freshwater > Lake | place: USA: Lake Erie, Ohio...
CTGTTGTCATTATTCTGTTCCCTTAGGATACTTGTTCTTTACTGCTTGTACTTTTGCAAGCATTTCAGCAGCTGCATCGCCACCTTTCCATAGTGCATCTAATTGATCACCGATGGTAGGATATTCTCTTGCTCTATTATACTTGTATGCATTAGGATCAACCCAAGCATTAACAGCTTCTAAGTCAATAGTTACTTGATTGCCGTCTGCATCAAATGCGCCAGCCCCGTCATCAATTGTAGCAACAGTTGGATAAAGTGCGTAAATTGCTTCGTGGTTCATGCTGCAATCTCCATTACTGTAATTGTAGAAACAGTTCTAATATTATATGTAGCATCATCATTACCATTTGCTCGATTGATATAAAATTCACGACCACCGCTTGTTTGGCCAACTCTAAATTGTGCTTTGTAAGTAACAGCACTGGTTGTTGATGGAGAATCTAAATGAGTTAATCCATGCCCTCTCATTGAATTTGCATCTGCATTATTGTAATAATTACCAAAAGATGCATTAATTCTGTTTCCTGTTGCAGATGTTGCTATAGCAATAGCCGTTGAATCTCTGACTAATTGGACAGCTGCACCACCATCATTATTTCCACCAGTTACATTTAATAAAACAAGTATTTTGCTAGAAGTGCTTGTTGGAGTTATTGAAACAGATAATCCTGTAATGTCGTTAAATGTTCCTGATGATGTAGAAGCAGTATCCGTCTTTGTTGTGCTTACCACTTGCAAAACTGAACCAGCTGGAACTACTGTATTTGGTAGAGTTCTTGATCCAGTCAACTTACTTGCACTAACAGAAGCAATCAAACTATCACCAACTGCACCAGCAGTATTAGTAATAGCATTGTTGAATGAAGTGATTAAGAATCCTTCAAAGCGAACATAATCACCAAGAGCACAGGCATTTGCCAATACTACGCTAGTACCATTCGTTGCTGTAAAGTCTGCAGATCCAAGTTTAACACCATTGCGATACACATCAATGTATCCAACAGTATAAGAAGCAGGAGAGAAAGTAGTCTGTCCTGCAGTTGCTGTAAATTCTGTGATTGTTCTGTACGATGGTTGAACAACTGTATCTGGCTGAACACCAAGATGTAGCACTTCAATATTGTTTGTGCCAGTTGGAGGTGCAGCAGAGAATGTTAGAGTCGTTCCAGAAACACCGTATGTCGATGCTGCTTGCTTAACACCAGAAATAGTGATGATAACAGAAGAAGCAGATACTGGTGCTCGTGAAAGAGTGAATGCTACAGTCGTGTTGTTACCACTGAAGTAATCAGTTAGGTAAGACGCTGAGAGAGGGTTATTCCCAAAATACATTTATAGTCCTTTTCGTTTCTGCCAGTCTTGTGTGCCAGAAAAACTCAATTTATTTTTATAATCTTCAGTAACATAATTAGTTAATCTACCAATAGACCAACCATCTTCTGTATATTTATCTAACAACTCTGGTTTAATTCTAGAACATTTAATTCCATTATTAATCCAAATCAAAGAAGCAATAGTCATGTTTCGTTTGTCAATAGTTTCTTTACTAAAAACTTGTTTGGCTCTTGCTTCTTTAATCTTTCTTATACCTTCTGCAGTCTGCGGTTTTGGCACACCTAAATGCGTTCTACTAACGGCTTCTGCATAACCTTTTCTTACATACTCATAAAGATTTGAATTCATATATCGTTCAGTATGACCAGGAGTTATATTAAACATATGTAACGCAAAATGCATTTTAGATTTTTGCATACCATCACACATTTTCGTTAATAACAAATGCGCCACAAAATGTTCTCTTGCAGTCAAATAAACCAAATTATCTTTAGTATTGTCACCACCTAAACTTCTAGGAATAATATGATGTTTCTCTGTATAACAAGGAGCAGTCTTCTTACTCCAATTTCTAATAACAGCACCCTCAACTAACTTTTGGTACCATTGAGAGTATTTGTTATCTAAGAACATACTCTTATTTATTCCTCTGCTGGGAGTGGTGTATTACCTTCTGCAACCCACTTTAGATAATTTTGATAGTCGGTGTTATCTGGATCGAATGGAATCCAAGTGCCGTCAGATAATCTTTGGACAACTTTTGATTCTTGTCCTTCAATAATAGGTTTTCCTAATTTATACATTTATAACTCCGCACTAAAAAAACAAATAATCGTACCAGCAGAAATAGTTCCTTCTAACTGAAATCCTGCTTGTCCAGCTGTTAAACCACTACAAACTGAATCAATTAACATACCATTTGGATTTGATGCTGCTAAATTAATCGCAGAAGGGACAAAGTTTCCTGATGTATATTGACAAAGGTAAGCTGTTCCATTTAAATTTGTAAATGATGGCGATGCTCGTTTTTGTACTTTATAAAAATAACCACCTCTAGAATTATTATTAGCACCAGCTTGAATAGACCAAAGAGCTGGATTAGTTCCACTAGCAATAATATTTTCACAATACCTCTGACATAATTGTAACTCAGTACCGTATGGACGATAATCAAAAGCTGTTGCAGTAGTACCAGCTTCTAACTGTACACCAGTAACATAGAATGTAGCACCTAATGTTGCAATCCATTGTGTCTGTCCAGTAGCTGCAAAATCTTCAAGACCAGACCAAGTATTACCAGTGTCAATATAATCAGCTCCAGCACCAAGTGTAAACCCAAGGCGAATACCAGAACTATTATCTGTCAACCAAGTTCCACTTGTATCACCAGGAATCGTAATTGACTTTTTCTCCCATGTATTAGCTAAAGTTATAGTGTATGTTGCTCGATATGAACGATTAAGAGCACTATTACGAAATGCAACTGTGTAAGTTCCAGTGAGACTCGACTTTACCCAAAATGAGACTGTCACAGATTTTGCGCTGGCTGTGCCCCATCCAAAATCAGAAGTATTAAAACCTTCAATACTGTGCTGAATAACGTAATAATCAGTGCCAGTGGGAGAGTCAATAGTTGTTACTGTGCTAGCAATAGAATTTGTAAAACCTTGTCCTGTAGGAACATCAGTAGATCGTTGAGTTGTGTAAACACCACCACCAGATGCAAAACTTGCAAATCGGTCAACAGCAAAAGTACCACCACTAGCAGAATTAACACTTGCTCCAGCATTACGCTGATCAATACGCATGTCACCATTGATAATACGGTTTTTCATACCGTATGTTTGGGTACTATTGTCTAATAATCCTGCAGTTACTTGAGTAAGAGCCATGTCTTATCCTTAAGTGATTTGCATTACTGAAGCATAACCAGATAGATCGCCACCTGCTGAAGCAGTTAGACTAATCTTATCGCCAGTTTCTAGATTGATTGGCTTATCAAAAATTAGAGTTGAACCACCTGGAACTGGAACTAGATGTGCTAGTTTGTAGTATGTAGTTGTAGAACTATCGTAGAATTCAATAGTGATATTTGCACTAGCAACACCATCAGTATTAGCAATAGTTAGATTATGAACTACCGCAGTTGTTGAACTTGGTGTAGTGTAAAGATCTGTTCTACTTGTGGTAGTTAGATTTACTGCTGCATTTTTAAAAGTTGATGCCATTTATTTTCCTTAATTATCCGAATACAATTGCATAACTAATACCAGATTCTAGTACATCTGTACTGACATCTACAGGTGCAACTGTTCCGTCTAGAATGTCTGCACTGGTAACTGCGCCAGTTGCAATTTTTTCTGTTGTGATAGCGTTGTTTTCAATCGCTTCAGTTTGTAATTTTGTGAGTGCCATGTTTGTTCTCTTTTATTAGGTTACTCTGCTGAATCCCAAGACTGGGTAGATTCGTTCCACTTATATAATTTTCCATCTGTTGGATAAGCAATCGGTGCATTCCACAAACAAGTTTCTGTATCAAGTGACCATGAAGCGTATGGTTTTGGAGCATAAAATGCGTCCAATGCGCTATCATAAGTGTAACCAACACCTGCGTAATTTTTGCGTAGCGGAGTTTCACCTAATAAATGAACTCCACCATGTGTATTGTAGCTAGTCTGGATCCAAGTACCTGGACTTGTATCTACAAATGTTTCGAAAAACTCGGCTTCTGCTACAATTACTTGTTCGACAATTCCGTTGTTTACTTTTGCGTAGTGACTCATTTATTATACCTTAGAATATGATTGTTCCAGAACCTGTGAAGGTGTAGATGTTATTTCCGCCAGAATTTGAATAAACGTAAGTTCCACTAGCCGTTGCAAGTTTATAAATGTTAGAGTAAGAAACAACAACAATTCCAGAGCCACCAGTACCTGGTATACCTCTAGCACCACCACCGCCACCACCTGTGTTAGCCGTGCCAGAAGTTGCATTACCTGTAGTAGCACCTGCTCCACCGCCACCTGCACCACCTGCGCCACCAGCACTACCTGCTCCACCGCCACCACCACCTCCGCCAGCATATGTTACAGAAGAACCTGTGATGGAAGATGATGTTCCTGCACCACCAGCACCACCAGTAGATTGACCAGAACCGATAGAAGCACCTACTGCACTAGCACCACCACCACCACCACCCATAAATGGAGAATCAGGTCCACCTTGACCACCAGCATTACCTTGTCCAGTAGTTCCAGCACCACCTTCTCGACCATTTGAACCACCGCCACCAGAACCACCAGCATTTCCAGGATAATTTGCAGCTGCGGTATGTCCACCACCTCCGCCACCACCTGTAGATGTAATAGAACTAAAAACTGAATCAGCCCCATTTGTGCCAATTGCATTACCAGAATTTCCAGGTGCGCCACCAGCACCTACGGTTACCGTATAGGTAGTTGAAGGAGAAACAGCCAAAGTTGATGCCCTAAATCCACCAGCACCACCACCGCCACCACCACGTCCAGCACCATAATTATCTAAACCACCACCGCCACCGCCAGCAACAACAAGATAAGTGACTTCTGATGTACTAGGAGTTGCAAAAGGTATCCATTGTGAATTTTGATAAATTTCATTTTGCGAAAGTGTTGTATTAAACCTTATCATTCCATTAGCTGGAGATCCTGGACGTTGCGCAGTAGTACCAGAAGGTAGTGAAAAATAACCAGTCGCTGTATTTGCTTGATCAGAAACTGCTGTTGGAGTAACTGCAACTGTAGCAAATGTATTATCACCACGTAAGAATGTAGTGGCATTTTTTGTACCAGTAGCAGATAGTTTGGCTAGTGTAACTGCTGCATCTGCAATGTCTGCAGTGGCAATTGCACCATCAAGAATCTTTAGTGACGTGACAGAACCATCTGCCATATCAACTGTGGCAATTCCACCAGTTGCAAGTTTAGCAGATGTTACTGCATCATTTGCAATACTATTTGTAGTTATCTTTGATAGTGCCATCTTTAATCTCTGTTGTTTTATTTATTTAGGCTGTTACTACTTCAACCCATGCTTGAGTTTCTTCATTCCAAGAATATTGTTTACCATCTGTTGGACGAGCTACTGGTGCTTCCCATAACCATGTAGTTTGATTAAGAACCCAAGATGGATAAGGTTTTGGTGCATAGAATACATCGTTGGTAGAATCATATGTATAACCTGAACCAGCGTAGTTACCACGTAGTGGAGTTCCACCTAGTTGATGAACTCCACCGATTGTATTGTATGAAGTCTGAATCCATTGTCCAGGAGATGAGTCTACAAATGTTTCAAAAAACTCTGCTTCTGCAACGATCACTTGTACAACCTTACCGTCTACTACTTTTGCAAAATGGCTCATGCTGTGTAACTCCCTGATTGTGTAAATTTGATGACGGTATTGGACCCTGATGTAGTTATTGTTGGCGAGCCTGTTGTAATGCCTGAGTACTTTGTCGTAGGCACAGAAAGAATTACAACCCCAGAGCCACCAGAAGTGCCCAACGTGTACCCATTGTTTACTTGCCCACCAGCTCCGCCACCTGTATTAGCAGTACCTGCAATTGCGGGATTTCCACCAGCACCACCGCCACCGTTACCACCAGCACCATTAGCAGCACCTTGAACAGTACCTGCGCCACCTCCACCGCCAGCATAAAAAACAGATGTACCTGTAATAGATGATGCAAGACCAACCCCACCAGCACCAGATTGAGAACCAGAACCATTATCACCTGCCGCACCAGCACCACCTCCACCAGCTGAAGGGTATGGAGCACTTCCATTTGGTGCAGAACCACCTGGATTACCTTGTCCAGTAGTACCAGAACCACCTGCTTGTCCACTATTAGCACCAGCACCGCCACCCGAACCACCATTCGCCCCAGCAGAGCCAGACCCCATCGCACCACCACCGCCACCAATGGCTGTTATCGAACCAAATACTGAGTTTTCGCCATTACCACCATTGACATTATTTCCAGCAACTCCACCAGCACCGACTGTTACTGTATAAACAGTACCAGTGAGTAATGTTTGCGATCCTGTAAGTAAACCACCAGCACCACCTCCGCCACCAGCTCCAGCACCAGAACCTCCACCGCCAGCAACAACAAGATAATTAGCTGAATAAAGTCCAACAGTTTGTGTTGATAATGCTAACCAAGAACTGTTTTGATAAACTTCATATTCATTATTGGTTGTATTATATCGAACCATTCCCGCAACTGGCGATCCAGGTCTTTGTGCAGTAGTTCCTGATGGTAGGTCCAAATAGCCAGTGGATGTATTGTTTTGATCACTAACTGCTGTTGGAGTAACTGCAACTACTGCGAATGTATTATCACCACGTAAGAATGTAGTTGCATCTTTTGTACCAGTAGCAGATAAATCTGCAAGAGCAATTGTACCATTTGCAATTTTTGCAGAAGTTATAGCAGAGTCAGCGATATCTTCAGTAGCGATACCGCCAGTGGCAATCTTGTCACTGGTAATTGCACCATCAGCAATCTTTGAAGTTGTGATTGAACCATCTGGAACAGCAGTACGAGATACTGTGCTAAAACCAAGATGAATAACTGTAATTGCTGCAGTATTATCTGGAGCATCTGTAAATGTTAGCGTAGTTCCAGCAAGCGTATAGTTTGAAGTTCTTGTTTGGACGATACCATCAACAATAACAAGAATTGAGTTTGCACTTGCTGGTTCAGCAGTTAGAGTATATGCAGTAGTTGAACCATTACCAGTAAATGTATCAACAGTAAAGTTTCTTAGATTCTCTGATAGTTTGTCTGGTGTAACAGAACCAACTACTGGAATCATGTTGTAGGTTGCCGTGCCTTGATGCAACACATAGATTACTGCACCGCTTGCTGGTGCTTCAGAAAAGGTTAATGTAATGTTATTACCACCGATAGTGTAAGATTCAACTGGTTGTTGAATCACGTTGTCTACGATAACAAGAACATTAGATTCGAATCCACCTGGAACTTCTTGGGATAAGGTAAAGTTTACAGTTGTACCGTCACCTGTAAACTCATTACGAGGTTTTGAGCCAGATGTTTTATCTGCTGGGTAAGATCCGATATATGCCATTGATTTACTCTTTTGTTATTCTTTATTTATTCGTCTGCAGGAGTTGGTGTATTGCCTTCTTCAAGCCATGCAAGGTATTTTTGGTAATCTGTGTTGGCTTCGTCATAAGGAATAAAAGAATTATCTTCAACACGTAAAATATTATCTGGGTAACCCATCAGTACACCCATTGAATTTTGTTTGACTAATTTATACATTTTATATCTCCGAACTAAACGCTTGATACCAAGTATACCATTTTGAAGTACCACCACCACCATTGTTTCTAACTTCAAATGTGCATTTATATGTGTTAATGTTAGAAACTACAAGTTGTGCTGCAGAACCACCATCACTACCTCCTACAACAGTTGATGTTGGTGCTGCACGCATTGTAACAGGAAATGGATAATTTACAGTGAAACCATCAGTACCTGTACTATATGCTTGACCGCATTGGAACATTGCGCCATGATTTTGATAATATCTCTGACATAATGCTAACTCAGTTCCATACTGACGTAATTCAAATGGTGTTGCAGTAGAACCTTCTTCTAATTGAACTTCAGCGACTTCATACCAAACAGTACCAGCAGCAGCTGTACTACCTAAACTACTAGAAGCAAATCTTACTGTTAAATTTTTGGTATTGGCAGGGACAGTAGAAGTAAAGGTATATTTTGTGAAAGTTGTTGGTAAACTACCATTTGCAATAGTGAGTTGAGTTGTACCATTTGTTGCATTTGTTCCAGATACAGCTGTAACAGTTGTAGAACCATCTCCAGTATCAGTCGGTGCTGCACTATCTGTTGAACCAGTATTATACTGAACTCTACAACCAAAATTATTAAAAGCACTTTCTGTTGTATTCGTTACACTAGTCAAAGTAGCAGCTGATGCTCTCATCCAAAAACTAACAGTGATTGTTTTTCCAGACAAATCATAGCAGTTAATGTATTCAATTTTTTGTCCACAATCAAGACGTGTGCCACCTGCAGATTCAGCAGTTGTATTACTACTAACTCGCATTGCATATTGACTACTTAAACCAGTTGGTGGAGAAGAAATTGCACTTCTTTGGTGTGAACCATTTTGATAACCAACTGCTCCGCACCATCTATCTGCCAAATATGGTGTACCAGAACTTAAAACTGTTCTAGCTGTACCACGTTGCCAGAAATTAAAATTACCATTAATCAATCTATTACGCACACCCAACTCTGCACCAGCATTTGCCATCTTTGTATGAGTGATTGCAGCGTCTGCGAGTTTAGGTGTAGTTACTGCACCAGCATCAATATCTGCTGTTACCACAGCACCATCGGCAATTTTTGCAGTAGTAATTGCAGCATCTGCAAGTTTAGCGGTTGTGACAGAACCTGATGCTAACTCAGCAGCATCAATAGTACCTGTACCTAGATTAGCTGGACCTTTTTGAATCGGCATTTTTAAACGTCCTCAAGAATAGAAGCAATAATATCCAATGACGAAGCAGTTGATGAAACAACTTTAAGAGCATCTAGGTTTGTCAGAACAATTTTCTGTCCAGCGATAACCTGTAGCGAACCGCCAACAGGAACTGGTGCATTTTTAACAATGTAAAAGTTATTACCGCCAGAAGTGATATAAGCATCAACAGTAACACCACCATTGGTAGTATTACAAACGTCTAGTTCGATGCAGATTGAGTTTTTAGTTGATGGTGCAGTATACACAGTAACAGCGGAAGTTCCGACGTTTCGTGATAATGCATTCTTAAAAGTATTCGCCATGTTTGTTTATCCTAATGCGATTGAAATTGCAATTGAAAAGTTTCGTCCACCATTTACAGCGGAAACGATGGTTGTTTCTCCACCAGCCAGAGTGGCTAAATCGCCAACATCCACCACAGTTTGATTGGATTGTGAAATAACCGAATTGGTCTTTACTCGCCACTGATCAAATGAATCAGTTTGCGGTACGGTAGTGACTGGAGTTGGGAGTGCCATTATTGTTTATTTATAAGAATTGAAATCATCTGTTTAATCTCGGATATATCCGATTTAACCTGAGTTAGTTCTCTTCCTTGCCTCTCGAGTTCTAATTTTTGAGCCTTAACTGCATCTCTACGAGCAATATAAGAATCATATTCTTTATTATTAGTATTTAGGATGGCTTGACTCGATACATCTCGAACTAACCCATCTTCACCCTGTACTTTTAAGTATTCCATTATGCACACGCTATAATACGTAGATCTTTAATTCTAGGTACTTCTGCAGAAACTGTGGATCTGAATACAATCTTAACAGTAATAGCATCAAACTGCGTTAAATTCGCTGCAGAGTATTCTACATCAAAGAATGTTTCTGGGAATGTAGTCTTAGGAATAACAGCGTCTGGATTAATCAATGTATATGGAACTGTATTGAAGTCAATATTAGAACCAACATTATTTAGCTTGTAGTAAACATCCACAGAAGCATTTGTAGGTAGGTTAATGGCAAAACGAATCTTCATATAAGAAGAAGGATTTGCAAGGTTAATTCTACGAGTTACATACTTACTATGTTGTGAACCATTCACAGGTGCAATTTCATCAAAGAATTTATCCAAAGAAACCACTGTAATTGTACCTGCAGATCCAGAACCAGCTGCACGAGCAGTAAATGTACTATTCAAAGTAATAGACGAGCCATCAAGTGCCACATTAGTTACAAGGAATGTTCCATTATTACCAGCGTCTGCAGCACCTGAGATTGTCACATAACGACCAACACCGATAGTGAGTAAGTCTAATTTAGTAGTTGCATCTGCTGTAGAAATACCAGTTGTTGTAAAGGCAATAGTAGTCTTAGCAGAAGTAGCAGTTCTATTATCTATTGGAGAGATATTAGTATTTGTTTGAGTAGCATTATTAATCTTATTGTGGATACAGATTAATGAAGTTCTATGAGTATCAATTACAGGAGATAATGAATCAACCGTACTTGAAATCTGAGCAGAGAATGTTATAGACTTATCACCACTTAAGAAGTTTGATTCGTTTACATCAGAACCAATAACTCTTGGTGAAGCGTATATATTAGCTTGGTTAATCATTACTGCGTCACCAGAAGTCTGTTTGATATATGGAACTTCAATACCATCAACAGAACGACCAGTTGTAGACTTAATATCATAATCAACATTAGTCTCTGAGAATGTCTGAACTTGAACGATTGGTTGAACGACATCAAACTGTACGTTATCAGTTGCTTGAACTCCAGTACCACCAACAAAACCAGTTGCGTTTGCATTATTGGTAACAGTAAATGTGTAAGAATCTAAGTCCACATCAGAAATAGTTTGTGTGCCATTTAGTTGTGTATGTGGAATATTATTGTATGTTCCAGACGCAACATTTTGAATACGAACCTTAGATCCAGGGAACATATCATGGTCAGGATGGAAGACACGAACTTTGTTTGAACCAGAAGTTACTTGGAATGGATCGCTCTGCAATATATTGTTTGGTAAACTATCATTAACAAAGTCTACTTGACCAATAACAGAAGTATTAAACTGTGCACGATAGATTGTAAACATCAAGTCTTGTGTTTGATCCGCAGTCCAAGTGGAAGCGTTTTGTGACTTAAAGAACACACCAGCATATGGCTGTTCAGAAATAAATCTATCTGTACCTGCTTGTTTATCACCCAGCTGAGAAATCCAGCAACGATAATTGTTAGAGTCAGAAGACAATACAATACAATACTCAGTTGCATCATTCACAAACACTGGAGATGGGAATGTGAAACGAGTTGGTGTATCTGGAGAACGATACGTTGCACCATTAACAGTCACGCTATTAGTTGATAGGTTAACTTTATCTGGGTTCAATGCCATCTTAGAGAATGGAAGAACTTTCTTACCTGGATAACCATTGACAACTTCACGGATTTCGATATTAACAGGAATATTGTCATCTTTAGTAGCAAAGAAAATATCAACACCTGTTAAGAATGCTCCACCCTTTTGTTGAACCAAGAATGTTTGTGCCAGTGGGTCATACCATCCAGTATCACCAACAACACGCTCTGATGTTTCAGTAATAGTATTGGTAGCATTAACAACTTCTTGCGCAATAGTTGCATTACGAACAGCGTTAAATGTTGATTGCTTAGTTTCAAGGATACCTTGTGCACGATACTGAACACTACCAGCCGAAGTAAAGTCACCAGCGTTGGCAGAACTATCAGTAATACGAAGTTCTTTAATACCTGTACGGAATCTTAGAGCATCTGTATTTGGAATAGTTAATAATCCATATATGTCGCCATTGAAGTTAGAGATTAACTCGTCACCTTGCACCTTAACAGTCACAGAAGAATTGATTGTTCCACGAGCACCAGAGATAGAACCAGTCATAATTTCACCAGACTGGAATGTACCTTTAATGTTTAAAACATAAATCGCTTTAGTTCCAGTAGAAGTGATCTCATATCCAACGCAAACTGCAGTTGCGCCTGAAGTTAAACCAGTAATAACATCACCACGATTTAACGCTGGTTGAGTATCTGTAGTTGGATCGCCAGCGATACGACGAGCAGTTTCAGTTGAGTTAGAACCCACATTTGTTGTTCTATCAAATTCTGAACCAAAATTAGAAATTGCATCGAATGGAATTCTAGTGGCTGGTTGAATGTAAGAATTAACATTAATACTATCAAAGAAAGAAAATAGTTTAGTCTTTGGTTTGAAACCTTTGGCTTGAATTAAAACACCACGTGAACGGATGTATGGAATAACTGCAGTTGAAAGAACTTTGTCTTCAACAAATTGTCTATCGATTTGAGCAACAACTGTAGATCTTAGACCAGTTCTTGCAAGACCAACTTCACGAGCAGTAGTCTGAGTAGTTACTTGACGAACTGCCCATCCACTATTAGCTGGTCCTAAACCAAATGTCGCATCTAACCAAGCACCACCATCTCCACCTCTACGATCTGCGCTGAATGTGGTTGTACCTGTGACTCTTTCAGCACCAGTCCATTGAGTCTGCCATGCATTCCAAACTGTACCAAGCGCACCAGATCTTTCAAGTGCACTGAAAACAGCATTGAAGTTACCTTCTACGTTATTTACGATATCTGGGCGACGATCAACTTCAAACCATTCATCAGAAGATGGGTTTAGATTGATGTTACCGATAAATGTAAAGATTGCAAATGGGTTAATATTTTCAACACGAGATGCAACATTCTGTCTAATGAACGGAATATTGTTATATGGTAATGTAATGACATCGCCAGTTAATGTATAGTTACTTGCAGTACGTTGAGCAGATGCAGAATTCTTTTCTATTAAATTGACATTGTCCATACGATAGAATGGACGGAGTTCTCTATTCTCCATATCAATTGCACAGTTAAAGTCTGAATTAAAAGCATCACCAACACCAGAGCCAGAGAATGAGTCAACAATAAAACCATTCTTGAAACGATCTAATCCTTGTTCGTCTGGAATAGTTAAACTTACAGTTTCTTGCTCTAATAAAGATAGTGATGTATAGTATTCAAGTGTATCAATACGCTTCTCAAGTGAACCGATGTCACGCATTGTGTAGCGTTTATTATCAATAGATCTTACGCTTACGTTGGAAGTTGATGTTCCAAATGTGTATGGCTCAAGAGAAAGTTTGTATAGAACCATTCCATTAACTGGATCTTCTGGCTCTGCTGGATTGATAGCTGGTACACCTTTAACTTGGAAAAAGTTACCATTAAAATCAATCGCTACTTTATCTTTACGTGAAAGATAATATGACATATCTGTTTCTACGTTTACACCACGTTTTGGTAGTTGTGTTGGTGAAGAACCAGCTGAACTAAAATCTACACCAGTATCATCAATACGTGGGCGGAAATCTAATGCATCTCTTAAAGAAACACCAGAATAAATTGGAATATTTTCGTAACGAATACCAGAACCAATATATGAATCTACTGAGAAGTAATCACCAGTACCATGTTCAAAATATTGGAAGGTGATTTGAATTGGAGCAGTTGGTAATGGGAAACCTTGCTGCAAACTAATAGATGCCACATCATAGTAGTCATCACGTTGTCCGTCATCAAAGTTATATTGATTACCGATTTCAATTGAGTAAATACCAGTCGGGGATGCCCATGTTCCAGTGTCCATTTTAACGCTGGTTACACGATAACCATCTGCTTTACCCAATTTAATAATTGGTGTAGTACCAGTTGTTTTTACTGTAATAGTTTTTACAGCTGATGTTAAAGTTTTTGCTTTCTCTTTAGCATCAATAGAAGTTTTACGAACTGCAGCATGTACAATAAACTGAGTAGACGCAACAGATGCATCAAGTGTGAAAATAACTTGACGAAGGGAAGGGGAAACTACGTTAATTGAGTTAGGAATAACAACACCACCAGTGGCATTATTTACTAACAAGTAATTAGTATTTTCAGCTGCAGAACCAAATGTATCGGCAGAACCAACAGCGTTAATTGTAAGAGTACAAGTTCCACCAGATGATGAAGAAGATGTTTGAACAAAACGCTGAGTTACAGTGTAAGAAGTACCAATAGTACTATCATCCACGCTTCTTAATTTACGAACAGCATAAAATGGTAATTGGTAAATTAAAGAAGAATTTTGTGGTTCAAATAATACCGTTGATAAACGATAGATCGCTGCAGCAGCAACTGTTACGCTGGCACTTAGCGTTAATGATAGATCGCTTGCAATAGCATTAATACGACGAACAGTTGCTGAAGAACCAATATAGATGTAATCACCAACTTGTAGTTCTGTGGTAAATCTAGTACCTGCACCAGTCAATGTAGCTGAAGAAGATGCAGTCACAGAACCAGTTAGTACTGTTTGAATCGGAGAAATGTCCGCAGTAAAGTTAGTGGTAGATGAACCAGCATTATAAAAAATTTGTTTAACTTGGCGATTAAAGTTTACACCACTATTCAATGATACACTGGATAGTTGTAATTTGTATACGTCTGCTGCACGTGATGCCCCAAGACTGTGAATTTCAATACCACGAATACGAGCAGTTCCAATTTTAGAACCAGCAGCAGTACCAGCACTGGCTGTTACTTGACTGTATAAATCAACTTCTTGAAAAACATCAAAACGTGGAACGCTGTTAATGTTAGTGACCAGAATATAGTTACCAACAGTAGTTTGAACTTGAGTATCAGCAACACGAGCAAAATCACGTGCTTTATCGATGTTTAGATATTGAGTACCAATTTTCTCGATCTCATATCCTTGAACATATGCTTTTCCTGGCTCCATACCAAGTGCCAATTTAGCACTATCACCACCTTGTGTGGCAGGATCAAAAATACCACGATTATAATATAAATCTGTTAGAGCAGTATATTGCCATGTTACACCACCGACACCATCGGTTGCTGTGCCAGAAGAATGGATAGGTGGTTGAGAACCAGAAGAACCATCAGTGGTTGCAACATAATAGTTGGTGGTTCCACCAATTGTGTAATACACAACATCACCGATCAAGAAAGAAGTATTTTCTTTCCATAAACCACGATTATTATTTCTATGCTCACGGACATCCATGGTAAAGTTACGAACAACATAATTACCAGACTCATCAAAAGTACGACGAGCAAGAGTTTGTTCTAAAATAGAATAGTCAGTTGTACGAACTTTATATTGAATACCACCATTAACAACACGAAGTAATTCAATAAAGTCTTTATCTTCAACAGTTTCGATTGTACGTGTTGCTAGTGTTAAAGTTGTTTGATAACGATGCGCACCTGGAGCAGCAAAGTTAGAACTACCTTGTGCATTATCTTGTAATGCTGGTTCTTCTTCAGGTGTAACAATAGATTCAGTTATTTCTAAACCAACACGATATGAAGGAGTATTAGTGTATTTGTCTAGTAAAATAGTTTGTGGAGTAACCAACATAAAGAAACCATTGATGTAGTAAACACCACGTTCAATGGAAGCACCAGAACCAATACCAGTTGCCTCAGATAAAACGCTCGTGAATGCACGAGCAGTAGGGGCATTTTCAGTAGTTAAGATTTCATTTTCAGCAAAAGTTCTAGTTACGTTATTTGTACCAGACTCAATGTATTTAATGTAAAGTGTAGGAGAGTCGGTTGTTGTTGAAGGTGCAGCAAAAACAACTTTACCTTTAACACCAGTTGTATTACCAACTAGAATATAACCGACAATCTCATTAATATAATTGTCAACAGAAACACCATTAAAAGTTGGTTGAACTTTAACATAATTAAAAGTATCATCATATGAAATTTGTCCTGGAAGAACCATTGAGCCTTGTTTAAAGACATGGTCACCAAAGCGTGAGGTTTGATTCTGCAGAATTGTCTGCAGTTGTGTTAGTTCTCTTGCCTGTATTGGATATCCTGGACGAAACAATACTTTGAGGTATTTGTCATCCTCAGAGTAGTCGTCATAATATGGCGATACATTAAAATTAATGGTCATTATAGTTTCTCTATTAAACTTTACTTATTATTTATTTACATCTCTACGATGATTTTAATATCTTCAATCTGGTCGCTGGCACGATTAATTGGGCGACGATTTTCAACGTAGATCACATCACCACTGTATGGTTGAACTTCAGGATTAGTCTTAGTTGCAACAGTACCTGTTGCTGAAGATGTTCCACCAGTAATAGTCTCACTAGTTGCAAATACTGCACCAGTAGCATTTTGAGTGCGTAGTTGAATGTAACGAATTGTTGTCCCACTTACAGAAACAATACGACCAACAGCACCAGATGTTCCACCAGTGATAGTTTCGTCTTGCTGGAATGTACCAGTACCGCTAGAGAAAGTCAACTCTTTAGTTGCCTTTAATGTAGTAGCTGTAGAAACAGTTGTTGTTCCAAAGTTGTACGGATCACGAACTAACATAATACGACGATAATCGTTATCGACTGGGAAGTCACCAGATCCGTCATCATACTCTAAACGCACATTCATCATTACATAGTAACCACCGAGTTCTTCAACTGGGTCTGCACCATGACCACCTTTTGGTGTAATCATTGCAGTTGCAGTTGCTGAAGAACCACCACCACCAGAGATGGCAACAGTTGCGTATGTATAACCAGTACCAGCAGCAGTAATGTTAATTGCAGTAATAGTATTGCTACCTGCATCTCTAACTGCTGTGGCAGTTGCGCCAGTACCATCACCAGTAATAGTAACAGTTGGAGTTGATGAGTAACCAGTACCTGCTGCAGTTACTAAAATATTATTAATAGAACCATCAATTGCAGCGTCTTGAACTAACCACTGATCGTAGTAAGCATCAGTAGATCCAGGGTTGCTTGCCAAAGTCTTAACTGGAATAAAGTCTGTAGAAACAAACTTGATAACATCAGCTGGAGAAATTGTATACATATACTTCCAAACATATCCGTCAGCAGTAGTAATAGCTGAAGTAGAAGTGCCTGTTGGTTTAGTTGTTGAAGCAATAACTGAGTTCGCTGCGTTTCTGTTATCTAAACATTTGTATACATTGTATTCATCAGTAACAACGAAGAAGTTTGCAGCGTATAGATTTGCTGGAGTTGTACCACCACCAGAAGAAATATTTACACCAGCAGTAGTGCCGTTGTAGTCATGACGATAGATGTCGTAATATTGACCAGAAGTCCAGTCACGACGTGGGATAGCGTGTGCTACGTCTGATGATTGAATACGCTTAACAGCGAGCATATCTTGCCAATAGTATAGTTCTTCAGACACTGTGTCAACTGGAGTATCTGGAGAGTTATCGCTTGTCCAACTTTGTGGACGACCAATACCAAGATACATGTTAGTTACAGCAGCCTCTGAGAAACCTTCTTTGAAAGATTGCGCATTGTGAATGCGAAATTTTGAAGTTATAATTGCAGCCATTTTAATTTCCTTTTATGATTAATACAGGGCAGTCCATAAACTGCCGTTATAGAATACTGGGTATGATACACCAGCGTTATTTCTTTTTTGAATTAAATTCAACAGTGTTGACATTTTATTTTTAAATAGCACTGATGTCTTTGATAGTAATTACACCAACCATAACACCATGTACACTACAAATGTATTGATAGTTACCAGTTGTACCTGCAGGTATCTTCCAGTACAATGTACCTGCAACCTGTCCTTGAGCAGAGGATCCTGTAAGCACTGTACCTGTGGTACTCACATGAACTAGACCAGTGTCGTAATTTGTGCCACCGCTGGTTCTGATTAAAAATGGATGCCCTGTTATATTAAGATTAAAAGCAATGGTAGTACCGCTAATAGCGTATATAGTTGGATTATCAGTGGTGTCATACTGATCAAATCTGTATGCACTTGCTCCGTTATTGGTAACATTTAATCGAGTAATTGCAGGTAGATAAATTTCATCTACAGTTAGTGCCGTGCTAGTAGCATCTGTTAATGCTGAAAATGTAGTCACTCCGCTAGTATACTGTGGTATATTTAAAGTGTTGCTACTAAAAGTAGCTGCGCCACTTGATCCAGTAGTTGTTAATGTAATGGGTGTTTGATAATCAGTTCCAGCTGTAGCAGCTGATATTGCAGTACCATTACCTTTTAATACACCAGTAATGCTGGTTGTGATTGTAATAGCTGGTGTTGTAGTACTTGATGCTACAGTTCCTGTAAATCCGTTTGCACTGACAACACTTGCACTAGTAACTGTACCAGTGCTATCAGCAGCTGGAGCAAAGTTAGTTCCGTTAAACTTAAGAATCTGTCCACTAGTTGCTCCGCTTACAGCAATACCAAGGGTAGTGCCGTTACCGATAGCATTATAGATCTCGCTGAAATTGTCATTAATTTTAACACCAGCTGCACGAAGGGTATCACCTGTACCATCGTTCGCTACTGATCCTACTCCAATAATTGATTTTGCCATTTATTTCTCCTGTATTACACCGTATCAAATGTCAACGATGTAGTTTTGTCTAGTGTTGTTGAACTTACATTGTCGAATGTAGATCCACCATTATCTCCATTGTCCATAGTTAGAATTCCTGAATCTAGTTTAATTGTACTAGAATCCATGCTATAAGAAAAGTCTAACTTAATAATATCAATGTACGCTTCTTGCGCAAAATTTGTTCTTCTATTAGGATTATTTATAACATCTGAAATGATAATACTTCCAAAATCCTTAATTTGTGTGTTTGCAAAGGTATTCCAGTAACCTTCGTTTGGAGCATCATAGTCTTGAGACCAAGCGTTTCTATAGACTCCAATAGTCTCTTTTGTTCCAGCTGTATACGGTGGTATGGTAAATTTCCATCTTTCCAACCACGATAAAGTTGGTCCAAGTTGAGCAGATCCAACCGATGGGCTAGATTTTATCTCTAATCTGGCGAAAAATTCAGCTAAAGTTGTAGGACTATCAGAAAGAGTCGCCCACATGATAGATTTATAAGTTTCACCAACTTCTGCACGAAGATCCAATAAATGGACTTCTGTTGGAGTTAACTCTGGTAAATGAAGAACTGGTAAGAATTCTGATGGTGAAGTTAATACTGCTAGATGTGAAGAAAGGAAATCAGTAATAATTATGGTAACTTGTTCTTTATCTAAAGCAGAATTATCCTCATATCCAGGTCGTCTGTAGTTACCAACTGCACGCATCTTCATATCTAAGAATAAACGAATAGTTGCCAATAACTCAGAAACTTCTAATGTTATGCTAGAAGGTGCTTCAACCAATGACTGAACTGTAACTTCACCGAATAGTGCTAGACCGATTGGGTGTAGTAGTTTCTTGACAGCATCACGATATTTATCAATAGACTGACCAACTTTAATAACGTAAGAATACTCTTGATAGAATAAAGAGTCTTGAATTTTCTTTGAAGATTCAGAAACTTTACCATCAGCATTAATAAACTTACCAAGAGTTCGACTAACTGCACCAATAACACCTGTGGCTTCAGCATGATTGCCAGATCCAGAAACAATTTTAGCGATAGCACCAGAACTATTTGTTATAGTCTGATTTGTCTGAAACTCTCCAGAATTTTCATTTACAAATGGGTTTCCATCTTCTGATAATAGATATCCAGTTGAATTTTCTAACTGAATGATAATTCTATCTGAAGTTGGATATAATGTAATTAAATTTCTGCTGGTATCGTAAGAGTAAATAGTTCCATTTGGTACTTGTTGACTCTCAAGAACCATCTTATCGCCAGACTCAAGTAGCAATTCACTATCAACATCTGTTTCTAAAGACATTGTCTGTGTTAGTACTGTTATCGCATCACCAACTGTAAATGCTCCAGTTATATCTTTAACAACAATATTGTATGGGAATACTGCAATTGGAGCAGTCTCATATCTTACACCTGGATTTGTAATACCAACTCTGGTAACTCTACCGATACCATTACCAACTGCAATAAGTTTTGCTCCAGTGCCACCAGTGGAGGAAACAATAGGAAGTTTCTTATAATAGTATCCACCAGTTAAAAGAGAAACTGCTTTAATACCACCTGTGGTAGCATTTTCTAAGTCAAAATGATCTCTATCTTCACTGAGTAATTTAGAACCATCTTCCATAAGAATAGAATCAACATCAATATCAGTAATAACAGCTTTGGCTGTAATTAAAGAATTTCCTTGATCTCCAGCATCAGTATTATCAAATGTTAATTCTGTGCCAATGCTATATCCAGATCCAGGTGTATCAATAATAATCTGATCAATAGATCCGTAACCAATATTGGTTACTTCAATTTGAGCATCTGTGCCAGTACCAGAAATTAAATCAATTGGATCACCTACTCTGTAGTATGAACCATTATTGTTAATTTCAAAGTCGGTAATAACTGATAAAATATCAAGTGTTATTGCAGTATTATTAGTATTGTCTAATCCTGTTATAGCATCTGTTGTATTAAATGTTCCAACAATACTTTTTTCATTCAATGTCAATTCTGCAATTGTATCAGCACCAATTTGAAATTTAATGACTGATTCTACGCTGGCACGACTTATACCTTGACTAATTGTTTGACCGATTAAATTAAAAGAATTTCCACTGGTTTCAATACAACGAATAATAACTGCCTGATCCCACTTACCATCTGACAAACGAAGCATGTCGACTTTAGGGAAATATAATTGTGGAGTTTCATTAAACAGAATTCTGAATAAGAATTCGTAAGACTTTGTTGTACCCTTTGAACGATACAATTCGTGTATCTGTTTTGCAAGGTAGCGTTTATCCGATAACGTAGAAAGTGGAACGTGCAACAATACTTCATTTCTAAAGTACTGAATAAAACTGTCAATAGTATCATCAATATCTCGTGTACTTTCGAGATTTCTTTTTTCAGTTTGTTCTAGAAACTCATAGTATGCTTCTAAAAATGCAATGAACTGAGTATTGTCCTCACGAATAAATTCGGGGACTTGTCTAGATACAACTGATGATACTTTTGCTTTTACGAGTGCCATTATTAGCTACGACTTGAAGTGAAGATATAATTAGATCCGCCAGAGGTCTCGCCAGAGGCAACTTTGTCGACAACAGCATTTACAACGATTTGTTCTTCAGCAATTAAAGCCAACTGACTTCTAACTGAAACTACATCGTTTGATGATGGTTTAATAGTGATAGTAATTTCATTATTTGTTGCAGATGTAATATTAATATCATTTAGTGTGATTCGACCAGTCACGTAATTGACTGTGCCTAAAGTAGAATTTATGTATCTCTTGGTACCAGCACCAACGAAGTAATACAAACGAATATTTCCAACACCATCATCTTCAAAAAAGAATGTTTCGCTGGATCCGTCAATAGTAAAGGCATCTGAAATCACTGAACCTTCAGGAACACCTTCTGTGTAAATTGGATTATCAATACTAATAACATAAGAAGTTCTAGTATTAAAAGTTGGAGTAAATGATCTTTTTAGAACAATCGTAGTAATGTTGCTTAAAATAGATTCTTCTGATGCATCAATTAGACGAGACAGTTTTGAGAATCTAAACATTCCATCAAAACGATTAAGATCTGTATCATTATAATTTATAATAGTGTCACGAACTAAAGTCTTTAGCAATTCTTCAGATCTATTGGTTTGCTGAGGATTATAGTAAATTGTTACATTTGGAACAATGTAAAGATACTGAGCATCAACAACTTCTGGAATAATTGATACCACATTCTTGCCTTTAAGAATTGTAGTTTTAATTAGTTCTTTAGTGGCATTAGATAATGTTTCACCTGACAGTGGTTTGATAGCAATGAATGCTTTACCATAAACTGGAGGATTATTATCTTCGCCACCCCAAACATTGATTGAGTCGATGTTTGAAAATAATTGTGGAAGAATAACTTTGTAATCTTCTGCGGTAACTGCACGATTTTGTGCAGAGTAATTTCTTGGAGCATTAAAACGAATAGAATCGATATCTTCAATATCTTGTCCACCTTGTGCAGCAGTAACTGTATTAACTGAAACAGTACCACCACCGATACCTGTTCCGTCAAAAGTAAACACACGTGCACCATTGGCTGCAGTTTTATCTGTAACAAAGTAGTTAAACAATACAACATTACCAGCGGAAGGTTTATAACCTACGATACCATCACCAAAATATACTTCAAATAATTCGTCATCGATTTCTTTCAAAAAGAAAGCACGAGTTGTTGGACCAACTTCAGTTATATTATTTGCAAATGTATAAGATGTGTATGAAGATGATCCTGCGATCTCTTGAACACGAACAGATAGTGTAGAAATATCAATATCTGAATTTGGAATAATAAAACGAGTTCCATTAGCAACTGTGTAAGTATATGTTAGTGGAGTGCCCTGTGTTAAAGTAACATTCGGAAAAATATAAGCACCAGAAGCATTTGGAATAATTGTAGTTGCTTGAGTAGTGTAAAATGTATATGTAACTGTATCAACAACAGAAGAAAATGCGCTGTTGGCTGGTAAAGTTAAAGAAGATGGGTTACCAGTTGGAGCAGATACTGTAATGTTTACTGTGGCAGTCGGAGCACGAGAAGATCTTGGAAGATAACCCAACATCTTAGCCAAAGAAACTACGCTGGATCTCTTACGAGCAGAGTCCAAGAACATCTCATTTACAGCAAGGTTTGTGTAAAGAGAATGATAGTGAGTATTGTATGCCAAAACATCCAACAATACAGACATACCTGAACCTTCAAAATCGTAGTCCGAAAACTCATTCTGTCCCTGTAAGAATGTCTTTAGATTAGATTTGATCTGGTCGAAATCTAATTCAGAGACGCTTATTTTTTTATTTTCCATTTATCGAGTTCTCTCTAAGGTTAAATCTAGAGTTAGAGGTTGTTGTGTGTTAACTATCTTAAACGTGATAGTAACATACAATGAATTTTCATCTGGACTGCTAAGAACATTAACATCCAATAAGTCTACTCTTGGTTCAAAGTTATTGACCACATCAACAATCGCTCTCTGTAGAGTGATGTTTAACATCGGTGATGCTGGTTCGAATAATAATGCGTTAATTGGCGAGCCGATTTCACTATGAAATGGTCGCTCAAAGTTTCTAGTTAGAATTAGATTTTTAAGGGAAGTTTTAATTGCATTTTCATCGTATCTACGTGCAATGTCCTTAGTCACTGGGTGAGCAGTGAAATTTAAATCTAAATCGGAGAAAAGTCTTGTGCTTCGTGCCATATTCTTTATTTAGGTTATTCTATAAAAGAGTTGCTAGAACCTTGTGCTATTGCATCGCCACATTGGATGCTATCTCCGATTCTAGCTGCTTTTTTACCCTCAATATAAGTCTTACTTGCTCCAGTGCTGGGAATACGAATATCGGAATTATGTGTAGTTCTTCCGCATGTATGGGCTGCAAATTTACAATTAGGATCTACAACTGCAGCTAGTTTTCCATTAAAATAGGTTTTGGCCACTGGGGTAGTTATCAGTGCAGTAGGTGCAAAACATCCATGCCCAGTACTTTTATCAGCAATTCTTGCTACAGCTGGCATTATCTTCCTATCCTAGTTTGGGCGATAGCGTTTATTAAAGCAGTTTTACCTATGTCCCAGTTAAAAGTAGACATAACTGTATAAGTCTGCTGAACATCTGGACCAATACTATTCGCATCCTTAGCAGTTACGGTATAACTATAAGTCACAGTCTGTACAGTCGGTGCAGTAAAAGAACAGATTTCATAAGAGTTTGTTATATCATTAAAATTAGTAACAGTACTGTATGTTTTATCTTTTTTCAAATATGTAATAACGCTTCCACCATGAGGTTCTGCATCATATTGCCCAGAAATACTATTAGTCCCCACAGTCATTAGGGCATTAGTTTTATCTGCAACTATTCCTGTTACTGCATAATCTGTTAATGGATCTGGATCAACATAAGAAAATGACTGAGTATAGCTGGTATAAACAGGCAACTCATCTACAACTTTCAAAGCAGTAGCGGAAGGAGTCCAAGGCATTATGCAGTCCTACTTGGTTGGGGGATTTGATCTAAAAGAGAAAATCCTTTTGCATAAGTCCTATCGTTTACCATGGTAAATGCCATCTTTCTTCTAGCATCTAACCTGTAACTTAGATGTACCCAATGAGTTGATGGATAACGATACTCTAGAATAATTTGATCGTATGGGAGAATTTTCTCTGCAGCTACTACAAAATTATAAAGTTTATCGTATGTACTGTTTACCAAACCAATATCAATAGCCTGACCTTTGCAGTGATCCGAAGTAGGAGATTCTTGTTTGACAACACCTTTTAGGCGATAACCAGAGTTAATCTTCCATGTCTTTTTATAACCACCAATTCCTCCTGGAAGAATTTCTAATAATGGTTCAAGAATGTTTTGAGCAACCATGGCAAGATTACATACAATTTCTTGAACTGTATATTGTCTTAGTGGTCCTCCCTTAGTATCTTGAAGCATTTGATCAACTAATTTATGGTCTGAGTTAGCGATTAACATACCCAATGTGAAGTTAGTTGATAGTCTATAGTCATTGTTAAAGTTAGTTGTGTTGTAAATAACTTTACAGTCAACTGGTGCTACAGCTGCAGCTCCACCACTTGGTGGGGCAGATTCTTCTGTGACTGGAACTACTGGAACAGCGACACCATTTTCACGTGATTCTTTATTTGAGATCGCACGACCCTCTGGTGTATCCCAATCATCAGGAGTTTCAGCAGCAGTTCTTTCTTCAAATGCACGCTCTGGTGGAATAAAGTAAGGAACAATAGGATTGATTGGTTTGCCAGCAACAGGTGGAGTCAGAGTAAAATCTTCTACATCAGCTGCGCTTCCTGCACCATTACCAAATTGACCTTCAGCGTAATCTGCAGATAATTTTCCGCCAGCAAGAATATTAGTTTCACCGCTAGATTCAATATTCACTGCCTCAGATTTTTGATTGATAGCAACTGCAGATTGAGTATTAATGTTTCCATCTGATTTTGCGTAAATGTTTGCAGCCTTAACTGAATAATCACCGACTACATTTACTTTGAAGTCACCACCAATAGCCATAGTTGTGTCATTGGCAACACCGATGTCTAAGTTATTACCAACTTGAATAGTAGCGTTTTGCTCAACTTGAATATTTGCATCTGATCGTGCATAGATGTTTGTATTACCATCAACGGTAATGTTGCATTCGCCAGCAACACGGATACATCCATTTCTTTCCATGATGGTGAAGTTATCACCAACAATGTAATTTACCTGTGTACCATTTGCATCAATTTCACTGAATGTACCTGAACGATGGTATGTATGAATACGTTCTTGTCCAGGTGTGTCGTCAAATTCTTGAATATGACCAGATTCAGTTTCAAATACTTTATTGTATGGATACTTTGCGCCATATGGTGGTTCTGGTTGATCCCATGAACCATTGGCAATGGCTTTTGGAACATCTAATCTTCGAACAGCATCTTTTTTCTTAACAACTGTTCCTTGAATAATTCCTCGTGCCAAACGATTAGTGTCTGGTTCGTTGAGATATTCTTTTAGTGGATACTTGTTGTTTGGATCTCTAAACCCAATTGCGTCAGAACCAGATGCTTTACTTTCTTCAGATGGTCCAGGAGTTGGACTAGAACCATCTGGTGGTGGTTCTGCAATTGGTGGTGCAGCGTCTTTGTCTGAACCACTATTACCAACTGCACCATAAAAATATTCGTAGTAGGCTAATTTGCGTGCAGCGATGTCTGGAGAGTTTACACCAACTGCAGCTTTTGCAGCTTGAAAATATCCAGGATGCGCATTGGCATTAACTTTAGATGATACTCTATCTTTAATGTAAAGTGCAGCAACCAATGCTGATACGTTAATATCATCATCAAGAGAATCTGGATTGTTTACAATATCAAGACTTAAACCCATGTTATTGGCAAGGGTTTGATATTTTTGATAGTTACCCTTACCAGTCAGCTGAATAAATCCACGACCAAAATACTTTCCACCATCTGCATCAGTTTGATTTCCAAGGAAACCTTTACCACGCTTTGTTGGTCCATATGCCCATGAGAAAAACTCTGATCTTGATAGACCACGCTTTGAAGCATTTGCATATTGTGAGATATCATCTTCTGTGGCAAATGAATAGATTGCTTTCATACGAGAAGGTGAATAATTATATGATTCTAACTGAGGAATCCATCCTGACTCTCCACCAGCAATACCCAGCAAAGCACACTTTTGTTCTTTGGTAGTAAGTCCAACTTTGTCACATGCAGCAATAAGTGCTTTAATACCTTGGGTGGCTTTTGATGTATTTGTTACAGACTTTGCTGGTGGTATAGTTGGAATTGCATTATTAGTTACATTAGATGTTGGAGTCGCACCAATAGTTGGTGATGCATTAGGAGTTGTGGTAACTACTCCACCAAATCCCGTAGTTACTGGATTACCAGAACTATCTGTGAGTACATTAGCATTTCTACTTCTATTAACTGCGTCTAAGTTAGTGGGTACTGGTTCAAATGTAATAATGTTTTCTGCATAATTAACAACAGCACTACTAATAGTAATTTGTGTGCCATTATTAATACTAACAATGGTCGTTCCGTTTGGAATACCAAAACCAACAACTTTCATATTGGCTTTTAATGAACGAGTTAAGTCTACTCTACCTTCTTCATTATCGATAAAGGTAAGTACCTTACCAGTGACTGGTCCAGGGATTGTTCGTAGAGTAATGCTCTCTACTTTTTCATTAACAATTGAACCACCATCTTCAGCATCAATTGGTAGTGGTGTGGAAGGAATTCCACCAAGTGTTCCAAGAATAATTGGTTGTTGTTTATCGTGGTCTGCAAATAGAACAATTACAGAAGTACCTTCAACTGGTCCAATTGGAGTATGACCAATACCATTCATTGCTGCAGAAGTTACAGGTTGGACTGGAGTTGCCCATGGAAGATCTGCCGTTGGAAGTAACGACTTATCATGTGTATGTAATCCAACTATACGAACTTGGCATCGACCAAGCGATAATGGATCCTGTCTATTTTCTACAATACCATAGTGCAAATTCATTATTTCTTTCCATCCAAATTATATTGTAATGTTTCTTTTACCAGTTCAATATGGCACTCATGTTTATTTCTATCAACATAATGATTAATAGCTGAGATTAGATAGTTACCAGAAAACATCTTATCTGTAATATCTTGTTCTTTTTTAGTGATAGGTTCAATTTTGTTTAAGGTAACATTAACCTTTTGACCAACTGTATAATCTGCTCTTCCAGGAACAGTTATCTCTAATTTATTTGCTTCTGCCAACTTCATTAATGAAACACGTTGTTGTCTAGTCTTAAAGTTAGTGACATCTCCGTATCCATTAAAATTACCAAAATTTCTTGGAGTGTTTATGATTAATGAGTTAGCTCTAAAAATAGAACTGTCAGAACTAATAGGATTTTCGTTAAGATGTTTTTGTTTGTTAAAGTTCTGAAACATATTATAGTTTTTGGCAGTGTATGTTTTCTTTGTTAGATCATATGAGATAATTTTAGATGATAACATACCACCACGAATTCTATCAATGTAATCAAAACCAACTGGAATACTAATAGAAGTTATTCTTCTGTAATCTTCTTCAATATTACGAATACTTCCACTGTTCTTTCGATCGTCACGAGTATATTTGTCATACACAAAATTTTGATAAACATCTGCGCTGTACAAACTATCTAGACTAATGTAATAAAACCCATCTCTGTTCTCAAAGAATACATAGTTTGGCACTTTATTTTGATTGGCAGATGCTTCGGCACAGTGCATAATATTTTGAACTGGAGTCCAATAATTAGAAATATACTTTATGTTATTTGAGGTAGGTTCGGTGAACAACTTTTTAGTAGATTCTAATCCGTAGGTTTTATCTTTAATAAAGGTATTGACAATATCAGATATTTTACCACTGAATACTTTACTCACTTTTTTGTTTAAATCAACAATAGCCTCAGTTGAAATAAAATGCAACTGATAAACTACAGATCTATCACCGAGCAATTCACGATCGGTTAATTTGTAAATGTAATATCTACCTTTAATATTTCCACGCTGAAGTGATGGAGTTGAAATCTCTAATTCAACTTGTTCTTCACCTGCAAATGGGAATAAGTTGACTAAGTCCAACGAATCTTTAATAATTAAACTTCCAGTGATAAATGGTGAGAACAAGTCTTCATAAATCTGAACAGTAATTACTTGCGCAGTGATATCTTGATAAACACCTTTGCTGGTGATTATCCTAACTTTATCAATGCTGACATCGCCAGCAAATCTAATTGGGTTGTTAGGTTGCATTATATGAGATCTTTATAATCTTTTAATATTGTATTAATAATGTTTGATGAAATAATCTTTATTCTTCGTTTCGCTTCATTTTTATTTCTCTCATCTTGTGCATTTGAAACTGATACAGCTCCAGGCGCATTCGAGTTGACAATAAAACCATTTGCGTTAACATAGTGATGAATGCTGTTTTCTGTTCCTGGATATTTTGAAGCAATAACTTTTACTAATTGATATTCAGCAAGAGGAAAATCTTCGATGTAATCGTAACGATCGTTGGCTAACATAATGATCCAGTGATATTCTGGATTTCCATATATTTTTTCAGCAATAATCTCTGGTGTTTCACCATCAACAATATCATACTCATCAAATACTGTTATATTGGCAAGAACATCTCTACGGAAACGAATGTTCCTTGTTATGTCTTTTACTAATGATGTTTTGGTCGTATTTCCAACTTTAAATTGGTAAATAAAACTTGGAAAATCTTTGAAGTACATTATAGACCATCCTTAATCTTCTCTTTGGATAGAAGTGCAAGTTCTCTAAATGATAATGTTACGTTAATCTGAGTTGGCATACCATTGGCAAATGCAGTAAATGAACCATTCGGTGTATAATTAATATTCATCTCAGTTAGTACGCATGACGTATGACGATGTAAATTTAAGTTTTCATTA
>Ga0315905_10001127_pt1 | contig 28965 bp, 40 predicted proteins | sample LakEriMetagenome_5_FD_203522 | JGI IMG/M metagenome (GOLD analysis project Ga0315905, IMG submission 203522) | Freshwater fungal communities from buoy surface, Lake Erie, Ohio, United States - Buoy 4 MA121 | ecosystem: Environmental > Aquatic > Freshwater > Lake | place: USA: Lake Erie, Ohio...
TGCCTGTTGTACCCATTAATACACCCATTGTAGCTGATGCTCCACCTATAATGCTTAAATAAGGATTGCTACTTGTGTTTTGAATTGTTAATAATTGAGCAGGCGATGCACTACCTATACCTACGTTACCGCTTCCGTTAATATATAATGCAGAAGAAGCACCGCCACCATATTGAAAATTCCAACCTGTAGGATAAACACTACCTGCATCAAGAGTTACTATTCCTGAAAGACCTCTAAATCCATAAGAGTTAGAATTAATTGCATCTTTAAATATTAATGTAGATGCCGTTACACTACTTGAGAATGTAGCTGCTCCTGTGGTCTTTTTAAGTGTTAAAGCATTAACTGTGTCTGATTGTCTAATTGTAAAATCTCCTGCAACTGGATAACCACTCATTAATAACCAATTCACATCTCCCGTTTGGTTACCTAAAATACTTGCTAAAGCAAAGTTTGTATCTGTTGCTCTTACATTTAAAGACGGAACACCACCTGTATTATTTACAGTAACCGAAGATGAAAATGTAGCTGCTCCTGTAGAGGCTATTGTTAAAATATCACTTGTTGCGTTTGCTAAAAATACATTGCCAGTTGATGGTCTATAACCTACAACGCCTTTTTGAGTTCCGTTTTCTAAAAATGCTAATTGAGCAGATGCTCCTGTTACTGCATCAATATTTATTTTACTAAAACCTGTGTTTGCAGATTTTACAATAATATTCTCTTGTGTACCTGAAGGAGCTTGAAACCTACCCGTACCCGTTACATCAAGTTTAAAACTATCATTAGTGTTTCCGATAGATAAATTACCTGAAGCGTTTAAGGTCATTGCTTGGGTAAAGGATATAGCGTTACCTGCCGTTCCTGAAGGAGCTATTCTCCAAATGCTGCTACCTGCATCTTGATAGTATTGTGATGCGGCTGCACTTGCAATATATCTCCAATTAGAACCATTAAAAAAACAATTAGCATTTACAAAAACATCACTACCCGTTGTAGATAAACTACTATTTAAAACTTGCATTGCAGTAAATCCACTCCACGCACTCGGTGTAACTCCTAATCCTAAATTGCCATTATAAAAAGATGCTATTGTCCCACCTGTATCCTCAAATTTTATAGATACTGCACCGCCACTTGTACCCCCTTTAATTGATAAAGTATTACTACCTGCTTCAAATCCTATAGCGTTTATATCTGCTCCGTCTGCCCTTTTAGCAGTTAAAAAATATCCGTTAAATAATCTAAAGTTACCACCGCTTGTTGTAACATTACCACTAAAGGTTGCACTCGTTCCGCTTAATGCACGAGATAATAAAGAAACAGTTGTTCCGTCATCAGTAATAGCACTATTCCCTATTGTACTTGTACCTGTAAACTTAGGTAGGTAGTTAGTAGTACCTGTACCCGTTACTGGATTGGTTAAAGCGTTTTGCTTGTTGTTAAAGGTAGTCCAATCGGTGCTTGATAATAAACCTTGCTGAGAACCACTTGCAGTAGCAATAGCTAAAGTAATAGTTCCACTTGTTGTAATAGGTGTAGAGCCAATAGTTACTCCGCTTGTAGCAGAAGATAAGCCTACCGAGGTTACTGTACCCACACTCCAAGACCTATTTGCACTTAAATCATAAGCCGTTCCGTTAATAGTTAAAGTTCTACTTGTTGGAACATATCCGCTTAAATCGGGTGCGTATTGAGGTACGTTTAAAATACCCGTTGTGCTATTGTATGTTGCTGCTCCGCTTGTTCCCGATGTTGTTAAGCTAATAGCTGCACGGGCATTCGCATCTGTATATTGTGTAATAGTAGAAGCAATTACTCCCGTTGTGTTATTATAGCTTATACCTGCACCTGCACTTAAAGAAGCAAGTGTAATAAAAGATGCTCCGTTAGTTAATTGGTTTGTATTCGTAGGAATAGTAATAACACCCGTTGTAGAATTATAAGCACCGCTACCTGCCGTAAAACTTAAAGCTGCACGGCTACGAGCATCGGTGTAATATAAATTACTTCCTTCTGCTATGTTTGAAGTTGTACCTGCAACCTTAGTCCATAAACTTGTGCTTGATACATATTGTAAAATATCTCCGTTGCTTGGACTTTGTGCAGCTACGTTGTGAAGTTCGTCTAACTCGTATCCGTTTTGTATTTTAACTTCTACAACTCCTTGTGTTGGGTGCGCTCTTACTACAATACCAACATAAACTAAGTGTTGAGGTGCGTAAGGTTTTGTACTTGTAAAAGTACCTGCCGTTGTAGGACTTAAATAAAGTTGAGTACCTTCTGTGTATGCTTGAGTATCTAAATCGCTTATGCGACCTGCAACAACTACATAGCCGTTGTTATTATTCGTAATATCGTTTCGTACTATTCCATAAGTTTGTGCGCTTGTACTATCGCCCGTTGCTAAAGCCTTAGTAACTGCCGGTAAGTTTCCTTGTCCACCATTGATGTAAACAACAGTTCCCTTTGTTAAAGTCGCTCCTGTTTTATTGTAAACTTCAGTAATTAAGTTTTGTGCTTCATTAATTACTCCAGGAAACGTAACTAAGTTACCTGCTCCGTTTATATATTGAGTGCTATTACCTGCAAAGCCTATGTTAATAGTTCCGCTTGTAGTTACAGGACTTCCAGTAATTGCTAAAGCATCTCCGCTTCTTGATACCGCTACGCTTGTAACTGTACCTACTGCTCCGCTTGAACGCTGCCAAATACTTCCTGAATAAATCACATAATCTCCCACCGCAAAAGCTATCGCACCTGCTCCAAAGTTCACGCTACCTGCTGCATTACAAATGTAAACATCTCCCGTGTCGCCCGTTCCGTTTGCTAAAGTAGGTGTGTTAGTCGCTGCACTCCAAGTTCCTTTGTATTCCATAATAGAACTCGGTAATTGACTGATAGGAACTTTACCTTGACTATCCAAAGAAGCATAACCATTACTTACACCTTTCTCACTTCTTAATTGGTAAGTATCTAATAAAGCTTGTGAAGGAAACACCTCAACATAAGCCGAACCACTCCATAAGTAAAGTTTCTGCGTATCTTTAGCACAATAGATCACATTAATATCGCCAACCGCAGGAAACCCTGCAAGGTTACTATAAAACGAAACCGCACCGCTAAATATCGCACCTAATTGAGCAAGTGTAATCTTCTTACTTACTCCACTATCCGGGTCTCCTATGATTGTTAAATCGGTACTAACTGGTGCTAACTCGGTAGCTAATTGGTTAATCTTTTTTCCTATCATTTTAGTATGTATAAATAGAAGGCACTTGGCATCTATCGTTTAAGTAAGGTAATTCCATTGTAATATCTATCTTAACTCCTGCAAGATAGTCAGGGTCGCTTTCGGTAAAGTAAGTCAAAGGAGCAGTATCGCCAATATCCCAAATCGCTTTAGGGTAACGTAACTGAGCCACTATGTCTTGACCTACTAAAGTCATATCGCTAAGTACTTCGGTTTCGTTTGTTTCTTCCATTAACATTCTGTCCATAAAATAAAGGCTAAAATTATAGGTAATATTTTTAGCGTTTATAGTTGCACCCGTTAAAGTGTAGAACATAGCAGGGTAAGTAACCTCGCCATTGCTTAAACGTTCCCACACATCGCCGAAGTAAACAAAGTTAATTTGTTCGTGGTCGTTTCCGAGTGTCGTTATTTGCTTTACTATTTGGTTTAACGTCAGGCTCATTCTTAATTTTTTCTAAATAAACACGAAGCTTATTTTGGTTTTTTATTGTTGTTACTTTACTCATAATTAACAATCGCTACAACCTCTATTCCCTTGATAAAGTTCCTCGAAGCTTTTACCTGCGCAGCAATCAAAATCTCCTAACCAAATGCTCGTTGTGTAAGCATCGTTCTCAGGGTGTATTGCATCAATGCCACTTCCAGGATTAAGGTACTCAGGGTAAAGTGTTGAATATTCTTTTAGATATTTAATCATTCTTTGCTTGTAGAACTCAGCACGAGCCTTATATCTATTCGCCACGTCAATCATATCCTGCATAGAAGGGTTCTCGGTATTCTCGCCACTCTTTCTTAATAAGCCTTTATTGTAGAACTGATAAGATAGACCCATTGGCAATTCACTAAGTACATAATGTACTAAAGTATCTGCTATATATTGGTCTAATAAGATAACCTCGTTGGCGTTCAAGTTGTTTGCCGTAATACCTGCTTGTAAACGATTGTACAAAGCACTACCAAGCGCAGGTAAGATGTACATATCTTGTGCGGTCTTAATCTCAGGCAGTACAAGTTTCTCGTCTACGTTAGCGTGTAAGCCAGAGCGGTCTTTAATATTCTGTACGCTTATGAATAATGTGTTTAAGCTCATTTCTTATTTTCTTTTAACTATGTTTGACTTCCACTCGTGTCTGCAACTTGGAGAATGTGTGTTTGTTCCCGGCTTAGTATACCAACCGCCTCGTCTATCCCATACAGAATAACCAAGCCTTGCACTCATCATTTCTATTTCGCTACGGCTATAAAACTTGTTAGCGGTAACTAAGTATTTGCAAAAAGGTCTGCTTGTATCTAAATCGCCATCGTTAAAACCTGCTTTCCACTCGTAAGAGTAACGAATTAATATCTGCGAAGTTTGTGGCTTTATAGCTTCTACAATCTGCCCAATAGGAGCAGTAAGTTGCCTTTCGATAATAACGTTACTATCAATCCCTTTACCTTGCTTTACTTCGTTTGTCTTAATAAACCCCTTCTCAATCAATAAATCAATAACACGCTTAACCGCACCTACATCTTCTTTTAAAGTGTCAGCAATTACCTCTGGAGTAATACGCTTGTCTTTAACAATTAAATCTAAAATATTAGATTGTAACTGCGATACATCTGCAAACATTTCAAAGTCCGCATCATCGTTAAATCTTGCTTTGCTTTTAAATACTTCGTAAGCACTTCTATCTTCTCCGAACTCAAAGAAAACTTGAAAATCAGCTTCGTTAAATTCTAATTCCTCAGCACCTAACCAAGTAGCAACCTCTTCATCACTTAAAGCATATCCACCTTTTAACATAGAACTTGCTTGTTCCCTTGTTATTTTACCCTTGTTAAAATCTCTAATGATGCGTTGCATATTCTGCCACTCTCTACCCTTAAGACCTTTTATGTGTTCGTTTACGCTTGTCTCAGCTGACATTGGTTCTTCTGTTGTAATAGTAGAAGAAATAACATCGCCATCGATTGTAGGCTTTAATGCCACTAAGGCTCTAATTTCATTCTTAGTCATTGACTCTAACACCTTGTTAGCAACCAATGGACTTAATGCAGCGATACCATCTGTAACTCTTTGTGCTTCGTTACTTGCATCAACTTCTAATGGCGGTAAGTTTAACATTTCTCTAATCTCATCCTTACTCATATTTTGAATAAGAACATTCTCACTAAACTCAATTCCAATAGGGTCGGTAGGAATAATCTTTAATTCAACTGTTACACCTGCATATTGACCAAGCATATTAAACACTCCCTCAAGTTGCATCTGCTTATAGCGTACATAAGTATTGTTAAATATTTCGTAGCTATCACGCATCTGTTGGCGGTTGCCTAACTGACCAGGAGTAGCAATACCGAACAAGTCAGGACTTGTAATTTGATGTCCGCTAAATATGTTAGTTTGTATTAACTCGTCTACACGGCTGAAGTCCTCTTTGGTTAAATCACTTGCGCCTAAGTCATCAACAATAGGCTTACGAGTTGCATCGTTTACAAAAGCAAGTAAATACTTCTTGCCGTCTGCACCCGTATACATATTGTCGAACTGTCTGCTAACCGCTCTTTTCTCGTCAGGGCTTGGCTCTCCGTTTGGTAAGGTAATAAGTTTACTTGCAGAAAACCCTGTTTGAGCATTACCCAAAACGTGCTTACTAACTTCGACATCACTTTCGATATAGTTAAGCGCACCAAAATAACCAGGAAGGCTATAAACGTTCATTCCTGGGCGATACTCCTTAACATAAAGTATCTGCACACCTTGTGGGTTAGCAGGGTTAAACGCATTGTATATCTCAGCTTTTTCTTGGTTGCGTGTAGCCTTCCAATCTTCTTTATACCAAAACTGCGTATTGTCTTTGTTGGTTCTAATCTTTGTATAATCACAATGCCATAACTCAGCAACTTGACCGCCCATTACTGACCAAATAACTTGAATATAAGCACCGCCAAATAGTTCTAAATCTAAAGCAACCTTTTTAGTTAAGTCATTTAGGCTCTCTTCTCTATTAACCTTTTTAACAATAGCATCTTCTCCTGCCCATCCGTTCCCTACAATGTAGTTTACTTTGTTTCTTACAATAGCATTATGCTTTGCAGATTTGTTAAATAGGTCTAATAGATATTGCGGATAGTCATTATTCTGACCATACTGCATATACCCTTCGCCTTTTTTCTCTTTATATTCCGGTTGCTTTGCTTCCGCAAATGTCAATACTTGTATTTCCATTATTGTCTAATTGTGAATGTGCTTGTTGTTTCGTATTCTGTAAATGATATAGTTGTTCCCTCAAGCTCCATAATGCCTGTTTCAAGCAGGTTTAAGCCAGTAGGGTTTGTATTTGAAGGACTTGCTTGTTCGTAAACTGAGTAAGTGTATTGCCCGTTTAAAGACGTATTAAAGTAGCTATTAACTACAATGCTAAACTCATTGTACCTTTCCTTGTAAGCACTTATGTCTGTATTGTTTAGCTTGACAAATTTGATGTCCGTGTTTGTGCTTCTATTCTCGAAAACAAATAGATAGTTAGGACTTGTTAAAAGCTGCTTTTCAGTCAAGGTAAGTATTATATTTTGGGTTTGCCCCTTAGTTAATCTTATCACAACTATAAATATAAACTATCACGATTGTTTGCAAAATAAAAAACCCCCGAACAATTAAGTCCGAGGGCATCTATATACAAAACCAAAACAACCTAAGAACCTGCGGTGGTTAATTGACCCGCCACAGTTGAGTTTACTTCTGGAGCTAGAGCTGGCTCTGCACCTGTAAAGGTAAGAGTATAACCGCTTCTGTCTCCGTCAGCCGTACCTGTACCTGCGCTACCGCCTGTAAGGTCTAAGCCTCTTGTTTTTCCTAAGTACCAATATTTGCCATTGTTATCTTTGGCAACTGCTACTAAAGTGTTTTGAGCCAACAACAAGATTTCGTTTCTTGTGTTCGCTTGTAATTTATTTAATACTATGGTTAATTCCGGAGCATAAAAGATAGTTCCGTTCTGTACGTTTGCATTAACATTCTCAACTAATTGAGAAGTGCCTTTTACAAGTTCATACTTAAAGAACTTCTTACCTGCTGCCTTAACAAGTGCGGTAATAACACCACTTGCTTCGGTAGTTGAGGTAACATCTCCTTCTGCTATAAAATAAACCTCAGTAATACCACCTAAACTGTCTTTACAATCTAAGGTATAATTTTGAGTTAAAGCGCAAGGCATATTGTTTGAATTAATTAGTTTGAAAAAATTGGGGGGCATATTTCAACCCCCCTATAAATTATGCAAGGATAAACTTCACTACTTCGTCAGGAAAGGCAATGTTTACACCCATCTTAAACTGAGATACAAAACGTACTTGGTCAGCTTCTTTTGCATAGAAAATCTCAAACTTCTCTTCTTCGTTCAATAAGTCTGTACCTAAGAACATATTAGATAAACGCATAGCGTAAACCTTGTTGCTTCCGTTAAGACCTGCAACTGCTACAACTTTGATTGTAGTACCAGGAAGTACAAATTCGCTATCAGCTTTTACATCAATTTGGTAATTGAAAGAACCGCTGTTTTTAAGAGCAACAGTATAAGTGCGGAATAAATCTTGACCACAGAAGATAGTCATATCGTCAGCAGCTACAACTTTTGCAGGAATTGCTTGGTAAACACCATCAAAGATAGAGATTACGTTAGCAGCAGTAATAGAAGATAAAGGAGCACCTGAGATAAAAGTTGAAGCGTTTGCAGCAACAACACCAGAAGCAGCGTTTATTAATTTTACAAGACCATCAAATTTGTTTAGGTTAACATTCACACTTGAAGTGTCGCCATTCCATAGCGCAGTTTCTAATTGAGCAGCGATAGTCTTAGCTTTCTTTTCGCTATACTCTTGCTCAAAAGGAATAGAGTCATAATAAGAACCAGTAGGTAAAGCTTTTTGTAAATACTTTGCTTCAAGGTCTTTAGGACATAAAGCTTCATTTAGCTTAATTTTTCCGATTGTGATCGTGCGCTGAGTGAAGGTCGTACTTCCGCTTGCGTTGAACCCGCAAGAAGCACCATCTTGGAAGATAGCATCAGTTTCCATAATGTTAATCTTCTCGCTTGACTTTACGCCAACCATAACGTTTCCTGCACTCTTAATAAGAGAAGCAGTTTTTGCACCCAATACAGATGAAGTTACAAGTAGAGCTTCGTTTTCTTTTGTATAGTTTGCTAATGCAGATACATCAAATCCCATTTTATTTTATTTTTATTTGTTTAATAAAGCGTTTCTAAATTTTTCAATTCTTTCGTACTTCATTTCCTTTGTAGTTACGTTAGAACCAAATGTTTGTTTCGGCTGCGCAATAGGTTCAGCGTTAGGTGTCTTAGTAAGTGCTTCTATAAGTTCAGCTACTTGACTAAAACCATTCTTAACTTTTGCCTCTAATTGTGCTACTTGTGTTTTAAGACCTTCGTTTTCAGCTACTAATTTTGCGATTTCGTCAGCCATTTTCTCGTCAATCTTGTTGCCTAATTCAGCAGGTACTTCTTCAGCTTCTTTTGCTTCAGCTTCAGGAGTTTCGATTGATAAGATTTTTGCAGCTTCGTCTAATACGATTTTAGTGCCGTCTGCTAATTGGTGTTCTCCCATTGGTGCAGGACTTCCGTCTTCCAATGTAACTTGACCACCGATAGCAAGTTCGCTAATCATAACCTTAGTTCCGTCTATAAGGCTATATTCTGCGAATGTAACAGGTACTTCTTCGATAGGTGCAGGAGCAGGTGCAGGAGCATCTACCATTGGCATATCTTCGAATAAAGCCCTAATTTGCATAATTGCATCTTTTGCGTTCATCATTCTTTTTGTTTAAATATTAATAAAAGATTTTGTTTATCATTTAACTCGTTGCAATATTTCCTTTATTGCATTCATAAGTTCTTGTTCTTTACTTGGCTTTGTTTTGTAGGTAAATAACCCTTCTACGCTAAAGCCTTTAAATTTGCCATCTTTAACATCGCTCCATACATCTTCGTTGTCTACTTTGAACGAGCCAAACCACGAGCCGTCCGGTGCATCTTCAAAACCTTTCATAGGTAAGATGCCACGGCTTTCGTCTGTAATAAAACTTTCAAACATAGTAACACCTTCTACTTGTTGGTCAGGAGAATGCATTAAGTTTACGTTTGATTGGTAGCCTCTTTTGAAAAACTTTTGAGCAATCTTAAAAATAGTATCTTTAGAGAAAACGACAAAATAATCTCCATAAGTAGAGTCACTGCGGAATATCGGGACATCCGCCAACATTAATGGTCCGCTAATAATACGCTTATCTTCGCTAACTACTTCAAATCGTTGTTGGTTTTTAAAGGCATTCCAATTCTTTTGAATAGCAGGTCTGTCAACGAGTGCCACATAATCAACCTCGGCATCGTCATTCATATCCTCGCTAATGTCTAATAAATAAACAGGTAATTCCATATTCGTAAATATTAAGTGTTTTAAATTGTTATCATTTAACCAAACCTTGCTCTTTGCTGAATAGCTGCAATCCTTTGTTGACTGCCAGTTACATCGCTTTCGAGAACATATGCCCTTGTAGCTTGATTTCCTATTGCATTAATACTTTGGCTATCCAATGTGGTTGTTTGTGCTTGTGGTTGTGGTGGTGCTAATGGTGCACCTGCCGAAACACTTGGCGCAGAAGTTCCACCACCTACGCCACCTGCTGAACCGCCACCTTTAAACTTTGCAATAGTTGTACCTACAATAGATGCAATACCTGCACCTGCTCTAACCTTTGCAGCTAAAATGTATTTACCTTTTATTAAAGCACCCCCGTCAGGAAGTAAACTCCAAGTTGGGTTAGCTGCATATGCTGAAATTTCTCTTTGTGTATCTACTACAATTTTAGCAATGGCTAAAGCTTTATCAATTACAAAAATAGCATTTGCTATCTTTTCATTCTCTCCTGCAAGGCTTGCTAATAAATTAAGACCTGCCGAAGCTGCTTGAAACTTTGCGTCTTGTAAAGCTTGGTCAGCTTGTAGTTCTGCTTTTCTTGCATCTTCTTTTAGCTGTTGGTCTTTTAAAATGTTTTGATAAGTATAATTTGTAATTTTTGATAAGAAGGCTATTTGTTTATCTTCTTTTTCTTTTTGCTTTGCTGCTTTTTCCGCTTCATCTTGAGCATCTAATGCATTTAATTCTTTTTGAGTTAAAATCTTTGCATTATTTGCAATGCCCCTTCTTTTATCGTATTCTTCTAATAATTGTTCTGTAAGTTTCTTTTCGTCATTAAGTTGTTTTTCTAATCTTGCAGCTTCTTGCTCTGCTAAAGCATCGTTTGCTTCTTTAGCTTTTGCTTTTCTTGCTGCTGCTTGTTTGGCTTGAAAATCTAATAATGCAACTTGACCTTCTACATTGGCTCTATCAATTTCTTCTTTTGCTTCTTTAGCTGCTTGTTTATCTGCATTTTTAGTTTCTTCAAAAAATCTTACTTGAGCTTGTGCTTTTAATCTTCTGTAACTTTGCTCTATATCAAATATTTCTTTTTCACTTGCACCCCTTAATTTAGCTTTAGCAATTTCTAATTTTTCTTGATTTGCTAAATTTTGTTGTTCTGCTTTTAATGCAGTTTTAGCACCTTCGGTTACACGCTTATTAAATTCGTCTTGTTTCTCTGCTGCTTTTTCTGCTGCGCTGCTAAAGTTTTGAAACATAGAAACAACCTCACCAAGTGCTACAACAAGTAAACCTAATCCTGTTGCAGCTATTACACCTTTAAGTACTTTAAAAGAAGTTGATGTAGTTTCTACGCTTACGCCAAATAACCTCATAGCAAATGATGCAGCTTTATTAGCCATTTCATTTGCCTTAATAAATATTGTGCTATTCTTAATTACTGTTCCTAATTGCTTAAAACTATCTATGCTTTCCCCTACTGCTTGTAATCCTTGCGATAAAGCCATAGCAGATTGCACCCTTAATAAAGCTTGTTCTACTTCTTTTGACTCTACACCAAATAAACCAATAGCACCCTGTGCTGCTGCAAAGCCACCTGCTACGCCACTAAGAGAAGCAGTTAATGATTTAAATTTAGCATCAGGATTAAATGCTTCAATACTATCATTTACAAAACCAATTTGGTCTTTTAATGCAGCAGCCCTTTCTACTGCCCTAACTGTTTGTTCTGAAGTTTCTCCAAATTTTTCTGTTAAAACTTGCACCTCTTGTATAGCTTCCTTTAACTGCTTTTTTAAAGAGCCTAAAGCTTGGTCTTGGTTACCGCCAACTTTTATATTTATATCTACTGAGTTCTCTTGTGCCATTAGTATTTTGTTTCTATTACTTTAAGGAATGATAGTTTAGTAGTGTTGTATTCCATTGGGTTAAAGTTTTCGATTTTGTTAAGCCTAAATAATACCCCATCAATGTATACATATTTACTAAAATCTAAATTGTAAATATCTATTATATCAAGTAGACCAAAGCAAGTTAATAGCTTACTATCTTTGTTTGTTATTTCTGCAATGTATGGACTATGGTATGCAGCAAATATATTTGTATAAGGATAGGTATTTGGTGCAAATTGTAATTCTTTAGGTGCGCCAAAGTTTATATCGTTCTCTGGGTTAATAGGGTCATTTAAATGCCCTGCGTAGCCATAACTTGTATAAGAACCTAAAACAGTTGCACCATTCATTATATCCCAACTATTAACTTCTGTTATTTTTTTAACCTGCATTATTCGTATAATGCTATCCATTCTATCTTCTGCATTATTAGTATTTGACTTTTTGTAAATAGCAGGAAATACTTTGTCTTGCCCTGTTGCTTGATACAATACAGAAGCAGCAAATATAACTTCTAAAGTATCTGTTTCTTTTACGAAATCAAATAATGTATCGTAAATATAATCTCCATAACCTTCGGTATATTTCTTACGATAGTTTTCGTTATAGAAATCATTGTCAGATTTGAACTTGTAGTTATAGTAACGAGCATTAATTTCGCTCATTGGCTTAATGCTCAAAGGCTTTGCCCTGTCTACTTTATTAGTCCAATCTTCTGCATTATCCGACTTCTCAGGATAAAAATCTACATAAGGGCTAATTACTAATTCCTTGTCATTAAATTTATTTTCATAAACATAAAGGTTAAACATCTTAATAATACTTAAAAAGAAATCCCTTTGAAATATACCTCTTGGTATTGTTTCATTAATCTTAATGTTTTCTCCTAAATTAATTTGAACTAATGTAGGCGTAGGAGTTGTTATATTTAAAGAGCCAGTAAATATTTCAACTTCCATTAATGTACCAAGTATCTCAACTTGTATGTAATCTGTATTAGCAAAAGTTATATTATCTACTGTAAAATCACAAGCTATAATCCTTCTAATACTCGCATCGAAATCTTGACTACCTATTGGAACTCCATTTTTTCTTAATATAACAGAAAAGTTAGAGTTAGCAGGATTGAATGAATTTACAAAACCGCTTAACGTTACTCTTATACTTGTGCTTATACTAGAACCTGTATAAGTAAATACTTCTCCAAAGGCATCTGGTGTAAAACTACCTGCGGTTATAATAGTGTATCTAACATAAGGCGCACTTGTTAGGTTCATTGTCCTGTTATTAGCAGTAGCACTAAAACTTGTATTATTTAAAGCAGTAATATTTGTTTGGTTATGCGGTATAATTAACCTGTTAAATAAAGCCGTATTAAAAAAAGAGCAATCGTAAGTATAATCCGTTCCTGCAAATATTTTTTGTATATACTCCTTAACGTATAAAGCAGGTCTAAACGTTGTGTATTGAAAGTCCTTTTTAGCAACACCATAACCACCTAGTCCACCTGCACCTGCACCTGTACTAACATTCCCGTAATCAATAAGGGGGTAATAATATCCTGACCCGCCTGTGTTATTCCAGCTATTACTAATATTAGCTACGCTATAAGTGTGGTCGTATGCACTAAAATCTAATTCTTCTAAACGCTTATTTCCTAATTGGTTAATAAAACCACCAAGTTCACCAAAAACGCTGCACTGGTATTCGATTGTGTCTTTGTCTATAACTATTTCTAATATGCGTAAAGTGCCTTTAAATATTTGAACCTTATCAATAAAGATTTTGCAGTTAGCTTGTTTAGTTGCATTATAGTTATATCCTACGTTTGGTAATGCCGAATCCGTAACATTAGCATTATTTAGTTCGAATATATAACCAAATACTAAGTTGTTATTTGCCGTTCCTGGTATGCTTATTGTTTTGCTATAAGAAGTATTGCGAGTACCAAAATCACTTACATCATCAATGGCATAAGTAAACTCGGTAGATATATCCTGCAATAAATCAATCTTCCTTTCTTCTATGTATATCTCTGTGCTAATCATTATCTAAATTGGCTTGTTAAGTATTTTCCTACTTCTACTTCAATCTCAAAGTTAAATAGTTTATCTGCACTTTCTAACTTATACTCGTAGTTAGTTGTGGTTATTGTAACAGGGAAATAAGCACCAAGTACTTCCATATATACAATAGGAGACGATACAAGTTGAGCCAACCACGAATAATCTTGTTCGCTAACCCAATCAGAAGTAAGCCTATATTTATCTTTATGCTGAATAGCATAGTTGAAAGTTGTTTCGTTATATCTGTTATATCCATCTATGTTTGTCATTTGTCCACCTACAAGCTGCCAATCGCTTCGCCTATATGATGCTCTTTCATATTCGCTTGACCTTCTATTTACAAGGGCAAACTTCTTTGTGTCCCAACCGCCAAGCCTATTTAGGAACTCTAAGTTAAATTGTTGGTATTTAGGATAGCACTTATGTCTAATCTTAATTACTCTTGTTTGTGCGCCACTTCTTTTTAAATAGAAATTGTAGCCGTAAGTATCTTCATTAATAATAGTTCCACTTGCCCAATCATTTATGTGTCCTGCTTGTAGGTTAAACATATTGAATTGACCGCTTAAGGTTATGTTACCCGATACAGTATTGGTAACCACATCGCCTTGCCCTAATACTTCTACCCAAGCCGAATAACCGCCCGTTGCTATGCGTAGGAAAGTAATGTAAAAGTTATCTCCGTATTCAAGTGTTATTTCGTCGGTATCTCGTTCCGTTAAGAAATCATCGGTAAAGTTTTCCAATAGTAAATTATCGTAATAGTCCGATAGCACCAAAGGTGTTTGGTTCTTTGTTAGGAATACATCGGCAAACAATGGTGGCACAAAGTTGTAAGCTGAATAGCTGCCCGATGCTAAGTTTGTAGTTGTAATACCGCTTACCTCTTCGCCTATCCTTATTTGGTAATCTACTTTGATTTTGTCATTTGAAGCTACAAGTATTGAGTTTCCCGAAGGCTCAAAGTAGTTAGTTACGAAACTTCTTACCATTGGAGATGCGTTAAACACCCCATAGCTGCCTTCTGCACTTGGAGCAGGGAATACCTTTGACCTAATAACCTGGCTTCCGTTTATGTATACGTCATAAACAAATTTAAAGTTTGTAGTTCCGCTATTGGTAGAACTTGACACAAACCATAGGTTATCGTGCATAGACGAATAGGGTGCAGGGCTACTTGTTATTGTTATTGCCATTATTAATCTCGTTAATTGTTTGCTTTATTTGAATTTGTACATCGCCACCTATTGCGAGTGCAACATCTGCTATAAAATCTTTATTAAATACATCTGAAATTGCTTTGTCAAAAAAGAAGGTTGCTCGTAAACCATCTCTTTTAATTCCTGTAGATATAGCATAAGCTAATGATTTTAAGCTATCAGCTTTACTAACTACATTAGAAAGTTTTTTTCTTTTACGTTGTGTCTTAGTTATAGTTGCCTTTTCGTTGCGTGATGCGTTAGCACTTTTACGAAGCCATAATAAGATGTTAGTAGCCATCTTTTTATTTGCATAAGGTGTCTTGAATGAGTAGTCGCCTGTATTATTTTTAGGTCTTGCATTCTTACCGCCTACACCTCTTACCCCTTTATTGACAAAGTCATAATATTTAGATGCCTCACTTCCTTGCTCATAACCTACACTTAAAACATAGCTTGTTCCAAATTTTGTAATTATAGGCATAGATGGTTCTGCTAACTTGCCAGAACTAATTGAGCCACTTTTTTGTAGGTTTGCCCCTATTGCAGTATTAAACGCTTGACCATATAAAGCAAGAGTTCGCTCTAATAAAGGCAAATCTTGTGGATTGACTTTGTTAAAGCCTGTATCTCCCAAGCTTTGTATTAAGCCGTTCCTTAATGCTTCTATTTGTGCTTTTGCTATGCTCACGCTAATAAATATAAGGAAGGTCTAAAAATAACTAACCCCACCAAAAATGGCAGGGCTACTTAAGTTTTCTATGTTGCTCCTTATCGTAATCGGCTTTAGCCTTTAGATAGGATAGGGTATTTAAGAATTGTATTGTTGTTAGCTCGTAGCTTTGGTCAACTGTGATATTTTCGTGGTCGGCAACAGATTTGGCGCAATACTGCCATCCAAAGTGCTGCATAAAATTTGAACCCCCTTTAGTGCCAAGTCCATAGTCATCCCCTGGTTCATCATTTCCTGAACCAAATAATCCTTGGAAACTTCTATCCAATTTCTGTATACTTGATAAAAAAAAACAACCGATTGATAAACGTGCATAAAATTTGCCCCTTGTAAATCCTCGGCATATTGGCTATGTTTAGAAGCATCGTACTTGTCATCTACCCATCTGCCATACCAAGTTTTGCGCTGAGGCATAACCATTGAGGCTGCTAACTTGTGTATGTTACCTACTAAATCTGTACTAAATACTTTAGCCTCTATGTATCTGGCTGCTTTAATTTGCTGCACATCATAGATAAACTTGTAACGTTTGCCGTTTACTTCAGTATACTTAACCGGCTTACCTTCTATCTTATCATCTAAGAAGTTTAAGGTTACCTTTAATTTGTTAAACTCTGCTACGCTTAAGCTATCCACTTGCGTATCGGTAAGGTTATGCAAAATACCTACAAGCTTACTTTCCACGTCTAAGGTAGTCCAATCCTTCTCAGGCTTAGTAACTATTGGGTAAATCTGTTGGTACTGCCAAACTGTTAATTCGTTCCAAGTCATTTTCTTAGTTTTAACATTATCTCATAAGCAAGATGCCCACCTATGTAGCATAACGCTGCCAAAGGTAAGCAAATTGCAAAGAAGTACAATATTTTTATTACTTTAATGATACGGCTACACTTGTTGTGCTACTCTTAGCAGGTGGGTAAACTTTTGTAACCTCGCCAGTAACTCCGTTAATAATGTCAAGTCCTTGATGCGGAACTTTCTTAAGGAATTCTTCCATATCCTTTTTGGCTTTAGCTGCGCTATTGTACTCGTTCAATATCTCATTGTAAGCAGGACTTTCACATTTGCTAAAGTCATACTTAACCCCTACTTCTCTAATGTTAAACTTTGCACTCATATACTCGAAGTCCTTGCCATTAAGTACGGCTGCTTGTAATACCGCGTCTTTGTAGTCCTTGTTTGCCTTTAGTGTTTCGAGCATATCCTCTAAGGCTTTAACTTGTAGATGTGTTTTTAACGGGTCAAGTTCCCCTGCGTTTAAGCGTTCAATTAATTGATAGGTAAACTCAGTCCTTTGTTCTTTTGTTGTTTCGAAGATTTGTTGTAGTTCCATTTGTTTATCTTTTAAAGATGTTTAGTTTTTGTATAATACCCATTATCAATAATCCAATATAAGCTAAGATGCCAATAGTAAAAAAAGCTATTTTGAATTTAAGTGCTTGTAAACGATTGTCTTTACTATTTTCTTTAGTATTTCCCATATTGTAATTATTAATATAATAGTCATAGGTTATTTGTTTTGGTTAATATTTTATTCTTATTTCTTCATCATTATCAGGATTCCAAATAATAAACTCTTCATTACTTGTAACTACTCTAAAAGATAAAAACCCTTGTTTTCTTTGCTTATTTACCCATTTAATTAATTTATACCACTTTATCATAGGTTATTTGTTTTGGTTATAGGTTTGGTTGTAGTATTCTTCTCCGTATGATATAGTGTCTTCAACAAGGCTATCCCTTAATTCATCATCAGACATTTTAGCAATTTTTTCTCTGTGTAAAAAATTTATTAAAAATCCACCATTTCCTGCATCTATTATCTGCTCTTTTTCTTTTTCAAGATATTCAGAATACTCTTTAGTTAATTCTTCAATGATTCTGTTTTGAATAACGATGGCATCATACATAATACAATCATTCATACCTCCAAGTATATGTGTTTGTTCATCTTGATACTTTCTTCTTTCCATATATGCTATGTGAAAGATTAATTCTTGCATTGCTGTTTTCATAGGTTATTTGTTTTTGTAATTATATTTCTAATTTGATTGAATAATTGTTTTTAAATAGCTTGTTTTTAATTAATTAGAAGTATATTTCTAATTTTATATTGTTTCAGGCTTATAGTTCTCAATGTCAAAAAAGCCAATTTTTGACTTATGTTTTGGACTTCTTAACCTACGCTTTGCAGGTTCGTAACCTTTCTCTTGGCAGTAAGTAAGTATCTCTAAGTAAGTCGCATCAATGTTAGTCATCATTATGCTGATAGGCTCACTTGCGTAATACTTGTCTATATATTCTTTTGTGCTTTGGGTCATAGTTTTTAATTGTGTAGTCAAATAATGCTGCCATTACAAAACCTGTTGCAATTAGCAGAAGGCAAATAGTGTAGATCATTTTGAGTAGATGTCTTGAAGTTGCCCTATAAGGTAACAAGCTACTAAAAATACGGCTAAAAGTTGTGCGGTTTCTTTTTTCATTGTGTTTGGTTTAATTGGTTAAATTGTGCGTTGGTCAGTCGCACCCCTGAGTTATTTAATTATTATAGTAATCATCTACCATATTGCAGGCAGAAATTTCAGCATATTCCCAATCCATCTCTGCACGTTTGGTTTCTTCGTTCATACCAAAGTACTTTCTCTCATTCTCTACTGCTTGGTCTAATGCCACCTCTGCATCAAAAAGAGAATCGTAAATAGCTGCACCTTTTGAAGAGTAGCCATTCCAACCTTTTAGCTGACCGCTTAATTGGCTAATTTGCTTAGATGCTTTTTCTACTTCGGTTAGTTGAGCAGGTACTTTAAACCAATCTTGCTTTAGTAGCCATTGTTGGTAAAAAGTAGGAGTGCTTAAAAATTGTTGACCTTTGTACTTACCGAATCTTAGAGTGAAGTTTTGCATAAAAAATGTTTTGTGGTTAATTGATAGATCAAATCTACAACCTTTTAACATTCAACAATCAAATGGGCAAACTTTTTTTTAAAATTGTGATGAACGGCAAATATCAAGGATAAGCGGTAAATTATAGGAAGTTGTACCTACCCGTGCCACGCTTAAGGCTAAAGTTCTGCCAAGCCAAAGCTAAAGCCATTACGGCATCATCGTGGAAGCCTGAAGGTGCGGAGTACTTTACCCCCGTTGCCGTGTACATATATTCAAATACTTCTAACTCCTGGCTTATTATACCCTCAGGATAGCCAATCTTCCCTTGATGTATTGCAGCCTGTAAGCCTTCCATAAGTTGTTGTTTACTCGAACTTGTGAACTTTAAGCCTTGTATCATTACCCCTTCTCTTTGTAAGTCCTCAAGGATAGGGTCGCCAACCCCCGTACTATCGACAAGGATAGGGCATTTAGGCAGCCTAAGTATAGTTTGCTTAGTATTGTGCCAATCCATCTGAAAGCGGTCAAAATAAGCCACATTCCCGTCTTCGTCTAAGCCTATGATAACTGTCCAATCGACCGACTTCGCCAGATCAATTCCATAAGCTACAATCGGCATTGTTGTTACTGGGTGTAAGCACTTGCGAATGTGTTGGCTACCAAAAGGGTTTGCTGCGTTCTCCGCAGGGTTTGCCATATACTCTTGCTCGAATACAACCTCGGGTAATTGCCTACGGGCATCGTCTATTTCTTGTGGGTCAATGTAAGGGTTATCGTATGTAGTAAACTTAAAGCTTTGCCAATCGGGTTCGGCTTTGCTAAACAAACTAAAGAAGTAGTTTTTACCTTTAGGGGTGCTTAAAAATATAGCCTTACCTTTGTAGTCCGTTAAGGTAGGTCTTATCGAGTTTAGCCACCCATCTTCAAGGTTAGGTATAAAGGAAGCCTCGTCAACTATTACCAGGTTAAACTTGCGCCCTCTTAAGTTATCCAAGCGTTCCCCTGTAAAGAACTCTACCTTGCCACCATTCGGGAAGCTAATGTTTAAGTCCGATTTGTTATTAGGGAACGGAAGGCTATTGCATAACTTCTCAAAGAATACCTTAGCCAATTTATAGGTAGGGGTTATGTAAGCTACCTGTCCGCCTTTGATTGCAGTTGTAATACATTTGATTTGGCTTAACTCCGATTTGCCGAACCTTCGACCACACATAACAACAATGTACCTGGCTTCGCAGTCAAGTATCTTCTTTTGGTTTATATGTCCGTTAGGTAGTTCTATCCGCATTAAAGAATTGTCTTGCCGTCTACAAATACTATCTCTATTCTGTTATCTGTTTGTATGTCCATCTGTTCTTTAGGTTTACCATAAACACGGGTAAGCAAAGTTTCTAAACTATAAAGGCTGCCCTTCTCTAAGCTCTTACGCATAGCTGCTGCTATTGTCTTTTCAAGTATTGTTGCCTTCGGATTATCCCATACTGTTTTAAGTTCCTCTAAGTCCATTGACATCATAGCTTGTATGGTGTCGTTTATCTCAGCAAGTTTATAGCCTTGCTCTTTAAGTAGGCTTACATACTTCCTGGGTCTGCCGTTTGGGTTCAATGTTTCCCCCTTCTGCATTTTGTATGGCTCTATATTTTGTGGATTAGGCATCGCTGTAATTTCGCTGTTTTTAAATTGGTTCTCCGTTCTTTTTAATAACTAATGTTGGGTCAAGTTTACGCATCCTGTTTACTATAACTTGGCAATATTTAGGGTCAAGTTCCATTCCGTAGCACTTCCTTTTTAATTGATGTGAAGCTACCATTGTTGAACCAGAGCCTAAAAAGAAATCAAATACTAAACTATTTAGATTAGAGCTTATCTTCATTTCATTTGCTATTAATTCAATAGGCTTCATAGTTGGGTGTAATCCTGTTTCTCTACCAAATTCTAAACATCTTGAATAATTAACATCAGCTAACCCATAATTCCAAATAGCTGACTTCCTAAATAAAAGCAAATATTCTATATCTGGTCTATGTGAATCTCGTATTGGTATCGCATTAGGCTTTTTCCAAATTAAAACATTAAAAGAATATCCGCTATCTCTTGCCCAAACTAAATAATCTGGCAATAGTTCTTTATTGCAAAATATGTAAGCGTTTAATTTATTTTTATCAAATATTAAAGGAAGCACTTGTAAAAATTCAGTTGGTTCAAAGTTTGATATAAACTCTATGCTATCTCCTTGTTTTTTTAACCCTTCCCCTATACTTCCTTTATACCCGCCTTCTGTTTCAAGTTTATATGGTGGGTCTGTAAATACCATATCAGCCTTATGCCCGTTCATTAGCTTTGCTACTTGCTCGCTATCCGTACTATCTCCACAAAGCAATCGGTGTTCTCCTATCTCGAATAAATCTCCTAATACTATATCGGTTTCTATTCCCCCGTCTGGAACTGAAAAATCATCTTCCTCGGCTTCTATAACTTCGGCATCAAAACCTGGTATATCTAATCCCCAATCTTGTAGCTGCTCTGCATCCCAATTATTAGCAAGGTCGTTCCAATCCCACTCGCCATAGCCTACGTTATCCTTAACTATAAATTCCTTTTGTTGCTGCTCGGTTAATTCACTTGCTTTGATAATAGGTATCTCTTTAAGTCCTGCTTCCTTACAAGCCTTTAATCTCATATTGCCACCAAGCACAACCATATCGTCATTAACTACGATAGGTCTAAGGTTTAGCATTTGTGGGAACTCATTAATTGACTTTACAAGCTTTGCAAACTTATCATCCTTAATTATCCTGGGGTTGTTAGGGTTTGCTTTTACTGTGTTGATTGGTACGTTTTGTATCATAGTATGCCGTTTATTATATCGTTTGCTTCGTCTAAAGCATCTTCTTGGTCGAGGTATGTATCTACGTCTGCTATATGTTTGTTAATTAGGGTTTCTGCCATTGCATAGGTGTAGTGTCCTATCGTGGTCATATCGTCTCCGTTTTTACCCGTCTTACATACCGCAAGGAAGTAAGCTTTGTGGGTTAGGAGAAGCCATATAGCATTTAGTTTTCTCATCTGCCTTGACCTCTATAAGCTTTTTCTCTTGGCGTATGCTTATTAAAGGACTTCTTTGCAGAACCTCTTTTGCGTTTACCAAAGCTAATTTTGTTTTTATTCTCGTTACCCTTTGCCATAATTCTTTGCGTGTATGTCTTTTAAAAACTCTTTATATTGTTTTTTATCTCCGTATTTAATATGGCATTGTCTACAACAACCCATAAGGTTTTCTATCGTGTCTGCCTTTTTGCTTCCACCCATTCCCCTCGCCTCAATATGATGTATGTCTACCGCTTGTGAGCCACACACTTCGCAAGGAATGAAGTCCGTTTTTTTATACCCCATTCCCTGCAAATAAATTTGTGTGTGTTTCTGCATAGTTTCCCCATTAATTTTTTTCGTTGATTAATAATAATTGTTTAAAAAAATTAACTATGCAAATTATTTTCCGTCTATCTCTTTTAACTTATTAATAGCCCATTCAACACCAGAAGTTCCGCCCCAAGCGTCCCACATTAAACCGCCACAACCTTCACTATAAGGCACGTCTTTATGTTGCTGATGTCTTTTAAAGGAAGCCATACGGGCAATCGTATCTCTACTAATCGGCTCACGATTTGCCAACTGCCTTGCTCTTGCTTTACCTGTTGCTTCTCCGCAAGAACCCCAACCATTTTTATCTGCCCATTCTATTGCCCTTTTTGCGTTATTAGTTGCACTTTCAGGATAGTCGGTATAGCTTTCGGCAAACTTGCCACCTGCAAGAATAGCCTTCCAAACTTGCATTGCCTTCTCCTCGGTATCGTAAACGCAACCGCCTGAGCCTATTCTATATTTGCCGTTAGAGCATTTTATTACTGGCATAGTTTACTATAAATATACTTTCGGTCTAAATTTATCTCGTCAAAGTTATACTTCTTTTGGCAGAACTCAAACAACTTCTGTCCGCTTTCCTTTCGCATATCCGCATCGCTTACTAAATCTTTAATATGTTTGTACCAATCTTTCTGGCTTTTAACGTAATGCACGGGCATATCTAAGTAAGGATTGACGTGGCTAACTATGGCAGGGTTCTTTTTAGCAGCCGTTTCTAATACCTTTAAATTTGACTTCATAGCATTGAACTTGTTATCTACCAATGGTATAATTGAAATATCGCTATCCGTATAAGCACCCATATATTCCGTGACCTTTGCATAGTTGTAGATAGTAGGGTTAAGCTTTAGTCCGCAAGTGAACGCATCTATCATTTTATCCCATATAGGTTTCTCCCCGTCATTGTAACCTGCTATAACTGTTCTTATATTCATACCTTGTAACCTTTTAAAAGGCTGCCTAAGTATTTCTAAATCTCTCTCGTGCGTTCCGCTACCGCTCCAAAATAATCTAACCTTGTAATCTTCGGTCTTGTTATCCTGGAACTGCTCTTGTCCGTAAGGTAATGCGTTTGGTAAGATGTGAACGTTCTTATTGTATGAGTTTATCTCAGCTGCTAACCTTTCGTGAGTGCAGGTGCATAGGTCTGCAATATTTAAGTAGTCGGTAATTAGTTTAGGTATATTGTTAAGCTTATATCTTAAATACAATAAATGGCTTTCGTTTAGTTCCCAGTAATCGTCATTATCAACAACTAACTTAAAGCCATACTTAGTTCTCCAGGTGTCCATTTGCTTTGCATCTATCTCGTTAAGCATTCTATTCATTAGCACAATATCCCAACCTTGCTCAAGTAGTTCGTCATTAAGTACATCGGTAATAAGTGCATATTCTTTTTCTAAGTGTACTATTGGCATCATTATTCGGTGCAGTCCTACTCCTGAATTAGCTGAAGTTATACAAAGTATTCGCATCTTATATTCTTTTGGTTGTGATAGATGTCTTGGTATTTTTCCCAAACGCTTTGCGCCCTTGCTAAACTTTCGTCTTTCATTCGTCTATATTCCGTTCCGTTTCCGACATCGTGTCCTATATGTTCCGACCTCATATCTGGAAGGTAGTAATTAGTAAAGCCTGTAATAGTTGCACGTTCCCCGTAATCTGCATCTTGCATTCCGTATGGGTCATACTCGGTATTGTAACCACCTATCGTGTCTATTAATTCACGAGTAATAAAGTTATCTCCAAAAGGTGTATGTACTTTATGTACACCATCTACTATTGGTGGTAATGCTTCTACACAATGTATTCCTATTATGCCTGTCTTTTCTATTCGTTGTGCAAACAATACAAACTTAGCTAACCAATTCTCAGGAAGTAATATGTCGTTGGCTAATAAACAAACCGCATCGTAATTCTGGGTTAGCCTAAGTCCTGCGTTTACTCCTGCCGCTATACCTCGTTTTTCTTTTGATAACTCATAACCGGCAAATGGATAATTAAACGTTTCGTGCCTGTCGCTTCCGTTATCTATTAAGAAGCAGTCGGCATTGTAGCCGCTATTGTAAAAGTTTTGGTTGATTACACGCTGCGTTAAATCGTGCCTATTTTGTGTAAGTAATAAAATAGCTACTTTCATTATCTTATGTTTGAACCAATTTCTCGTGCAGGAACTCCTGCGTATTTAGTATTTGGTTTTGCATCTCCTTTAACAAAAGCACTTGCCCCTATCATACAATTCTCTCCTACGTTTGCAAACTGATGTAGAACTGCGTTAAGTCCTATGTTAGCACCTTTGTCAATAATTGAATGCCCACCTATTTTTGCTCCGCAGCTTATAGTAACATTATCTAAAATTGTACAATCGTGTCCAATGTGTGCGTGTTTCATTATGAAACAATTATTACCAATAAAGGTATCAATCTCCGTTCCTGCGTCTATTGTTACAAGTCCTGTAATAACATTGTTATCGCCAATGTAAACTTTGCCTTTTTCTTTTTGCCAGAACTTTTTATGCTCGGCTTTGTCGCCAATAATACAATAAGCACCAATGTAGTTTCCGTCTCCGATAATTACGTTATCTCCAATGATAGCGGTAGGGTGTATAAAGTTAGCCATTCTTTTTTTTATTTTTAGGTTTAGGTTGTTCTTCGTACCAAGTGTATAATCGTTTAATCATATCGAAGATACAATTACCGCACCATACTGTTAAGATAAAATCTGCACTCATATACTTGCGATAAATATGCTCGTACATTTTTAAGATGTCTAAATCGATATTACGCACATAACCATTTTGTACTGTATGCCAATTACCAATGTTATCATCTAAAAAGTTGCGGTGTTCTATTTCCATAAGTTCCACATTAGTTTAGAAAGTAAAGGAGCTGCTACTCCGGGTATAAATACAAACGCAATAACATCGGTACATATTGCAGGTAGTAAATATAAAGCCAAACCTGTCCAAGCTGCTAAACAACTTGTGCAACTAAAGGGCTTAAAATCTAACTTCCACTTCCTATGGAATTGGTGTATCTCTACAAAGAAAATTGCAAAGCATATCGCTGCTATAATTATCATTTGCGTAATTGTTTTTTAAGTTCTCGTTTAGTTAATTTAAGTTCCCTATGTATTGACATATAAGGTATGCCTGTAACTCTGCTTAATTCTTTAGCGTTGCAGTTGTGTTTAATAGCATACACTCGTAATAATTCAGCTTTGTACCAATGCATCTTTGATAACTCATCTTCTACTTTGTTAAGTAAATCTTCGTCTCTATCGTGTACTATTAATTCTACTTCTAAAGGTTTTCGGTATGTTCTATAAAATTGGCTTGTGTTACTTTGCATCATATTAATCATAGTTCTAACTAAGTAGAACTTTAATACATTGCGTGTGCGCATATCAATTAATCGCTCTTCTTCCATTTCGCATAACACCTTAAATAGTTCGCTTCTTAAATCTTCTCGTAAATCTTCAGGCTGCATTTTATCTATTGCTTCCTTAAGTTCTCGGCTCTCCCAAAGTTCTAATATGATGCTATTCTTGTTCATATTCTTTTAAGGTTAATTTGCCGTTCTCTTCGGTTGCTAAATAACAGAAGCAATTTGCCGTCTTTGCTAAGTTTAAAAATGCTATTTGGTAGGTACTTAGTTTATCTCCTATTGCTTTGGTTTCGCAGTATACCGCTACTCCGGTTTGTGTGTGAAAGCCTACAACATCTGGAACTCCTTTAAGTCCAATAAACGTGCGACCCCTAACCGCAAGATTGTTATTGCGCCATACAAAGCACCCGTTTTTATTCAGGGTCTTGATTGCTTCTTTGGTTAGTTCGTTTGCGGTCATATTACAAAACTATATTAAGAAAACGATACTTTGCCATTTTTAATTTGCAAATCAAAAAATAAAGCTACGGCTACGGCTCTTGCTTGGTTCTTAAGCCAACTTTCAGTCCATTCGTCTCGGTACTGCTTTGCACTTATTATGTCCATTTTATTAGCTTTGTAGGTAATAATCTCTATTAATTTCTTTTTAGCAAGTGCGCCATCTTCTTTTGTCCACTTCTTAATGCCCGTACTATTAAGCTTTGTAAATACGCTCAATGGGTTAAACAACCTATCAAAAGTTCTATTTTCTAAAAGCTTATATTCTTGATAACTGTAATCAATTATTTCTAAATCGGTAAGGTGTGGGATTGCTTCTACTCGTTCTTGTGGCATCATTTTTCTTACTTCGTTTGCTTTTTTCTTGTACCTATCCATTACCTGACTAAAGTAAGCAGGACTAAAGTTTTGGTAGTGGTCTATAAAGTCATTAGCTACCATTTGCTTAAACGCTACTTTAATTTCGTTTATTGTAAAGTTACCATACTCTGTTCTTATCCAATCTTCTAAAATTGCTAACTTAACGTCGCCAGGATTGTTAATACCTACAAGCTGCATTAAATAAATAAGGTTCTGCTTAAATATGATAGAGTTTATGTTCCTCATTCGTTCCCCCGAAAATGCGGTCATAATCTCTTGCTCCATAGGAAGTAGAGTGGATGTAGTTGTAATTTCTAAGGTTCTCGAGTTCGTTTTTGTCAAGCTTTCGTTGATTGCTTGTAGTTCCTTTTGCATATTGTTTAGTGTTAGTTATCCAATTATTTGCTGCTGCTCCCCAACTCTTCATTGGGTTCTTACCTACTTTCCACCCATTGCTTGTGTAGTAATTTACAAACTTTTCGGCTTCTAATTTAGCATTTTCTTTTCCAATCCTAATAGCCATATATTCGTAAACTTCTTCAAAAGTACATTTACTTTTATTTATATTTATATCTTCATTTTCATTTTCATTTACATCTTCCATAAGGTTATGTTTAGCTAAACCTAATGGTTTTGTATTATTTTTAGGTCTACCACCCTTAGAGCCATTGTTTCTACGGCTTTCAGTAAATTGAATGCGTTTTTCAATCTCTTCATTTAAGCGTTCATTAAAAAAATTTCCGTCTTTGTCTTTTGAAAACTTGCTTAAAACATCAACCGAAACAGAACCTAAAGATAACCTAATGGTTTTGTCTGTAAGTGTTCCTTTTTGGTGTTGTAAACATAAGAGAGTAATAAATTGTCCTCTCTCTTCCATTGTTAAGTCAGCTACTCCATTTAGAAAGTCGCTGCTATAAAATAAAAATGCAGGGTCTTTTGCCATAAAAAAAATAAACCCCGATAGCTGCGAACTACCAGGGTTATTATTATTTAACCACTAAACACATTATCGGTTCGCAGTACGTTAATGTGTCTTTTATGTTGCGAATATACACTAAATTTCTTTAAGTTCTAATTTTAAGCAAAGTTTTTTTAGCTTAGTTTTAAACCAGTCCTCAGTTTCTATTAGGTTATTCGCTTGTTTTATGTTATGGATAGCCGTTGTATGGTCGCTTGTTCCTGTGTATTGGCTTATCTCCTTAAGGCTCAATTTGGTATATCTCCTGAGTAAATAAGCAGCAGCCTTGCGCCCAAACGTTGTTTTTAAACTCCTATCCTTAATTAATACATCGCACTCAAACTCTTCGTCTACCAATTTAACAATAGTTCTCGCACCAATGTCTAACCCTAAAGGCTCGTTATCTTCTATGCCTAACAATCCAAGTTGCTGCATCATTTCATGTAGCTGCAAATGGGTGTTGCGTTGTGCAAAGTATAACTCCTTTAATTGTCTTATTGATATATCCTTCTTTCTATTTAGCATAATTAAAACGGCAATCCTTCCGTATCTTCTTTAGGTTTGAAATCATTTACATAAATCTTGTAATCTGGTTGTTTGTCCTCGGTCTTGTAAGCATTTACCCACATTGAGTATTTAACATCGTTAATTGTAAAATTAATTACTTCTCCTTTAGCGGTCTGCTTTTTCCAAGCACCTGCACTCCATTTTTTTTCTGTCATTTTATTTGTTTTTAATTGTTTGATTAAGTATTTCATTAAGCGCCCATTCTACCCCTTCTTTCCAAGCTTTTATTATATTTTCACCATCTGTATAATGAAATTCAAAATTATTAATTTCTTCATTACTTGGTAATTTTATTGGGTTTAATTTTTGTAATATTTCATAATACAAATAATAATCACCACTTGCAGCTAATGACATAGCATATACTAATTGTTCTTCTGTATATAGATTCATTACTTTTTAATTGAATATTGAGCTACTAATTTACTTTGTTTTTTCGTACCAACGTTAATTAATTCGGTTCGTACTTTGTAGCCTTTGCGTTTTAATTCAAATACTACGGCTGCTAATCTTAGGCTATTGTACTTCGTCAAAGCCTGGATTGGTGTCAATGTTTTGCCCGAAAGCAAGTGGTTCAAGATTTGTTGTTTCTGTGTCATTGTTATTGATTTGGGTTAAAAATACAGGTTTCTCTAAAAGGTTTTGATATTTTTCTATGAATAATAATAGGTCTGCATAAGCCTCTTCGTTATACCAAGCGTAGTGGTAAACTTCTGCAAGAAGCATCTGCCTTTCAAATGGTAGCAATTCTCTCATTAGCTTTTCTTTATTGTTTCTTTTATTTTGTTAAATTCGTCTAAGGTCTTGATGGCATTGATTTTCAAAGCAGCCTTAACCTTTTGGTCATCGGTAAACTTTGTCTTGTCTAACTGCTCAATCAAGAACGCTTTTTGTCCTTCGCTTACCTCGTCTTTATGCTCATTAGTAGCATCTGCATCTTTGGTATCGTCTATTGCGAATAGTCCGTTAAGTGCATACTTCCTGGCATAGCTACTTGCTGCACCCGTAATCTGCGAAGCATCCATTCCTTTTTTGTTTTCCTCTTCACGAGCAAGACCCGTGCAAGTAATGTTATCTTCTCCGTTACTTAAACAAGCGGTAGCTTTTACATATACCCTACCGCCTACTTCTATAACCTCGTCGCTTAACATTAAAGCATAGCCGTATTTATGGCAAATAGGTTTTGCAGCTTCTATAATATCTTCTGCACTTCGGTACTTGTATTTAGCAAAAGCATTAAATTGGTTTTTAGGTGCTTTTAATTCCTGTTGAATTTTAATTAGGCTCATTGTTATTTGTTTTGTATGTCAATAGAATAGTG
>Ga0315905_10001130_pt1 | contig 28922 bp, 27 predicted proteins | sample LakEriMetagenome_5_FD_203522 | JGI IMG/M metagenome (GOLD analysis project Ga0315905, IMG submission 203522) | Freshwater fungal communities from buoy surface, Lake Erie, Ohio, United States - Buoy 4 MA121 | ecosystem: Environmental > Aquatic > Freshwater > Lake | place: USA: Lake Erie, Ohio...
TACGGCTTGTGATACGGGTGAGGGACCCATATCGGTGGTCGTATGAAAACGACGATCGATCTCGATGAAGCGAAATTGGAGCGAGTGATGAAGCTCACCGGGTTAACTACGAGGAAGGAAGCCATCGACTTTGCGCTGACGCAGGCGGAACGAACGGCGAGGGTGAAGTCGCTGCTAAGTCGCCCGTTTTTCGATGGTCTCGGTGAAGGGCAGGTCGTTGATCCCGATTACGACGTGTTGGCCCTTCGGCAGCGTGAAAAGCCACACCGACCATGATTTTCGTCGATTCGTGCGTTTACATCCGCTGGCTGCGAGATCGGGTCGATTTGTTTGCCGAGCTGGGCGATCATCTTGAGCGGGGTGAACTGATCACCTGCGGGGTGGTGCGGGCGGAGGTGCTGCGCGGGGTGGTCTCAGTGGAAGCGCGCGAGCGGATGGAGCAGTTGTTTGCGGCGATGATCGAGATTTCGATGGGGCCGGCGTTTTGGAGCGAAGTGGCCGAATTGGCTTGGGAGCTGGATAGGCGCGGTGAGGTTTTGCCGCTTACGGACATCGCCATAGCGGTGGGTGCGCGGGGCGCGGGAGCGACCGTGATAACCACGGATCTACACTTTAAAATGGTGCCCGGCTTGAAAGTGCGGGCGAAGTTGTGAGCGGGGTTGGTTCCGGCTCCGAAAAACTCCGTAGTGGATGCCTCGTAGCGGAGTGACGGAAATGAAAAGCCGCACGGTGAGGTGCGGCTTTTTTGACGGGATCTCCGGAGGCGTTTAGAGGCCGAGGTATTTGTCGCGGCCGCGGACGAGGGCTTCCATTTTGCGGTCGGCGATGGAGCGCTTGAGCATCCAGAAACCGCAATCGGGATGGACCCACTTCACGCGACCGGGGCCGACTTTCTTCTCCACGGCTTCGATGCGCGCGGCGACTTCGTCGGCGGTCTCGATGTGGTTGACCTTGATGTCGATCACGCCGACGCCGAGGGCGATTTTCTTGTCGATGTGCTTGAGCGCATCGAGGTCGCTGGCGGGGCGGTGGGCGAGTTCGAGGACGAGGTGGTCGGTGTGGAGGGCGTTAAGGAAGTCGAGCAGGGCCTTCCAGTTGCCCTTTTGGATGGTCTGGCCGCCGTAGTTACCGAAGCAGAAATGAACGGCGCGCTCGGTCTTTTTGTCGATGCGGTCGAGGACCAGATTCATCGAGGCGGCGGCGAGGGGACCGTCCTTCGGGTTGCCGGGGATGTTGGCTTCGTCGACCTGCACGCAGCTGGCAGGGAGGCCGGGCATCTGGGCGGCGAGGACTTCGCCGAGGGCCATGGTGAGCTTGTCGAAGCTGCCGTAGTGATGGTCGAGGAGCGTGCGCGCGAGCATGTAGGGGCTCGTGACGGTGAACTTGAAATCACCGCCGGCGACGGACGCGGCGCGTTGGCAATCGGCGAGGAGATTGAGCGAGCCTTCGCCGAGGGGGCCGGTGACGACACCGGCGGGCTTGCGGCGGAAGCCCATCGGGTGATGGCGGGAGAATTCCTCGGTGATGGAGCGGCCGACTTGGCCGTCGATGCCGGACATGGGACGGATGAAATATTCGATCATGCCGTTCGTGTCGGGGTGGTTGACGTCGAAACGGTAAAGTTCGCCGTCGGTGGGGAGGTCGATGCCGGCTTGGGCCTGGATGTCGAATACGACGCGGGTGGCGTCGATGACGGCTTGCTCGGAGGGGAGTGCGGCGAGCCAGTCAGGAACAGGATAGGAGCCGACGGTGGTGGTGAGGATGCGTGGTTTGGCCATAAGAAGTGGAGGGGTTGAAGTGGTTGGGAGTTGGAAACGAGAACGATGAGTAGTTTGCGCAGACGCGGGGTGTGGCGAGCGGGATTATGCTGATATTTCAGTCGGGTTGGGGGCGGAGGCGACGGACGCGGGGTGCGCGGTGAGCCAGCGGCGGAGTTGTTTTTGAAAGGTGTTGGCGAGCCGGTCGCCGGGCATCACCAGCACGCCCCAACCCCCGCGGCCGGCGTTGATGGGAACCTCGGCGGGAATTTGTTTTTCGCACATGAGGCGGTCTTCACCAAGGACGCGGACGGCGAACTCGATTTGTTTCGAGTGTGGCTTCGCGGATGTTTCGAGCTTCTACCGGGCCTTTCGGACGGCTGAGCGGGCGAGCCCCGATGCGTGGAGAAAGCAACTGGGCCCGGATCGCCCCAGCCAAGTTCCTCGTTGACGGGGTTGTGAGCGGGGCCTTTCTTTTGGCGTTTCGCCCATCGGAGGAACTGTTTTTGACGGTTCAAACGAACACCGGAGAGGTGGCAGAGTGGTCGAATGCGCGCGCTTGGAAAGCGCGTGTTTCCGCAAGGGAACCGGGGGTTCGAATCCCTCCCTCTCCGCCAGTTTTCCCCTCTGAGGGGCAAAATCACGAAGCTAGGTTGCCAGGTTGACGCGGCAACCTAAGCATGCCCAACCAATCGTTCAGCGTCCGCCGGTTCAAAAATCGGAACGGCGTTTTCTCATGGCGAGTCCACGGTCACCTCAACGGCGTCCGCATCCGCCGCAACTTCAAGACCTAGGAAGAGGCCGCGGCGGAAAAGGCCGGCCTCGAAATCAAGGCCCTCCGTCTCGCCTCAAACCTGCGGGCGATTACGACCTGCCTCACGGAGGACCAGGTTCGCGAGGCCGAGGCTGTCTTTCGCCAAATTGCCGAGCACGGACGGTCGCTTTCATCGTGCGTCAGTTTAACACTGACGACCGAGCGCGAAGCCACCTGCAGAAAGGCACTCACCGAAGCCATCGCGGACTACATCGCGCTCAAGGAGCACGAACTTGAGCAGGACCTGATTTCCGAGCCGTACCTCGTGCGCCTCCGCCGCGAGATGAACCGGCTGCCCAAGCGTTGTCCGGCCGCCACTGTATCAGATCTCACGCCCGCGCGCCTGGTGGCGTATTTCGAATTCGGCCGCGCCTCGCGCAAGACCTACAACAACCGTCGCGGCGTGATCTCGGGCTTCCTCAAGTTTGCCCAGCAGCGCGATTGGATCGCTGAGAATCCGCTCGTCAAAATTCCCGCCCACCGCATTCGCCGCCGCCGCGGCGGCGCACAAACGCTCACTGCGACCCAGTCACATGAGCTGATGGAGTTTGTCGAAACCAACCATCCGGCGGCAGTGCCATTCTTCGCGCTGTGCCTCTTCGCGGGGATCCGGCCGTGCCTCCGCACCGGTGAAATCACCCGCCTCAAACCCGGACACGTCCGGTTGACGGAAGGCTTCATTCGGATCAACGGCGAGGTCTCAAAGATCCGCGAGCCGCGCACGATCACGATCCAGCCAAACCTGGCGGCCTGGCTTCGTGCGTACCCGTTGGAGAAGAATCCGATCATCCCAGCCAACCTCCAGCATCTCCGCGAAAAGGCCGTCGAGAAGTTCGACCTGACCCATGACGTGATGCGGCACACGTACATTTCGATGTTCGTCGCAAAGTTTCGCTCCATCGGCGAGGCCGCGCTCCAGGCCGGCAATTCCGAAAGCATCATCCGCAAGCACTACCTCGACCTGAAAGATCCTGCCGAGGCGGAACTGTTTTTTGGAATCAAGCCCGAGCGAAAACCCACACCAGTCCCAGTTGACGAGGGCGTCGAAGGCACGGCGCCTCTGCCATTCCCGACGCCGGAAAAGGTGGAGCGGAGGGCGAGTTGACGCGTGTTATCAAGTGCATGGAAACACCAACTTCTTCCCCAACTTTCTCCTCCACACTCACCGACATCAACGGCCTCCGCCACTGCGGGATCTTCCCCACTGGTCGTGAGCCGTCGATCCGCACGCTCCGCTCATGGACCAAACTCAGGCGAATTCCTTATCACAAGGTTGGCCACTTTGTGCTGTTCGATGTCCAAGAGGTGACCCTGCACATCCGCACCAAGCTCAAGGTGCCGGCGCGCGGCTGAGCGAAACCACGGGGGGAATTGACGATGTCCACGCGCAACCTGCCGCTCTGCTCAGCACCGTTGACCTCCTGCCCTTGTCCACCTGACCTTCGCGTCATGCGTGCGAAGCGTTCTCTCCGTCGCGCCGCGGATCTGCTGTCGGTTGCAGGCGTGCCTGTCGCCGATGCCACCAAGGTGCTCGCGCGCGAGCCCAATAGCCCTGTCACGCAGGCCATCAAGCTTTGGGGCGACGACGAGGAGCCATTCAAGAACCTGATCACATCGTCCGCGTCTGCCGCGCGCGAGTGGCGGAAAACCATGGCGCGCATCATCGCCCACCTGGAAAGTGATAACTCAGGGCGTCCCGTTTTCCGCGGTTGGTATTTTGGCAGCTCGGCGCAGCGCGACGAGTTCATGCGTCCCATCCTGAAACAGGGCTTCTTCGTCAATCCGCGCATTGGCATGAGCGCCAGTCGATCCCGCCGCGTTTCTACCAGTGCGACGTTCCTCAACCGCCATGGCGTGATCTGGGAGATTCGCGCACCGCGCACAGCTCGTGATTTCGCGCCGATCTTCGATGCCATCGGTGCGAAATACCCAGAACAACGCGAAGTTGTTTTTCCACGGCACAGTCGGTTTGTCCTGATGGAGGCCCCACGAAAGCTGACCCTGCTTCGCGGTGGACAAAAATTACGCGTGCCCTACCTTGTTTTCGAAGAAGCCTAAAATGCCGACCGACCTCCAGAAACTTGCCCGGGCTGTAGCCCAAATCAAGAAGAGCGCTCCCGCTCATGGAAAGCGCTACAGCACCGTCGTGGAGAACCCGTTCGAGTCCGGCTATTGGCCGCCCACAAAGCCAACCAAGCGCGATTTCGCCGTGACGCTTCGCCTGCGGAAGAAACACGCCGCTGCGGTTGCTGCGTCGCGTTAAGTCGGTCGGCAGGTTCCGGCCGGCGCTAGTTGGCCTCGATGTCGTGTGGCCTTGGCGCCGGCGGTTCGAGCGCCCGGGCCCGCAAGGTGTCCACAAAGTCGGTTACGGCCCGAAGTTCCTGCAAGGCGAACTGCGCAGCACTGGGTGTCCACTGGCGCCATGCGGCGCGGTGCCGGTCGAGGAACCGGTCGCCGGCACGTAGTTCGCGCATCAATTGAAACGCAGTGATCGAGGCTTCGTCAGGACTTGCGCCCCGCTGCTCATGCTGGCTGGCCACGTGTGACCGGATGCGGCGGCGGAGCGCCATCGCCGAGAGACCATCCGATTCTGCCACTGCCAGCCATCGCTCGATTTCCTGTGGGTCCGCAAACGCGATCCCGACCTCGCAGTGGTGGGTCCAACTCAAAGCGTCGTGGCGACGTGACACGGGGATTCGGAGGCAGACCATTTTGGCATTTCGCAAAGTCCCGGGATTGATCCCGGTCGCGGCGGCGCACTCGGTGATCAACCCGCGGCCGCCGGTCGCCCCGTACGCCAGCACATCGCCGAGCCAGGCGGTCAGCGTCTGGCGGGCACCGGTCGAGGTGCGCACGAGGCGAGCTACGTGCGTGACCAGCCCGCGCCACGTCTCCGTCTCCAATCCCGGCTTCAGGACCAAGCCCAGTCGTGTGGCGCGAGCAACGCCGGCTTCCGGCAGTTCACGAACCAGTTGATCGATCTCAGTTCGCATCGGATTGCTGCATCGGCCGGGGTGGCAGGCCCAGCCGGCGCTGCATAGCCAGAACCTGCTTGCGGAAGCCTTCCGCGGTGAGTCCATGCCGGGCGGCGTAGCCACGCAGACTCGTGACGTCGAACTCCGCAACTCCGGTGGCGTAGATCAACACGTCAACTGCAAGGTCGCGATTCTTCGCGCCGGCCAATTCGTAGACCAAATCGCGTACCGCGCGAACCGCCGTCTGGTCCGACCGCGATTCAATGCCCAGCGCCTGCCGCAACTCGTCCACCAGGCCTTGCTGCTCGCAGTCCCTCACGACGTCCAAAACGACTTCCCCAACGCCAGCCCGCGCGGCAGCTTGGGCGCTGCGCGGGTCGCGATCGACGGCGTGGTCAATTCGGTTCATGCAAGATTTCAGAGGAAAGTGAGACCGTTAGGCTCACCCAAAGTTGCGGAACTTTTTCGCGTTCACCGCCAGGCGGGCAATTCCCGACGCTGGCGGTTGTGGTGGCGGCAGTAGTGGTGGTGGCAGTGGTAGCGAAGTGGTGGTGGGTAGTGGTGGAGTAGTAGTGGTGTTGCGACTTTCTGGTAGCGAACGCTAGGGGTGGCGTGTCCTCGGATTTATAGGTAGGCGATGCGGCTGGTGCCGCTCATTTTCTGTGATCAATTCGACTTGGATGGCCATCAGTGTGCCGCGGTAAGGGTGCATTTGAAAGCTGACGTCTTGCCGGTGCTGGATTCCTCGGTTGATGAGGTTCGGCAGTCGATCTGTGGGTTGCTTGGATTGGCCAATCGATGGCCTTCATCGGGTCGGTGATAGTTGGTGAGTTGCGGAGGTTGAGGCTTCGTTGGGGCAATGGGTTTCCTTTGGAGGTGGATTACAATGGGTTGGTCGGAGGTTCCCCTGGTGGAGCATCTGTGCGTTCAGAGTCTGCCGTTGCTCTCGAGGTGATCACTTGCGCCAAGTAGGAATCTTTTCGCGGGAACTGGCGGCGTAAGGCCGGTGCCTCGGCCGTCGCCGACACACGGTTTGCCCCCGATGCGAATATCAACGCGCACATCAGCAACTGCACCTGCCTGCACCGCCACCACCAGAATCCAGCACGGCTCAGCGACAACGACGATTCTCCGAAGCAAGGTAATCGACCTGCAACCCTGCACCAGAAGGAACTGAGGATCCTCCTGATTTTATCACCATGAATCCCAGATATCTGGGTTCAACCGACTACCAGCATGGACTGCCCTCACATCATGGAAACGAGGCCGAAGGACCCTCATCGACGTAATCCCCGCCCTGCTACTCACGCCATGCCCCATCGCGCATTACTCCTACCCACCCGCCAAGAGAAGAAACCGCCACAGAGCACCTTCAGCGCGGCGAAAACCGTTCAAAGTATATTGCACCACAAAATGGCCTCCAAAAACCCAATCATGATGAGCAGAGACGCAATATCCCTAACGCGTTTTCGCGCATTGGGCCGGGCACCGCGTCGCGCACCGGCGCGTTCAAACTCGGTTTAAAGTCCGTTCAAACTCGTGGGCGCATCTGTGCAAAGTCTTTGAACAGGCTTGAACAAGCCTGAACTACTTTGAACACCCCATGCCGGGCAAGCCGTTCCGATCAAAACTCCTGCCACACGCGGATTTCATCCGCGAAGCCCGCGCCCAGGGACTCGGCTACCCGCCACTTGCCCGTCGGTCATCCGCCACTTACCCGCCGCCTGGCGGGCACGCGCCGAGAACGGCAGATAGAGGCACGTTCGGCAGTGAACACAATCGCGCGGCAAGCGTCGGCCGAGGGTAAGGGAGGATGCCACCTCAAACTTGCGATTCGGAACATTGTAGTGACCGAAAGCGGCGCCAGGCCGACAGCGCGACCGCCGCCACCGCGAGCCCCAGCAACGTCGCGGTGATCGGTCGCGTGAAAAAGATCCCGTGGCTGCCGTCCGACATCACCAGCGCCCGGCGATAGTTCTCCTCCGCCATCGGCCCGAGGATCAGCGCCAGAATCAGCGGCGCCACCGGGTAACCGCCGCGCTGCATGCCGTAGCCCAGCGCACCGAAGCCGAGCATCAGCCAGACGTCCGCCAGATTGCCGCGCATCGCGTAAGCCCCGACCACCGACAAGAGGAGAATCAGCGGCGCGAGCAGGCGCCGGTCGACGTTGACCAACCGCAGGAAGACCCGCGCTCCCAGCGTGCCGAATACAAACACCAGCAGGTGCGCCAGCAGCACCAACGCGAACACCGCGTGCACCAGACCCTGCTGCTCCTTGAACATCAGCGGGCCCGGCTGCAGCCCATGGATCACAAACGCGCCGATCATCACGGCCGTGACCGAATCGCCCGGCACCCCCAGCGATAGCAGCGGGATCATCGCCCCGGACGTCGCCGCGGTCTTCGCCGCCTCGGGGGCCGCCACGCCCTTCACTTCGCCCTCTCCGAACCGTTCGTCCGGGCGCGCCGCGCGTTTCGCCTCGCTGTAGCCGAGGAAGGCCGCGATGTCGCAGCCCGCCCCCGGCATCGCGCCCACGAAGGTCCCGATCCCCGCCGACTTCACGGTCGTCCAGGCACACCGCACCGCGTCCGCGCGCCGGACCCACCACCCGTGCGGCTGCGCGGCCGGTGCGCCGGTGTCCGCCCCCGGTTCCGCCAGCCGCAGCGCCTCCGACACCGCGAACAAGCCGATCAACGCCGGAATGAACGAGATCCCCTCCATCAGGCTCACCGCGCCGAAAATGTACCGCGGGTAACCGCTGATCGGATCGAGGCCCACCGTCGACAGCAACAGCCCGCCCAGCGCCACGACCGCGCCCTTCAGCATCTGGTCGGCCGCCACCGCCACGATCATGGTCAGGCCGCACACCGCGAGCGCGCAGTATTCCGGCGCGCCGAAGCGCAGCGCAAAGCCCGAGATCTGCGGCGCGAGCAGGACCAGCAGCAGCGTGCCGATCAGCCCCCCGCCCAGCGCGGCCGCCGCCGCCACCGCCAGCGCCCGCCCGCCCTCGCCGCGCTGCGCCAGCGGAAAGCCATCGAAGATCGTCGCCGCCGAGGCCGGCGTGCCCGGTGTGCGCACCAGCACCGCCGTGATCGTGCCGCCGTAAATCGCCCCGCAGTACACCCCGATCAGCAGCGCCAGCGCCGGCATGATCGGCATCCCGAAGGTGAACGGAACCAGCAGCGCCACGCCCATGGTCGCCGAGAGGCCGGGCATCGCGCCGACAAACAACCCGCCCAACACCCCAGCGAGCATCGCGAGCCACACCGCACCCGAACCGAGCGCGGCCAGCACTTCCGGCATGGAGGTCAGCAGTGCACTCATCCGAGCAGTCCCTCCGGCAGCGCCACCTTCATCACGACTCCAAAAACTCCATACACGAGAAACGCCGCCGATAGTCCCAGCGCCGCCGCCCGCCAGCCGTGCCGGTAACCCAGCGCGCGCAGTGCCAGGACCACGAACACCGCGCTGCTCGAGATGAAGCCCAGCCAGGGCATCGCCGCCGCGTACCCCGCCGCGATCGCCAGCAGCGTCCACGGCCGAGCGCCCACCCGCGCCACCGGATCCGCCACCGTCGCCCGCCGGGCCCCGCTTGCGATCAGCGCCACGCCCGACACTCCCCATAACACCGCCATGCCGATCGGAAACGCCGCCGGACCCGGCACCGCCCCGCCCGCCGAGGGAAAACTCCACGCCACCGCGATGGCCAGCGTCGCCACGAAGACGACCACTACCCCTACCAGGCGATCGACTCTCATGCCGCCACCTCCCGCACTCCGCTCCTGCACCGGCTACTCCACTTGTGTAACGACTTTTCCCGCGCTGTAGGCGCGTTGGAGCGTAGCGACAACGTGGTCTGACTCGCACCCACGCTTTCGCTGCGCTCAAGCGCGGCTACGACGAAGCGGGTCTCCCCAACTCCCCCTCTCTCCCTCCCTCCTTCTCTCCCTCTCTCCTTCTTCCGCTCCACCTTCATCGCCCCACCCCCATCCGCTTCATCGCCGTCTCCACTTCGCGCGCCTGCGCGGCCACCGCCGTCGCAAACTCCGGCGCATCCGCCACCGCGAGGTTCAGCCCCACGCTCGCGGCAAACTGCACGAACTCCGGCGACGCCACCGCCTCCCGCAACGCGGTGCGCAATTTCTCCCGCGCCGCCGCCGGCAGGCCAAGCGGCACGGCGATGCCGCGCCACGTGCCGAACTGCACGTCGTAGCCGAGTTCGCGCGTCGTGGGCACCGCCGGCCAGGCCGCGAGACGTTCGGGATGCAGCACTGCCAGCATCCGGAGTTGCCCCGACTTCACCTGCGACTGCACTTCGCCCGGGCCCACCGTCACCGCATCAACGTGTCCACCCACGAGCGCCGTCACCGCCGGCGCCGCCCCCGCGTACGGCACCAGCCGCGACTCGAACCGCGCCACCTCCCCGAGGAGCACCGCCGCGAGGTGCCAGGGCGAGGCCGGCCCCGAAGTGCCGATGCTCAGCTTGCCGCCGCGCTCCCGGGCCACCGCGATGAACTCGTCCAGCGTCTTCGCCGGAAAGTCCGCCCGCACCGTCACCGCAGAGGGGTCGATGTTCACCCTCAACAGCAGGTCAAAATCGCGGTGGGTGAAGGGCACCAGTCCCTGCGGCGGCAGCGACACCAGTTCGAAGGTCACCGCCGTGAGCGTGTGCCCGTCCGGTCGCGCCATCAGCCCCGCCGAAAATCCCACCGCTCCGCCGCCGCCGGTCTGGTTCGTCACCGTCACGGTCCGGCCGAGTCGCGGCTCCAGCGCCCGGGCCAGCCCGCGGCAGAAGAGATCCGTCCCCCCGCCCGGCGCGTACGGACAAATCAGCGTGAGCCCGCGCTGCGGAAATTCGCCCGTCCCCGCCTCGCGCTGCCAGCGCAGCACTCCCAGCAGCGCGAGCAGCGCCACCACGATGACAACGGAAGCTCGGTCCCGCCCCGTCATGCTAGCGCGACACGCCGCCGCCGTTGCCGCCGCGTTGGAGCGCCTCCACCTCGGCGCGCGTCACGTAGTTGAAGTCACCGTGGATCGAGTGCGCCAGGCAGGACGCCGCCGCGGCGAAGCCGGTCGCCGTCTCAGGCGCCGACAGTTCCGGCGTCTCGCACGCGAACAACAGCGCCCCCGCCAGGGCGTCGCCCGTGCCGAGGCGATCCACCACCTGCCCGATCTCGTACGGGCGGTACCGGCCGTCGACCGTCGGGGCCAGCCACGCCCGGTCCTCGTCCGCCGCGTACAGGAGCGCCCCGAAACGCTGGTGCGTCGCCGATACCCCGTCGCGCAAACCGATCGCGACCCGCCGCACAGTGGGAAACTTCGCCACCACCGCCCGCGCCAGCGCGGACAGCGCCGCTGGCCCCTCGTCCGCCTCCGCTCCCGTCGCCGGCGGCGCCACCCCGGCGGCGTGCGCGAGGTCGCCGGGGTTTCCTATCAACAAATCGACCGAGGGCAGGATCCGGGCGAGGGTGCGCTGCGCCAACTCCTCCGGCGCGTAGGCCGAATCCCAGCGCCAGAGCTTGCGTCGGTGGTTGATGTCGAAACTCACCCGCACGCCCGCCGTCCGCGCCGCGGCCACCGCCGCCAAAGTTGCCTCGGCCGCCTCGCGCGAGACCGCCGCCGCGATCCCCGTGGTGTGCAGCCACGACGCCCCGCGCAGGAGGCGTGGCCAGTCATAAGCTTCCGGCCCCGCGCGGCAGAAGGCCGAGCCTTCGCGGTCGTACAGCACATTGCCGCCGCGCTGGTTCGCCCCCGCCTCGACGAAGTACAGGCCGAAGCGGCCGGTGTCGGCGTGGACCACATCCTCGACCCCGACGCGCGCCGCCCGCAGGTTCGCCAGACACGCCTCCGCCAGCTCGTGGCGCGGCAGCGCCGTGACGAACCGCGCCTCCCCGCCGAGCGCGGCGATTGTCACGGCGGCGTTGGCCTCCGCACCCGCAAAGGTGAGCTCGAGCGTGCCCGGCATTACCTGCCGGAAACGCAGATGCCCGGGCGACTGCAGCCGGGCCATGATTTCGCCAAAACAGACAATGGGTTTCATGCTGAAAAACGCGGTTGAACCACAGAGCCACGGAGGACACGCAGACAAACCGGCTGAAAATGCAGCGAGGTGCGTTCACCTGCGGGATGAGTCGGTCGTTCGCGCCTGCTTTGCATCCAACACCTTTTCCCGGTGCGCTCCGTGCCTCGGTGGTGAAATTGAACTGCGGAACTTGGGTTCATTTCGAAGCTGAGCCGGCTGCTGCCGAAGCCACCGCCGCCGCCGCACGGTGCCGGATCGCGTCCCACTCGCCCGCCCGGATGAGCTCCGCCGGCGCAATCCACGAACCGCCGACCGCGGCCACCGCCGGCTCCGCGAGGTACGCGGGCGCTTTCGCCTCGTCGATGCCGCCGAGCGGCAGGTAACGCACGTTGAGGTGGGCAAAGGGCGCCGCCAGCGCGCGCAGCCCGCGCACGCCACCGAGAGGCTCCGCCGGAAACCACTTGAGCAACCGGAACCCCTCGCGCAGCGCCGCCTGAATCTCGCTCGCCGTCGCCACGCCGGGGACGAAGGGCAGCCCGATCACCGCGCAGTGCCGCGCGGTCGCCATGTCGAATCCAGGCGCCAGCGCAAAGTCGGCTCCGGCCGTCTGCGCGGCCTCGGCCTGTTCCGGCGACAGCACCGTCCCGGCGCCGAGCAGCAGGCCCGGTGCCGCCACGCGCATCGCCCGCAGGGCCGCGAGGGCCGCCGGCGTGCGCAACGCCAGCTCCACCGCGCGGAGGCCGCCCGCCGTCAGCGCCTCCGCCAGAGGCGCGGCGTCGGCCGCCGCATCCAGCGTAACCACGGCGACAATACGGGCGGACGCGAGGCGATCGGCAAGCGAGCTCGCATCGAGTGCAGCGGGGGTTGAGGCCAGAGAGTCGGTCATGGCGACTTGGTCCCAGCGGCCGCGCCAGCCTTCGAGTCCATTAAGGGCGACTCCTCTTTCCGCGGGCGGTCCGGTCGCGCTACCTCGTTTTCCCACGTGGCGAGTCTCTCTCGCAGGCGTGTCAGCAGGGCAGGGTAATCGTCCGCTACATCCCTCGACTCTCCAATATCGTCGACCAAGTTGTACAGTTGGTCATTCACCAGCTTCCAAGGTCCCTCTCGAACAGCCTTCTGGGTCGGGGCCCGCCAGAATAGTGTTCGGCGCGGTAACGGCTGCCCGCTCAGGACCAACGACTGCAGACTGACGCCGTCGATCCGGTTCGGTCCGTCGCGCGCAGGGAAGGGAAGCCCGAGCAGATCAAGCACGGTGGGTAGGATATCCATGGTCATTACGGTCTCATGCGTGACGCCACCGGGTGCGATCTTGCCCGGCCACCAGGCAATTGCCGGCACGCGGTGGCCTCCTTCCCAGAGCTGTGTCTTCTGCCCGCGCAAAGGTCCGTTGGAGCCGACTTGAGGCCAGTCGGGGTCGGGCATGACGGTGGCCGCGGGATCGACGTAATCGGGGTCCATATAGTAGGAATAGGCGCCGTTGTCGGAGGTGAAGAACACGAAGGTGTTCCGTGCGAGGCCACTCTTATGCAAGGCATCGACGATTGCGCCCACCCCACGGTCCAATTCGAGAATCATGCGCTGCATGATCGCGGGGATCTCGTGCGGCTGGTGGGGCCCGAGCTTGCTGCGCGGGCCGGGTTTGCCGCTGGTGAAATCCTGGCCGAGCTGACGTAGTTCACTGCTCGCGTCATCCGGCGTCTGCCAAGGAAAGTGGACCGCCAAGTATGGCACGTAGAGGAAGAACGGACGATCGCGATGGCGATGAATGAATGAGACAGCATCCGCAGTTGTGACGTGGGTTGAATAGCCGGGGCTGAAAGCGAGTTGCTCATCATGGAACCAGTCCGCCCCACCGAAGCGATCGAGCTTCGTGAAATAATCGCCGTCGCCGTCGGTCAGCCCGCGGAACTCATCGAAGCCGAAGCGCAGCGGGTTGGCCGAGGGATGTTTGCCAAGATGCCACTTTCCAAAGATGCCGGTGGCGTAACCGGTCTGCCGAAGGTAGGTGGCCACCGTGATTTCATTCATGCCGGGTTCAGCCAAACCACGCCAGTCGCGGCCTGGCTTCGCGAAGGCGCGCTCGAATCCCATGCGCTGGGGGTAGCGGCCGGTAAGAAGAGCGGCGCGAGTTGGGGTGCACATGGCGCCATTGGCGTGAAAATCGGTAAAGCGGAGGCCCTCGCGCGCAAGTCGATCGAGATGCGGGGTGTTCGCCGTGCCGCCCCAAGCGCCCCCGAGGTCTCCGTAGCCGAGATCGTCGGCAAGGATAATGATGAAATTCGGCCGTTGGAATTGAGCGGGCGAAGCGTCCGTTACGGAAGCAGTCAGGGCAAACCCGCCCAGCAGCAGCGCTCCGGTCAGCAATCTCGAAGCGCACAGGCGAGAGCGGAGCGTTCCTGCAGGCGCGCGTCGGATCAGATCCGGCGTAGTTGTCGATGCTCGGCCCACCCGGGCTCCGCGTCTCCTACAGGAAAGGCAGAGTAGGAATATGACTCCGACCTGAGCGAGCACGAGCTTCATGTTACTTCCTTTCAATTCTCGGGCCGCGGCGTGCGCAGCTTTCCTTCGAGCGGCTCCAAGTGCCCAAGGGTCTCCAGCCTGCCGAACATGATCCGCTCTTTGCGTGAGATAGAATGATCACCCTGTGACACACTGAGCCAGACCACTCCCTCGTGCTCATGAAATGTGGGGTATTGAAACGACTTCGTCGTCTCGAAGCGGTACTTGCGCTCCCAATTCCGACCATCGCGGGAGACGTCCACGTTGAAAACGCTCCGAAGGACGCGTTGTATACGCGTGGCTTCTTGCCATCCGAGGTAATAGATGCCACCAAACTTGTCGAAGGTGGGCTTTGAGCTGGTGCCGTTTGGTACATGAGGTCTGGTATGCCCGGTAGACCACGTTTTTCCGTCGTGGCTGGTAGTGAAGTAGTAGTTTCGGTCGTTTTCCGCCTGGCTGCGACAGATTGCCATCCATGTGCCATCGGGCATCCGATTGACGGCGGATTCGGCCAAGAACTTGTTCTGCGGCGCGTTGAAATGACCGAGCACTTCGAACGTTTCCAGATCGTCGTGCACCCTTGCGAAGGCATTTTGCCTGCCTTTGAAGTTGTTCAAGGCGACGAATACATGGCCATCGAAGCGCTTGAACGAATCGAAGATATGGACGGTCGAATCGCTGGGTTCGTTTCTGAAACCTCGCGCTGCGGCGTCCGCATACAAGTACTGCGGCTGAAAGTCGAAAGTGCCCGCCGCGGTCTTGAGCCTGGCCTTGTGGATGGTCGGAGCGAACTCGCCGCGCTCGAGATCGAAATCTCGATACCAGACCTGCGACTGCCGCTTGCCTGGCTCGTTGCTATCGAAGTAACAGCGGAGCGTGCGGGCGTCCTTCTGAATGATGCGTGGCACAATACACGCTCCAACCGGGAGCCTTTGATTTTCGAATGCCTGCTCGCTCTTCGCAAAGTCTATGACCTTCTCCACCTGCAGCGACTGCAAGTTAACGATCGACATCGTAACGTACATAAATGGCCATTCGGCGCTCTCATCTGCCTGGACGTCGTTTGCCGAGGCGACGATATACACACGATCGCCCACGCAAACGAACTGGGAATCGTGCGCGCCTTTGACGCGAGGCGCGGAAATGTTCACGAGACGTCGCATGACGATGTCACCCGCCAGCGCGGGGTCCCAGTCGGGAGGCAGAAGTGCCGGCTCGGTTGCGTTCAGCGGAGTGAGCAGCAATGCGGCGACCACACAAAGGGTCGGTTTCAAGTGGGTTAGTGCGCGCGATTTCATGGTTTGTCTTCTCCGTCGTTCCAATAGCCGCGAAACACCTTGAGCGGGTCGGCGGTGTTGGGGTCGGTGCCCGGGGGGGGTTGTTTCCACTGCCAGAAACTCTTGAACAACATCGCAGGGTCGGGCGCTGGGCGATCTGTCCAGTAAACCCGGTCGTGATTGAGAATGCGGGCGCGCGACTGCTTCCACTCAGCCAAGATGGGGCGGTACCAGGCGTCGTATTTCTGAGCAAGTGACCGCACGATTTCCGGATGCGCAGCGGAGAGGTCGTGGTGCTCCGCAGGATCAGCATTGAGATCGTAAAGGCGTGGCGGAGGTTGCGGGACCTGCAATGGAGCATCGAGTTGACGGTCCAGCGGCATCTCCCAATGCGCCCGCACGATGCCGCGCCCGAAGGAGGGATTGTCGCGCGCGCCGTCCTTCTCCAACAGCGCCTCATCTCCCGGCCAGTGGAGTTTCCAACGTCCCTGGCGGATGGCGGCATTGCCGTGCGACACGGGCGCATAACGATTATGCTGAAACATCAGCGCACGCATGGCCAAAGCTGGTGTCGGTCTGCCCAGCAAGAGCGGCATGATGTCGAGCCCGTCGAGCGGCTTTGGCTCGCCGGGCATTGCCTGTCCGGTTGCGGCAAGAAGCGTCGGCAGCCAGTCGCAGCCATGTACTGGCGTGTCGATCACCTGTCCGGCAGGTATGTGCCCCGGCCACGCGACGACTCCGGGCACGCGTATCCCGCCTTCCAACACCGAACCCTTCTCTCCGGAAAATGTGCCGTTAAACCGCTTCAGCGATCCCAACCGGGGATGACTTTGGAGCACGGGGCCGTTGTCGCTGGTGAAGACGATGATGGTCTCTTCCCACAGTCCCTGATCCTTGAGAGCCTGAAACAGGCGGCCCAGGCCGGCGTCCATCGCCTCGATCATCGCATAGGTGACGGCCAAGGCCTCGCTGGCGCCTTTGCCAAGGCGCCGCCGATACTTCTGCACGAGCGTCTCGGGAGCTTGCAGTGGACTATGCGGCGCGTGATGCGCGAGGAACAACGCGAAAGGCCTGGCACTCTGCCCGCTGATAAAGCCGATGGCCTCGTCGTTGAGCACATCAGTGAGGTATCGTCCGTCATGCGAGACCGCGTCGTCGTTCCGCACCAGATTCCACTTCCAATAGTCGTGACCACCGTTTGCGAAACCGAAGAACAGATCAAATCCCCGCGCATGCGGCAGGTAGTCACGGCAATAGAGGCCGTTGTGCCATTTCCCAATGAGCGCCGTGTTGTAACCTGCGTGTCGAAAGTAGTCGCCGAAAGTCTTTTCGGACAGGTCGACCCGGTCCAATCCGCGGTTGCTCGGCACATCCACCGCACCGGTACGGTGATTATGCCGGCCGGTGAGAAAGCCGGCCCGTGCCGGCGAACACTTCGGTGAAGGCGAGTAGTGCGAGGTTAACCGCACGCCGTCCATCGCAAGTGAGTCGATCACCGGCGTGTCGATGGCGGGATTGCCGTAGCAGCGCAAATCCCCCCAGCCGAGATCGTCCGCGAGGATGAAGAGAATGTTCGGCTTTGGCGCGAGTGTGTCGGCGGCGCAAAGCTGACTCTGCACGGTGAACAGCAGAATGGTGGCGATCGTAACGCTCTTCTTGAGTGGATCCACTGGTCCTTTCATCGATTGACACTGGCTGCGCTTACAGGCTCGGTCGAGCGGGTGAGTCATGGCGTACCGCGATGCAGGATGGGGCGTCTCAGATTCCGGAACTGCACCCTGGTCATGTCGCAATTTCAGCCCTGAAACACCTGGTGGGCTCGGCGGGAGGCGCTGTCAGTAAGTAGCCTTCAGCCCCACCGCCCACAGCGGCCGGAAATCGGTCCGCTGTCGGAGCTTCGCATAACCCGGGGTTGAGGGGCCATACCGTTCGAAGTCCTCGGGGGCATTGAAGAGATTCCGCACCGTGGAGTAGACCGCAAAGTGGCGCGCAAATCGATATTCGAAGGACCAGTCCACCGTCAGCTTCGGCGCCATGTACTCGTACACGCCAGGCTCGACCCCTGCACCGGTGAACATCTCTCGGCGTTCGCGACCGCGGTCGTTCACACTCACGCGGGTGGTCACCCGGGCACGGTTGAACGAAAGGCCGTAGTTGATCGTCTTTTGCACGAAGCCAGTGAAATCGGCGGTTGTGTCACCTTCGAGATGTTGCAACGTGAGGTTGCCAAAGATGGCGAACCCCTTCGCCCAAGCCGGTAGAAAGGTAAGGTTCTGCCGGTACTCGAACTCGGAACCGGAAACCCGGGCATTGCCGACGTTGCGCCGGGTGCTGACGACATAACCGCGCTCGGCACTGTAGATGTTCCCGTCGAGCCCGTAGGTATTGATCAAGTCCTCCGTGATCGGCGCCGTGACCGCGCCCCAGAAATTCTTGATCTCGCGGAGGTAGCCCCGGGCCGAAAGCAGCCCGGCGGATTTTTCCGCAAAGTAGTACTCCAAGGACAGTCCGTAGCTGTCCGCTTCCCAAGGCTTGAGATTCGGGTTGGCGAGCGTCACCGTGCGCACCGTCGAGGTCTCGTCGGGTAAGTTGAGGGAAGGCAAAATGTGGTTGAAATTCGGCCGCGCGATGGACTTCGCATATGAGGCCCGCACGAGCAGGTCAGGGCGGAGCTGATAGCTGGCATTGAAACTCGGATACAGATCACCGTACGAGCGCTCCGTGCGCGCACCGCGGTCAGTATAAGCAAGTTGAGTCCCGGCAAGCGTGGCTAGTGGGGCGATCACCACCGGCTGGCCCGCGGCGTTGCGCACGACGTTGCCAGCGGCATCTCGCTGGTAGATAGCCCCTGGATTGATCAACGGCCCGACACCATCGAATTCCGTCTGCTCAAACCGTACGCCGCCGGTGAGCGCGAGGCGCCGATCAAGGAGTGAAGCGAGATCGAAGCGCAGGTAGGAGGCGAAAACCGCCTCAGTCATGCGTTTTGAAGCGTTCACACGATTGCGATAGCCGGCCACCTCGTTGGCCGCGGTGAGCTGGAAATGGGCCGGATTTGCTCGGTAGCTGTCGTAAACCGACACCGAGCTGATGCCCTCTCGTTTGGGCAGCCCCCAACTGGCTGGCCGCTTGAGGTAAGCCGGCCAGATCCAGCGCGCCACGCTGTCGTCCGCCGTTTGCGCCACCCCGTCGGCTCCAACATAATTGAAGGTCTCAACCCCACTGCGGAGGTCGCGGGTCTGCGCGCCGTAATCCACGCCCACCTTGACGGTCATCGGAACGCGCAGGCCGATTTCGCGGCGAGCGTGGGCGTTGAAGCTGCGGACGAAGTCGTAGCGGTCGACCGGGTTCGATCCGACGGTTTCAAGGCGGTAGTCGGCCGCTTTGAACACATCAACCGGCTGGCCGGTCGAGTTCGTCACGGTGATGCCACCGGGTCGGAGATAGGCGTGGTGGTCGAAGCGGATGGTAAGATTGCGCTGGAAAGCGTTAAGCGGGCCCCAGAACCCCTTGTCGACGTTCCGGTCATGGTAGCTCGCGCGCCCAAATGCGCCCCCAGCCTCCAATCTCCAGATCGGCCCCTGGTGCCGCCAGCGCAGGTTCGGCTGGTAGGTCGTGCCGGTGACATCGCGGGTGGAATAGAGGAGCTGTGCAAACCCAGCACCGGCGGCCCCCTGGGTGAAGTCTGCACCCCAAGCGGTGACCCGGCCCGGATTGAGGACCACTACGTCACGTGGGAGGCTGTTGAGTTGCTCGTTGAAAAAGCCATACTGCAGGCCGAGAGAAACAACGTCGTAGGCAGAGAGTCGCCAATCTACGGTCAATCCCGCCGACTTCCTCTCAATCCCTTTGGGAGAATTTCCAGACTCGTAGCGCGCAAGGTACGGTAGCGCGGGCGAGGTGGCTGGCAGGTTGGCGGTGGTCGCACTCGAGGTCGGCACCCAAATAGGCCTCGTTGCGTACTGGGATGCCTGCGTTTCCGCACTGGTGGCATTGAAGGCGAAGCCGAATCGCGCATTCACCGGCACAATCGCGCTGACCTCGAAGTTGGGCAGGAACTTGAACGGATCGCCCTTCATCGCGTGATCGACAAAGGAGCTATATACCTTGGCCGCATAAGTCGGGCTACGGCGCTCGAAGGCGCTCTTCGGCACGAGGTTGACACTGCCTCCGATTCCGTTGGCCGGCGAGTCGGGATTCTGCGAGCGCGAGACCTCGACGCGCGACATGTTGTTGATCGAGATTTGATCGAGTTGAATCGCCCGTGTCTCCCCTGTGAACCCCACGCTGGCCACGCCGTTGCCGTCGATCGTGATTGGGGTGGACTCCGGCGGCAGACCACCAATCGAGATCGAGCTCGCTTGTCCACCGGTGAAACCGAGGCTCACCCCGGGAAGGAATTTTACAAACTCGCCCACGTTGCCGTCCGCGATGTCTCCGAAAGTGTCCGTTGCCACCACCGTCTTGATCTGCTGCGAAAATCGCTGCTCGTTGATCGCGAGCGCGGCCGTGCTTAGCTCGCGCGAGGCCGCCACGATGAAGCTGTCGAGCGTAATGGGCGCCTCGGGTCCGGCGGTGCCCGACGCATCGAGCACAAAGTCCTGCGTGACCCGCTGGCCGGCGGCGACGTCGACCGTCCGCTCCTGCGCCGGGAAGCCCGTGTAGAACACCCGTAGCCGTATCGCCCCGGGTGTCACTCCCGTGAGGCGATAGTGACCGAACGAATCGGTGAAGGTCTCGTGCGTCGTACCCGCGCTGACCCGCGCGTTGCCCAGGTAGCCACCAGTGGCATCGGCCACGCGGCCCTCGATCATGGCGAGTGCCGGGGATTGGGACCGGAGAAAACTGCCAGCGAAAAGACAGCCGGCAGCGATGACGGCGCGGAGCAAGGCTGGAAACGGATTTTTCATGGTAGTCGTGGGGATGCTCAACCGGGGTTCAGAACGCGCTTACGCTCGCGAAACACCGCTTGCCCGCGCAACCCTGGAAGCGTGTTATGCTAACAGCCGTCCACCTCCGGGCCGCGTCCGCCGGCGGGATTGTGTCACCTCATCGGTGCGACCGCGCGGTCTGCAGCTGTAACCCAAGCGGTAGCCGCGCTGGCGATCAGGCCGCCGAAGATCTGCCGGAGGCGGACACGAACCGGAAAAGAGGCCTGGCATGAAACCACGTTCTCGGTGCGGACAAAGTGGATCTGGGCTCCCGCGCCCTAACTGTTACCATACCACCCGAAAAACTTTGCGCCCCCCGGCGGCGGTGCCTTGGCTGGGCTGCGATGAAACCCCTGCCCTGCCTCGCGTGGATCCTCGCGGTGGCGACGCTCGCCCCGGCCCTGGCTGCCGCCGCCGACCCGCGCAACTTCGACACCGGTCGTCTCATCCCCGACGAAAGCTACTGCGACCAGCCCTACGTCGTCGTGACGAAGGACGGCAACTGGCTCTGCACGCTCACCACCGGCGCCGGCCACGAGGGCGCGGGCGGGCAGCACGTGGTCGCCACGATCAGCACCGACCAGGGCCGCACCTGGTCGCCGCTCATCGACATCGAGCCCGCCTCGGGTCCGAGCGCCTCGTGGGTCGTGCCGCTGCTCACCCCGGACGGCCGCGTGTACGTTTTCTACAATTACAACGGTGACCGGTTCGAGGTGCCGCAGTTCCCGCACGTCAAGCACCGCCGCGACGACACCCTCGGCTGGTACGCCTGGAAGTACTCCGACGACCACGGGCGCACCTGGTCGCAACGATACCGGTTGGACATGCCGGTGGCCGACGTCGACCGCGGCAACGAGTGGCAGGGCCGGGTCCAGCTCTTTTGGGGGATCGACAAGCCGGTCGTCGCCGGCGACCGCGTGCTCTTCGGCTTCAGCCGGCTCGGCGGCTTCTTCCAGGAGCGCGGCGAAGGGTGGATCTACCAGTCAGACAACGTCCTGACCGAACGCGATCCGGCCAAGATTCGCTGGAGCCTGCTGCCGGAGGGCGGCCGCGGGCTCCGCGGGCACGCCTTCGGCTCCATCCAGGAGGAGCACAACGTCGTCCCACTGGCCAACGGCGATCTTTTTTGCATCTGGCGCGGCGAGATCGGGTATCCGATTCAATCCTACAGCCGCAACGGCGGCCGCACCTGGACCGAACCCGCCCTCGCCACCTACTCGCCCGGCGGGCGCCAGCTGAAAAACCCCCGCGCCTGCCCGATGCTCTGGCGCACGCAGGACGGACGCTACCTCTTCTGGTTTCACCACAACTCGTTTCCGCGGACCGGCGGACCGGCGCGCAACGTCGCCTGGCTCACCGGCGGCATCGAGCGCGATGGCTTCATCCACTGGTCGCAACCGGAGCCGGTCTCCTACCAGCCCGATCGTCGGCGCGGCGCCAGTTATCCCGACCTGATCGAATGGCAGGGCCGGTATTTCATCTCCGCCACCAACAAGCAGGAGGCCCGCATCCTCGAGATGGATGCCAGCCTGCTGGAAGGACTGTGGCGGCAGGGGGAGGCACGCACCGTCGCCCGCCGCGGCCTCGCCCTCGACCTCGCTGGCGGCGCGCGGCACATCCAGCCGGCCGCGCTGCCCCGCCTGCCGGGGCTGCACGCGGATGCCGGCGGGTTCGCGCTCGAGCTCTGGCTGCAGCTCGAGGACCTCCGTCCCGGGCAGGTCGTCGTCGACTCCCGCGCCGCGCCGGGCAGCCCCGGTTTCACCGTCACCACGGCGGAGTTCGGCGCCCTCAAACTCGAACTTACCGACGGCCGGAACCGCACCGCCTGGGCCTGCGACCCGGGCCTGCTCACCCCCGGCCGCCGCCACCAGGTGGTGTTCAACGTCGACCTTGCTCCACGGCTCATCTCGGTCGTTGTCGACGGAGTCTTGTGCGACGGCGGCGACCACGCCCAGTTCGGCTACACGCGCTACGGCGACGTCGGCCTCAAGCCGACTGGCAAGGAGGTCGGCGACATCAACGGCGGCCCGCTGCGCGTCGCGCCCGGCGGGCTGGCCGGCCAGGTGCACCACGTGCGCTTCTACGATCGTTACCTCACCACCACCGAAATGGTCGGCAACTTCCGCGCCGGCCTTTAGCCCTGACTCCGAATCTCCCCACCCATGCCCACCCTGCTCCGGTCCCTTTTCCTGACACTCCTTCTCGCCGCGCCCCTCGCGGCCGCACCGACCGCCGCGGAATCCGCGGTGCTCGCCGCCGAGCAAGCCCGCGTCACCGCGTTGATCAAAGACGATTTCGCCGCGCTCGAACGCATCCTCGCCGACGAACTCACCTACACCCACTCCAACGCCTCGGTCGACACCAAGGCGCAGTTCCTCTCCTCCCTGCGCTCCGGACGGCTCAAATACAAGGCCCTCGAGCACTCGGACCAGCGCGTGCGCGTTTACGGCGAGGCCGCGATCCTCACGGGCCGGACCAATGTGCATTCCGTGTTTGAACGTCAGGAGATGCGACCCACGTTGCGCTTCACGATCGTCTACGTCAAAAAAGCCGGTCAGTGGCAGATGGCCGCCTGGCATTCGGCGCGCGTGCCTTAAGGAGCCTGACCGGGTCGACGCCTCCGCCCCCTTCCTCTCCCCCATGCCGACTGCCTCCGGCCAGACCAGTCTCGCCGCCGTTGCCGCCGCGGCGCGGGTTTCGGCGATGACGGTCTCGCGGGTCCTGCGCAATTCGCCCCAGGTTTCCGCCGCCACGCGTGCCCGCGTGTTGCGCGCGGCCCGCAAGGTCGGCTACCAGCCGAATCCGCAGGTTGCCCGGCTGATGGAGCTGGTCCGCGGGGCCAAAGCCCGACGGATGCACGCCACGCTTGGAGTGATTCGCGACGACATTCCCGACGACGAACTGCACGATCGCGCCTACCAGTATGTGACCATCGCCGACATCCGCGCCCGCGCCGGTCAGCACGGTTACCAGGTGGAGGAGTTCTTCCTCGGGCGCGACGGCCTGACGCCCGCTCGTTTGGGCGGCATTCTTCAGGCCCGCGGCATCGAGGGCATCATCGTTTCGCCGCAATCCTCCCGCATCATCGGTACCCAGCTCGATTATGCGCCGTTCGCCGCCGCCACTTTCGGCTACGGGCTGCCCTCACCCGCCCTGCACCGGGCCAGCACCAACATGACGCAGGGCATTCTGCACGCCGCCCGCGAACTCGAGGCCCGCGGCTACCGCCGCATTGGCATCGCGATCACGCAGTGGATCGACGACCGCGCCGACCACACCTACTCGGGCGCGCTCCTCCATTACCAGCAGGGCATCCCAGCGCGCCATCGCGTGCCGCTGCTGCTCTTCCCGGACAACAAGATCGCCCGCGACGCGGACATTTTCTGCCGCTGGTTCCGCCGCCACCGCCCGGAGGTCGTGATCTCCTTCGACACCTACGTGCCCGACTGGATCGCGCAGCGCCTCGGGTTACGCATCCCCGAGGACGTCGGCCTTGTGGTCCACGACTGGACGGAGCGGATGACGGGCTTCGCGGGCATCCACCACCGCCGCGCGCACGTCGCCGCCGCCGCGGTCGACCTCGTGGCGACCCAGCTCATGCACCACGAGCACGGCATCCCCGAGGTGCCGCGCCAGATCCTCATCCCACCCGCGTGGATCGAGGGACCCAGCATCCGCCCCCGCACCTGAGTAAGGCTTCGGCCCCACCGAGTGCTCCGCTCGTCAGCACCGCCGCGGCGGAACATCCGGGATCGACGCCAAGTTGAAGTCGACCCTGCTGGCAACGGCGCTGCGCGCCAGAGACGGGCCTTCGCCATTTCCGATCAGTCTCCCGGAAATCGCCCTGACCGGCAGGTATCAGGCCCCCTTTGAGCCGCGATAGAATCGCGGACACTCCGCCATGATTCGCATCGCGTCAGATGGTGACGCCGCATCTGAGGATCCACGGGGCCTTGCTCAATGGTTGAGCCCCAATTCCCGCGAGAAAAGCGGGAGGCTGCCGTTGTCGTTCACAGCAGGCGAATAATGAACCGCAGGTGGATAGGCGCTTTATCGCTCTTGATCTGACGGAAAAAAAGCCCACTTTTCCCGTCAAGACGTTGATGAGCATTAAGACACAAACTATTGATTACCTTGTTCGTAGCCAAATCTACGGACATGGTAGGGGTTGGGTCTTCACGCCAAGGCATTTTCAGCGGATAGGCAGCGCGCCCGCAATCGAATCCGCTTTGCGGAGACTTAGGCAGGAAGGCGTGATTCGCAAGCTAAGCCGGGGGCTCTACGACTACCCTGAGCAGCATCCCGTGCTCGGGACCATCGCGCCTGCGGCCGATGCCATTGCACGGGCCCTGGTCGGGCGCGACGCCATTCGCCTCCAACCCGCCGGCGCCTATGCGGTCAATGTGCTCGGCCTCTCCGAGCAGGTCCCGGCCCGCGTCGTTTTTCTGACCGACGGTCCCTCGCGAAAGGTGAAAATCGGCAAACAGGAGATCATCCTGAAGCGAACCGTCCCGCGCAACATGGCCGCGGCGGGCCGCAAGAGCGGCACCTTGATCGAAGCGCTTCGTTACTTGGGAAAAGACCACGTGGATGAGCAAGTGTTGACCACCATTCGACGTCAGATCACCGCCGACGAACGACCCGGCATTCGGAAAGACCTTCTCCATGCCCCCGCCTGGATCGCGGATCTGCTGCGTCCGATGACGGAACCCGTGTCGAAGACATGAATACGTTCCTCAAACTTCCGGCGGACGAGCGTCGGCTCGCGTTTCAGCAGGTCGAAGCGCAGATGGGATTGCAGGCCGTGAGCGTGGAGAAGGATCTTTGGGTCTGCTGGACCTTGCAGACATTGTTCGCGATGCCCGGGATCGGCGATCACCTCACGTTCAAGGGCGGCACCTCGCTCTCCAAGGCGTGGAAGTTCATCCAGCGTCATCTGAGGACATCGACTTGGTCGTGGATAAGAATGTCCTCGGTTTCGGTGGCGATGCCGCCCCGGATCGGGCTTCAAGTAAAAAGAAACGCAGAGAGTGCCTGGAGAAACTGATGGAGGCATCCCGTCAGTGGGTGCAGGGCACGCTGCAACCTGCTCTCCGTGCCAGTCTGACGGCGGCGTTGGGAGAAGCGGGCTGGCACCTCGAAGTCGATCCCGACATGGCCGACGGCCAATGCCTGCTTTTCCACTATCCGTCTGTCTTTACGGCGACCAGCGCCGGCTACGTGCGCCCGGTCGTGAAAATCGAACTCGGCGCGCGCTCGGACGACTGGCCGCACGAGACGATCACGGTCCAGCCCTACGTCCTGGAACTATTTCCCGTCTTGGACCGGGCTGCCGGGTTTCCCGCGCGGGTTCTCGCCGCGGAACGGACCTTTTGGGAAAAGGCCTGCCTGCTGCACGAGGAAACGTTCCGGCCGGCGGACAAGCCGCGTCGAAAACCGCGCATGGCCCGCCACTACTACGACCTGTGGTGCCTCCTGCGCGCCGGGGTGGGTGCGCGCGCCTTGGCCAACCCGGCGCTCTTCGAGCGCGTCGCCGAGCATCGGGAAATCTTCTTTCGCTATTCGTGGGTGGATTATTCGACGCACAAGCCTGGCACGTTTCGGCTGCTGCCGCCTGACGCCCATCTCGCCGAATGGCAGGACGACTACCAGGCCATGCTCGGCCCGATGTTCTTCGGCGAAGTACCCGACTTCGCCGAAATCCTCCGGGCCGCTGGTGAATTCGAAACGACCTTCAACAAGACCGCGCCAAACGAGCGTTCATGATTCGACGGGACAGAGCCCAGCGCAGGCTTTGGAGGATATGCTCCAATTCGTATTCAGGTTTTCACTTCGACGCGTTTGTGACTCTCCAAGTAGGTTGCCACGTGGTTGCCAAATACCAGTGTTTTTGCTTCACTTCCCTGCAACCATCTGCTCATGTCTTCTCGTACTTAAGCCACTAATTATCAATCAAGTCCGTGTTTCCGAGCGGCTTAGCTTCGCGATAGAAAAAGGGTTCGAATCCCTCCCTCTCCGCCAGTTTTCGAACGAACCGTAAATCCGCCAGTTGCACTCCTGCCACAGCAGGCGAGGGGTTGGATAACGCGAACTCCCGGGCAAGAAATTAAAGGCAGGCTTCTGGAGTTCTCTAAGTCGGCCGGCCATAGCGTTGCCGGCAAGCAGGCGAGTGGCACCCGTTAGATGTAGCGCGATGGTCAACGGGTAGGCTGCCCTCTTATTTCAGGTGATAGCCGGTGCTGCGGCCGCCAGCGTCATCCTTTGCCAGAATGTTCCGGTCTATCAGGTCGGTGATGTCGCGCAGCGCTGTATCCGGGGAGCATTTGGCGATATTCGCCCATTTTGAGGAAGTCAGCTTGCCGTCGAAACCGTCCAAAAGCCGGTTGATGAGATTGCGCTGACGTTCGCTGAACGTCCCCCCTTCGTGGCGTTTCCAGAAATTCGCCTTCGTCAAAACGGCGTCGAGAATTTCATTGGATGAATTTATCGCATGCCTGAGGCAGGCAAAATACCATTCCAGCCAAGCGGTGATATTCAGGTCGCCACGCTGACTGGCCTCGAGAATGTCGTAATAGGCATTTCGTTCACGCTGGATTTGCGCGGACATGCTGTAGAAACGCTGCGCGCTGTTTTCAGAGCGCGCGAGGATCATGTCGGCGATGGCGCGGGCGATGCGCCCGTTGCCGTCGTCAAATGGATGGATCGTCACGAACCAGAAATGTGCGAGCGCCGAGGTCAGGACCGGATCGGTTGCGGGGCCGGCGTTCAGCCACGCCAAAAACCGGGTCATTTCTGCATTGAGCCTGTCATGAGGCGGGGCCTCGTAATGGATCTTTTCCCGCCCGAGGGCACCGGAAACAACCTGCATCGGCCCTGATGCATCGGTGCGCCAGCCACCCACGGTAATTTTCCGCAGGCCACTGCGTCCGGTCGGGAACAGTGCCGCATGCCAGGCGAACAGCCGATCCTGATCGAGCGGCTTCTGATAATGGCGCGTGGCGTCCAGCATCACTTCAACGATACCCTCGACGCTGCGATCCATCTGCGGAACGCCCGCGATCTCGATGCCCATGCGCCGCGCGATCGAGGAACGGACCTGCTGGGTATCCAGCTTCTGCCCTTCAATCTCGCTCGTCTTGATCACATCCTGCGTGAGCGTGGCCAAGGTTGCTTCCTCGCGCAGATGGAAGCCCAAGCCTTCCATCTTCCCGAGCAAGCGCCCCTGCGTATGCCTCACGTCACTCAACAGCGGAGTGATGGCGGCATGGTCCCAGGTGAAGTCCGGCCAGTCCTTGCGTTCGTGGATATACATTTAATCTCCGCAGCTTATGCGGCGAACTTACCCCACATTCTTCGCACAGCAAGGGACAATCTCCGCTTTTCATGCGGAGAATAAGGGCACTGTTCTCCGCAGAGGGCAAAAAGCCGTTTTTGGTGAAGCGACGGGCCAAGCTATGTCCCACTCCGGGGTCCGCCGCCGCAAAATCCGCGCCCGAGCTCGGGGCGATCCGATGCGCGAGGAATACACGGATCGCTGGGCGACCAAGCCCGCAACAAGTGGCGCGCGCTCCTTCGCCGCGTCCCCCGCCGTGACGGCGGCGATGCAGTCGGCCGCTCACGGTTTTCGCGCCCGAAGATAATCCTTCTCTTCGGTGTTTAACCGCAGGAGGCCGGCTAAGAGCCTGGGGCGCGTTCCTCGCGCTCCGAGGGTTTAAGCTTCGTGGCCGGGGCAGCGGATTGCTTCGACATGAAGGCAATCAGCCGGTCGTTGAAGTCTTTGGCGGGGTCGTGGCCCATTTTCTTGAGCGCTTGGGTCAGCGCCGCTACTTCGACCAGCCTCGCGATGTCCCGGCCGGGACGAACATAAAGTTCCACGTGCGGGACGCGCATACCTAGGATCTCGTAGTAATTCTCTTCGAGTCCGGTGCGCTCTTCGACGACTTCGGGCGTCCATTCGCGCAAGGAGACGACCATATCGATCCGCTTTTCCAGTCGGATGGATTTGATCCCAAACATCTCGGCGATGTTGATGATGCCGATGCCGCGGCACTCCATGTAGCCGCGATTGAGCGCGCGGCTGGAGGACATGAGTTCGCGCTCATCGAGCAGTTTGATAATCGTCAAATCGTCGGCGACGAGGGAGTGACCGCGCTCGATGAGAGCGAGGGCGCATTCGGATTTCCCGACCCCGGAATCGCCGCGGAGCATCACGCCCACGCCTTTGATATCGAGGGTGGTGGCGTGTTCGGTGGCCGACGGAGCGAATTCGTTATCCACGCACAGGGTCGCGAGATTGATGAAGTTCATCGTGATCATCGGGGTGCTGAGCACGGGGAAATTCATCTCGCGGGCGACCTCCAGCAACGGGTGGGTGGGGTTAAAATTCCGCGTGAGCACCAGGCACGGGGCGCCCGCTTTGACCATCTTTTGGAAGGTCTCGACCTGATCGCGTTGCGAGCGGGTTTTCAAGTAGTGCATCTCGGCGGCCCCGAGGACCTGAATGCGCTTGTTTGCGAAATACTTGAAAAATCCGGTAAGGGCGAGGGCGGGGCGGTTGATGCTGCCCTCGCGGATCATGCGCGCGAGGCCGGCTTCACCGATGACGAGCTCCATATTGAGCTTCTCGCGGTAGGTCTCGAAGAAGTGG
>Ga0315905_10001131_pt1 | contig 28906 bp, 19 predicted proteins | sample LakEriMetagenome_5_FD_203522 | JGI IMG/M metagenome (GOLD analysis project Ga0315905, IMG submission 203522) | Freshwater fungal communities from buoy surface, Lake Erie, Ohio, United States - Buoy 4 MA121 | ecosystem: Environmental > Aquatic > Freshwater > Lake | place: USA: Lake Erie, Ohio...
AGATCATACATGAGCGCGTAAACCCGGCCGTGTTCGCGGGCGCCGGCGCGGACGTTTTCCAGCACGGCATTATTGGCGGCGAGGGAATTGCCGCGCTTGAGGGAGTTGATGAAACGCTGGAGGAATACGCCATCGATGGCGTGTTCTTCCATCCACGCGAAGTGGCGCACCACCGTAGGCCGGAGATAGGAGCTGAACACTTCGGCCTGGGTGCCGTCGGCGTGCACGAAGCCGGTCGGAAACCGCTCGGCGGCGGGGAATTCGGTGAGGTCGGGCCACATATCGACCCGGATGTTGCCGGGCGCCGGCATCACGTTGCCGCGCGTCCAGTGATTGTAGCCGCGCTTGGCGCCATCGCCCTCGGCGTTGAACCAACCCTGATAGCCGACCATCACTTTGCCGGTGAGGGTGGAGGAATTGACGGGGACCGCGGTCGGAGTGGTGCAGCTCGTAAACAGCGCGGTGACGAGCAGGCCGGCGGCGACTGACGTTAACTTTCGAATGAGAGTCATAGCAGGAGAAGGTTTATGCGGGAGAACGTGGTTCACGGCGTCTTCGGTCGCCGTGACTCCGACGCTGCCTTGATAAACTCGGCGGAAAGCGCGCGCAGACGAGCCACGATTTCGGGGTGGGCGCCGGCCACGTCGTGTTGCTCGCCCGGATCGGTTTGGAGATCGAAGAGCGCGCCGGCACGGAGTGGATCACCGGTGTCGAGGCCGGGGTATTGGCTGGGGTGCGCTTGCCCGACCGGGGCAAGAATCGTGACGCCATCGGGCGCGCGGGGGTCGACCCACGGCGCGCCGGGCTTAAGGGCGGCGCGGGGTTGGCTGGCCTCCACATGCAGCTTCCAGCGTTCGTTGCGCACGGTGCGGAGCGTGGTGCCTTGGAAGCCGAAGATCGCCTCGTGGTGCTGCGTCGATTTTTCGGCGAGCACGGGCCAGAGCGTGCGTCCGTCGATGGCCCGATCGCCGGGGAGGGTTCCGCCGGCACTGGCCAGCAGGGTTGGAAACCAATCGTTCAAAACTGCGGGCGTCGCGAGCGTTTGCCCGGCAGGAATCCGACCGGGCCAGCGCGCGATGCAAGGGACGCGCAAGCCGCCTTCGGAGGTCATGGCCTTCATGCCACGCAGGCCGCCGTTGCTGCCGCCAAAATAGGCGCCGTTGTCGCTGGAAAAGACGACGAGGGTCCGGTCGTCAAGGCCGAGGGAGCGGAGTTTGGCCATGATCTGCTCTACGCTCCAGTCGAGTTCGGCCAAGACATCACCGTAAAGGCCGGCGCCGCTTTTGCCGGCAAATTTCTCCGAGACTGCGAGCGGTTTGTGGGGCATCGCGTGGGCGAGGTAGAGGAAGAACGGCCGTTCGCGATTCGCGGTGATGAAGTCGAGCGCGCGTTGTGTGTAGCGCTGCGTGAGGGTCGCCTGAACCACGGGATACTCGGCGACGCTTTCCTGTTCGATGAGCTGCACCGGGCGCATGTCGTTGCTGTAAAGAATACCGAAGTAGGAATCGAAGCCGCGGCGGGTGGGCCACGATTCGACCGTCTTGTGACCGAGGTGCCATTTGCCGATCATCCCGGTGGCGTAGCCGCGGGGCCGGAGCAATTGCGGGAGGAGAATTTCGTCGGCCGCAAGGGCGAGTTGATCGACGGCCGGTGTGCCGTCGGGCGTGGGGTTGCCGAGGAGACCGTGCCGCGACGGATAGCGGCCGGTGAGCAGCGAAGCACGGGAGGGCGCGCAGTAAGGCGTAGGCGCGTAAAATTGAGTGAAGCGCGCGCCCTCCGCCGCGAGCCGATCAATGGCCGGGGTGAGGCGTAGGGAGCTGCTGTAGCTGCCGAGGTCTCCGTAGCCGAGGTCGTCGGCGAGGATGAAAATGATGTTTGGCGAGCGCGTCGCTGCGGCGGCGACCAGAACGGTGGCGGCGAAAATCGTCACCACCTGGAGAACGGCAGCGAGTCTCATGGCTCGGTGGCGTTTTTCTTTTTGCGGTCCGCCTTGGATTTCTTGGCCGCCGCGCCAGGCGCCTTCGTGGTGACGCGTTTGCCCACGCCGTCCATGGGCTCGGCCATCTGGTCGAGCCAGGTGTCGTAGAGCTTGGTCAGCTCGGCGACCTTGGCGGCGTTCTCCGACGCAAGGTCGGTCGTCTCGGCCGGATCCTTCGCGAGGTTGAAGAGCTCGACCTTCGGCTGGCTGCGTTGCTGGACGAGTTTCCAGTCGCCGGAGCGAACGGCGAAACCGCCGGCTTCGCCGCCTTCGCTCCAGTAGAACGTGTCGATGTGCTGCGACGACTTTCCGGTGAGCAGCGGCAACAGGCTTTTGCCGTCGAGTGGTTTCGCCGTCGGTAAGGCGACGCCGGCGGCTTCCAACGCCGTCGGCAAGATGTCGAGCGAACTGATCGGGATATCGAGGGTGCGACCGCCCTTGAAGGCCGCCGGCCATGATACGATAAACGGCGTGCGAATGCCGCCCTCGTAGTTTTGCTGCTTGGCGCCGCGCAGCGGGGTGTTCACCGCGCTCATCGCCTTGGAGCCGCCGTTGTCGGTGAGGAAAACGAGCAGCGTATTTTCCCAGAGACCTTCTTTTTTGAGCGTGTCCACGACCCGCCCCACGCCGAGGTCGAGGTGATGGAGCATCGCCATCAAAATGGCGCGGGCCTCGGTGATTTCGGGAAACTGCTTTTTGAACCGGGCGATATCGGCGGCGGGGGCCTGCGCGGGGGAGTGGACCGCGTTGTAGGCGAGATGAACATAAAAGAGCTGCGCCTTGTGCTTTTGGATAAACGCGACGGTTTCATCGGTGAGTCGCGTGGTGAGGTAGCCTTCGTCCTTGATGGGTTTACCGTTCCGATACATCGGCGAGCCCTCGATATCGTCGAGCTTGAGGTAGTCGTGGGCGCCGCGACCGAGGAAACCATACCACTCGTCAAAGCCTCGGCCAACGGGACTTTGCTCGACCGTGAGTCCGAGATGCCATTTGCCAAACGCGCCGCTAACGTAGCCGGCGGGCTTCAGGAATTTGGGAAAAATGGTTTCCGTCTGCGCAATGCCGCGCCCGCCTTCGCCGGCGGTGTAGACTCCCGCGCGTTGCTGATAACGCCCGGTGAGCAGGCCGGCGCGCGTGGGGGAACAGACATTGCCCGTGATGTAGCCTTGGGAAAACCACACGCTCTCTCGCGCCAGGGCATCGAGGTGCGGCGTGGAAACTTCCTTCGGGTGGTGTGGATTGAAGCTGATGTCGGCATAGCCTTGGTCGTCGGTAAGAATGACCACGACGTTGGGCGGGCGAGGAGCGGAGGCAGCGTGGGTGGCGACGGCGCCAAGCAACGCGGACACTAGGGTAAGGAGGGCCGGTGTTTTCATGAGGATAAGTGTTACTTGGCGGATTTGGCTTTTTTAGCTGAGCCGGCAGGTTTCAGCTCCCAGCGGAACTTCTCGCCCTCGGTGACGAGACGCAGCGCATTCGCCTCCGGGCCGGGTGGGGCGAACTCTTTGGGCGCGCTCTGGCGTAGTTCGGCCATCACGGTGCGGTAGCTTTCCTGCGGCGCGAGGTTGTCCCATTCGTTCGGATCTTTGACGACGTCGTAGAGCTCCTCGGTGCCGTCGGCATAATGGATGAAACGCCAACGGTTGTTCACGATCACGTAGCCGCCGGGATTGACCTCGCAGAGCAGGACATCGCGGTCTTTCGCGAGCGCGGGCTGGCGCAGCGCGGTGGCGAGCGACCGACCTTCGAGTCCGGCATCGGGAGCGAGTCCGCAGAGCTCAACGAGCGTGGGGAAGGTGTCGATGGCGCTGACGGTCGCGTTGATGTTGGCCCCGCGGGCGATGCTGGGGCCGGACCAGATGAACGGGATGTTGGCGGTGCGCTCCCAGAGCGAGTGTTTGCCCCAGTGGCCCTTCTCGCCGTGGTGATAGCCTTGGTCGCTCCAGAAAACGACAATCGTGTTGTCGCGGGCGGCACTGGCGTCGAGGGCGTCGAGCACGCGGCCGAGCATGGCGTCGGCGTAGGAGATGCAGGCGAGATACGCGCGGAGGACTTCCTTCATCTCGCCGATTTCGTTCAGCTTGTCGTGGATGGTGGCCTTGCGGCGGTCGTTGAATTTCTTGATCGCCGGCGGGAGATCGTCGGTGTCGCCGTCCTTGATCGGAGGCACCTTGATTTCGTCGAGCGGGTAAAGGTCGTAGTATTTTTGCGGCGCGTAGTTCGGGAAGTGCGGCGCGTAGAGACCGAGGGCGATAAAGAAGGGCTGGGTGTGTGCGCGCTTGAGCACGCTGATCGCCCACTCGGTCTGCTGGGTGTCGGCCATGTCTTTTTCGACTGCATTGGGAAGCGGCGCATACTCCATGAACGAACGGTCCGTGCCGGCGCGCATCTCGCGGGTAAACTTGCTGTAGGGCTCAGGAGTCGGGAGCGGCGCTCCCTGGCGCCAACTGTCGACGGGCCAGCCCGCGGCGCGCTGGGCGGCCGTGCGGGTATGGAACTCGGTCCAGCCCCGCAGATCGACGTAGCCGGCCGGATGGTGAAATAACTTGCCCGTGCCGTAGGTCGCGTAGCCGCCTTGCTGGAGCGCGACCTGCAGCGGGCGCAGTTCGGGCCGGTCCCGGTGATAGACCTGTGTCGTGTAGGCGCCCGTGGTGGACGGATGCCGACCGGTGAACAACGCGGTGCGCGACGGCGCGCAAAACGTGCCGCAGGCCTGCGCGTTTTGGAACGTCACCCCGCGGGCGGCAAGGCGGTCGAGGTTCGGCGTCTTGGCGCGAATGCCGGAGTTCAGCGGGCCCACCCAGTCGTTGAGATCATCCGTCGCGAAGAAGATGACGTTGGGTTTGATGGGTTTGGAAGGAGCGGCGGCGTGGGTATTGAGCGCGGGGATCAGCAGAGATGCGACGAGCAACGCAGTTCGCGCCGAGTTGGAAATGGAGATAAAGACCATGAGGAAAGCAGAGGCGATGCGATGGGCGTCAGATCGTTTTCAGCCCGGCGCCGTGGCGGCGCGCGAAGGCAACGCTGCGCTCGAACTCGGCGCGTTGATACTGTCTTTCGAAGGCCTTCGCGTCGGTGCCGGCGGGCGCTTTAACCAACTCCAGCGGCCGGCCGCGGCGACAGAGGGCGAGGAAATCGGCGATGTCTGCAGCGCGAGTATTGGGGTAAACCTTCCAATGATCGCGCTGGAGAAACGGGATCGGGCGCGGCGAGTTGGAGATGATCTCCAGGTGGAGCGGCGCGGCCGGGCAGTGGCGTTGCATAAGGCCGATGAACGCGGGCACGTCCATGAGGCCTTCGCCGAGAGCGGTCCATTGAAACGTCGCGCCCTCGGGCGACTCCCAGACCATCCAGTCGCGCACGCTCGTGCAGAGCACGTGGGGCCCGAGCAGTTCGAGCTGTTTCATGGGATCCTCCATGGCCCAGACCGCGTTGCCCGGGTCGAGCATGACACCGACGACATCGGTGCCGGCCGCCTGGATAAGTTGGAGCACTTCCTCCGAGCGGAGATCGCCCGCGTGATTTTCGACGGCGAATTTCACGCCGGCGTCGAGAGCGCGGCTGCGGACGGCTTTGAGGGTCTTGAGCAGTTCGGCCAGACGCGCCTCGATGCCTCCGGGGGTGGCCCGATCGGGAAAGGCGCCGATGCGGCAGTTGACCACGGGCGAGCCGAGATCGGTGGCCACGCGCACGCCGAGAGCGAGGAGGGTTTCCGCGCTGCCGTGCTCTTTCGTGAACGTGGTCGAGCCCTCCGCGACGCTGCCCACGCCGACGTTGATCCGAAGACCGCGCGCGGCGGCGGTTTCACGCAGGGCGCGCAAATGGGCGGGCTCGAGACTTTCGAATGGACGCAGGCCGTTCAAAAGCACGGCGTCGAGTTTTTGCTCGGCGGCGTAGTCGATCAATTGGCGGGCCTTCCAGCCCATGCCGCGCACCGAGTGGGCGTCGAGGCCGAGGGCGAGTTTCGGAACGGCGGCGGTCGTTTGTGCGGCGAGTGATTTCACGGATCCAGCCGCAGCGGCGACGCCCATGAGTTTGATGAACTCGCGGCGTCGAACCGGAAGCGGGTGAGGAACGATCGGATCCATAGGTCAGTAGGCGATGGTGGTGGTAAGCCTGATGGAGCGCGGTTCCAGCAAATCAAAGCGACTGTAGGCCACACCGCGGCCACCCGGAAGGTTGTAAGGGGGAATGGCCGAGAATCGCTGCGGCAGCAGACCGTCCTGATTGAACAGATTCGAAATATTTATCTGATACGTGATGGAGCCGCGCATTCTTCCGAGGCCCACGGGTTGCCGATAGCGCAGCATGAGATCGGCGACCGAGATCGGGCGGCCTTTGATCTCGGCCGCACTGGCCGTGCGGCCGATAATGTTGGCCATCTGCCAGCGGTAGCCGAATCCCGTGGAGAAACCTTTCAATCGCCCCGTGGTGAAATCGTAGGCCGTGAAGAGATTCATCCGGTGAGGTCGCAGACCCCAGCGCTGCTCGTTCTGGCGTTTGTCTTCGTTGATCTCGGAGATCATATTTCGAATTTCCTCCGCGACCGAAATGTTGTTTGTCGTGTTCAGGGTCGCGAGATTCGCGGCGGGCGTGCGGTTCCCGAGTTCAATCCACTTGGCGACGGTGCCGCCGGAAGCGAACGCGGACGGGTTCACCGTGAAGGTGCCGTTGGCATTTTGCGTCACGCCCTCCTTGAGCAGGTTGCCCTCGGAGGTGTAGCCATACCACGGAATCGCGTCGGCGCCGGAGATGTTGGAGCGGATGCGGTCGGTGTAGGAGTAGTTCAGGGTGAGGCGCCAGTTTGGGGTCAGGTTGGCGACGGCGCTGAACTCGTAGCCTTTCGAGTCCTCGTCGAACTGGTCGGCGTTGACGGTCGGAGTGATGGCGGCCCGCGTCGCCGTCCATTCGGCGGCGGAGATCGGCCGGCCGGCACCGACGAGCACGCTTTCGAGCGCGTCGGCGATGCGGATGTTACGGAGGTTGTATTGCGCGTTTATGCCGCCGCTCTTGGTCTGGCCGGTCTGGCTGGTGGTGAAGGCGACGGCCCTGAGCGAAAGGCGGTTCTCGAGGAGGTTCAGAGCCAGGCCGTAGTCCTCGCCCTGACCGCGCGTGGGATCGGGGATCGTGCCTTTGGGCAGAACCTTGTTGGTGAACGTGGGCAGTCCGATGTTGCTGGAGCGGTTGCCGAGGAAGGAAAGCCAGTCGGTGAAATGCACCACTACACCCTGCGAGCGCGTGATCCCTTTGAGACGGTTGACGGTGGCTTTGGCGGGGTCGCGATCAACCCGCGGCGTCCGTAGGACAGGATCGGTGGAGTAGCCGAAGGAGGTGACGTCGCCTTCGTCCTCGCGGTAGCCCGCCGTGGCGACAAGCCGCCGATTGAAGAAATGGCTGTGCGCCACGATCAATTTGGAGTCGAGTTCCTGCTCGGCACCGGCGTGGGTCGTGCCGGCGTCGCCGTCGATCCAGCCGACGTCGTAAGTGCGGCCGGCAGCCGTCACGGTCTTGGGCAACCGGCGCCAATCCGGCGCGATGAACGAGCCCGGATTTTTCTCATCGAGGTAGGCGCGCTGCAGCACGAGATTGCTGGCGTTCTGCGGAGCGGCGTTAAACGGCGCACCCATGAGACCAAGCCGGCGAGCGTTGTAGAAATCCGTATCTTCGGCTTGCGAATACATACCGGCGAATCGGTGCGTGCCCGCCCATTTCCACTTCGGATCGAAGTCGTAAGACAACGACACCCGGGACTCGCGGTAGGTGGCGTCGTGCAGTTCGCTATACCACGGCGCGTCAATGTAGAGCCGGCCGGCATAGGGGTTGACCGGACCATTGACGCCCAGCGTGCGGTTGACCTCGCCGGCGATCAGCGGCGTGGAGCCCTTGATGAGCGGATTGTCGATCTTCACCTCCTGATAGTGGTGCGCCACGTTGAGCGTGAGCCGGGAAGTGATCCGCCAGTCGGCGGTGAGCGTGTAATTCTCGAGGCGAGTATCGCGATACATGCCGGGCCCGCCGGAGTTGATTTCGTAGGGCAAAATCGAAGGATCGTTTAACGAGAGCTGAACACCGCTGACGCCCGGCGTGCCGTCGGGCGCACGCACGGCGGGGTTGTTGTAGGAGCCGGTGATAAACGTGCCGCTCGAGTCAAAAAAGGTGTTATCGTTGTCGATGAAGATGAAGCGACGGGTGGTGGCGGCCGTGCCCACGTTGCGGGCCGTCACACCCAGCGCGATCTGGGCTGCCGTGGGATTGGTGTTGTTCGGCGTGAAGGTGACGGCGCTCACGCCCTTGGCGTTGCGGTTATCGATCCAGGCCAGCGCGCCGTCGAAGGCCGGAAAAGGCGCGACCACGGCGCGATGTTCACGGCCGGTCTCGCCGGTGGCCCGAAACGTGAGACGATCCGTGGGCGTGAACGTGACCGTACCGAATACCCGGTCCTTGTCGTAAAACGACGGCTGGCGCCAGCCACCGTTCTCCTGATGCAAGCCCGCCACCGCTAAAGCGAGCTTCCGCGGGATAATGACTTGATTGTGGCGGATCGTGGAGCGATTCGTGCCGTAATTGCCAAGTTCGTAGCTCAGGCGGCCACTCGTGCGCTGGGTGGTCGCAAGGATGGAACTTTGGTTGATGATGCCGCCGGCATCACCCACGCCGAAGAGAATGCTGTTGGGGCCGCGGCTGTCATCGTAACGGTCGATGCGATAGCCGTCATTGACCGTGATACTCTTGAAGTAGTCGATGCCCTGGGCCGAAAGGATGCCGCGCACATTGATTCGCTGGATCACGTTGGCGCCGCCGAGCATGTTATTGGCGTTGGGACCGGAGTTAACGTCTTGGGTGTTGATCTGCGAATTGACGGAGTAATCGATGATTTTTTCGATTTCGTTGAGCCCGAGATCATCAAGAAAAGCCCGCGTGAATACGGAAATCGATGCCGGCGTGTCGCGCAGGCTCGTATTGAGCCGGCTGCCGGCGAGCGTGTTCTCGGCGCGGTAACCTTTGTCGTCGGCGGCGTTAACGGTGAACGGGCTGAGTTCGACGACCGATTCGCCTGCAGGCTCTAACCGGGCAACGGGAGCCGCCGGCGGCGATACCGTTTGCGCGATCAGCTGGGCCATCGGCAACGTGCAGAGGGCGGATAACAGGACGGGGATTTTTAGTTTCATGGGGTTAATGGAGGAAAGTTCTCTCCGCGCGTTTCCAGGAACCGGACGAGCGGAGTGGGTGCGAAGTAATTATATCAGGGTGCTACTGCCCGCCTTTGCGCGGCGGCTTGCGAGCGCACATCGGCGAGTAGCTTCCGGCCGCGCTGCGCGACGGCGGAAAACTCCGGCGTCTTGGCGAGATTGGTCCACTCCCGGGGATCGCCCTCCAAATCGTAGAGTTCGTTGAGCTCGGGCTGGCCCCATTCGGTGTAGCGCCAGCGGTCAAAGCGGATCGCCGTGCCGAGGGTCTCGCCGCGCTTCACCACGGTGTAGGCCCAATCCTTGCCGGGGGTCGAGGCATCGCGCAACTGCGACGTGAGCGAGCGACCCTGGAGATGCGCGGGCGGCTTGACCGAGCACAGCTCCGCAAGCGTGGGAAAGAGATCGAGCATCTCGACCAGACCGCGGGCCTGAGCGCCGCGCGTCACGCCGGGCACGCGCACGATCAGGGGAACGCGCGCCGATTCTTCGAAGAGCAGGACTTTCCCCCACATGAAGTGCTCGCCGAGATTGTAGCCGTGGTCGCCGACGAACACGATGATGGTGTTGTCCCATTGGCCGGAGGCGCGCACCGCATCGAGGATGACGCCGAGCTGGGCATCGATGAACGAAATGCAGGCGTAGTAGGCTTGGGTGAATTCCCGCCGCCGCGCGTCGTTTTCCTCTCCGAGCGCGGGGAAGCCGTAGTCCGTATACTGTTTCGTCGCGGCAATCGCCGGAATGTCGCTCCAGTCATTTTTCGGCGGGTTGACCAGTTTCAACGAATCGCGCGGATACAGGTCGAAATAGCGATCCGGCGCAAGAAACGGGATGTGCGGCTTATGCAGGCCGACCGCGATAAAGAACGGCTTCTCACCGTGGGCGCGGTCGGTGAGCCAACCGGCGACGCGGCGGGCGTTCTTGCCGTCATCGTGCTGCTCGTCCCGCAGGCCGGTCGGGCCATAACCGGGCCCGAGGCCCTTCACGCCCTGATTTCGCGTTTGGGGTGCGACGGTGAGCAGGTGCTCGCGCCACTTTGGGCGATTCCCCGGCGAGGTCACCGGGCCATGCTCGCGTTCGAATTTTTCGCGCGCGACCCGCTCGACCGCCATCTCGTCGTTTTCGAATGCCTCCGCCAGATCCCACGTGTTGCCGCCGGGATTGTCGGTGCGTTTGTGGAAAACTTTGCCCACCGAGGCCGTCCAATAGCCGGCGTTGCGAAAAATCTGCGGCATCGTCGGCGTGCCGGGCCGGGTTTCTTCGAGGGTGATACGATTGTCCAAAACGCCGGTGCTCTCCGGATACAGCCCGGTGAGAAACGACGCGCGCGTCGGCCCGCAGACCGGATATTGGCAATAGGCGCGGCGGAACGTGGTGGCTTCAGTGGCGAGGCGATCAAGCACGGGGGTCAACACGCCCTCGTAACCGGCCGGCGAAATCCGCGCGCTGAGATCGTCGCTGATCACAAAGAGCACATTGGGTCGACGGGCCGGCGGCGTGCCATCGGCCGCAGAAACATTAATCGTGCCGAGGAGGAAAAATGATAAGATGTGAAAGAGAAAAACGCGGCTTAGCATAAAAATATTTTGTCCAACAGCGGGTGAGTGAGTGAGTGGCCGAATGGTGCGGCGACCGAGAGGGGTGCCAGTGCCACGTCGGAAGCAGCCCAGCGAGCCGTCGAACTTTTCAGTGAGGGCCGGAACGGCAGCGTTCCGTGTCTGCACCCAGCCTAGGATGAAGAGCGGAGATCGGATACAACTAAGCAAACTCATGGGAGCGGGTGGCAGGCTCTGGGCGCCCGTGCAGGGGTAATACCGCGCGCGGCACCGGATTGGACAAGAAAAGTTGCCCGCACGACGAACGGTCCGGCGACGAAGATCAGCGCGACCGCACAGTCGTCAGACGACAACTCAGCGTAGACGGTCATCGGGCGGCGTCGTAAAGGGCGAGGAGCTGTGCGGGGGTAAGCGCGCGGTGGAACACGGCGAGCTCGTCAAGTCGGCCGTCCCAGAAGCCGGCGTTGTTGCTCTCGGGCTCAAGACCTTCGCCGAGTTTGGCCCCGATCCCGAGAGCGGCGGGAGCGATCCGGGTAAGGCCGACGCAGGGCGCCGCGGCGACTTCCCGGCCGTTGCGATACAGGCGCAGCATGGTGCCATCGAGGGTGAAGGCGACGAACTGCCATTCGCCAAGCGGGAGCGGGACGGAATCGCGGACACCAATCTCGGCACCGGCTTGGTCGTGCACCTGCACCTCGAGACTGCCCTCGTCGTGCCAGAGACCAAAATGGAACTGGCCGCCGGGATTTTTCAGGCGGTCGCCGGCCCAGTGTTTGGCGATGCTGGCCCAGCGCGGCCGGCTTTCCGCCCGCACCCAGGCGCACACGGTGAGGGCGGCCGCCGGAGCAGTGGGGAAATCCGGGACCACGGCATAGCTGCGGTCAGCCGAGCCGCCGAGGCGCAGGCCGGCACCGATTTTCCCCGGGGCCGACGTGCGCTCGCTCGCGCCGCGAATGATCCGGCCGTGGAGATATTGGACCGAAACGTCGACGAGTTGGGCGGCGTCGGGCGTGATCTTCATCCGGTAATAGGCAATCGGCTCAAACTGCCGAACCAGATCCCGGTAGCTGCTCCCGGGCTCATCCAGCGTGCGGATGAAAAGCTCGGGCTGGTAATCGATCCCGGTGGGCGTGCGCGTCCGGGTGTCGATCCGTGAAGCGCGGCTTTCAGTGAGCCGGAGCGAGTCCGGCTCGTCTTTGTTTTGGATCAAGACCTCACCCTTGAAGACGTGCACGTCACTGCTCCGAGCACTGGCACTCACGCCGAACTCGGTGCCGAGATCGACGATCTTGGCGCTGGGAGTTTCGATGGTGAAACCGATGGCCGGAGCGGGCACGTTCGCGGTGGCGTTGCCCTCGGCGAGCCAAAGCAGCGTCGCGCTGCGGAGGTCGAAGCGCGCGGGTGATACGAGCACAATCACGACACCGCTGGGGTAGGTCAGCTCCAGCAGACCGCTGCGCAGGTGCAGCGCGCCGCCGCGCAACGTCGAGCCAACGGTGGCGGGAGCGACGAGTTCATCCGCAAGGAGAACGGCACCGCTCGCATTTGAGATCGTAACGATGGGCTCGCCATGGCCGGTGGAACGGATCGGCGCGAGGCGCCACAAAAAGATCGTCGCCAAGACAAGACCTGCGGCGATGGCGACCGGCCACAATCGCCGGAGAAACGAGGGGCGCAGGCCGAGGCGCTGAACGGTAGTCGGCACGGGGCAGGTGAAACGCCCGTGCGTCTGCCGCAGCTCGGCACCGAGCATCGCGAGGGCGGCAAAGGCTTCGCGGGCGGCGACGGATCCGGCGAGCATTGACTCGAGTTCCGCGACCTCGGCGTCGGCGAGAGCGTTGTCGCGAAGTCTCTCCGCGAGCTCGGCGAGCCGGTTGAGCTCGGCGGGGGGGAGCGGTGAAGTTTGATCACTCATGGCCGGGCCGAGCTGAGCTTCGCGTTGACGCACGCAACGAGGCGCACGTGGAGCCGGGCGAGAGCCTTGTAGACAGCATGGACGGTGCTGCCGACGCGATCGGCGATCTCGTTCACGTTCTCGCCGGAGTGATAGCGCCGGCGCACGAGCTCGGATTCGCGGACCTTCAATTGGCCGACGCAGGCGCGGAGAGCCTCGACGCGCTCGGAGGATTCCCAACGGGCATCCGCGAGCGATTCGGCCAGCGACTCGATCGTCTCGTCACTCAGTCGAGCCTGCGCCCGCTTCTGCCGGGCATAATAACTCATAACCTGAAAGCGCGCGATCCGCAGCGCCCACGCGCCGAAATCGGTGCCAATCTGGAACTCGCCGAATTTCCGCCACAGCACCACACAGGTTTCCTGCATCACGTCGTCGGCATCGGGACCGCGCGGCACGAGCGAAAAAATCAATCCGGCGATTCGTCGTTGGTTTTGCAGCAGCAATCGGGTGAAAACTTCACCGTCAATCGTTGGCGGGGTAACTTGCATCGGGCTGGGGTCGCGGGAGAACTAATCCGGCAGAGAAGTAATGCCGCGAAGTGTCGAATATTGGACAGGAATCCGCGTGAATCCTCAAGCGTCCGACGCGATCCGCGTTCAGGCCGCGTGCCTCGGCCGCTGCGAGCACCACGATCGGGGCGGAGGAAACGAAAAATTCAACGGGATCAGTGCAGAGAACCCCGTTGGATGGTTTGGATTACTCTGGGTCATGCCCAAGCCTGCGACCAGCGCCGCTAGAGTTAAGACCCGCTTAGAATCTCATGCCGGCGGAGAGTTCATACGTCCGAGGGGTCTGATAAATCCGCTGGAGGATGTGGGCCCGGCCGCTCCCGTTGTCCACGGCGCTGGCGGGTGAAGCCTCGTCGTCGTCCAGAATATTTCGCACACGAAGCGAGACGGTCCAATTCGTGTTCTGCCCCCGTAGTCGCTGCCGCCACCCATAGCTCACGAAGGCGTCGGTGACCAAGGAGTCTTTGCCACTGAAGGCGTTCTTCACATCGAAGGTCCCCGCTCGTTCCGGGTAGCCGATCGTGGGAGCCTCACGCCAGCGCGCACTCGCACCGACGCGCGTGCCTTTGAGCGGCCCCTGATCAAAGGCGTAGCTCCCGACAACATTCACCAGCCAATTGGTGCCCCGCAGCCGGGCTCCACCGACCTGGGCCTCGTGATAGTTCAACCGACGCTCGATGCCCGTGATGTAATCGCCGATGGTCCGCGTCGCGTTGAACGTAGGGTTGGCGATGACCGACCGGATCGCGGCGTCGTCGCGGACGGGTTTGACGTATTGCTCATACCACGGGCGCGTGAAGTTGTAGGTACTGTTCAACTTCGAGTCGTTGTAGGATACGTTGAGCAGGACGCGCAGTTGCTTGGTAGGATTAAGCGTCGCCTCGACTTCATAGCCTTCGGTCAAATCCGATTCCACGTCCGTCCAGAGTCCGTTACCTGGGTAATCGGCGAAACGACGGGCTCCGGCGACCCTGCTGCCAAAGCCGTTGAGAACCATGCCTTCGAGGTATCTTTCGACAAATCCGTTTTGCCGCGCCATCTCGACGCCGATCGCTCCATCCCGGAGCGGGTTCGAGACCCGGTTCGTGAGCTCGTTGTTGAAGTAGTTGAGCTTCAGAATCACGCGGTCATCAAAGAAGAAGCCGCGCAACCCGAGATCGTAGCCCCGGCCCTCTTGATTGGGCAGCGTCCGGTTGAAAATATCGTAGTTGGTGCCGCCCGCGCCGACCGTGTTCGTGGCCGTATTGGCGAAAGCATCGAGCCACTTCGTAACTTTGACCACGGCGCCGTAGTTGGTGTTGGTGACCGATGAATTGGTCTCCGGGGCAAAGGCACCTTGGCCCTTGCCGAGGAAAAGTCGGGTGACGGGGTCCGTCGCGAAAACAAAGTTCCTGGAGCTGAGATCATCGCGGCGGAGGCCGCCGGTGAGAATCAAGCGACGCGAAAACAGCTCCCATTGGCCAATCGCCGCATAGGACTTGGTCGTCTCGGGCGCGTAAACGGGATTCAGGCGATTCGCAAAGGCCGACGAAACGGTCGGGAAGACACTGCCTGGAACGGCAGGATTTCCCGTCTGCGTGATCCGTGCCTGGCTCGGGAGAAACGCGGGGAACGACACCGGCTGCCCCGGCGTAAGATAGTAGCGCCGGCGGATCTGATTTTGCGTGTCCGCGAGCACACCCGTAGCCAGCACCGAGTTCGTCGTCAGCTCCTCCGGCTGCTGAAAATAGCTGTCGAGATGCCGGTAGTAATGAAAAGCCACCGCCGTGAATTTGCCGAGGTCGAGCCCCTTGACCGGCTCGATCCGGCTCAGATCGAACTGGCGGGTGAGCGTTGCCCGATACTGTTTCAACGTTGTGCTACGATTTTGCAGAGTGGCGTTGGACTCGACATAAGGCGTCCCGAAATAGGGGTTGAGCGGCTTGGTGGGGTCGGGGTTGTTCACCGCCAACTGGGCGGGCAGATAATAATTGTTGTCGATAAAGACCTCGTAATCGCCACGCGAGACCGGCTGCCAATCCTCGTCTTCCGCGGTCTCGTAGGCGCCGGCCAGTTCGACAAAGGTTTTTTCTAGAATCTGCTGCTGCCACGAAGCCGAGAATTTATCGTAGGTCGTGTCAAAATAGTCCGACGGACCGGAAACGACGGTGGCCAACGGAAAGCCCACTCCGGGCACGCGGGTCGCATTGGAGATACTGGTCTGGCCTTGGGCCAGGCCGTTGACGAAGGCCTCCGAGCCTCGGGATTTAAAGTTCCAGTTCTGCACCCCCAACTGCGGAGCGTTCATGATGTAGACGAGATAATTGGTGGTCGAAAAACCTTGGGAGACCCCGGTGATGAGATTGCGGGCGGCGTTGCGGGCGGCGGTGGTGCCGGATTGGACCAAGGCCAAGTCGATCGTATTCGCTTTTTGCAGCGGAGTCCGGGGGTCGTTCAACCACGCCGAGACGCTGTCATAGGCCTGATAGGGCCGGGGGTTCAGCTCGTCGATTCGGCCGGTCTCCGCGTTGAGGTTGATCGTCGCGCCCTTGAAAGGTTGGAGCGTGAAATTCAGATAAGCCGAGTTGCGCCGCATATACTGAAACTCACGCGGCGTGCGTTGGTCGGTGGACAATGCGGCGAAGCGCAAGGCCAGTTTTTTGGGAACGATGATCCGGTTGATATCCAAGCTGACGCGCCTCGAGCCTTCCGAGTCGAAGCGAACATCCAAGCTGTGACTGTTGGCGTTGAAGCGTCCGAGCTTGTGGGTCGCATCGAGCCCACCGCCCACCGAGCCGAGACCGAAGAGCAGGGAATTGGGCCCACGACTTTGGGTCACCGTCTCAGTGTTATAGTTGTCCACTTTGATCCGACTGGTGAAAAAATTGTTGGTCAGCGACGACGAACGAAAGCCACGCACGGTGAAAGGCGTGCCCGTGCGCGAGGAAACGGATTCAGGATCGGAGGTGTCGCCTTTGAACGCCTGCGTACTCGGCAGAAACTCGAGGGCCTCCTCGTAGTTTACCGCGCCGATATCCCGCATGAATTCCTCGGTGAGGATGGTGATCGGGTTGGCCAAGTCGCGCACCTGGGACTTCAGCTGAGTCCCTGAAAGCGTCTCCGAGGCGTAATACCCTTTGTTGGCATCGGTGCTGACCACGAAGGGGTTCAGGATGACCGCAGCGTCGTCCGCCGTAGAAGTGGCGGAGGTCGCCGACGGAGCGACCGATTGGGCGAGCGCAGTGGCCGCGACGAAGGACAGAGTCAGGGCAAGGTAGGGGGTTTTCATTTTCGAACGGGTAAGCGGGGTTGATTAGGCACACCGGATTCGCGAGGCGGCGACGTGACTTCCAAATCGGAGCGCAACGTTTTTCGCGACCGTTGACCATCCCCTTTTTGGGGTCGCGTTCCACTCGGCCGGCTGGAACCGCCCGCAATGGCGGCGCACTTTGACGGTGTACGACACCTTCGGCGCAAGGGCGCGCGTTGCCCGAGAATGGAAACGTTGCCTCTTTTCTTTCTGCTTGTTGCTTCCGCTCAGGAGGCCGATGGCGACCGCCCCTGTGGCCACGTTTCGGCCAGCCATGAGATCACCGATGGATCGCGCTCCAGCTATTTGATCCGTTTTCTTCGCGCCATGACCTCGACCTCGCCCTTTCTCGCCTCTTGATTAAATCGAGAACTAACAGACAACGAATCCACCCCTTCGGCCCACCTGCCCTACCCAGAAAACGGACCCCGCCCGCGCTTTCCCCGCGGAACAAATCAATCCCATGCTTCTCCCGCTCTTCCGCGCCTTTTCGCTCTTTCTCGCCTGCTGTCCATCGCTCGTTTTCTCCGCCTCCGCTGCCGCTTTGGCCGCAGCTCCCCGTCCGCCAAACGTCATCGTTATCTTCTGCGATGATCTCGGCTACGGCGATGTCGGCGTGTTCGGCGCCAAGGGCTATGCGACGCCGCACCTTGACCGCCTAGCGCGCGACGGCGCGATGTTCACCGGTTTTCACGTCTCACAACCCGTCTGCTCCGCATCACGCGCCGCGCTGCTCACCGGCTGCTACTCCAACCGCCTCGGTATTCATGGCGCACTCAACCCCAAGGCCACCCACGGCCTCAACGCCGCCGAGACCACGCTCGCCGAACTCTTAAAGTCGCGCGGCTATGCGACCGGTATGGCGGGCAAGTGGCACCTCGGCCACCACGCGCCGTTTCTCCCGGACCGCCATGGCTTCGACGAATTTCTCGGTATCCCCTACTCCAACGACATGTGGCCCTACCACCCCGAGGCCAAGCCCGGCACCTATCCGCCGCTCCCGCTGTTCGAAAACGGCCGCGTGATCGACCCCGCCGTCACGCCCGCCGCGATGGACGACTTCACCGCCCGCTTCACCGCGCGCGCCGTCTCGTTCATCGAGCGCAATCGCGCCGCGCCGTTTTTCTTCTACCTCGCCCACCCGATGCCGCACGTCCCGCTCGCCGTGAGCGCGAAGTTCAAGGGCAAATCCGGCGCCGGTCTCTACGGCGACGTCATGCTCGAACTCGATTGGTCCGTCGGCGAAATCCTCCGCGCTCTCGAGACCCACGGACTCGACCGCGACACGCTCGTGATCTTCACCAGCGACAACGGGCCGTGGCTGAGCTACGGCGACCACGCGGGCAGCGCCGGCCCTCTCCGCGAGGGCAAGGGCACCGCTTGGGAGGGCGGCACCCGCGTCCCCTGCCTCATGCGCTGGCCCGGGCAAATCCCCGCCGGTCTCCGCAACGACGCTACTTTCATGACGATCGACGTGTTGCCCACGCTCGCCCGCCTGATCGACGCCCCGCTGCCCGCGCTCCCCATCGACGGTCGCGACGTCTGGCCGCTCATCGTCGGCCGCCCCGGTGCCGCCAGTCCCCACAAGGGTTACGCCACCTGGTTCAACCAAAACGAACTCCAGTCCGTCCTGTCCGCCGACGGCCGCTGGAAACTCGTCTTCGCCCACCGCTACCGCACTCTCGGCGGCCGCCCCGGCGGACGCGAAGGCCAACCGGCAAAATACGAAAACGTCGCGCTCTCCGCCCCCACCCTTTTCGACCTTAACCGCGATCTCGGCGAGACCACCGATGTCGCCGCCGCCCACCCCGAGATCGTTCAACGCCTCCAAACTTTCGCCGAAAAATGCCGCGCTGATCTCGGCGATTCGCTCACCGGCCGCACCGGCAACGGCCTCCGCGCCCCCGGCCGGTTCACCCCCTGATTCACCCCTTAATTACCTCCAAAAAAATGCGCCCGTTCCTTTCATCCCGTTTTCTTTCCGTCTACCGCCCTCTCTTTCTCTCCCTCGCTCATTCCCTCCTTCTCGCCCTCGCTCTTTCCCTGTTTTTCTCTCTTTTCGAAATCTCCGCCTACGCCGCCAACAAACCCCCGGCGCCGCGGCCCAACATTGTCATTCTGCTTTCCGACGACCTCGGTTTCAGCGACCTCGGCTGCTACGGCGGCCCGGTAAAGACTCCTGCCCTCGACGGCCTCGCAGCCGGTGGCATCCGCTTTACCGACTTCTACTCCGGCGCCGCCGTCTGCTCCCCTTCGCGCGCCGCATTGCTCACCGGCCGTCACCATATTCGCACCGGCATCTACAGTTGGATCGACGACCAGTCCCAACGCTCGCACCTGCGCACAAGTGAGACCACCCTCGCCGAAATTTTAAAAACCGCCGGTTACGCCACCGCCCATATCGGCAAGTGGCACCTCGGGCTCCCCACGCCGACGCGGAAAAAACCTACCCCCGCAGACCACGGTTTCGACTATTGGTTCGCCACTTGGAACAACGCCAACCCCAGCCACCGCAACCCCGAGAACTTCATTCGCAACGGCACCCCCGTCGGAAAAATCGAGGGCTACTCCGCTTCGATTTTGGTCGACGAAGCCCTCGCCTGGCTTGACCGCCCCCGCGCCCCGGACACCCCATTTTTCCTCAATATCTGGTTTCACGAACCGCACTCCCCGCTCGCCGCTCCCGCCGATCTCGTCGCACCTTACGGCGACGCAAAAAATCCCGCCGCCGTTTACTCCGGCACGATCGCCCATACCGACCGCGCCATCGCCCGCCTTCTCGCCAAACTCAGCGCCATCTCCCCGCCCGAAAACACCCTCATCCTTTACGCCTCCGACAACGGCAGCTACCGCCCTGACCGCGTCGTGCCCTTGCGCGGCCAGAAGGGCGGCAACTTTGAAGGCGGGATCCGCGTCCCCGGCATCATGCACTGGCCCGGCACGATCGCTCCCGGCCGCGTCGAGTCCACTCCGGCCGGCCTGATTGATTTTCTCCCGACCGTCTGCGGACTCCTCGACCTCGCGCCGCCCACCGGCGTCCATCTCGACGGCGCCGATCTCGCGCCCCTCCTCCGCGCGCCCGCCGGCCCCGGCGGCTTCGTCCGCGCCCAGCCGCTTTTCTGGCACCTGCAGCGTTCGCGCCCCATCGTCGCGCTGCGTGACGGCCGCTGGTCGCTCACCGCCGATCCCGACTACGAGCTCTCCAAGGACAATATGTTTCGCGAAACCTGGATTCCCGCGATCAAGGCCGGCGGTTACCGCGACTGGCAACTTTTCGACCTCGAGGCCGATCCCTCGCAAAAAACCAATCTCGCGGCGACCGAGCCCGCCGTCCTCGCCCGCCTCCAAGTCCAACTCCTTAAAATCAACGCCAGCATCATGGCCGAAGCGGCCGACTGGCATCTCCCCGAGTAAGCCCGCCTCCTTGCAAATGCCCATGCAACTCCGCCCATTCTTTCGCCTTCTCGCCCTCGCTCTTTCCCTACCGGTCTCACTCTTCGCTGCGGCCACCGCCCCGGCCGCCGCCACGCCGCCCAACATTCTCTTCATCGCGGTCGACGACTTAAACGACTGGATCGGGCCGTTGCGCGGTCACCCGCAGGTCAAGACGCCCAATCTCGACCGGTTGGCCAAGCGCGGCGTCACGTTTACCAACGCCCACTGCGCCGCCCCGCTCTGCAACCCGTCGCGCGCGGCGGTTTTCAGCGGTCTCCAACCGCATCAAACCGGCATCCTCGCCAACGACGAGAAAGCCATCCGCACCGCGCGGCCCGATCTCGTGCTGCTCCCCCAGCATTTTCAGCAGGCCGGCTACCGCACCTACGCGACCGGGAAACTCCTGCACCAAAAAGGCCCAGGCGTCGGCGAATCCGAGTTCTACCCCGAGCAGCGCTGGAGCCCGTTCGCGCCCGAGGCCGTCGTCTACACAGCGGAAGAACTTCCCTCCAAAGGCACCGACAACCCCCGACACCACACCGTGCTCAAGGGCCGCCCCGTCGTCCTCCCGCTCAACCGCATGCCGAGCGATCGCGCCGTCGCCTCACGCAACGGCGAGTCCTTCGACTGGGGTCCGGTCGATGTGGACGACGCCGATTTGGGCGATGGCCAAATCGCAGACTGGGCCGTACAGCAAATCCGCACCCAAGCGAAAACACCCGCGCAGCCTTGGTTGCTCGCCGTCGGTTTTTATCGTCCGCACATCCCGCTCTTCGCTCCGAGAAAATATTTCGATCTCTACGCCGGCCTCGACATCCAACTCCCCGTCACCAAAGCCGACGACCTCGACGATCTGAGCGACACCGGCCGCAAATGGGCCCGCGATCCCGTCACCGCCGGCTCCCACGCGTCCGTCGTGAAACACGGCCAGTGGAAAGCCGCCGTCACGGCTTACCTCGCGTGCGTCTCGTTCATCGACGCCCAGGTCGGCAAACTTCTCGACGCCCTCGACGCCAGCCCCGCCGCCGCCAATACCGTGATCGTCTTCTGGGGCGACCACGGCTGGCACCTCGGTGAAAAAGAACACTGGGGCAAATGGACCGGCTGGCAGCGCTCCACGCGCGTGCCGTTGCTGATCGCACCTCCCCACACCGGCTCGACCGCGAACTTTCCCCGCGGAGCAACCTGCGCCGATCCCGTCGGCCTGATCGATCTCTACCCCACGTTGATCGACCTCTCCGGCATCGCCGCCCGCCCCGGTCTCGCCGGTGCATCACTCGTGCCGCTGCTGAAAAACCCGGAGACCACCTCCGACCGCCATATTCTGACCAGTTTCGACGTCGGCAATTTTTCCGTCACCGGCGCCCACTGGCGCTACCTCCGTTACGCCGACGGCAGCGAGGAACTCTACGACTCCGTCAACGACCCGCACGAATGGACCAACCTCGCCGGCCGCCCGGATGTACGCGCCATCCAGCAAATGATGGCGGCCAAGATTCCGGTCATTCCCGCCAGCCCGTCGGACGCTTCTGCTCCACCCGCCAAATCCAGCCGCAAGAAAAAGAACGCCGCGCCGTGATTTCCTTCACTCGCTATCAGCCGCCGCACCCTTTCCCCGCATGAAATCCATCGTCTCGCTCCTCTCCGTCTGGCTGCTACTTTTTATTCCAGCCCGCGCCGCCACCGCAGCCCCCGCCACCGTCGACGTGAAACCGGACCGGCTGACGACCTACAAAACCGTGAACGGCCTCGAGCTGAAATTGCACGTCTTCGAGCCGATGGGCCTCCAGCGGTCGGACCGGCGGCCCGCCATCGTCTTCTTTTTCGGCGGCGGCTGGAACAGCGGAGAAGCGAAGCAATTTTATCAGCAGGCCCGGGCCCTCGCCGATCAGGGAATGGTCGCTTTTGCCGCCGACTATCGGGTGAAGAGCCGCAACCAAACCACCCCCTTTGAGTGCGTGCTGGACGGCAAGTCGGCGATCCGCTGGGTGCGTCAGCACGCCGCTGCGCTGGGCGTCGATCCCGAGCGCATCGCCGCGGCCGGCGGTTCGGCCGGGGGCCACGTCGCGGCCAGCGCCGGCTTGGGACTCGGTGGCGAGGAACCGGCCGAAAACGCAAAAATCAGCTCCATGCCCAACGCGCTGATTCTCTTCAACCCCGTGCTCGACACCACGGAGCAGGGTTACGGCGCGAAGAACTTCAAGCCCGACCAACAGACCGCTCTCTCGCCCAGTCACCACGTGCGCAAGGGAGTCCCGCCAACAATCATTTTTCACGGCACCGCGGACACCACCGTACCGTTTGAGAACGCCGAACGGTTCACCCGGCTCATGACCGCAGCGGGTAACCCCTGCACGCTCGTGCCTTTCGAGGGAAAAGGACACGGATTTTTTAACGGAAAACTCTCCCGCCCATCAAGCGACGGAGCCGACTACGCCGTGACGATGCGACGCACGACCGAGTTCCTGACTGCGCTCGGCTACATCGCCGCTAAACGCTGAAACTGATTTACCGGGGCCCCGGATTCCCCTTGCGCGCGCTCTCTCTCGCTCACGCTTCTTCTCTCCATCTCATACCCATGGCGGTTGATTTTTGACTGCGGGTTCCGAGGCGGTATGGGCATCTTGCCCGTGGGTTTAAGGCTGAACCTCAACCGCTATTGGTATCAGACGATCTCCCGTGCCCCGATCCACGGCGGAGGCTACCAAATCCGAGACGGGATAATCTCTCGCTTGCCCGCGCAGTAGGCCGGGCTCACGTTCCGGGCCAAAATTCATGTCGTTTCCCACTCTTCCCGCGCTTCTCGCTTCCCGCGATCTACCTCCGGCCGAGCTCGCCCGAGACCCGGCTGCCGCCTTGCTCCGCATTTACGCGTGGATGCACGTCGCCCGCACCGGCGACAACCGCATCCTCGACCTCTTTCGCCAAGGCTTGATCAAGGGCACCGTCACCGGCGGCCAGGGCAACGAGGGTCTCATCGTCCCGCTCGCCCTCCTCGCCGACAAGGCCACCGACGTCATTTCCTTTTCGCACCGCGGCTTCGGCGGTCACCTTGTCTGGAGCGGCCATCTCTGCGACCACCTCAACCAATATTTCGCCAACGCCGGCAGCCCCACAAAAGCCCGCGAGGGCAACATCCACCACGGCGATCCCGCGAACCGTTCGTTGCCCATGATCAGCCACCTCGGCGCGATGCTCAGCAACGTGGCCGGCATGACGGATTCGCAGCGCCGCCTCGGGCGCCCCGCCGTCGGTTTTACATTCTTCGGCGACGGCGGCTCCAGCACCGGCGACATCCACGAGACGCTTAACCTCGCCTCGCTGCTCTCGCTGCCCGTCCTCTTCGTCATCGAGAACAACCACTACGCCTACTCGACGCCTACCTCCGAACAGTTTGCCCCCGACACCGAACTCTGGCGCCGAGCCGCCGGCTACGGCATGGAAGGCTTCGCTCTCGATACCACCCTCGATGTCGCCGTCACCGCGCAGATCTTGTCCGACGCGATCGAGAAAGTCCGGCAAACCTCGCGCCCACTCCTCATCGAGGCCCACACCCTCCGCCTCCGCGGCCACGCCGCCTACGATACCTGTGATTATCTGCTCCCCGGCGAATCCGACGGCTTCTTCGCCCGCGACCCGCTCCCGAAATTTCGCACCCAACTCGTCGCCACCCACGGCGCCGCCCGCCTCGACGCCATCGACGCGGAAATCAACGCGTGGATCGAAGCCTGCATCACCGTCTCCCTCGCCGTCCCCCGCCCCGCCGCCGACGCCGCCGCGATGCTCGCCGATGTCTTTGCCCCGGAAAGTCCGCCGCTCCCCTGGATTCCGTCCATCTCTTCCGAAATCGAAAATCGAGAATCAAAAATCGAAAATTTCAACGCCGCCCAAGCCATCAATCTCGGTCTGCGCAAAATCCTCACCGAGCGCCCCGAATCGCTCATCCTCGGCCAAGACATCGGCACCTACGGCGGCGCCTTCAAAGTCACCGAAGGTCTGCTCGCCGCCTTCGGTCGCCCCCGCGTTTTCAATACCCCGCTCGCTGAGAGCGCCTGCACCGGTTACGCCGTCGGCTTCGCGCTCAACGGCCACCGCCCCATCGAGGAGTTCCAGTTCTCCGATTTCGTCACCGAGGCCGCTACCCAGATCACACTCAACGCCGCCACCTACCATTTCCGTTCCGGCGCGGCGGTCCCCCTCGTCTTCCGCCTGCCCACCGGCGGCGGCCTCACCTTCGGCTCCTTCCACTCTCAGGAACTCGACTCTTTCCTCCTCGCGATGCCCGGCCTCAAGGCCCTCTACCCGAGCACGCCGCAAGACGCCTTCAACGCCCTCCTCGCCGCCTACGAGGACAACAACCCGGTGATCCTCTTTGAGCACAAGGCCCTCTACCGTCGCGGCAAAGGCCCCGTCGCTTGGGACGCCAATTACCGCGACATCTGGTCGCCCAAAAAACTCCGCGCAGGCGACACCGCCACGCTCATCACCTACGGAGACATGGTGCACCTCGCCGAAGACGCCGCCGACTATCTTGCCGCCGAGTATGAGTTCACCTTCGACCTCTTCGACCTCCGTGCCCTCGCCCCGCTGCGCCTCGAAGCCATCGAAGCCTCCCTTCAACGCACCGGCCGTCTCATCGTGTTACACGAAGGCCGCCGCACCCACGGTTTCGGCGCCGAACTCGTCGCCCGCCTCACCGAGAAACATTTTTCGTCACTGAAAGCCGCCCCCTTGCGCATCGCCTCGCTCGACCTTCCGGTCCCCTTCGCCCCCGAACTCGAACAAGCCTTCCGCCCCACCAAAGACAAAATCATCGAGCGCATCACCGAGTGGATGGGGTGAGCGAGCTGCTGATTTCGCCGTTACCAATCATATGCCGCACATCGGAATCATCACCAAGATCCGATCGCCTAACACCATCGTTTCCGATCTTTCGCGGAGTACTGACGCCCACCAAGCAACCCAGACCAGCCACAACGAGCGCGCCATTGCCGGACGCGTTACCGGCCTAATCGAAATGGGAGAAGACGTGACGTGGGAGGCGACTCACTTTGGCGTTCGACAGAAACTCACCAGCCGAATCGTGCAGATGGATCGCCCACGCCATTTCCGCGACTCGCTCGTTAGCGGTGCGTTCAAGCGGTTTGACCACGATCATTTCTTCGAGAGCACATCGCAGGATAGCACCACGATGCGCGACATCTTTGACTATAGTTCGCCACTTGGCTTTCTCGGCGTGATTGCCGGCTCGCTCTTCCTTTGCCCAGCTACATGCGCCGTCTCCTGGAAGAGCGAAACGAAATCATGAAGCGCATCGCCGAATCTGGAGACTATGGGAAGTATCTATCCACCTCGTGTACCGCCTAAGAATCGTCCGTCACCGATGCCCGCCAAGAAACCAATCTTCTCTGGCTTCACCAAAGCCTGATTCCGGCCGTCATGCACGCACCCTCTGCCGATTATCTTTCCGGGCTGCTGATTGAGCTCTGCAAACAACCCGCCGAGACCGGCTGGCTGGAGTTCAAGGAGAACAACGATTCGCCTGAAGACATCGGCGAATACCTCTCCGCGCTCAGCAACACCGCCGCCCTCCTCGGCAAGGCCCAAGCTTACCTTGTCTGGGGCGTGCGCGATGCTACTCACGAGATCGTCGGCACCACCTTTCGCCCTTCGCTCGCCAAGAAGGGCAACGAGCACCTCGAAAGCTGGCTCACCCGCCTCCTCGATCCCAAGTTTCATTTTCGCTTTCACGAGTTCACGCACGCGGGAAAGCCCATCGCCTTGCTGGAAATACCGCGTGCCTCCCATCGCCCCACCCAGTTTCAAGGCATCGACTACATCCGCGTCGGCTCCTGCCGGAAAAAACTCAAAGATCATCCGCAACTCGCCAAGGATCTCTGGCGCGTCTTCGATACGACACCCTTCGAGGAACTGATCGCCGTCGCTCACGTGGACGACGCCACGGTCCTCTCGCTGCTCGACTACCCATCCTACTTCGAGCTGCTCCAGCAGCCCCATCCCGAAGACCGCGCCAAGATCCTTGCCCGCCTCGCCGACAGCCGCCTCATCGTCGCCAATCCCGCCGGCCAGTGGGACGTCACCCGCATGGGCGCGATCCTCTTCGCCCGTGACCTCGATGAATTCCCCGCCCTCGCCCGCAAAGCCGTCCGCGTGATCGTTTACGAGGGCAAAGGCCGACTCAAAACCCTCCGCGAGGAAGTCGTCCGCAAAGGCTACGCCACCGGTTTCACCCAGCTCATCGAACTCCTCCGCGCCCTCTTGCCCCGCTCCGAATCCGTCGGCGCGGCCCTCCGCCGCGCCGTGCCTACATACCCGGAGGACGCCATCCGCGAACTCATCCCCAACGCCCTTATCCACCAAGATTTTTCCGTCACCGGAAGCGGCCCCATGATCGAAATCTTCTCCGACCGTCTGGAGATCACCAATCCCGGCGCTCCCCTCGTCAGCCCCGACCGCTTTCTCGACACCCCGCCCCGGTCCCGCAATGAAGCCCTCGCCTCCTTCATGCGTCTCGCCGGCATCTGCGAAGAGCGCGGCAGCGGCATCGACAAAGTCGTCGCTGCCACCGAACGCTTTCAACTCCCCGCTCCCCTCTTTGAGAAACCCGACGGCTTCACCCGCGCCGTCCTCTTCGCCCACAAACCGTTGCGCGCGATGACCCGCTCCGAACGCGCCCACGCCTGCTACCTCCACGCCAGCCTCCGCTATGTCGAACGCGATCCCATGACCAACTCCAGCCTTCGCGCCCGCTTCGGCATCGCGGAGCAAAACAGCGCCACCGTCTCCCGCATCATGCGCGAAGCCATGGAAGACGGCCTCATCAAACCCTACGACCCGAACCAAGGTCGTAAATACGCCCGCTACATCCCCCACTGGGCCTAAATCTTATTTGATGGATTCGCCAGCCGCAGTCTTCGACCAGCGCCTCACATCACATAACCCTTTTTTCATTAGTATTCTGCAAACCCCGATCTTATTTGATGGTTAATTGATCGGCCCACTCCTTCGCCCCGCCAATCTTCCCCGCTCCGATGCCTCCCCAATCGAGAATCAAGAATCGAAAATCGAAAATCCCGGGCCCCGCCCGCTGGTCCCGCGTAAAGCTCTTCGCCATGGACGTCGACGGCGTCCTCACCGACGGCACCGTCCTCATCTCCTCCGACGGCACCGAGGCCAAGCGCTTCTCCATCCTCGACGGTCTCGGCCTCGCCCGTCTCCGCGACGCCGGCCTGCCCCTCGCGTGGATCTCCGGCCGCGCTTCCGGCGCCACCACCGCCCGCGCCACCGAACTCAAAATCCCCCACGTCATCCAAGGCCGCATCGATAAGCTCACCGCTCTCACCGAACTCGCCGCCCAGCTCGGCCTCCCGCTCTCCGCCTGCGCCTACATGGGCGACGACGTGATCGACGTCCCCGCCCTCCGCGCCGCCGGCCTCGGCATCAGCGTTCCCGGTGCCATGCCCGAAGCCCGCGCCGTCGCCGACTACATCACGAAACGTCCAGCCGGCCTCGGCGCCGTCCGCGAGGTTTGCGACCACCTGCTCGCTGCGCACGGGAACAAATCTCGCCGTTAGACCACCATTCCGTTCCTGTTTGCTTCGCTCATGCGCCGTCGCTTGCCCAGCACCCCTCCCGCTCCTCCTCGCGCACGGCGTCGTTGGCTCGCGGCGGTCGTTTCACCCCTGCTGTTCGCGACGACCTTCCTGCCCGCCGCCGAGTCGGCGAAAAGCGCCGCTGCTCCAGCCACGCAGCCCATCGTCGCCAAAAACTGGAGCCTCCCCCTGTTCACCAAAGAAGGTCATCGTTCCATGACCTTGCGCGGCACCGAAGCCCGCACCGTCAATCCCACCCGCATCGACATCACCGATCTCAACATCACGACGTTTGCCGGCGACGCCGCGGCGAGGGTCGAATCGATTTTGCTCTGCCGCGAACTCGCGAGTTTCTACCCCGACGAGAAACTTGTCCGGGGCACCGCTGAAGTCCGGCTCATGCGCGACGACCTCGAAATCACCGGAGAGCAGTGGATCTACGACCACGGCGCCAAAAAGGTTTCCATCGCTCGAAACACCCGCATTACGTTCAAAGCTCAGCTGCCCGATCTCCTCAAATGACGTTCCGCCCGCTCCTTTTCCTCGTCGCTCTGGGCATGCTCACCCCGGGCTCCGGGCTCGTTCGCGCTCAACTCGCCGCGGAAGCGCCACCCACCGTCATCGAATGCGCCGGGCTGTCCGAAACCATCAGCACCGACACCGAGACGACCGCCATCTTCCGCGATAAAGTCGTGGTTACCGGTAACAACCTGAAGCTCACGTGCGACTACCTCAAAGTCGTCGCTTCACGCAAAGGCGACCCCAAAGCCACCATCGGTAAATATGGCTTTTTCAAAACCCTCGTCGCGTCCGGGAACGTCAGAATCATTCAAGGCGACCGCGAGGCAACCTGCGGTCATGCCGAGATTTTTCCCGGCGAAGACCGCGTCGTCCTCAGCCGCTTGAACAAGACGGGGCCATTCCCTTCCATCCGGCTCGTCAACGCCACCACCGGTGTCGTCGAATACGAAGGCTCGGGGCCGCGCATGATTCTCTACCGCGGCGAACGCAAAGCCTCGATCGAGCCCGAGGACGGGGTGGGCGGCCGCTTTACCTTACCCGCAATCAGAGACCTCGGCTCCGACAAAAAGAAGGCCAAGCCCGCTGCCGATCCCGCTCCCGCTGCCTCCCCCAAACAACCGTGATGCCCCCGTCCACCATCACTGATCCCGCTCCGGCCGTCGCACCCGTGCGCTCCGAGATCGTCGCCGCCGGTTTGATCAAGACGTTCGGCGATCGGAACGTGGTCGATGGCGTGAACCTCCGCATTGGAGCAGGCGAGATCGTCGGCCTGCTCGGCCGCAACGGCGCGGGCAAGACCACCGCATTCTACATGATCGTGGGTTTGGTGCCCGCGACCGCCGGAACCATCGCGCTCGACG
>Ga0315905_10001132_pt1 | contig 28902 bp, 39 predicted proteins | sample LakEriMetagenome_5_FD_203522 | JGI IMG/M metagenome (GOLD analysis project Ga0315905, IMG submission 203522) | Freshwater fungal communities from buoy surface, Lake Erie, Ohio, United States - Buoy 4 MA121 | ecosystem: Environmental > Aquatic > Freshwater > Lake | place: USA: Lake Erie, Ohio...
GCAACCGCGCCAGCGCCGCATCCATCTCCGGCAGCGACATCGCTGACAATTTCAACGCCAGATGCGCCTGCACCAGTCTGTCAGGATCCGTCATCGCCGCCAGGTCCGCCGCCATCTCCCGCCCCGCCATCCGCACCGCCGCCGCCCGAATCCGCGCCTCCCCATCACGCATCGCCGCCACCAGCATCTCCGGCGCCACCGACCCTAACCCATCCAGCACCCACAACCCGTGCAGGCGCGCCAGCGTCGGCTGTCCCTTATCCTCCACCACCGCCTTCACCGCCGCCACCACTTCCTCCCCGCCCGTCTCCACCAGCAACCGCTGCGCCGTGTCCCGCACCCATCCATTCGCGTGCCCCAGCAATGCCGCCCGCTCCCGCGCCCCGACCGGCACCGTCACCGGCTTCCGCCGCTCCGCTCCCTCACGAACCACCCGCCAGATCCGCCCGCCATCCAGCGGAGCCAGCAGTTGCCGCGCCTCGATATTCGCCACCAGATAATGTGTCAGGAAACCGGAATGCTGCAGCACGCCCCGATACAGATCCGCAATGTACAACGCCCCGTCAGGCCCATCCACCGCCTGCACCGGCCGGAACCGTTCATCCGTCGACACCAGAAACTCCCGCCCGCGCTCCGCACTCTCCCCGCTCACCACGCCGTCCTTCTCCTTCAGCACCGCCCGCTTCACCAGATTCCCCGACGGCTCCGGAATAAACGCATTCCCACGGAATTCCGGCAACCCATCCCCTCGGTAGATCAACGCCCCGCACGCCGCCGTCGCCGACGTCAGTGACCCGTCGTCTCTCAAAGTCTTCGGCTCGTAACCACGATTCACCCCCGGCGTCGGATGCCCCGGCCACACGCTCTGATCCGCAATCACCCGGTAATTCACTCCCGTCGTGCTCCGCAGCATCGGGTTCTTCACAAACGCCTCGGCCGGCAGCAGATCGCATCGCAGCAGATCCGAATTGTAATTGAAGAACAACCTCCCCGCATCGTCCTGACACAATCCATACTGCCCGCGCCCCAGTCCACTGTCTCTGCTCCAGACGCCTCCACGCAACTTCAGGCGCGTCCCCCATCCCGCCACCCACACCGCATTGTCCATCGCCCACACCGGCGTGTTCGCCATGTGCTCGGGCTGCCCCGTCCGGCTCCCGAAATCATCCGCCACGGCCTCCTTCCGGTCACTCTTCCCATCCCCGTCCTCGTCCTTGCAGAACCACAGCTGCGGCGGCTCACCCACCAGCACCCCACCGTTCACCGCCATCACCGCACGCGGCAGCACTAACCCATCCAGAAACACCGTCGCCTTGTCCATCCGCCCATCCCCATCCGTGTCCTCTAGCAACCGAATCCGCCCCTTCGGCTCCAGATCCTTCGCCCCTGTCACATCCTGCATGTACCCGCGCATCTCCACCACATAAAGCCGACCGCGCTCATCCCAGCTCATCGCCACCGGCGCTTCCACCAACGGCTCCGCCGCCACCAGTTCCACACGATACCCAGCCTCCACCCGAAACGCCTTCAGCGCTTCCTCCGGACTCAACGGCTTCGGCACCGGCAGCTTGAATCGGATCTCCACATCCTTCGGCCCCGCATTCTTCTCATGAATCGCCACCGCAGGCACCACCATCGCCAGCAGCACTGCCAGCACTTCTGTTCTCTGTTTCACGTTCAATTTCATAGCTCTTTGAAAATCTCTCGCAGCAGGCAGCACGCCAGCGCCCGATTTCAACCCCATCCCACCCACGGTCCCGCGGATTCACCCCCATCCGTCGCGCACCATCAGTACCCCCGCGTCAATACCCACGCGGATGCCGCGCCGTAAAACCGCGCACATTCCTCGGCTTCGTGCTCCACCGCGGCCCCGCATGCCCGTTCCCGCTGTTCGATGTGTCCAACCGCAACCCGCACACCGTCATGAACACATGCCCGTCCCGCCCATACACCGTAATATACCGCCCCACCCCGCCCGTCCCATACCTCCGAAACTCCCCGCTCGTCAGCGGCGACGCCAGCAACCCGCTCGCCTTCAACACATACGACACCGACCCAGAACAATCCAATCCCCGCGACGGCCGCCCATGCCCGCCCCCATACTGGTACGGCACCTTCTGAATCCGATTCCCCGCCGCAATCGCCGCACGCACCGCCCTCGGCACCCCCGCCGGTGCCACCGCACGCCCGTTCACCAATGCCGCCCGATTCCCCCGGTAAACCGCCGTCGTCTTCGGCTTCGAGGCACATCCCACCGCAAGCAGGGACAATCCAGCAGCAGCGAGCAGGCGTATCGTGAAGCACATCATCGCCTTGCGTTTACCCGCCTCCGCGAATCCATGCAAGCCCCGCCTCGCCTCGCCGCCGTCCACCCCTTCTCCACTTCCCCATGATCTCCCCAAAACCCTCATCCGCTCTCATCCTCGTCGGCCACGGCTCCACGCTCAATCCCGATTCCTCCCAGCCCACCCACGACCACGCCGACACCATCCGCCGCACCGGTCTCTTCTCAGAAGTCCACTGCGCCTTCTGGAAGGAAGAACCCTCCATGCGCGAGGTCCTCCGCATGGTCGATTCCCCGGAAGTCTACATCGTCCCCAACTTCATCAGCGAGGGCTACTTCACCCAGAATGTCATCCCGCGCGAATTCGGCCTCTCCGGCCGCACCACCGACCTCGGCCACACCGTCGCCCACTACACCGACCCCGTCGGCATCCACCCTTCCATGACGCGGCTCCTCCTCAAACGCGCCGCCGAAGTCGCCGAAGGCATCCCCCTCACCGAGTGCAGTCTCATCATCGTCGGCCACGGCACCGGCCTCAATGATAACTCCACCAAAGCCATCAAGGATCAGGTCGAAATCATCCGCGCCATGAACTGCGGCTTCGCAGAAGTCATCGACGCCTACATGGAAGAACCTCCACTCATCGCCGACTGGGCCACCCTCACCTCCGCCCCTAACGTCATCGTCGTCCCCTTCTTCATCGCCGACGGGCTCCACTCGTTCCAGGACATCCCAGTCCTCCTCGGCATGGAATCCGAACCCACCGCCGCCGCCAGCCAGATCGAGGTCTTCCGCCGCAACCCCTATCACCTCCACGGCCGCCAGATCTACTACTCCAGCGCCATCGGCACCGAACCGCTCCTCGCCGAAGTCATGCTCGACCAGATCGCCGCCTTCGACGCCAATCACAAACCCGCCGCCTGACCCTCCCTCATGCCCAGCTCCATCAACTCCGCTCTCGCCTCATGGCTCGCCGCCGGCGGCTCCTCCATCGGCGAAATCTCCATCACCCCGCACGGCTCAGGCTGGCAACTCCGCCACCACGCCGATTCCTCCACCGACCCCGCTTCCCTCAAACCACTCGATTCCCCGGAAGCCCTCCGCGAACTAGCTAAATGGGACGCCGCCGGCAACTACCGCCCGCTCCATTCCGCCCCTAACCTCCCCAAAGGCTGGATCGCTTCCCTCCCGAACCTCGCCTCCCTCCGCCTCGCCCTCGACTTCCTCTACCCCGCAGCCCTCGCCAACTGGCTCCGCTGGCTCGACGGCACCGCCTCCGCCTGCTCCCTCCGCGACACGTTCAACCGCCAGTCAGGCATGTACCGCGTCACCGGTCTCATCCGCGATACCGAAGCCGAATCCCTCGTCACTTCCTCCTGCCACGACGGCAATTGTCTCCGCAAGGTCATCTGGAATCTCGACGGCACCACCCCATGGGCCGGCTTCCCGCCTGACAAAACCTCCGCCCCGTCGTCCGCTCCGGAACTCGGCCAGCCCATCCCGATCCTCTGCCTCGATCTCTGCCCCATCCTCCTCGCCGCCGCCCGCGAAACCGTCAAAAAACGCATGAAATCAGAGAGCGATGCCGCCAAAGCTGCGGAAGCTCAAGCCTCACCAGCCTGATCCCCGCTCTCCACCACCGCCATGAACCGCCGTCATCTCCTCCGCCTCGCTCCGCTCGCAACCCTCGCCGCGTGCTCGGACCCCGCCGCCTCCTCCAAGGCCACCAGCGGTACCCCCGGCACCAAGCCGCTCATCATCGGCATGGACATGACCTACCCTCCCTTCGAATTCAAAAACACCAAGGGCGAACCAGACGGCGTCGACGTCCGCATCGCCGAAGCCCTCGCCGCTTCCCTCAACCGCCCGCTCACCCTCGAACCGCTCCCCTTCGAAGGCCTCATCGCCGCACTCAAATCTGGGAAAATCGACTGCGCCATCTCCGCCATGACCGCCAGTGACGACCGCCGCAAGTCCATCGACTTCTCCGATCCCTACGCCTTCACCGCCATCGCCATGCTCGTCGGCACCAGAACCCCTATCCAATCGGCCGCCGACCTCGCCAAACCAGGCACCCGCTTCACCGCCAAACTCGGCACCACCGGCGAATCCTTCGTCCGCGCCACCTACCCGGACGCACCCCTAACCTCCCTCGACGACGAAAGCGCCTGCGTCCTCGAAGTCGCTCAAGGCCGAGCCGACGCCTTCATCTACGACCAGCTCTCCATCCTCTCCTATCACCTCAAAAACAAGGACACCACCCGCGCCCTCCTCCAGCCCATCCGCGAGGAAGCATGGGCCATCGGCCTCAAAAAAGGCAACGATTCCCTCCTCACCGGCGTCAACGCCTTCCTCAAAACCTTCCGCGAATCCGGCGGCCTCGCCAGACTCGGCGACCAATACCTAGCCTCCGAAAAGAAACTCATGGAATCCATGGGCATCCCCTTCATCCTCCGCTGACCACCGCACCTTCTCCCGCCAGGCAGCCACGCAGCAGGCACACTGGCACGGGCATCCTGCCTGTGACCCCAATCCCAAATACCAAAGTGGCACGGGCATCTTGCCTGTGACCCCAATCCCAACGGGATTGCGTCCCTATCCCCCAGCTCTTGATCCCCACGCGCCCCCCCAAGAGGCCGGTCTACGTATCCAATCTCTAATCGCCAACGCTCCACCGCGGCACTAACACACCCCCCGCCAACGGAGGCGGAGGCGGGACATTCCTGTCACCCACCATAAATGGTAGGGACGTGCTCCCGCACGCCCTCATCACCACGCGCCAAAGGAGGGGGGACATTCCTTTCCCCCACCCCACACAAAAAGTCCGCACGTCGTTTTCACCACCCGGAAGTCCCACGGCCTGTCACCAGACGTTGTCGCCCACCCGCCGATGAAGTCTGTCTTTTCCTGCAGAATGCCCGATGACTCTCTCCCATGATGGACGAATCCCACCCGTTCAGCCTGCTGTACGTGGAGAACCGTAAATCCATCCGCTTGATCCACATCGCCGCCCGTCAGCCCACCCTCTCCATGACTCCACGCCCGCCACGCCCGCCACGCCCGCCACTCCCGCCACTCCCGCCATTCCCTGAAGAATCCGCCACCCAGAAGGTGCAAGCCGCCAAAGACGCAGGGAATCGCCCCGAATTCGACGAGAACGGCTGCATGGCAAAGCGCTACGCCAGCATCAATGACCAGCACATCAGCGAAGCCGCGCGTAAGCTGCCCTCGAATCGCGCCTGAAAAAGCCAACACCATGAAAAACATCCTCCTCACCTCACTCATCGCTGACGCTTTGTCCCTTGGTTCGCATTGGATCTACAGCCAGCAGGAAATCGCAGACAAGTTCGGCGGGATTACCGGCTATTCCGATCCCGCCACCTCCTACCATCCGGGAAAATCACGCGGCGATTTCACCCACTACGGCGACCAGACCATGGTGCTGCTCCGCTCGCTCGCCTCCCACGGCCGCTTCGATCTCGACGCCTTCGCCAGCGAGTGGCGCACCTTCTGGGAGAATCCCGAAACGCTGAGCTATCGCGATGGAGCAACAAAGACCACGCTCGCGAACCTCCGCAGCGGCTTGCCTCCCGCAGATGCCGCCTCCCCCTCCAACGACTTCGCCGGCGCCGCCCGCATCGCACCGTTGTTTCTCCTTCAATGGAAATCCAGCGACGACCTCATCGCCGCCGCCAGAGCGCAGACTTCGTTCACACACGGTGATGCTTCAGTCGCGGATGCCGCAGAATTCTTCGCCCGAACCTCCCTCGCCGTTCAGCAGGGCGTCGCCATCCCGGACGCCCTGCGAGCCGCCGTTTCAAACACCCTTCAGAAGAATTGGCTGGACGCAGCCCGCGCTTCCAGCACTTCCGCCGCATCGGACTCCGCCGCAACCAAAACACATGGCCTCACATGTCACACCTCGGAAGCCTTCCCCTCTGTCTGCCATCTCCTGCTGCGCCATCCGGACAACGTCGTCACCGCCCTCACAGCCAATGTCGCCGCCGGCGGCGACAACGCCGCTCGCGGCATGATCATCGGCATGGTCCATGGCGCGAAACCCGACGCCACACCGCTCCCGGAGCATTGGCTCAACGACCTTCACGCCCATAGCGAGATCCTCCAACTCGTCAGCACCATCCACTCCCATGCTTGAAGCTTCATGCACATCGGCCTCACGCCCGCCGTCATCGAGGCAGAGCGCAACTACTCACACCCTCAACTCACCAGATTCCGGTCCAGCCCGCGGTACCCCAGCGCCTCCAGCATGTGATCCCCCGTGATCACCCGCGACCCCTGCAAGTCCGCAATCGTCCGGCACACCTTCAGAATCCTATCATGCGCCCGCGCACTCAGATTCTGCTGATTCATCGCCGTCTCCAGATACCCTGACGTCTCGTCATCAATCGCACAGTGCTCCTTCAGCAACCGCGGCGTCATCGCCGCATTGCACGTGATCCCCGTCCCCCGGTACCGCATCTGCTGAATCCCCCGCGCCGCCTCCACCCTCGCCCGCACCGCCGCCGACGACTCCCCCTCGCGCGCCCGCGCCAGTTGCCCGTACTCCACCAGCGGCACCTCCACATGCAGATCAATCCGGTCCAGCAACGGCCCACTAATGCGCTGCCGATACCGCTGAATCTGCGACGCCCCGCACCGGCACTCCCGCTTCAAATCCCCGTAATACCCGCACGGACACGGATTCATCGCCGCCACCAGCATGAACCGCGACGGAAACGTCATGCTCCCAGACGCCCGCGAAATCGTCACCCTCCCGTCCTCCAATGGCTGCCGCATCACCTCCAGCGTCGACCGGTTGAACTCCGGCAACTCATCCAGAAACAGCACGCCGTGATGCGCCAGTGATACCTCCCCGGGACTCGGATTCGTCGACCCGCCTAACAACCCAGCATCCGAAATCGTATGGTGCGGCGCACGAAACGGCCGGTGAATCAGAAACTGCCTCCGCGCCTCCAGCATCCCGCAAATGCTGTGAATCTTCGTCGTCTCGATCGCCTCCTCCTCCGTCATCGACGGCATGATCGTCGCCAGCCGCTTCGCCAGCATCGACTTCCCCGTCCCCGGCGGCCCCACCATCAGCAGATTGTGCCCGCCCGCCGCCGCCACCTCCAGCGCCCGCTTCACGTTCTCCTGTCCCTTCACATCCGCAAAATCAATCTCCCACTCCTGACCCACCGCAAAATCCACCATCGTCCGCCGCGCCGTCGGCAGCAGCGGTGCCCGGCCCGTCACATGCTCGAACGCCTCCCGCAGGCTCCTCACCCCGATCACCGTCACCCCCTCCACAATGCTCGCCTCCTCAGCATTCTCCCACGGCACGATCACCTCGTCCCGCCCGCACGCCCGCGCACACAACGCAATCGACAGAATCCCCTTCACCGGCCTAACCGCCCCGTTCAGCGCCAGCTCCCCCACCATGCAGAACCGGTCAAATCCGCACCCCTCCGCATAGTCCACCCGGTTTGCAATCATCCCCACCGCAATCGGCAGATCAAAACTCGGCCCCTCTTTCCTCAAATCCGCCGGTGCCAGATTGATCGTCGTCCGGCACGCCTTCGCCCCAGGATACCCGGAATTCGAGATCGCCGTCCACACCCGGTCCCGACTCTCCCGCACCGCCGCATCAGGCAACCCCACAATCACCGTCGTCCCCGTCACCTCCCCCGAATCCGCCTCGTTCACCTCAATCTCCACCTCCAACGCATCCACCCCATGCAGGGCAGCAGAAAATACTCGCGACAAATCAGCTGACATAATTTCTCTCTACCAAACATGCGGCTCCACCTAATCGCAAGCGCATCCCCGCATTTTCGCGCTGGCACCAATCCCCGCCCCACTTTCCACATCTCCCTCCCATGACCCCTCCAGAGATCTCCATCTCAACCCACCGCGGCGCAGACATCCTCCCATTCCTCCACGACGCCGCTCGCCTCCGCATCTCCGTCTTCCGCGCATGGCCCTATCTCTACGAAGGCACCATGGAACACGAAGCCGAGTACCTCCGCACCTACGCCGCCGCACCCGACGCCGTCCTCGTCGTCGCCCGATCCGCCGCCTCCATCGTCGGCGTCAGCACCGCCATCCCCCTCATCCGCGAACCCGATTCCGTCCAGGCGCCCTTCCGCAATGCCGGCATCCCCCCGGAATCCGTCTTCTACTTCGGCGAATCCATCCTCGACCCCGCATGGCGCGGCCGCGGCATCGGCGTCCGCTTCTTCACCGAACGCGAACGCTGCGCCCGCGCCACCCCCGGCATCCAACTCGCCGCCTTCTGCGCCGTCGACCGTCTCCCCTCCGACCCCCGCCGCCCCCCCAACTACCAACCGCTCGACTCCTTCTGGCAGCACCGCGGCTTCTCCAAAACCCGCCTCCAGACGCATTTCACATGGCTGGAAATCGGCAGCCCCGCCCCCACCTCACAATCCCTCACCTTCTGGACCAGACCTCTCCCTAACTCATGAAGGCCGCACTCTGCCGCTACCCCATCGAACGCCTCCCCAGCTTCGATACATGGCTCGCCAAACTCGACCGCCTCACCAGCGAAGCCGCCGCCGCCGGTGCCTCCCTCCTCGTCTTCCCGGAATACGCCGCCATGGAACTCACCAGCTTCCAGCCCGACGACCTCCGTGCCAACCTCCACGCCAGCATCGCCGACCTCCAGCATTGGCGCGATCCCTTCCTCGCCGCCCACTCCCACCTCGCCACCTCCCTAGGCATCACCATCCTCGCCGCCTCCTTCCCATGGCGTCAACCCGACGGCTCCTACACCAACCGCGCATGGCTCTGCACCCCCGACGGCCAATCCCGCTTCCAGGATAAAATCCAGATGACCCGCTTCGAACGCGAACAATGGCTCATCTCCGGCAGCCGTTCGCTCAACGTCTTCGACATCCCCGGAGCCCGCGTCGGCATCCTCATCTGCTACGATTCCGAATTCCCCCTCCTCGCCCGTCAACTAACTGAAGCCGGTGCCTCCATCCTCCTCGTCCCCAGCTGCACCGACACCGACGCCGGCTACCACCGCGTCCGCCTCAGCTGCCGCGCCCGCGCCCTCGAACAGCAGTGCTTCGTCCTCCAGGCCCCCACCGCAGGCGCCGCCCCATGGTCCCCCGCCCTCGACATCAATACCGGCGAACCCGCCGCCTTCTCCCCCGTCGACATCGGCTTCCCCAGCGACGGCATCCTCGCCTCCGGCCCTCTCCCCACCGACTCCCCATGGCTCTTCGCCGACCTCCCCCTCTCCCGCCTCCAGCGCGTCCGCTCCCGCGGCCAGGTCACTAACTTCAATGACTGGCCCCACCAGCTCCTCGTCTCCTGCTCCGCCAACCCTTCACACTGACCGCCCACTTTTCATTTCACCATAGCGCGAGTGGATTCCGCACATTGACAAAACCCATCCCTTGAAAGTCCTTGGTATTCACGGCGGCGAAATCCGTTACACCGTATCTCACCAGCGAAAGCCCAAGACACAGGTCCACGATCCTTCGAATGGCAGAATCCCGCCTCGCCGCCCGCCGCCACACCAAGTCCATTTCAGCACCTTCATTCACTAGCTCCCAATTCGCGTTGGAACGGAATCCCTGACACACTTCCTCAGCCTCGGATGCCGTCATCGGCTCGCGGAAGATCTTCGCATTCCGCAGCTTCAGATACAGCTCGACCAGCATGAACTCCGTTACCGCCTCTCACCCGCCCCCTAGCCGCCCTCTCACAAACTCCGCAATCGCCCCGATATCCTCATCCGCCACTGGACGCCCCCCGCTGCATACTGCCGCATCCAGTTCCCCGCACCGCATGAATCGCCCCGACTTCCACACGTACGCCTCCCGGTCCCACGGACCCACTTTCCGCGGATCCGACCACGTGTGAATTCCCAGCACCCGCGGTGACAATGCCGCCGCCATGTGCATCGGCCCGCTGTCTACACTCACCGTGTACGCCGCCCGCCGCATCAGCCACGCCAGTTCCGGCAGCGTCGTTCCATTCACCAGATCAACCGACCCATCCGGCAACGCCAACGGCCCGCCGGCCAGCCTCCCCACTACCACCACCGTCCTCGCCCCCATCGCCTCGCAGAACAGTCGCACCTGCTCCCGACTCAGACTCTTGCCCTCCCCGCGGCTGAACGGATGCAGCAGCACATACCCGCCCGCAGCCGCCGCTCCCAACCCGGCAGGCTCACTTCCCTCCGGCAGCTTGAACTCCACCGGACCATCCACCCCCAGCGCCCTCACCATCGCCAGATTGCGCTCCACCGCATGCGCTCCCGACTCCACCGGCACCACGTGCCCATGAAACCACCGCGCTCCCTCTCGGCTGTCGCTCATCCCCACCACCTCCCCTGCCCCGCTCGCGCTCGACATCAGCCCGCTCCTCAGCAACCCCTGAAAATCCAGCGCCAGATCCACAGGCCCCACCCGCTCCCGCAACCCGCGCAACCACCCCGCAAACCGCCCCATACCTCTCAATCCCCGAAACTCCCCCCGCGGAAACATCACCACTTCCCCCACATCCGGATTCCCCTCCAGCAACGCCGCAAACTCTGGATTCACCAGCCACACCACTTCCACCCACGGCCAAGTCCGCTTCACCAGATGCACCGCCGGCAGCGTGTGCACGATGTCCCCCAGCGAACTCGGCTTCACCACCAGCACTCGGCGCAACGCCCCCGGATCACGCAGCAGCTTCACACGCAGCATTCGCCCCTCACGCTTTCATCAAGGGCCGCCACCACGTCTCGTTCCCTCGGTACCACTCCACCGTCGCCGCAATCGCCTCGTCAAACGCCTGCTGCGGCACCCATCCCAGCTCCGTCCGCGCCTTCCCGCTGTCGATCGCATACCGCCGATCATGCCCCGGGCGGTCCTTCACATAAGTGATCAGCGTCTCCGGCTTCCCTAGCAATCGCAGAATCAGCTTCACAATGTTGATGTTCTCCCACTCCGTGCTCGCCCCCAGATTGTAAACCTCGCCGGACCGCCCCGCCTCCAGCACCCTCAGAATCCCCGCACAGTGATCCTCCACATGAATCCAGTCCCGGACGTTCCGCCCGTCCCCGTACACCGGCAGCGTCTGGTCATGCATCGCCCGGATGATCATCAGCGGAATCAGCTTCTCAGGATATTGATAGGGCCCGTAATTGTTCGAGCAACGCGTCACCACCACATCCTGACCGAACGTGTGATGATTCGCCAGCGCCAGCAGATCCGCCGACGCCTTGCTCGCTGAATACGGACTGCTCGGCTGCAATGGCAGCGTCTCTACAAACAACCCGTCCTCTCCCAGCGATCCATACACTTCATCCGTCGACACCTGCAGAAACCGCACCCCCGCCCGCCGCGCCAACTCCATCATGTTGTACGCCCCCGTCACGTTCGCATGCACAAACGCCTCCGGCCCGCTGATGCTCCGGTCCACATGGCTCTCCGCCGCAAAATTCAGCACCGCCGTGAACCCGCCCTTCTCCCCCACCGCTTCCGTCACCGCTCGATCCGCGATGTCCCCATGAACAAACGCATAGCGATCCCCATACTCCGCCTCCACATCCGCCAGACTCGCACGGTTCCCCGCATACGTCAGCGCATCAATGTTCGTCACCCGCACCCCGGGTTGCTCACGGAATACCTTTCGGATGAAATTGCTGCCAATGAAGCCGCAGCCGCCGGTGACAAGATAATGCATAACCTGTTGTGTGTTGTTCAGGGACCACCCTGAACCCCGAGAATTGCCAGCACAGCGCCCCACCGCAACCCCGAAGCATCGGCTTCGTCATCCCCCCCAAATCACCTCGGTACCGCCACCCCGGAACGCAATGCATGGCCACTTCCACCACCTCGCTCCTCCATCCCAAGGGCCGCCGCCGGCACCTTCCCCTCCAACCGCTCAATCTCCGCCTGCCGCGCATCCAATTCGCTCCGCAGAAACCGAATCACGTCATTCAGTTCCACCTCCCGCGACCCCAGCCGGTCCGTCAAATCCCGCACCGCCCCTCGCAGAATCCGCGCCTCCTGATCCAGCGCCCGCAACCGCTTGATCTCCGCCTCCTGCACTACCGCATTCACATCCCTCGCCTCCGCAGCTCGCACCATCCCACCCAATCTCCCAGCCTCCGAACGCCACTGATCCCGCTCCCCGGTCAACTCAACCACCAGCCACGCCGCCAGTACCTGCCCCACCATCAGCAGCATCCCAAACCACACCACACCCCACGACCCCTCTCGAAATCGCTCGCCCGTCCCGGCACTCAATTCACGCTCCATCCCCACACGTCGCCACTCCGCTCCCGCAAACAACGGGAAATCACAGGCTTTATCCCCATCCCTCCCCAATTCCATCACACCACCGGAACCGCCAACGGCGCCGTCACCCGAGCCCGCGGTGTCAGAATCTCCGGCCCATCCTCCGTCACCACCACCGTGTGCTCAAAATGCGAACTCGCCTTCCGATCCCGCGTCACCGCCGTCCATCGGTCCGACAACACCACCACCTCAGGCGTCCCGACGTTCACCATCGGCTCAATCGCCAGCACCATCCCCGGCTCCAAGCGCACCTTGATCCGTCCATTGTCAAAATTAGGCACCTCCGGTGCCTCATGGAGCTGCTTCCCAACCCCGTGCCCCACAAACTGCTGCACCACCGAAAATCCATACCGCCGCACCAATTTCTCCACACTCCCGCACAAGGTCCGCAATTGACCGCCCGGCACCGCATGACTCACCGCCGTCAGCAGCGACTCCTCAGTCACCCGCAGCAACTGGTGCACCTCAGGAGACACCATCCCCACAGCCACCGTCAGCGCATTGTCGCCAATCCACCCACCCTTCGTGATCCCCACATCGATCTTCACAATGTCACCATTCTGAATGATCCGGTCCGCGCGCCCGATCCCGTGCACCACTTCCTCGTTCAACGAAATACAGATCCGCCCCGGAAATCCCCGGTACCCCAGAAAGGCACTCCGGCATCCAGCCTCAGACATGAACTGCCCGGCAGCCTCATCCACCGCCTTCGTCGACACCCCGGCCTTCACGACCTCCGCCGTCCGCCGCAGCACCTCCGCAGCGGTATGGCCAGCCAGACGCATTCCGTCCAGCTCCGCTCCCTTCCTTATCGGAATCTTCCCGCCTCGTGACACCGTGGTCGTCGGTTAACCGTTGACCTTCCGGTAAATCGCCGTGCTGATCCCGATGAGCACGAGAACCGCCAACGCCACATAAAGCAGCACCACCCGGCCGCTCGCAGAAGAAGCACCCTCGCGCAGCGTACCATCACCCTCGTACCGGCCACGGATCTTGCCCTTCCGCAGGAACCCATCGTAATTCCGCTGCAACAAGTGTGTCTCCACCTGACGCATCAGGTCAAGCAACACCCCAACCAGAATCAACACACTAGTCCCACCGAAAAACTGCGCCGTGAAATACGGAATCTGCGCGTAGTGCGTCATCATCTGCGGCACAATCGCCACCAGACTCAGGAAACATGCGCCCGCAAACGTAAGCCGGCTCATCGTGAAATCCAGAAAGTCCGCAGTCGGCTTGCCAGGACGAATGCCCGGTATATACCCACCGTTTGACTTCAAATCCTCCGAAATCTGCGTCGGCTGGAACATCGTCGCGACCCAGAAGTACGCGAAGAAGAAAATCAGCACCAGATAGATCAGCCAATGCCACGGGCCGTTGTTCTGCGAATACTCCAGAAACTTCTTCGCCCAGCCCGCATCCTTGAAGATCCAATTGATGATCACGGCAGGAAACGAGATGATCGCCGACGCAAAGATGATCGGCATCACCCCGGAATAGTTCAGCCGGATCGGCAGGTGCGTCGACTGGCCACCCATCACCTTGCGACCCACCATCCGCTTCGCATAGTTGATCGCAATCTTCCGCGTCGCCTGCGTCAGGATGATGATCCCAGCCACCGTCAGCACAAACAACGCAATCAATCCAACAAGCTTGATCGCCTTCACCGGATCGCCCGCCCGCACATAATCCCGGAACGTATTCACCAGCGCATTCGGCAGGTCAGAAAGAATGTTCACCGAGATAATCAACGACGTTCCATTCCCGATCCCACGCTCCGTAATCTGCTCGCCCAGCCACATCAGGAACAAGGTCCCCGCCGTCATCGCCGTCACCGAAATCGCATAGAACCCGAACGTGTCCACCAGATGCGTAGGCACCAATTGCCGCGATGATGACTTCAGAAAATCATCCATCCCGCGGAGTAGCACATTCCCCTCAGGGTGGCAAAGCCCACGCGCCATCAGGTACCCCTGAATCACACACAGCACGATCGTCAGATACCTCGTGTACTGCGTGATCTTCTGACGCCCGCCCACTTCCTTCGCCAGTTTCCCAAGCGTCGGCACCACCGCCGTCAGCAACTGCACCATGATCGATGCACTGATGTACGGCATAATCCCGAGCGCAAAAATCGAACACGCTGCCACCACACCACCGCTAAACGCACTGATCAACGTCGTCAGCGCATTTCCAGTCTTCGCCTCACTGGTGTCGAGGTAACCCTGCACCACCGACGGATCCACACCAGGCAGCGTAATCGCGGCCCCGATACGAACCACTGCCAGCATCGCCAGCGTGAAAAACACCCGCTGCCGGAGTTCAGGAATCTTGAAAATGTTCGCAAAAGCGGAAATCATGAGTCAGTGCGGAAGAGTACTTGATGTGATGCCTCAACAGGAGGACGGGCGCAACTTCAGTTGCGCCCGCCCGATCCGTTGTTGTCTGCTTATTTCGACTCGGGCGATGCAATCGATCCCCCGGCCTTCTCAATCTTCTCGCGGGCGCTCTCGCTGACCTTGTTCACATTCACCGTGAACTTCTTGGTCAGTTCCCCATTGCCGAGAATCTTCACCCCGTCCCACCGACCTTTCACAAGGCCAGCCTCACGAAGCACAATCTCATTGATCTCAATGCCGTCCTCAAACGCTTCGCTCAGATCACCAACATTGATGATCGCATACCGAATCGCAAAGTCGACGTTGCTGAAACCCTTCTTCGGCAGACGACGATAAATCGGCATCTGGCCGCCTTCAAAGCCGTGACGCACCGTACCACCAGCACGGGCCTTCTGACCTTTGTGACCTTTACCGGAGGTCTTGCCGTGCCCGGAGCTTTCGCCGCACCCGAGCCGCTTGACCCGGTGCTTGCTGCCCGGACGGGGAGCCAATGTGTTCAGACGCATGGTTTTAAAATGAAACGAATAGTTGTTGATCCGTCGCTCAGAGAGCGGCCGGCTTGAGTTTCCCGCGCGCCCCGAGGAACATTTCGCGGGTCCGGAGTTGCTGCAGCGCCGTCAACGTGGCCTTCACCACGTTCGATGGATTCTTGGAACCAAGGCTCTTCGCAAGGATATCCTTGACCCCTGCCGCTTCCACCACCGCACGCACCGCCCCACCTGCAATAATCCCAGTACCGGGACTCGCAGGCTTAAGCAGCACATGGCCGCCACCGAACTCGCCGATGACTTGGTGGGGAATCGTGTTGTCGCGAAGATAGACCGGAACCAGCGCCTTCCGCGCCGCCTCACTCGCCTTCTTGATCGCATCAGCCACTTCGTTCGCCTTGCCGAACCCGTAGCCAACACGACCCTGCTTGTCCCCGCAGACCACAAGGGCCGAAAAACTGAAGCGGCGACCGCCCTTCACGACTTTGGCACACCGATTGATGTGAACCACCTTCTCGATCATTTCCGGCTTTCCGGCCTCGGAAAAACCTTCGGAGAACTGTACGTTGGTGTCAGTAGACATGGAGATATTGCTTTAGAACTGAAGACCGGCAGCGCGCGCAGCTTCCGCCAGCGCCTTCACTTTGCCGTGATAAATGTGACCACCGCGGTCAAACACCACCGCCGAGACACTCGCAGACTTGGCACGCTCCGCTATCAGCTGGCCAGCCTTGACGGCCATCTCGACATTGGCGCGGGCCGCCATGCCTTCTTCGGTTGTGCTGACAGAAGCAATGGTCAGACCTTTGCTGTCATCAATAACCTGAACATACACATTCTTGTTGGAGAAATGCACGGTCAGACGCGGACGCTCGGTGGTACCCACCAGCTTCTTGCGGATCCGCGCATGAATCCGGCGGCGGATGGCTTTACGATCAATGGACATGGAAACAGTTTAATGCGGAGTCAGAACCCCTGGTTTACTTCACTTTCTTACCTTCCTTGCGGCGAATCACTTCACCCGCATAACGGACTCCCTTCGCCTTGTATGGCTCAGGCGGATAATAATTGCGCACGTCAGCGGCAAACTGCCCGACCCGCTGCTTGTCGATTCCCTCGACACGGATCTTCGTGTTGTCCGTCACCGTCACCTTAATGTCAGCAGGAATCGGATGCAGCACCGGATGGCTGTAACCCAGCGATAGGTCCAACGCCGTACCCTTCACCGCAGCACGAAACCCAGTCCCGTGAATCTCCAGATCGCGGATGAAGCCATCGCTCACACCCTTGATCATGTTCGTCAGCAACCGCTGGCTCGTTCCATGAAGCGCACGCTGGCGACGCTCGTCGCTCGACCGCTTCACCGTGATGGTCTCCCCTTCCATCGTCAGGCTGATGCCTTCCGGAAGAACGTGACTGAGATTGCCCTTCGGCCCCTCCACCTCAACCTTGGCACCGTCGTGCTTGACGACAACCTTGGCAGGCAGGGTAATAACTTTGTTTCCGACTCGAGACATGACAGATTATTTAGGTTGGAGGCGGAAAAACATTACCACACGATGGCCAGCAGCTCGCCGCCAACGCGCTGCTTGCGGGCTTGCGCACCAGTCATCACGCCTTTGGACGTCGAAAGAATCGAGATCCCCATCCCACCGAGTACCCGGGGAATCGAATCACATTCAACGTACTTGCGCATGCCGGGCTTGGAACAACGCTTCACATCAGTGACAACCGCACGGTTGCCTGCGAACTTGTTCTTCACACGCAGCACCGGGTGCGTGCCGGAGGTGTCCACTTCATAGGACCAGATATACCCTTCCTGCTGCAGGATGCGGGCGATTTCAGCCTTCACACGCGAAAAAGGCGCAGTGAAGTCTTCTTTGCGGGCCCTGCTGGCATTCTTCCAGCGGGTCAGAAAGTCGGAAATGGGATCAGAGACGACGGCCATTGAATCAAAAAGTTTAAGTTCGCGGGTTTCAGGCGGCAGCTTGATCGCCTGCCTCGCGGGCGGCAACTGCCTTGTTGTCGCGGAACGGCATGCCCAGCGCCCTGAGCAGCTCGCGACCCGCCTCGTCCGTGACCGCAGAGGTCACAATGCAGACATCGAATCCGAGCTGCCGTTTCACTTTGTCGATCTCGATTTCAGGGAAAATCGACTGATCCGTGATCCCAAGCGTGTAATTCCCATTGCCGTCAAAGGCTTTCGGGCTAACTCCGCGGAAGTCACGTACCACAGGCAGCGCCATCTTCATCAGACGCTCGAGGAATTCCCACATGATCCGTCCACGCAGGGTCACCTTGACACCGAGAGGCTCACCCTCACGGAGCTTGAAGTTCGAGATCGCCTTCCGTGACTTCGTCACCACCGGCTTCTGCCCAGTAATGGCGCGCACGTCGTTGACCGCGTCTTCCATCGCCTGCTTGCGGTCCGGTGCTTTGCCGAACGAGCAGTTGATAACGACTTTCTCGATCCTTGGGATCTGATGGACATTGCCGAGAGCCAGTTTTGCTTTGAGCGCCGGCACTACTTTCTCGGTATAGAATGTTTTGAGCGAAGGTTCCATGAACTGAATATGTTCGTCGTTGCTTACTTACTTGCTTTCTTGCGGGCAGCCTTCGCAGGTGCAGCCTTCTTTTCCGGCACCTCAGACAGGCGCACGTTGGAAATGTGGACGGGTCCTTCACGGGAGATAATTCCTCCCTGAGGATTGTTTTGGGAAGCCTTCTGGTGCTTCTTGATGAGGCGAACGCCCTCAATGATCACCTGATTCTTCTTGGTAAGGACCTTCAGGACCTTGCCGCTCTTTCCCTTGATCGCTTCACTCCCGATCAGGACGGTGACAGTGTCACCTTTTTTAACGTGTGTCTTCACTGCGGACATGATCAGAGTACTTCAGGGGCCAGGGAGATGATTTTCATGAAATTCCGATCGCGGAGTTCCCGGGCCACTGGGCCAAAAATACGGGTCCCTTTCGGATTCTGATCTTTGTCGATCACAACTATCGCGTTGGAGTCGAATCGGAGCACGCTCCCGTCATCGCGACGGATCGGTGCTGCGGTGCGGACGACGACGGCCTTGACGACCTCGCCTTTCTTGACACTGCCGGTGGGGCTGGCTTCACGGATGTGCGCCGTGATGATATCGCCGATTCCGGCGATGCGCGTCCTCTTTCCAAGGACACCGATCATCTTGGCGACACGGGCTCCCGTGTTGTCCGCCACCTGCAGCTTGGATTCCATTTGAATCATGGCTTTATTATATGGGCTGTGGTTTGGCTTTCTGGGTGATTAGTGCTTCAGCACCTCAACGAGGCGCCAGCGCTTGAGTTTGCTCAGTGGACGACATTCGGTCACCCGAACGCGATCCCCTGTCTTCGCTTCGGACTTATCATCCGCTGCGTAAAGCTTCGTCGTCTTCTTGACGATCTTGTGGAATTTCGGGTGCGGTACGCGGCGGACAACCCCCACAACGATGGTCTTATCCATCTTGTCGGAGAGCACGACGCCAACCCGGGTCTTGCGGCGGCCACGGTCATCCGTGGCATTGGTGGCAGAAATATCGGACATGTGATAAAAAGTGCGAGGGGCTTACTTGGCCGCAGCAGCGCGGGCGTGCGCCAATTCCTTCATGAGGGTTTCAATGCGGGCCACCGTCCGGCGAATCGCACGAATCCGGGCCGGATTCTCCAACTGCCCGCTGCGCTGCTGAATGCGTAGGTTCAGAAGTTCCTGCTTCAGCGAACGCCGGTTGTCGACGAGGTTTTCCACGGACTGTTCGCGGAGATCTTTGAGCTTCATTTCGGTTCGGAAAAATTAGGTTTACTGGTGAGCCGAGCGCCGGACAAAACGGCAGCGGATGCCGAGTTTGTTCGCAGCGAGGCGGAAGGACTCTTTCGCCAGCGATTCAGGAACACCGGCAACTTCAAAGAGCATGTTGCCCGGACGGACAACTGCAACCCAGAATTCAGGGGCTCCCTTACCTTTACCCATCCGGGTTTCCGGCGGACGGGCCGTCACCGGCTTGTGCGGAAAGATCCGGATAAACACCTTCCCTTTACGCTTCAGATTGCGCGTCACTGCCACACGGCAGGCCTCAATCTGATTATTCTTGATCCATCCGCGGTCCAAGGCTTGCAGCCCGAACTCGCCGAAGGCCACCGTCGTTCCCACTTGGGCATTGCCGGAACGGCTGCCGCGCTGGGTCTTGCGGTACTTCACTCGACTTGGAATCATCGCCATACGCTAATTTCCTCTCTGTTGAATTGGTGAAATTGAATCTTCTCTGATGTGGATCAGGCAGTCGGTGCAGGAGCAGCCTCAGCTGGGGCCGAAGGAGCATCTCGGCGGGGCCCACCAGGACCACGGAAACCACCACCTGGCCGGTTGTTCCCACCCCGATTGTTACCGCCAGGTCCACGACGATCGCCATCCTTCCGCGGGCCACGCTCGCGGCGAACCGCCCCGGAACCCACCACTTCGCCGTTCTCGTCGAGCTTGCGGTTGATCCAAACCTTGATGCCGATCCGCCCATAAACCGTATGGGCTTCAGTAAATCCATAGTCCAATGGTGTCCGCAGGGTCTGCAGAGGCACCTTGCCCTCGCGATACCATTCTGCACGGGCAATATCAGCACCGCCAAGACGGCCAGCCACCCTAATCCGGATGCCCAGCGCCCCGAATTCCATCGAGGTCTGCACCGCACGCTTCATCGCGCGCCGGAACGAAATCCGGCGCTCAAGCTGTACTGCTACGTTCTCCGCCACCAGCTGCGCATCAAGCTCAGGCTGCTTGATCTCAAGAATGTCAATCTTCACCTGCTTGCCACCAGACATCTCGCTGATCGTCGAGTTCATCAGTTCGATCTCCGAACCTTTCTTCCCAATCACCAGACCCGGACGCGCCGTGAACAGTGTCACCCGCACGCTGTTCCACGCACGCTCAATCGTGATGCGTGCCACCGCTGCCTGCTGCAATTTGTTCTTCAGGTACTCGCGGATCTTGATGTCGCTGTGCAGGAACCCCGGGAAGTCCTGTTTCGTTGCGTACCATTTCGAACGCCAGTCTTTATTGACGGCGAGGCGGAAACCAATCGGATTGACTTTCTGTCCCATATATTTGTCGAAGAGTGAGCGGTGGCCGGCAATTATTCCTTAGTGACACCGTCGTTACTGACGACCACAAGGATGTGACTGGTTGGCTTGCGAATCGAACCGGCCGAACCGCGGGCCATCGGTTTGATGCGCTTCTGCACCGGGCCAGTGTTCGCGACCGCGGTCTTCACGTAGAGCGAATCAACGCTCAACTCGAAATTGTGCTCGGCATTGGCAACCGCCGACTTCAGAGTCTTGCTGAAAAGCAGGGCCGCCTTCTTCGGCGTGAACGTAAGAATGTTCAGTGCCTCGGAGACAGGCAGACCTTGAATTTCGCGTCCGACTTGGCGCGCCTTGAGCGGCGAAATTCGGGCGTATTTAGTGAGGGCTTGGACGTCCATGGAATACTGGCTGACGGTTATTGTTCGGAAACTGGAGATTCTGTATGGGGACGAATGGCATCGCCCGCCTTGATGACTGATGTTGGGGAACCCGTGACAAGGATTCCCGCGAGTCGCTCGCGGAGATCAACCACGTAGCCGGAGGCAACGAGCTGTTCACCACGGACAATCTCGAGAGGTGTGCCTGGGCGGAGCCCTGACTGCCGCCCGCCGTTGATCACCGCAAGGGAAAGTTCAGGTTTATATGAAACCACGCGCGCAGCATCGAGCGGCACCGTAGCAGGCTGCGGGCGATTCACACCCGACGAAACCCTACTCGCGTTCGCAACGGCAGACTCGAGCGCGGCCCGGGCAACCTCACTTTGAGGATTGCTTAGTACCGCGGCACCGGCCTCGACGACTCGGTTTTGCGATTCCGTGATGGCACCCAACCCACGCTTGGCAGCAGACAGCTCACCCAGTGCCTTCACTAGACGTTCCTGCACCCCCCGCACTTCGGGCTTCAATGCCGCCACCCCAAGCGACTCCATTTGGAGACGCAGGCGCTCGAGTTCGGTTCGCAGCTCATTCACTTCAGCATTGGACGTCGCAAGGGCCTCCGCCGCCGCCTGAAGTTGCGTGGTCTGTACCGCTCCCGCTCCTGCTTCATCCGCACGCCCCACCCCGCACACTCCCAGCCCAAGGGCAAGGAATGCACTGAGTTGATGCTGCGCGCGGAAGAAAACCATCGGATTGAAGTAGCTGATCGCTTACTTGCTGACCTTCGCCGTGTGTGCGCCGTGACCCTTAAAGGTCCGCGTCGGGCTGAACTCACCAAGCTTGTGCCCGACCATGTTTTCGGTCACGTACACGCTGATGAAATCCTTCCCGTTGTGCACCATGAAGGTGTGCCCGACGAAGTCAGGCGTGATCATCGAGGCTCGCGCCCACGTCTTGATCGGTTTCTTCAGCGGCGTCTCATTCATCTTGTCGATCTTGATGAGAAGCTTCTGATTGACGAAAGGTCCTTTTTTGAGGGAACGGCCCATAGTTGCAAATGGTCAGTGTGAAGTTGGAAGGGCTCAGCCGTTCTTTTTGGCGTTGCGGCGTTGAACAATCAATCGGTCGGTCTGGTGACGGAGCTTCCGGGTCTTTTGACCCTTCGCATGCCCCCACGGGCTCAACAAGTGTTGACGACCACCACCGGACTTGGAACGACCCTCACCACCACCGTTCGGGTGATCAACAGGGTTCATCGTCATCCCGCGGACTGTCGGACGGACACCCAGCCAGCGCGTACGTCCAGCCTTGCCCGAAACCACATTCATGTGTTCGCTGTTCCCAATCGTCCCGATCGTAGCGTAGCAAAGTGTGTGCACTCGGCGAATTTCACCGGAAGGCATCTTCAAGAGAGCATACTCCCCCTCGCGGTTGTTCAGAATCGCAGACTGTCCAGCCGCACGGGCCACTCGGCCACCCTGCCCAGGCTTAAGTTCGACATTGTGGATCGCCGTACCAAGAGGAATCACGGAAAGGGGCAGCGCATTGCCGACTTCCGGCGCAGCCTTCTCCCCAGCGTTCACTTTGCCACCGACGTTCAGCCCGACAGGAGCAAGAATGTATGCCTTCGTCCCGTCCTTGTACTGCAACAAGGCAATCCGGGCACTGCGGTTTGGATCATACTCGATCGCCGTCACCGTTGCTTCCATGTCGCGCTTCACGCGCTTGAAATCAATGATGCGGTACTTCTGCTTGCTCCCACCACCAATGTGGCGGCAGGTGATCACACCGGTGTTGTTCCGGCCCCCGCTCTTCTTCTTCGTCGAGAGAAGGGATTTTTCGGGCTTCTTGCCTTTGGTAAGACCCGAGTAGTCCGGCCACTGCTTGTACCGGTTCGATGGAGTAATTGGAGAGAATGTCTTGAGAGCCATGACGTTATTGCCGTGAGGCGGTCTGAGCGTGGAAAATCAGGTCAAATCAATGGTTTCACCAGGAGCAAGGCGAACCACCGCCTTCTTCCATGATGCAGTGAACCCCGCCGCCGCAGTGCGCTTGCGGCGCGCTTTACCGGCGTAGTTGGAGGTCCGCACGCTGTCCACCTTCTTCCCGAAGATCGTACGGATCGCTTGCGCAATCTCGAGTTTGTTCGCTTTAGGATGTACTTCGAACACGTACTCGTTGTTCGTCTCGGTAGCGATCGCCGCCTTTTCAGTAAGGCGGATGTTGCGGATAATCTGATATGCGTCCTTCATGTGTTTCAGGCAGTCCTCCGGGAAATGGTTTCCATCGCGTCAGCCGTCACAATGATCTTGTCATAGTGCAGCACTTGCTCCGTGTTGGCCTCATCAGCCGTCATCAGCAGCGCCTTCCCGAAATTGCGAGCCGCCAGATAGGTTGTCCCGTCAAACGCCGCCGCAATAATCATCACCTTCTTCGAATCCGTCAGCGCCGCGAGTTGCTTGATGAAGCTCGCCGTCTTGCCGTCCTTCACCGAAAACTCAGGAATGCTCAACACATCCCCAGTCTTGATCCGCTCGGACAGCGCCTTCGCAAACGCCAGTTTCTTCGTCTTCTTCGACACCTTCTTGCTGTAGTCCCGAATCTTCGGGCCGTGAGCCGTACCACCGCCCACTCGGACCGGCGTGCGCTTCTCACCCATCCGGGCATTACCAGTGCCCTTCTGCTTGTACATCTTCTTGTTGGAGCCGGCGACTTCACCGCGCGTCTTCGTCTTTGCCGTGCCGCTGCGCCGATTGGCGCGCATCGCAACAACGGCATCGTGGACGGCTTGCGTGCCGCGGCCGTTCTCGATCACGCGGATATTCGCGCTCTTCGCAGAATCGATTGTAAGGACAGTAGCTGCCATGGGATCAGTAATTGTTCACGTTCTGGTTCTGAACCGACTCAGCTAGCGAGCGGCTTTTTCTTCGCGGGTCGCAGGATGACGAGCCCGCCTTTGCTTCCCGGGACACTTCCCGAGACAAGGATGATGTTCTCTTCAGGACGCACCCCGACAATCTGAAGATTCTGCACCGTGCGGCGATCCACACCCATGTGCCCTGGCATCCGCTGGTTCTTCCAAACTCGGCCCGGCGTAAGGCGGCACCCGATGGCACCAGTACGGCGGTGCATCATCGAACCGTGCGTCTGACGCTGACCGGAAAAATTATGGCGCTTCATGCCGCCCGTAAAACCATGCCCCTTCGAGGTTCCGATCACGTCAACCCATTGGCCTTTCGTAAATTGGTCCGCCGTCAGTGTTTTGCCGGTCTCCGGCGCATCGCCTTCAATCCGGAATTCCCGGATGTGATACTTCGGTGTCAGTCCCGACTTCTTCGCGTGTCCGATCGCCGCCTTCGTCGCGCGGCTCTCTCTCTTGTTTCCGAATCCGATCTGGACCGCATTGTAGCCGTCCGTTTCCGCAGTTTTGATCTGCATCACGTCGTTTTCGCTGACATCCACGACAGTCACAGCAATCGACTTGCCGTTTTCGTCATAAATGTGGGTCATACCCAGTTTCTTTCCCAGGAGTCCGAGGCTCATAAGGATGGTGCTTTAGATTGGTTGTTGCGGCGGTGAAGCCAGCGGGAATCAGATTTTGATGGTGATATCAACACCGGCGGGGAGATTGAGCTTCTTCAGCTCGTCAACGGTTCTCGCAGTTGGATCAACAATGTCCAGAAGACGCTTGTGGGTCCGCAGCTCAAACTGATCAGCAGATTTCTTGTCGACATGGACAGAGCGGTTCACTGAGAACTTCTCGATCCGAGTCGGAAGCGGAATGGGTCCCGCAACACGGGCCCCGGTGCGCTTGGCCGTCTCCACGATTTCGTGAACACTGCGGTCGAGCGTGCGGCTGTCGTAGGCGCGGAGGCGAATGCGGATGCGCTGGCTTTGCATAATTGAAGCAGGAAAGAACGGTTGTGAGATGAAGATTTAGGAACGGGCCGCTTTGCCGCCTCGCTGCTCGACGACTTGCTCCACGATGTTGTTCGGAACAGGGTCGAAGTGGCTTGGCGTCATCGAGTAGTTGGCTCGACCTTGAGACACTGTGCGGATCGCTGTCGCGTACCCGAACATTTCCGCCAGCGGAACGTCCGCGCGAAGCAACGCAGCATTGTCGCGTGACTCCATCCCGTTAATCTTGCCGCGGCGCTTGTTCAAGTCACCCATGATGTCACCCTGATAATCTTCAGGCGTGGTCACCTCCACCGCCATGATCGGCTCGAGCAATTGCGGACCGCACTTCCTCATGGCCTCCTTCATCGCGAAGATTCCAGCCATCTTGAAGGCGTTTTCGTTGGAGTCGACTTCGTGATACGATCCGTCCACCAGTTCGACATGCACATCAACCACGGGGTACCCAGCGACCACTCCGTTGTGAAGCGATTCCTCAATTCCTTCAAAGCAAGCCTTGTGGTACTCCTTCGGAATCGTGCCTCCCACGATCTTGTTCTCGTAGGTGAAACCTTTGCCCTTCTCGTTCGGACGCAGATGGATCACACAGTGCCCATACTGACCCCGTCCACCGGATTGCTTCACAAGCTTACCGGAAACATACTCAGCTGCCTTTGTGATGGTTTCCCGATAAGCAATCTGTGGCTTCCCAGAAGTCACATCCACTTTGAATTCGCGCTTCAAACGGTCACAGATAATTTCAAGGTGCAATTCACCCATCCCAGCGATGATCGTCTGCCCGGTCTCCTCGTCCGTCCGCACAATGAACGTCGGATCTTCATCCGAAAGGCGGGACAGCGCGATCGCCATCTTCTCTTGGTCACCTTTCGTGTTCGGCTCAACCGACATGCTGATCACCGGTTCCGGGAAGGTCGGTGGCTCAAGGATGATCTCCCGATCTTCGTTGCAGAGCGTGTCACCGGTCCGCACGTCCTTGATCCCCACGATCGCCGCAATGTCACCGGCATAGCAAGTCTCAATGTCCGTGTGCTGGGCCGCCTGAATCTGAATCAACCGGCCAATGCGCTCACGCTTCCGCGTCCGAGGATTGTAAACCACATCACCCTTGGAAACACTCCCGGAATAAACCCGGAAGAATACCAACTTACCAACAAACTTGTCAGACCAGAGCTTGAACGCCAAAGAAACAAACTTCTCATGGTCGCTCGCGATCGCCTCCAGCTTGATATTCTCGTCGTCTGGGTCTTGGCCAACCGCAGCATCAATATCGAGCGGGCTCGGCAGGTAGTCCACCACCGCGTCCATCAGACCCTGCACGCCCTTGTTCTTAAAAGCAGAACCTCCAACCACCGGCACAATCTTGTTCCCCAAGGTCGCACGGCGCAGCGCCGCTTTGACATCCTGCACCGTAATCGGTTTCTCCTCTAGGAACATGTTCCCAAGTTCCTCATCAACATCACACAGCGAGTCCTTGAGGTACTCATACGCCTCTTCGGCCACGACCCGTTGCTCCGGAGTCAGCGCCTGACACACATAGGTCGATCCAAGCTTATCGTTGTCAGAATACACGATCGCCTGCATCCCCACCACGTCAATTTGACCGGACAACTGATCTTCAGCCCCGATCGGAATCAGAATAGGACAAGCCCGTGCCCCGAGTTTGCTCCGGATGTCCTGAACCACACGGTCAAAATTGGCACCAGTACGGTCCATCTTGTTCACGAACGCCATCCGCGGAACCTTGTACTTGGTCGCTTGACGCCACACCGTCTCGGATTGCGGCTGTACTCCCGCCACCCCGCAATACACAAGAATCACGCCGTCCAGTACTCGGAGAGAACGCTCCACCTCAGCGGTAAAGTCAACGTGACCCGGCGTGTCGATGATGTTCACCCGGTGGTTGATGCCTTCGAACATCTTGTACACACCTTCCGTCGGCAACTGTTTCCAGCTCGCCGTCACTGCCGCCGACGTAATCGTAATGCCGCGCTCCTTCTCCTGCTCCATCCAGTCCGTCGTCGCAGCACCGTCGTGCACCTCGCCGATCTTGTGGATCATGCCGGTGTAAAACAGAATGCGCTCCGTCAGAGTGGTTTTCCCGGCGTCAATGTGCGCCGAGATCCCGATGTTGCGGGTGTGCTCGAGCGGAAACTGTCGTTTCGGATTATTGGGATTCGTGGACATTCTAAGCAGTGAAAAGTTGTGCAGACAAAACCGGTTTTTACCAGCGGAAGTGAGCAAACGCCCGGTTGGCTTGCGCCATCTTGTGAACATCGTCACGCTTGCGGATCGCATTCCCGGTGGCATTCGCCGCCTCTCGAATCTCATTCGCAAGCGCCACATGCATCGGCGTCCCCTTCCGGTTCCGCGCAAAATTGATGATCCAGCGCATCGCAAGGCTCTCGCTCCGGTCTGGCGCAACTTCCAACGGCACTTGATACGTCGCACCACCAACCCGCCGGCTCTTCACTTCAAGACGCGGCTTGGCATTCTCGATCGCACGATTGACCACCTCCAGCGGATCAACAGTCTCGCTCTTCTCGTTCACCTTGTCGATTGCAGCGTAAACGATGCGCTCCGCAATGGACCGCTTCCCTTCCACCATGAGACGAGTGATGAGTTTCGCAACGAGGGGACTATCGTAGCGGGAGTCACGAAGGTCTGCTTTCTTGTAAACGCGTTTTCTGCGAGCCATAAGCCTGAAATGAGGTCGGGGTACTTGTTACCGTTGTGATTTACTTCTTGCCTTTGCCCTTCGCGGCGGCCGCAGCCTGACCCGGTTTCGGACGCTTCGCCCCGTACTTGGAACGACCTTGGCGGCGCTTGTCGACACCAAGGCAGTCGAGCGACCCGCGGACAATGTGATACCGGACACCAGGAAGGTCCTTCACCCGCCCGCCACGCACCAGAACGATCGAGTGCTCCTGGAGATTGTGCCCCTCACCGCCAATATAAGCGATGACTTCATATCCATTAGTCAGACGAACCTTCGCCACTTTCCGCAATGCGGAGTTCGGCTTCTTAGGCGTCCGGGTCATCACCTGGAGACATACTCCGCGGCGCTGCGGACAGTCAGCCAATGCTGGCGACTTCGACTTGTAGCGCTTGGGATTACGACCCTTGTTGATCAGTTGATTGATGGTGGGCATGGCTGGAAGATAGTTCGGTTTCCGTGCATTGGAAAAACCGGGAGAGCCAGCGACACCGTGAGGAGACCACCTGAATCATTTCAGCAGCAACTTTTCCGGTGCCGCACCCGATAAATCCTGTGCACCCGGTTGAGCGCCGGGCAGGAAGGAGCGCGGATTCTAATCTCGTATCTCCGCTTCGCAACTCGTTTTTTCGTGTTTGTTGCTTTTTCTCACCTCGGCATCGCCCCAAGACTCTCCGCAAAAAACTCCAGCATCCGCTCCTGATTCACACTCACATGCCCCTGATCAGGCCCCACCTGAACCTCAAATGACTTTCCCGCATTCTGAAGCGCCTTGATCAACTGAAGGGAGTTCCCTGGATGGACGTTATTATCAGCAGTTCCAAAGAAGATCATCAGCCGCCCATTCAACGCAGACGCCAACGGCAGCGGGCTCGCCGCGTCATAAGCCCCGCCGGAATCCCCCGGCAACCCAAGGTACCGCTCCGTGTAGATGCTGTCATAATTCCGGAAATCCATCACGCCCGACGACGCACACGCCGCCTGAAAAGTCTCCGGATGCCGCAGCAAGGCCATCACCGATGCCGTTCCACCATATGAGGTCCCATGAATCCCAACCCTCTTTCCGTCCACATAATGCCGCGCCGCCAGCGCTTTCACCCCCGCCGCCTGATCGTCAATCTCCACCTGCCCTAGCTTCTGATAGATCGCATCAAGAAACCGCTTCCCCCTCCCCGCAGCACTCCTCGAATCCATCGTCGCCACTAGCCAGCCCGCCTCAGTCACAGTCGACGGCGCCCCGAATATCTCGCGGCTCCCATTGGTCGACGGGCCAGCATAGACACTTACTAGCAATGGCCACTGCTTCGCCGG
>Ga0315905_10001133_pt1 | contig 28879 bp, 21 predicted proteins | sample LakEriMetagenome_5_FD_203522 | JGI IMG/M metagenome (GOLD analysis project Ga0315905, IMG submission 203522) | Freshwater fungal communities from buoy surface, Lake Erie, Ohio, United States - Buoy 4 MA121 | ecosystem: Environmental > Aquatic > Freshwater > Lake | place: USA: Lake Erie, Ohio...
CTTGATCACCAGGTTGTCCAGCGCAATGCACAGGGGTCGGCGGATCTCCTGTTGCAGGGAGCCGTGCCGCTGGGCACGACCTTGGTGGAAGTCCGTGCCGAACTCGGTGCCGACATGCGTGGCAATGTGGTTGATTGGACCGCTGTGGCGAAAGATGCACAGATTGTCGATGGCAAGTTCACCGGTAGACTCAAACTGGAGGCCGGCGGTTGGTATGCGCTCAAGGTTCGATTCCGTAAATCCGCCGCGGATCCGGCGTCGCTTGGCGAGGCAGTTGTCGAATACGTCGGCGTGGGGGAGATTTTTGTGATCGCCGGACAGTCGAATTCATCGAATCACGGCGCGGAGAAACAGCCGACCAAGACTGGCATGGTGGCGGCATTTGATGGCAAAAAATGGCAGTTGGCAAACGACCCACAACCGGGTGCCAGTGGTGGTGAAGGGAGTTTTCAGCCGCCATTTGGCGATGCCTTGGTCACAAAATTCAAGGTGCCGGTCGGAATCATCGCCTGCGGAATCGGCGCGACGAGCGTCCGCGAGTGGCTGCCGAAAGGCGCGACTTTTCCCCAGCCGCCAACGTTGGAAGGCCGGGTCAGCAAGCTTCCCGGCGGCGAGTGGGAGAGCAAGGGCGAGGCCTTCGACATGCTCACGGTGCGAATGAAGCAACTCGGGCCTAACGGTTTTCGAGCCGTGCTCTGGCATCAGGGCGAGTCCGATGCAGATCAGCCCGACCCCAAACGCACGCTGGTCGGAAAACCCTATCGGCAGTATCTCGAGCGGCTGATCGTTGATTCGCGAAAAGAAATCGGCTGGCAGGCACCTTGGTTTATCGCCCTGTGCAGTTCGCACGGCGGCGAGGGAGTGCCGGCATTGCGCGACGCTCAGAAATCGCTGTGGGACGACGGCATCGCCCTCGAAGGACCCGACAGCGACGCACTGCGTGGCGACCTGCGGGACGGCGTGCATTTCAGCGGCAAAGGCCTGCGCGAACACGGCGCGCGCTGGGTTGATAAAGTCGTGCCCTGGCTGGAGAAACAAGCCGGAGTTTCTCCTGTCCGCTAATCCTTCTCCTCGATTCATGAAAATTGCCAACTGTTTTCTGATTGTGTCAGCCTTGCTCTCGCGACGTTCCGCACCGATGACTGGTAAAACACAACTCAACTCAATGTCGATTTTCCCTCATTTTCGTTCCCATCGCGCGCACTTTCTTTTCGGGATTTACGCGATGGTTTTGCTCTTTGCTCGTGCCGGTGCGGACGTCCGGTTACCCCGACTTCTTGGCGATAATATGGTTCTTCAGCGTGACCAGCCGATCCCGGTCTGGGGTTGGGCCGCTGCCGGGGAAAAGGTCAACGTGCGATTTGGCAAGTCCTCCGTTTCCGCCACCGCGGCTGCTGATGGCAGGTGGTCGGTCAAGCTGCCAAAAATGTCCGCTGGCGGGCCATTCGCAATGACTGTGGCCGCTGCCAATACAATCACCCTCTCCAATATCTTAGTCGGCGAAGTCTGGGTGTGTTCAGGACAGTCCAACATGGAAAAGCCGATCGGCATTCATCCCGGTCAACAACCGTGTCTCGATTATGAAAAAGAAATCGCTGCCGCCGATTACCCGCAGATCCGCTTGATGGAAGTGCTGCCCGATTCGTCCGCCACTCCAGTCGACGATATCGCCAACGCGCAGTGGCTGCCTTGCACGCCGCAAAACATTGCGATGAAACGTGGTGGCGGTCACGGGTTCTCAGCTTGCGCCTATTTCTTTGGTCGGGAACTCTATAAGGACCTGAAGGTGCCGGTCGGTTTGATCGCCGCGAGTGTTGGCGGCTGCCCGTGCGAACCGTTCACCCCACCATCGGGCGACCGTTGGCTCGGCATGATTCATCCGCTCACATCCTTTGGCATCCGCGGCGCGATTTGGTATCAGGGCGAATCCAATCTCGCCAATGGCATGCTGTATCGCGACAAGATGAACACCCTCATCACCGGCTGGCGCAAGGCGTGGGCACAGGGGGACTTTCCCTTTCTCTATGTGCAGGTGGCTTTGTCGAAATACAACGACGATGTCGAAATGGCGCCGCGACTTTGGGAGGCGCAAACCGCGACATTGACTGTTCCGAATACCGGCATGGCGGTCACCCATGATATCAGCAGTTTCCCTGACTGCCATGCAACCAACAAAAAAGAGGTCGGCCGACGCCTCGCGCTGTGGGCACTGGCCAAGACCTACGGGAAATCGGGATTGGTTTATTCCGGTCCGATGTATCATTCGATGGAACCCGGCAGCGGTGCGGCGGCAGGAAAAATCCGCCTGCATTTTGATAGCATTGGATCCGGATTGACGACCCGCGATGGCAAGTCTCCGGATCACTTCACCATCGCCGGTGAGGACGGAAAATTCGCCGAAGCCAAAGCGGAGATCGATGGGAAAACGGTGCTGGTCTGGAGTGGAGCTATCGCCAAACCTGTGGCCGTACGCTACGGATGGCGGCAGGATGTTTCCCCGAATCTCATCAATAAGGAAGGTCTGCCGGCTCCCTCGTTTCGCACCGACCCAGAAAAATGAAATCATTTATGAAAAAAATACAACTCAGAGTATCGCTGGCTGCCTTGATCTCGCTAGGGATGGTCAATTTTTGTCTGCAAGCGCAGGACGTTCTAACAACGCTGGTGCTAACCTCACCCGTTTCCTGCCAAGTGTTCCAGTGCGACAAGGATGACCGTGCGAAGCTCCTGATTGAGGGCTCGATCAGCAATAAGGCCGATGTGATCGAAGCCAGGGTCGTGCTGGCGCCGGGCGCAAAGCGCGGGACTGCGGTCGATTGGAAGAACATTCTTCCTCCGGGTCAGGCTGTCGATGGAAAATTTTCCGGCTATCTAACCCTGGCAGCTGGCGGTTGGTATCAGCTCACGGTGCGCGCCAGGGTGGGATCTCGGGTGATTGCCGAACAGGTGCTCGACAGGGTGGGTGTAGGCGAGGTCTTCATCACGGCGGGGCAGTCGAACTCCGCCAACTTTGGCAACCCCAAGCAGGAGGCGAAGGATGATCGTGTGGTTTATTTCGATGGCAAAAATTTCGCCCGCGCAAAAGACCCGATTCCCGGTGGATGCGGCGGTGGTGGCAGTCCTTGGGCTTTGCTGGGCGACCGCATCGCAGCTTCCCGACAAGTGCCGGTGTGCTTTCGTTCGGCTTCGCTGAACTGGACCGAGGTCGCTGCCTGGCTTCCTCCGGACAATGTGTTGTACAAAAATCTCTCGGCCTGTGTAAGCACCTTCGGCAAAGACGGAGTGCGCGCTGTGCTCTGGCATCAGGGCGAGTCCGACACCCTGGTGAGCACTTCCGCAGAAACCTATTGCGATCGCCTGAAAACCATCGTCGAGACTCTTAACAAGGATGTTGGCTATCAACTTCCCTGGTTCGTGGCACAGGCCTCCTTTCATCCGGGATCGCAGGCTCCAGAACAGGAAAAGGTAGCCAAAGGGCAGCAGATGTCGTGGGCAAAAAAGATCTGCTTCCGCGGACCGGTCACCGATGATCTTTTGGGAGCGGAATTCCGTTATGACGGCGTGCATTTCAATCAAAAGGGGCTTGAGAAACACGCCGAGCGCTGGTTTGAAGCTCTCAGTTCTGAATACAAATGGAAATCGGAGCCCGCCCGATAATGGGGTTATCTCATGTTTCTCTGACTTTAGTGTTGCGGCCAACTTTTGCGAGGGTAACATCCGCACCTGAACAACTTGCATTCGCAGGTCTATAAACAACTAAAAATTGTTCCAAATTGATGAAATCTATACTTCTTTCCGGCATTGTTAGTCTCACATGGATCGGTGCTTTGACCGCCGCAGAACAGGCAGACACTGCACCTGCACCGAAGATGATTTTTTTCCTCGGCGACAGCATCACCAAGGCTGGCGGTTACGTAAGGACGATCAAGGATGGGATGGGGAAATTGTATCCGGCCAGTCCCCCGCAGATTCACAACTTCGGTCACATGAGCGAAACGGTGTCGAATCTGAGCGAAGCTTATCACCCCGGACGCCGCCCCTGTGTGCTCAATTGGATCGGTCAGGTGCTTGCCGAAAAACCTGATTATGTTGTTGCCTGCTATGGCATCAATGACGGCATCTATCATCCATTTAACGAAAAACGTTTCGCTGCCTATAAAACTGGCATCGAAGCCTTGATCAAAAAATCCAATGACGTAGGTGCGAAACTAATCCTGCTCACCCCGCCTCCCTACGCCAATCCTGGTCCGCCGTTTCCCGAGGGAACCGATGCTGCAGGCCGTGAGGCGCTTTATGCGAAGGCCAATGCTGCAGCCGAAATCGAGGCGGAAAAAGACCCGAACAAATTCGGTTATCGCACTGCTTATCCTTACTACGATCATGTGCTGGATACCTACTGCAAGTGGTTGTTGACCCTTGACGGCAAGGATGGCGTGAGCGTGGTTGACATCCGCACGCCAATGATGGCGAGAATCAAGGAAACTCATGGCGGTGACGCAATCCATCCGAACGGTACGGGACATGCGATCATGGCCGAAACTTTTCTGAAAAAATGGCCAGCGATCCACTCCCAGGCCAAGGCCAAGGTGCCGTGAGGTGTAGGCGAGCAGTTGCCAACGGCTATTGTCATCGCCGTTGGCAGGGAACGCTCTCCGAGCGTTCCGGCGGGGGGCGGTTGCGTATCAGCCTGACGTGACCTTCCTTCACCCCACGCATTCGTTCGCAAACAACGACGGTGAGTCAGGAACAACGATCATGACCAAACCACCCTGCCCTTGCCGGAACTTTCGGAGAAATTTCCCTGCCTGAAAGGCAATGATCGTGGGTTCATTCACGACAGGCAAGCTCCCAGGGGAGCAGGAGGGAAATTCCCGGTTGTAAGTTTTAATTCTTTTTGTGATGATACCAACGTGCGACCGCAATCAAGATGTTCGCACATTCATATCATGAAACAATTCATATCCTTCGATTCTGTCATCGCCATCATCGCGCTGTGTTTCTCCGCACCACTAATCGGCGAAGAAAATAAAATCACGGCAGAACAAAAGGCGGATGGCTGGGTCGCGCTCTTTGACGGCAGCACCCTCAAGGGCTGGCACGCGACAACGCAGACCGGCCATAGCAGCGCGAGCGGGCATAAGACTGGTGGTCGCTGGGTGATTGAGAACGGCGCGATCATCGGCAGCCAGGACATCCCCGGCAATGGTGGCATTTTGCTCACCGACGAGTTGTTCGGCGACTTCGAGGTTTCTCTCGAGATGAACAACGACTTCGGTCCCGATAGCGGATTGTTTCTGCGCTGCGATGAAAAAGGCGCAAGTTACCAAGCGATGATCGATTATCACGTCGGCGGAAACCTCATGGGATTTTATGGCGAGGGAGCGCTCGGCGGCAAACCGCATGTGTTTAACTTTTCCTTTCTGAAACAACCCGGCCAGATCAAAATCGAGGCAGACAACAAAGGCGCAAAGCCGGTGGTTGCCTTTCCGATGTCGGCCGAAGAGTGGCCGAAGTTCTGGGTCCACGGTCAGTGGAATGAACTGCGCGCGCGCATCGTCGGCAATCCTCCGCACATCACGACCTGGATCAAAGGAGTCAAATTCATGGACTGGACCGAGACCGAGAAACGCCATCCCGATAAGGGCGGCATCGGACTGCAAGTGCACGGCGGCGGCGACTACACCAAGCAATTTGTCCGCTACCGCAACATCCGCGTCAAACGTCTTGAGCCGGTGAAGTAACAATCATCAGCCGACTTCTCCAGCAGGATTAGGTTGCCAAGACAGGATATTACCGCTGGTGCGGGCAAGGCTGTAGGACCGTCACTTGATGACGCTGCGAAGTTCTGGTCGCGTACTTGCGGATTCGATGGCTTTGATCGCCCCTTCGACCGAGTCGATTCTCGTTTGATTGAGTTCGCCTTTTGGAAATTTTCCTCTGGCGCATTCGTCGTTGAATTGCTCGACCAGCTCCTTCAATCCCGGCACTGCTTCTCTGGCGGCACTGCCGTAACCGATCAGTTCCTTGACGATTTCCCCGGTTCGTTTCTGGCTGCCGTGGCCGCCCTGGGTTTTTGCGAAATCCACACCCGCGGCGATGGCTTCCTTGAAGTGGTACTTCGTCAGCGCCTTGTAGGCACCCAAGCGGATTTCATTGCCAAACATGGTGTCGGCCGGGCAGCGGGTTTTCACCGCCGCCAACAGGTCGGGTGCCAGGGCCTGCACATCCTCCAGGCTCAGGCTTTTTTCAAAATAGCCGCGCAAGGTGGCGCGGGCCATGCCGTCGGCATTGTTGGCGATCACCCGAACCGCCGGATAGAGCAATTTGGAGTCGTAGCCTTTCAGCATGTCGCCCTGGCGGCCGGAAAACAGTGCCGCGGCGATTTGCCCGTGGGTGAGCTGCACGGGGTCGGCCCAGTTGATCGGTTGCAGCGGCTCGGCGGTTTGCACGGTGGCCTTGAGGATGTCGGGCAGCACCGGGCTGGCGTCGGAACCGATTTTCTTGAGCGCCTGTGCGGCTTTGAATCGCAGCCAGCGGTCCTCGTGGGAGAGCAGTCGAACAAACACCGGCAGCGTTTCGGTGCTCTTGAGACAACCGAGCGCCTCGCAGGCCCCCTGGCGCACATGGGCGTCCGATCCCTCGGCCATCTTGATCAACTGGGGCACCATGGCATTTGCTTCGGGCCGTTTGGCCAGTTCTTCGCCCGCCCAGCCGCGCACGATCGGCGACCAGTCGGCGAAGGCCGACACCAATTGCCGCGGGGTCATGTCCAGCCGCTCCAAATCGAAACGCCCGGATTTCACCGCTGCCTCGACCTCCTCTTTGCCAAGGGCGTTGGCGGGATCCGCCTCTTTGCCGGTGATGAACAGTTTTTTCAATGCCAGCGAATAGGTGAGCACGTAGGTGGCGTTCGGACTCAGGCCGCTGTAACTACTATTTCCATAGTAGGTATCATCATGGGTCTTGCCGGGACCGTACTGCTCGCCGCCGTCGTAGGTGAATGATCCATCGCAGCGCCTCACCAGATCGAGGTGGGTGGACGCCTCTTTGAAAAACGCCGCCGCGGCGGCGGGGCCTCCGACATTGGCACCGAGGGCGCCCCATAGGTAGCTGAAGCCCTGGCCGGTGTGGCCGCATTCGCGGTTCTTGAATCCGGCGATCGACATTTTTGCAAAAAACCGCGCGTCGGCGGCATGGTTGCGCTGCAGGGCGAACAACATCGCCGCCATCGCGCTCTTGCCGTTGTTGTCGTGGAAGGCATATGGTTCGTGCTCGCCGTAGGGGATCGTGCCTTTGTCGGTGAAGTAGCGGAAAAATTTCGCGGCGCGCTCGATGGCGGCATCGACCTCCGGATCATTGACGCCACATTTTTTGCCCATCACGATCGCCATGTTGGCGGCCAGTCCGGCCTGATTGACCGGGCCGTACGGCGGGATGGACCCATGGAGTTTGCCGTCGGGGGTCCGTTCGGCGAAGCCGTGGCCGAAGGTGCCGTACATGCCTTGGCCTTTGGCGGTTGACAGGGTGATCTCGCGAATGCCGTGAAGCACTTCCTTGTCCTTGGTGCGCAGGTAGTATTCGCAGAGGAACAGGTTGCGATAGCCGCTTTCCCAGGCACCGAGGCCGCGTTCCTGCAGGTTCATGTCGGGCGGAGCCATCTTGCGGGCCAGGGCCTGAACCTTGGGCAGGTAGTCGGGATTGCCGGTGGCCAACAAGGCCAGGCCGCTGATCGCACCCGCCCAGTTGGTCGGCAGCGGCTCCTTGTCGAGCGCGACACAGGCCTCATCGAAAATCTTTTGCGACTTCGGACAGTTGTACGGCGCGGTCGCGCTGTAGGTTCCCATGACCCGCAGTTTGAGCCGCACCTCCTCGGTTTTTCCCGCCCGCCAGCGGGTCAGTTTGAGAATGCCCTTGTTGCTTTCCTTTTCCGCTGCCTGGATCGCAGCGGCGATGCTGCGTCGCGCGTCGTCGCTGAACAATTTTCCCTCGACACCAAGAATCACGTCATCGACCTGCATCACGCCATCGGCCGGCGATTTCGCGCCGACATGGGTGACCAGGATTTGCCGGCTGACCGCCGTGGTCCGACCCTGCAAGCCATCGAAGTGTGTTGCGGGTTTGAGATAAATCCAGCCGCGCATGCCCGTGGATCCCAGGTTGTAGGTGCCCTTGCGATCGACCCCGGTCATTTCTCCCTTGGTCAGGTCTGGTGGTCCTACGGCCGCTTTGACGGAAAACCCGCCCAGTAGTGTTGCGGCCAGAATAGCGAAGCCAATTCGATGCATGGTCTGTTTCATGGTGGAGTCGTGATCGGTGAATTTTCGTTGCCGTGAGTCGCGCGACTCTGGCGAAAGTGGTGCCCTCTGCCAAGCACCGAGTTGCATGGTGATCGGGCGGAATGCGACGAAGAATGGTTTCGCAAACCTGGTTACTGATCGGGCATTGGCACGATATCCACCGGATGCGCTTTCATGGCCAGCGATGATTTGATGGCGGCGAAAAGTTCGGGCATTTTTTTCATGCGCTCTTCGAACACCGCCGTGCGTTTTGCTTCGACCTGTTCGTTGGTCATTTCCATGAACTCGGGCACGCCGCCCGCGCGCAGCACGCCGGAGAAGATTTTGTCGTGAAAGTAGCTGTTTTTTGCGGAGATGGCAGCGTTGACGGCCTTGAGCTGCTCGGCGACCGGACCCGCCGCAAGCACCGCCGCCGCGAGATTCACCCCGGCGGCCAGCCCGGCAGCGGTGTGCTCGGCAACTTTCACCCCGCCGTGGCGGATTTCATAACGTCCCGCCTTGAGCCCGCTCACTTTCAGCCGGTAATCGTTCATCTGTTCGAGAATCGGCAGCCATTCCAAAATCTTTTTGGCATCGCCATCGGGAAAATACGGCAGTGCTTTGTCGAGCTGCGAGAAGCGGATCGTGCCGTCGGCACCGACCTTCAGGGCATCGACGGTGCAGTTCTGGCTTTGCACAACTTTGGCGGCGGTCGCGTTGATTTCCACAGCAGCAACCAGAGGCGGAAAATTCATGCCTTGAAGGATGGTGGCTGCCATCAGTGTCTGACCCGGCGGTCCGGGATGGACCTGGTCGCCGCCGCCGACGCGGGTTTTCGGATTCGTCGGCCGCGCCTTGTTGATGAATTCCAGATAGGGATGGAATTGATCCACGAACAGTGCGTTGCCATTCGCCGCTGCGGTTTGTTTCACGCCTGCCGTGAATTTTTCCAGATTGTGGTTGCCTGCGGTGTCGATCGCCTGCTTGTCGTCCGGATTTTCACAGGCCTGCGGGCTGCACCAGGCGACCCGGATTTTCGCAGCCGCCGCCTGATCAGCGATGCCCTGCATGTTTTTCATGAAGTCCTCGAAATTTCCTCCGGCATCGTTCATTCCGAAGTCGATGGTCATTGCCGTGGCCGAGAAGGCCAGCACGTCGCGCTTGAAGCGGTTGTTGCCACCGGGCGCGCCGTCGCCGCCGATGCCGACATTGAGGAAAGTCAGATCCCACGAGGGGAAGCGGGTGAGCGTCCAGGATTCGAGATAGGTGCTGTAGAGATGTTGCTCGGTGATGCTGTCGCCCATCACCACTACCCTATCGCCGGTCTTGAAAAAAAAGTCGGCGGCCTGGCTGCGGACTGCGACGCTGGCAACGGACATCGCCACTGCGGCGCTAAGAAGATGATGTTTCATGGTATGGGATGGATCGCGAAAGCTTCAATCGGGCAACTCCTCGATCATCAGCTTGCGATACCAGATTTGGGTTTTGGCGCCGCCGTGGATTTGCACTGCGAAAATGCCGCGGCGGGGGATCTGCGCGTCTTTCTCGGTGTAATCGATGGTCTTCACGCCATTGAGCCACAATTGGATGCGCGGCCATTCGGCGCGGATTCGATAGACATTCCATTCGTCCTTCTTCAACGCCTTGTCGTGGATTTCCTTCGGCGGGCGCACGATGTCCCGACCGCTGCGGCGGCTTTCGTCGCACAGCGCGCCGTCGTAACCGCTGCCGAAATCGGCCTGGAAGCCGCGGACCTCGTTGCTGTTCTTCAGCCGTTCCGACCAGAATTGGATGCCACCGTTGACGAAGCCCTCGGTGCCGGAGATTTTCACTTCGAGAGTGAGTTCGAAATTTCCGTAACTCTTGGTTGTCGCGAGAAAATCATTCTTCTCCTGCTGGCGATCCAGGCTGCCCGCCGTGAAGGCCCCCTCGACGATTTTCCAGGTCTTTTCGGTGTCGCCCTCCCAGCCGGCAAAGGTTTTTCCATCGAACAGCGGCACGGGTTCGGCGTGAAGAATGGTCACAGCCAAAAGGAATGGAGTGATCAGCCGGGCGGGAGAAATGCGGGTCGGTGTCATGTTCATGAGGAAGATCGTGCGGTGATGCATGTGTTGTTAGCAAATCCCGCAGTGAAGTCAAGTCGACCTGTCCCCGCCTGACGCAGCCCGGCACTCAAAGTGACGTTTGCTCAGTTCTTGTTCTTTTTGGATTTGCCGTTTTTGTTTTTCTTGCCGCCTTTTTTCTTGCCGCCCTTTTTGCCGGAATGATCCTTTTTGTTTAGCACGCCATCGTCGTTGGTATCGAGTTTGGCGAATTTCTTCTTGGCCTTGTCCGCATTTTTGGCTGCGGCGATGAACTCCGCTTTGGAGATGTCACCGTCGCCATTGGCATCCTTTTTCTTGCCGTGTTTGGCGGCTTCCTGTTTCGGTTTCTTCGCGCCCTTCTCCTTGGCATCGATGGTTTGGGCGGGGAGGAACAGGGCGAGAATCGATAGCAAGGCGATGGTGGTTTTCATAATGGTTTGTAGACGGGTCGCTGCGTTCAACCCGACATTGCGGAAAAAGTTGCGGCGATGGCAAAAATCCGTGCGGCAGGATCAGCCGGTTACTTGCCGAGATCCGCCGCGTTGTAGGCGCGGCCTGCGCGATCGGCGGTTTCCTTGCGCAGGCGTTCGATCAGATCGACCTTGATTTGCGGGGATTTGTTCGACCACTCATGGCGGATGTAGGTGGCGATGTCGGCGATGTCGGAGTTCTTGAGTTGGGCATTCAGGATCAACCCCGGCATGACGGCTGTAGTCTTGTATTCCTTGCCGCCAACTGTGATCGGACCCGTCAGGCCGTGCAGGAGGATTTTCACCAGTCGCTCCGGATTGCCGTTCACGTATTCCGATTCATCGAGCGGCGGACCGAGGTTCGGCGCCCCTTCGCCTGCGGCGCCGTGGCAGCCAAAGCAGGCGGCCACTCCGGAATACAAGGCTTTGCCTTTTTGGAACGATGCAAGATGCTCACCGCTTAGGTCCTTGCCGGAGACCGGGGCTTTTCTGGCATCGGCGGCTCCCTGTGTCAGCCAATCCGCGAATCCGGCATCCTTGATTTTGCCCTGCGTTTGGGTTTGGAAAGCCGTTTCATGGTGGTCGAGCCCCGAAAATGCCGCGGCTTTTAGATAGGGCAGCTTGTCATTTTTTTCTAACAAATCTGCCAGTGCATCAAAAGCCGCCGTCGTGCCGAGTGGACCAAGCGCGCGGGCGAGATAAATTTTTTGCTCGTCGTTTGCGGCGCTGTACTTGAGCAGGGTTGGTTCGAGTTTGGGCAGATCGGCGGAGGGCAGTTTGGTTGAAACCCAGAGCGCGGAGCAGGCGACCTTCGGGACGGTTGAGCCGAGGGCTGCGGCGATGACCGGCGCGCTCAGTTTGCCCAGCCCTTCGAGGGTCCAGAGTGCATTGATCTGCGCGAGCGGGAATGAGAAATCGGCCGCCAGTTTCTCTAACAACGGAACGCATGAAAAATCCTTGCGATCGACCAATACACGCTGCGCCATGTCGCGCTGCCAGGCATTGGCGTGGGCGAGCTGCTTCACCAATTCCGCGCTGGCGAGAGCCTCGAAGTTTACAAATTTTTCGATCTTGCCATTCACGGCACGAATCCGCCAGATCCGGCCATGGCCGGTCGCCGGTCCGTCGAGCTTGCGACTTGCATACTGCTCGCGCAGGTAGCTGGTCATGAAAAAGCGGTCCTGGATAATGCCGTGATATATGTCGAGCACCCACAGCGTGCCGTCGGGTGCGTTGCAGAGATTGACAGGGCGAAACCGTTCGTCGGTGGAAGTGAGAAACTCCTGTTTGTCCAGCGGGTGGGAGCCTTGGAGTTTGGTGCCTGATTCCGCGATCTGAGTGGCTTTGATGAGATTAACGACTGATTCCGGGGTGAATCCGCGGCCCTGCCACTCAGCGGGGAAATTGCTGCCGCGATAGATCATCGGGCCGGCCGATGCGCTGGTGCTGATCAGCTTGTGGGTTTGCGGATCGAGCGTGTCGGCATCGAAGCCGTTCTTCTTGGCCATGTAGGCGCGATTCACACCCGGCGTCACCCGCGACGGATAGATATTGTTAGATCCGAGTTGGGATACGTCATTGACCTTGAGATTAACTCCTGGATTGCCTTGCAGCAGGTTGGGAGCCAGGTAGTCGCCGAACAAAAGTGTAGAATTGTTGTTGTGATAGAGGCGGCCGAAATCGTCGCGGCTGATGCCCCATTGTCCGCGGAATGGCGTGGCCTCGACTAGCCATTTATCGCCATCGCGGCGTACTCGCTTGCCGGACTTCGCATTGTAGTGCCAGTTGTCGAGATTGCGCATCAGGCCGTTCACCTTGTGCTCGACATTGCCGTCCTCGATGAATTTTTCTGCCGCCACCACTGGAGAGCCTATGGGCTTCGTGCCCTCGCGTTTCTGCCAGAGAAGGTTTTTGTCATCAACGAAAAGAATGCCGTCGGGATAAACTGCCACCGCGCGGGGCAGTAGGATTTTGTCGAGAAACACCGTGCGTTTGTCAGCCTTGCCGTCCCCATCGCTATCTTGCAAAATCACGATGCGACCCTGCGGGACTTTTTCGTCCTTGCCGTCGAGATCCATCATGTAGCCAAGCATTTCAACCACCCAAGCCCGACCTGCAGGGTCGAAGTCAAGCGCCACGGGTTTTTCCACTAACGGTTCGGTTGCGAAGGCCTCGATCACGAACCCCGGAGGCAGTTGGAAGGTTTTCAGCGCCTCGGCGGGTGACAGCACGGGGGCTGCGGGGATCAGTTCTACGGGAACCACCGGTTTCATTTTATCAAGATCCTTGCGATTGCCATTCTGCGCATGAATGCAGTTCGTAAGAATCAACAGTAGGGCGAAGAAGCGAGTGGTCATAGTTTCGTCCGAGATAGATAGCACGATATGGCGAATGAACAAGGACTAGCTTTTGCCGCAAGCAGAGTTTGCAATGCTTTTATAGAACGATTTTCGGGGATGCTTTGTGGTATTAGCCCTATAAAAAATAGACCACATGCTGCGGATTCCAGCCAAATGCGTCGATGAGCTCGTCGTTCATCACGCTCCGACCCAAGCGATGCGGCTTAGATAATACTGCCGACAGCTCCCCAACTATTCTTTAATACTAACGTGACTCATGATTCTAGATCATGGTTGCGCTCGGTGTTATTCAATTTGGCTCAATGCGGCTAAGCTAAAGCGACGCAGTTTTTGCTCGCCAAAGCGTCCATCGTCCCACATAATGACTACCCCGCGGGAGAAATATGGGACAGATCGGAAACAATGGCGTGAAGCCTGCGCAATGGAAGCTCGCGTTCGGTGCACTTGGCATCGTGTTTGGCGACATCGGCACCAGCCCTCTCTATGCCTTTCGCGAGTGTTTCGCAGACCACGTTGCGCCCGTAGCTCAAAATCTTTCCGGCGCGGCATCTTTGATTATTTGGTCGCTGATCCTGATCGTCAGCATGAAATATGTGGGATTAGTTCTGAAACTCGACAACAAGGGCGAGGGCGGAATTCTCGCGCTGTCCGCTTTGGTGCGGGGTAGCCGGATTGCGCAGGGGTTAGTTGAGAGGCCGTGGATTTTTGCCCTGGGCCTGCTGGGAGCGGCGCTCATTTACGCGGACGGGATGATCACTCCCGCCATTTCTGTTTTGTCGGCTGTAGAAGGCTTGACTGTCAAAGCTCCCCACCTTGAGCAATACGTGGTGCCGATTGCCCTTGGTATCATTGTGGGCTTGTTTGCCATCCAGCGTCATGGCACGGGTAAAGTGGGGGTGCTGTTCGGACCGATCATTTTGCTGTGGTTCGCCACTCTCGGTGTCCTTGGCATCAAGTGGATATTCCTTTGTCCGACGATTCTTTATTCACTCAATCCGCTCAACGGGCTGATGTTTCTCATTCATGAATCAACCCATGCGATGCCGATTCTCGCCGCGGTGTTTCTTGCGGTAACTGGTGGTGAGGCGCTCTATGCAGATCTGGGGCATTTTTCCGCATCCGCAATCCGCAAAGCCTGGTATTGCGTTGTGTTTCCCGGGCTCGCACTGAATTATCTCGGCCAAGCAGCGTTGATGCGGCTTCATCCGGAAAGCTCGCATTCCTTCTATAATCTCGTCAGCGATCAAGGCATACTTCCGCTGACTATCCTGGCCACGGCTGCGGCGATCATCGCCAGCCAGGCATTGATATCCGGGGCATTTTCTCTTACCTCCCAAGCAATTCAGCTGGGCTGCCTGCCGCGCTTGCGCATGCTTTATACATCTGCCACTGAAAAAGGGCAGGTGTATCTCCCGCCGGTCAACTGGCTGTTGATGCTGGCCTGTCTATTCCTGATTTACAATTATCAAAAATCCTCAAACTTGGCAGCGGCATACGGTATCGCTATTTCGCTGACCATGGCCGTCACTACGCTGCTGTTTTACCAGGCTTCCCGCAATGTTTGGAACTGGCCCTCCTGGAAAAGCACGCTGGTCACTATCGTGTTTGTAATTATCGATATTGCATTCCTGATTGCAAATGGAGCGAAGGTCCTGCACGGTGGGTGGATGCCACTGGCCGTGGCCTTTTTGATTGTGTTCATCATGACCACCTGGCGCTGGGGTCGGGAACGATTAGCCAGGCGCATGGAAAAAGCCTCAATTCCCGCGGCCATGCTCATTGAGGATCTTGGGCGCAAGGGAATCCATCGTGTCCCAGGCACCGCGTATTACATGTGCGGAAAAACCGGCGGCATACCCTTGGCATTGCTGCACAACCTCAAGCACAACCAGGTCCTGCATGAGCACGTTGTGTTACTGCATGTGGAAACTCTTGATTCCGCGCACGCGTCAGAGGGGGAAAAATTTCACATGACCCCTCTTGGTTTGGGATTTTTCCTGCTGCATTTGCGCTTTGGATTTTCTGAGACACCCAATGTTCCTGCTGCGCTTAAGCAGCACTTGACCGACGAAATCAAATATGAAGGAGCGAAGTCGACATTCTTTCTTGGGCGTGAAACTTACGCCGTGGGCAAGAGCCTGAACGCTTGGGAAAGGGTTCGTCTGGCGATCTTCGCATGGATGGCCCGCAACGCCACACCAGCGACCGCTTATTTCTCGCTGCCACCCTCGCGCGTGGTGGAATTGGGTGCGCAAATCACCCTTTGAAAGGTCTTGACCTTCCGCATTAGATTATGCGGCAAAAAGAAAAAAAGCAGACCTCCCTGAATCAGGAAGGCCTGCAGAAAAGGAGGCAACGTATTATTTTGCGGAATGGACTTCGACTTCTGGAGCCGGTGCCGGTGTCGGTGCCGGTGCGAACTCCTTGAAGCGAGGAAGGGACTTCAATTTTGGCGCTTCCGCGTCGCTGGTGCAGCAGCATGAATTGGAAAGCAGAGCCGTGGTGGCCAGCGCGAGAAGTGACAGGATTCGAATCATTGTGGTAATAATAGTTTTTTGTTGATAAGGAGATATTCAGCGCACCGGAGCTTGATAGGACGGAACGGTAGGCGCAGCTACCGACTTGCTGGCGCAGCAGGAATTTACGAGAAGCACAACAGGCAGAAGTGGAAGGAAAAGATAGATTCGTTTCATTTATGTCAGATTTTGTGCTATGTGCCGCCGCCGCAATGAGGGTGCTCGGAAAAATTAGCGGAATGACCATGCAGTGCAAGGCAAAAAGACGGCCGTGTCTCAAGATAATTAGATTTCCGCAATATCGCGAACGATTAAAAGACTTTTTTGAATACTACCCCGGTTCTGCTGGGTAGGTAAACGGTCAGTTTTCCCTGATTTTCGTTTTCGGAGCGCACGGTGTATTGCTGGTTCGGAGTCCCCCGACCGTGACCTCCATATTGAAGGGAGTCCGTGTCGAGAATCATCTGCCAGACTCCGCTTTCAACCCATGCAGTCCACTCAGTCAGTGATTGCTCGCCGTGGAAGTTCATCGCAAAAAGCAGATCGCCGCGCCGCCACGCTAAGGTCTTGTTGCGGTTGTCCTCACTAAGATGAACGGGCGGACAATCAAACCACCGTGAATCTCGCATCAGAGCTAACATCGCACCGTCGAAGTCGCCCAATCCCTTGTAGCGCAACTCCTCCCGATCCCGGAGGCTCCACAAGCGCCGTGCGTGGTCGTGCGACCAACCATTGCCCTCCCGAGGAAAATCAATCCATTCAGGATGGCCGAATTCGTTGCCCATGAAATTCAGATAGCCATGGCCTGCCGCTCCAATCGTGGCAAGCCGCGCCATTTTGTGAATCGCCACAGCCCGATCTGCGCGCAAGTCCTGTGAACCGGCGTGCATCGAATGATAAATCGATTCCCCCGCCAACGCAAACAACAGTGACTTCCCTCCAACCATCGCCTGATCGTGACTTTCCACGTAAGAAATGATGCGCTCGTCCGCTCGGCGGTTTGTCAGTTCACTCCAGATCCACCCCATGTTCCAGTCCTCATCACGGATGCCCTCGGCGAGTTTGAACCACATGTCGGGCACGCCCATCGCCAAGCGATAGTGAAATCCACATCCACCTTGCTCACGTGGCGCGCACAGCCCGGGCATGCCGCTGACGTCCTCGGCAATTGCAATCGCCGATGGCTTGAATTCGTCAATCAGCGATGTCGCCAATGTGATGTAATCCATCGCGTCCTCATCAGTGCGACCATGGAAATAATCGTCGTAGCTGCCAAAGCCTGCTCCGATACCGTGATCGTGATAGAGCATAGAGGTGACTCCATCAAAACGGAAGCCGTCGAATTGAAACTCTTCGAGCCAGTAGCGGATGTTCGACAACAAAAAGTGCCTGACCTGAGGTTTGGCGTAATCGAAGCAGCGCGAATCCCATACGTTGTGAAATCCGCGCGCACAATCGTGAAAAAACTGATAGATGCTGCCGTCGTAGCAGGAAATTCCCTCGACTTCGTTTCGCACGGCATGGGAGTGAACCAGGTCCATGATCACCCGCAGGCCCATGCCGTGGGCGGCATCTACCAAGGACTTGAGTTCGCCCGCCGTGCCAAAACGCGAGGAAGGGGCGAAAAATGAGCCCACATGATAGCCGAACGATCCGTAGTAGGGGTGCTCCTGTACCGCCATAAGCTGCACTGTATTGTAGCCCGCGCCGACGATGCGCGGCAGCATGTGTTCACGGAATTCATCCCAACTGGAGATGCGGCCGAGTTCCGACGACATCCCTACATGTGCTTCATAAATCATCGGCGGTGCTTTCACCGTGGGAGGTTGGTGTTGCCAGGTAAATTCCTGTTCCTGCCAAACCTGTGCGGAAAAAAGCCCGGACTGTGAATCCTGGACGATGCGCCGACCCCAGGCGGGGAGGCGGTCGCCCTGCCCGCCATGCCAATGCATCCGAACGCGGTAATGATCACCGTGTTTCAGGCGGTCCGACGGCAAGACCAGTTCCCAGCAGCCATCGCCTGTGGGGATGGCAAAAAATTCCAACCGTTCCTCCCATGAGGAAAAATCACCCACCAGAGCAAGGGCGGTGGCGTTCGGCGCCCAGTCCCGATAAACCCAAGAGCCATCGGCATTATGATGTAGCCCGAAATGTTTGTGGCCTTGCGAAAAATCTGGCAAGGAGGAACCCAGATACGTGCGGATGGTTTCACTGCGCTGCCTGCGTTGCTCGAAAACATGGAGCCAGGGAACAAGCCAGGAATCATCAGCAAAGTTTCTCAAAGGTGCACCAGAAAGCATGGCAGGTGCAAAATAACAGCCATGATCTCCTTGAACAGTGAAAACTCGCGCCAATCCGCGGTCGATCTTTTTCTCGCACAACGCGCTGCTCATGATACCGTTGCCCTATCATGCTACTCATGGCGGAAATCATCGGAGTGGTCATTGCGCTCTTTCACGTCGCCGGCGTGGCGCACGCCCTGCACGCCTTGATGAAAACCCGCACCTCGCAAGGGACGATCGCGTGGATCATGTCTCTAATCACCATTCCCTACATCGCCGTGCCGCTCTACTGGTTCCTCGGTCGTGACCGCTTCACCGGCTATGTGCGGGCAAGACGTGCCCACGACCTGCGCCTTCGACAGAAAGCCACAGACCTTTACGCCGTGATCCAGCGATTCGTCGTCGTGGAAACAGACCCGTTTATGGCCACTGCGGTTGCTCTCGCAGGCATGCCGCTACTGCGGGGCAACCGGCTCGATCTTTTAGACGAAGGTCGCGCCACGTTCGATGCCTTATTCCACTCGATCGAGTCGGCCAAATCTTATGTGCTGGTGAATTACTATATAATGAAGCACGATGCTATCGGCGATGCACTGCAGCAGATCCTCGTGCGCAAGGCGCGCGAAGGTGTGAAGGTCATGCTGCTGTTTGATGAAATGGGCTCCAATAAGCTGCCCGGTTCCTTCCTCCGTGAGATGAGCGATGCCGGTGTGGTTTTTCATTCTTTTGGCACTAATCGTTTTTGGTGGTCGCGCCTGCAACACAATTTTCGAAATCACCGGAAAATTGTGGTGGTCGACGGCAGGGAGGCCTATATTGGAGGTCTGAACGTTGCCGATGAATATCTCGGCTGGCACCCGCAGCTTGGCTACTGGCGCGACACCCACATGCGCATGACTGGTCCTGCTGTTCTCGCCGTGCAACTGGTATTTTTCGAGGACTGGTTCTGGGCCTGCGGAGACGTACCGGCTGCGGTTCCAGACACAACCGAGCAAGCGGAGGATCAGGAGTTGCTAATTCTTCCGACCGGTCCAGCCGATCCGATGGATTCATGGCAACTTTTCATTGTGGCCGCCTGCAATCATGCAAAGGAAAAACTATGGATCGCTTCACCGTATTTCGTGCCCGACAGCGGAGTCACATCTGCTCTCCAAGCTGCTGCACTGCGCGGTGTCGATGTGCGACTGCTGATTCCCGACAAATCCGACAGCCGACTGGTTGGCTGGGCCGCCTATTCCTATTACGAATTGATTCTCGCGGCCGGCGTGAAAATCCATCGCTACAAAAAAGGTTTCCTCCATCAAAAAGTCGTGCTCAGCGATGATTATGTGTCTGTGGGCACCGGCAACCTCGACAACCGTTCGTTTCGTTTGAATTTCGAAATCACCGGAATCACCGCAGACCCGGAATTTTCCCGGCAGGTTCATGAAATGTTAGAAAGGGATTTCGCGCAATCCGAGCCAAGTCTGCTCAGCGATTACACCGAAAAGCCCTGGTATTTCAAATGCGCCTGTCGTGCCGCCCGATTATTTTCGCCGATCTTGTGAGCTTTGTCACTCAAGTTCCCCGGGTGTTCCCATAAAGATCGATGTGCAGGCGCGGAGTGTAGCGGAAGCCATGGATTTTGCAGAGATCGGCGACCCGCGATGCCGAGTCGCGTAGAGTTGGCAAGTCCACGCCCTCTGGCATCAGCAGGATCTTGTGTGCGGGAACTTCGATGCGATTGTTTTCCAGCGAGCGAATAATCTCGTTCACATCGTCCCCGCCGTTGACCACGAATTTTAATTGATAGTCGCCGCATTCGATCCAGGCGCGGATTACCTCCGGTTGCCAGCGGTTTTTTTCATGCCGATCAGACCAAGGGCCAGCGATATCCAAGCTGGGAGTGGAGTGCGCGAGCTTAGGGCTAAGCGATGCAAGGTTGCAGGAAATTCCACCGGGCATAACCGTCGCGGCGGTCTCGATGGTGATGTGCATGCCGAGGGCTTTAAGTTCCGCCGCAAGAATGTGGATCTCTTTTGCGATCATTGGTTCACCACCTGTGAGGACGACATGACTTGCCGGGAAATGCGAAATTTTTTCAATGATCTGTCCAACCGACATCTCTTCGCCCGTGGGATTCCAGGACGCATAGGGGGTGTCGCACCACACACAGCGCAGGTTGCAGCCGGAGGTGCGGATGAAAATGCTCGGCACACCCGCCAGTGATCCTTCACCTTGGATCGAATGAAAGATTTCAGATATCAACATGGCGGTGAAGGCAATGCGGGGGTTTCCAAGTATTCGGTGGGATCAGTAAGCCCCGCGAGCAAAAACGCCTCGCGGCGTTCGATGCAAGTGCCGCAGCTTCCGCAGTGGATCAGCCCCCCTTTATAACAAGACCATGTTTGCCGAAAGTCCACGCCCAATTCGTTGCCGCGGGCGGCGATGGAGGCCTTGTCCATGTGAATGAACGGTCGCTCGATCCTCACCTGCGCGTAAGTCCCTTCATGAACGGCCTGCGCCATGCCCTGCATGAATGATTCCCGACAGTCGGGATAAATCGTGTGATCGCCGGCATGGGCGGCGATGACCAGACGGCCCGCGCCTTCATTTTCGGCAATCCCGGCGGCGATGGCAAGCATGATGCCATTGCGAAAGGGCACCACGGTCTGCTTCATGCTGGCTTCCGCATAGTGGCCGTCGGGGATCGCATCGCCTCCCTGTAACAAGCTGCTTTGGAAAAGTCGGGCGAAAAAATCCAGATGAACCAACTCGTGACGAATACCCAACTCCTGACAATGCCAGCGTGCGAATTCCAGTTCGCGATGGTTATGTTTCGATCCGTAATCGAAACTCACGGCCATGCCGACGACTGCCGCAACCCGCGCGTGGTATAGCGCGGTGACGGAATCCATCCCACCGCTGAGGAGAACAATGGCTGCGGGTGGATTCATGAATCAAAGAATGACGCCCGGACTATAAGCCACAGCCTGCGGATATTTTTCTTCTAATAATTTTACCCGCGCAGAAAATAAATCGACTTGTTGATCAGCGGCACCGGTCTCATGGCGGCCATTTTCCATGATCGATGCGAGCGCTTCCCTCGACAAGCCGATGCGGGAATCGGCGGCGAGGCGATCGACCAAATTGTTATGATCGATCGCACCGTTGCGCAGATCCTTTACGGTGGCAAGCGCGTGTTCCTTGATCGCCTTGTGCGCGGTTTCTCTGCCAACTCCCGCCTTGACCGCCTCCATCATCACCGTGGTGGTCATCAGAAACGGCAGGTAGTGCTCGGTTTCCGCAGCGATCATTTCCGGATAAATTTCCATTTGATCGAGAATGGTAAGAAAAGTTTCGAATAGGCCATCGAGAGCGAAAAATGAATCCGGCAGCATGATGCGGCGCACCACCGAGCAGGAGACATCGCCCTCATTCCATTGGTCGCCGGAAAGGCCCGCCGCCATCGCGAGGTAGCCCTTTAGGATCACATGGAAGCCGTTCACACGTTCGCAGGAGCGCGAATTCATCTTGTGCGGCATCGCGCTCGAACCGGTCTGTCCGGGCGCGAATCCCTCGCTCGCGGTCTCATGTCCCGCCATCAACCTAAGGGTTTTACAGAACGACGAGGGAGCGGAAGCAAGATCGGTCAGCGAGGCAACAACCCGAAAATCCAGCGAGCGAGGATAGACCTGGCCGACGTTCGTCCACACGCCGGACATGCCGAGATGGGAGGTAATGGAATTTTCCAGCGCGGCTACTTTTTTTGCATCGCCATCGAATAAGGATAATTGATCCATCTGCGTGCCGACTGCACCTTTCAAGCCGCGAACATGGTATCCGGCGATGGTCGAGTCAAGTTGAAGCAGGCTGTGCAAAAACTCCTCGCCAAACATCGCGATGCGCTTGCCCATCGTGCTCGGTTGCGCCGCGACATTGTGCGTCCGCGCGGTGAGAATGATGTGCCGGTTTTTCTCCGCATGTCTGCGGAACCGATTCAGGGTGGCGATGCACTTCTCGCGAACCATCAGCAATGACTTGAAGACCTGCAATTGCTCCACGTTTTCCGTTAGATCACGCGAGGTCATGCCCTTGTGTACGTGTTCGTGACCGGCGAGGTGGTTGAACTCCTCAATGCGGGCTTTCACGTCGTGGCGGGTGATGCGTTCGCGCTGCATGATCGATGCCACATCGATCTGGTATTTCACACTTTCATAGGCGGCAATGGCCTCGGCCGGTATTCTGAGGCCGAGTTCATTTTGCGCCTTCATCACCGCAATCCAGAACTCGCGTTCCAAGAGAATTCGCCCTTCCGCCGACCAAATCGCCTGCATGCCCTCTGAGGCGTATCGTTCCGCTAATACATTCGCAATCACAGGTTTTGTTATCGCATTTGATGTGATTTCGCAAAGCAATTTCCTGCTCAAAGAAAATCTTCACGCGCCAGCGATGGGATTAGCTAATTCGAAAGACTGGCGGATTCCAAAAAAAAGAATTGCCAGCAAAGCCCAGATCGTTGTAATTTCTTCGCCGCTACGAAATAGCCGCGCGGTTAGCTCAGTGGTAGAGCACCACCTCGACACGGTGGGGGTCGCAGGTTCGAGACCTGCACCGCGCACCATTTTATTACTATTCTCATGTCATCGCCCGCAGAGTTTCATTCTCTATTGCGTTTGCTCGATGATGACACGCCACAGGTCAGGCAGATCGTTAGCGATAAGTTGCGCTCCTACGGCGGCGATGTGAGCGAAGCGCTCGCCGAATACCCGCACCCGCTGACTGATTCGGAAATCGGTCTGCTATCCGGTCTGCTCAAACCCTCGCGCCGGACCGCGCTGCTGAACGATTGGGAAGTTCCTTTCCACGGCTGGCGGGCGATGGAGGATGACTGGGACATGCTCGAAGCCTGTCTGCGCCTGATCTCGGATTTCCTTCACGACGGCACCACCCTGCGTCCACCGCTATCCGACTTACTCGATCTTCTCGCCGACGAGGCCGTGCCAGCTGCAGAGGAGACAGGCATCGAGGGATTGCGTATTTACCTTTTCGAGAGCGGCCGTTTCCGTGGCAATCAAGAAAATTACAACGACCCCCTGAACTCCGACCTTGCATGGTCGATCAAACATGGCAAATCCAATCCGATCGGACTGGCGACCATTTTTCTACTGGTCGCAAAACGTCTGGACCTCGAAGCCGAAGGGGTGAATTTCCCGGGACATTTTCTCTGCCGTATTGAAAACGGTGGCCAGCATCTTCTGGTGGATTGCTACAACGGCGGCATGCTTCATGATCTCAACGAAATCCTCAGTCGCAAGGATGTCATCGAGGGAGCGATGGCCAGCGCATTGACCTCTGCAGCCACTCCAGGAGAAATCCTCATCCGCACCCTGCGCAATCTGGAAATCTCGCTGCAGCGAAATAATGAAATGGAGGACGCAGAACTGATCCACCGATTGGTGGAGTCGTTGAAGCCCTGATCCACGATCGTGAATCTTATCCAGTTCGCCGTGCCAAAGTCCTGCGAAGGTTTTTATTGCTTAATACGGTTTTTCTGCTACCTATTCCCTTCAGCACACGCCCTAACGAGCAGCAAACAAACAATCTACTTACGATCATGCGCTTTGGATTAAACACATTTCTTTATGTTTCACCATTCGTCACCGACAGCGTGAAACTCTTCCCCAAATTCAAAAAATGGGGCTTTGATACGTTGGAATTGCCGATCGAAGATCCATCGCACATCGACGCTGTGGCCGTCCGTAAAGCAGCCGATAAAGTCGGTATCGCGATAGGCACGTTGTGCGCAGCGATGGGACCGGGACGCGATTTCCGCGGCACGGCAGCGGAACAAAAAAACGCCACTGCCTACATCAAGGCATTGATCGACCAGGCCGCGATCCTCGGCGCCCATTCGGTCATCGGTCCGATTTATTCGGTCGTCGGCCTGATCGGTGCGCACAGCGACGAGACCAAGAAAAAGCATTTCGATCTGGTCGTGAAGAATCTCAAGCCGCTGGCCAAGCATGCGGAAGCAAAAGGCATCGTTCTTGCCATCGAGCCGCTCAACCGTTTCGAGACCGACTTCCTCAACACCTGCGACCAAGGCTTGAAGTTGGTCAAGGCCATCGATTCCAAGGCCGTGAAACTTCTTCTCGATACCTTCCACATGAACATCGAGGAAAAAGACCAGGCGGCCGCCATCATGAAGGCCGGCCCCTTGCTCGGTCACTTCCACGCTTGCGGCTGCGACCGCGGCACGCCGGGTGGCGATCACATCGACTGGAAACCCATCGTCAAGGCGCTGCGGAAAATTGATTACAAGGGTGATGTCGTCATCGAATCCTTCACTACCGATGTCAAGGTGATCGCCCGTGCGGCCGCGATCTGGCGCAAAATGGAGCCGAATCGCGACGACATCGCACGGAAAGGTCTGGCCAACCTGAAGAAATTCTTCAAGAAGAAGAAATAAGCCTTAGCTGCCTTACCATCGCCCGGCGGCAGACCAACTGCAGGTCGATTGCGAAGTGTCTGACGGACGTGCGGATCGGCAGTAGATGGATTTTTCACACGTTCTTCATCAAGCTTTCATATTCGAGTGTTGTAATTTTTCAGGTTTCTGACCGCGCACAGTTCGCGGTTGCAGCCGGAAATTTCTTTCAACAATCGAGATAATGAAGACACCAGCAAAATCAAAATCCGGCGGCGCAGGAATCGGAAAAAACAAAATTTCGTCAGGATCATCTACCATGCCACACCACACGCAGATTATCGGTCCCATAGGTCATTCGCCTGTGGTTCGGGCGAAATCAGCGCGAAAGAATATAACCGTATACCACCTGTTCCGCGATTGGCGCGATGAACTTCTCTCCTGAACAGCCAGATTCAAGAACGCGCTTTTCTTTTTTTCCTGCAACCGTATCCTTGCCACATGACGCGTGAGGAAATCAGTTCCCTGTTCGAGGAGATCGCATTGTTGCTGGAGATGAAGGGAGAGAACCTTTTCAAGGTGCGGGCCTATCGCAGCGGTGCCGAAACCGTGCGCTCGCACCCTGATGACATCCTGCAGATGGCGCGCGACAATCAGTTGTCGGGCATCAAGGGACTCGGCGAGGCGTTGCGGGACAAACTTCACGAACTCGCAACCACCGGACGACTCGAGTATTACGAAAAACTGCGCGCTGAATTTCCGGCAACTTTGTTCGAGTTGTTCGAAGTGCAGGGACTCGGTGCCAAGAAAATCATGCTGCTGCATCGCGAGCTGGGGATCTCATCGGTCGCCGAACTCAAGCAGGCCTGCTTGGATGGCCGCATCGCCGGTCAAACGGGGTTTGGCGAGAAATCCCAGCACAATATTCTGGAGTCGATCGAACACCGAGAGAAAAACGCGGGGCGCTTCCTGCTGGGCAGTGTTGCGATGGTTGTGGATCGACTGCTGGATTTGCTGCGGGATCACCCGGAGTCCCTGCGCGTGGCGGCCTGCGGTTCCTATCGACGCGGCAGGGAGACAATCGGTGACATCGACCTTCTGGTGGCGACACCTCATCCTGCCGCTCTAACGGAATATTTTTCCACACTTCCCGGGGTAAACAAAATTCTCGTTCATGGCGAAACGAAAATCTCTGTCTTGTTGGACGAAGGCATGCAATGCGATCTGCGCGCGGTGGCCAACGCTCAGTTTCCCTTTGCATTGCAGTATTTCACTGGCTCCAAGGAGCACAACGTAGCACTTCGGCAACTTGCCAACGACAAGGGTTGGTCGCTCAATGAATACGCCTTCACCGCGATCCGCGACGATACCGAAGCGATTCCCGCAATCAACGAGGAAGCGGACATTTATCAGGCGCTCGGACTGCAATGCATTCCGCCGGAAATGCGTGAAAACCTCGGCGAGATCGAGGCAGCCCGCGACAACAAACTGCCGCGGTTGATCGAGATCGGTAATCTGCGTGGAACATTTCACAATCACACCACCGAGTCCGACGGCCGAAACACGCTCGAGGAAATGGTCGAGGCGGCTCATGAGCTGGGCCTGCAGTATCTTGGCATTGCGGATCATTCGAAGTCATCGTTTCAGGCCAACGGTTTGGATGAAGAACGCTTGTTGCGGCAGGTGGAGAAAATCCGCGCGCTGAACGGCAAGCTCGAAGGGTTCCGCATATTCGCAGGATCGGAGGTAGACATTCTCAAGGACGGTGCGCTGGATTTCAGCGACGATGTGTTGTCGCAGCTCGACTACTGTGTGGCATCGGTGCACAACGTGATGAACCTCGATGAAGAGTCGATGACCCGGCGCATCATCCGGGCGATGGAAAATCCATACGTTACGATGCTCGGGCACATGACCGGGCGTTTGCTCCTCAAACGCGATGCCTACGCGGTGAATCATACCAAAATCATCGACGCTGCTGCGGAAACGCGGACAATCATCGAACTGAACTGCAGCCCTAAACGCCTCGACATGGACTGGCGTTGGTGGCACCGCGCCCGCGACAAAGGTGTGTTGTGTTCGATCAATCCCGACGCGCATTCGACCGCGCAACTACAGTACTTGCATTACGGTATTCTCCAAGCCCGCAAAGGCTCGCTGCGCAAAGAGGATGTTGTGAACACTTTGTCGTTAGAAAAAATCACCGATTTTCTCACAAAGCCAAAAGTACAGCGCTGACATCAAAAACAACGCCCAAAATTCAGCCGTAAAAAAGTTGAAAACTACTCTTGATTCGCTCTAGTACTAACCCCAATCACCAAAACTCGGTTCCCTTCGGCTATTTCGCGGGTGCCGCACCTTCTGCGGGGATGGGTTTACCGGTCAGCGCCTGATAGATGGAGGCCGCCATGAGCTTGTGGCCATCGACATTGGGATGCACGCCGTCGGGGATGACGTTCTTGCCGGTGAGCGGCTCCTGCAGGTCGATGACATAGCATCCCGTGTCCTTGGCGACCTTGCGCACCAGCGGGCCGACCTCGTCCTTGATGACCGTGCCGTTGATGCTCCACTTGTTGCCCCCGGCAGGAGGCGGCACACAACAATAAATGACCACTTTGCGATTGGCCTTCTTGAGGTCATCAATCATGGATTTGTAGTCGGCTTCAAACTCCGCCTTGTTGTTCCAGTTGCCGGGTTTCGAGTCGTTGGTGCCGAGCATGATGGTGACCACATCCGGCTTGCGTTGTATAGCTTGGGCAAATTGTGGCAACCGCGAGTAGGGCTTGTCGCCCTTTTTGAGGAGGGTGGCGCCACTGTTGCCCAAATTGGTCACTTCCCATTGCTTGCCCAAGGCTGTTTGGAGAGCCGAGACATAGGCCCCGGCCTGGGTAATGCTGTCGCCGAGGCACACCATGCGAATGGCTTCACGTTTGCCAAAGGTATCATACGGCTTGGCATCATCGGCCGCGCGGACCGTATTCATGAATCCCACGCACGTCACTAGTGCCAGCAACTGAATTGTCTTTTTATACATGATTTTTGATTTTGGTTGGTTGTTTCTCCCAGTGTGATGGGGGAGTCAATACCGCCATCTGCATGAAATTTTCATTGCGCGGGGGGATGATATGCAGCCCTGGCCACTAATCGCACGACAATTCATCAAGAAAAATCACGCCCATTCGCGTCAACAAAAGAAAATAGTCGGTGATCAACTGACTGACTGCTAGCAATTTGCTCTTCGGGTTGACATGCAAGTTCCCAGACAATTCACATGCAAGTTCCCAGACAATTTGCGTAATTTGCGTAAAGATGATGTGGTAAACGCATTTTCTTTAGAAAAAATCACCGAGTTGCTGTCTAAGCCAAAAGCACAACGCTGACCTCAAAAATTACGCCCAAAAATCAGCCGAAAAAAATGGAAAATAGCTCTTGATTCGGACTGATACTACTGACCCGATTCATAAAATAATAATCTAATAGAAATAAAAAATACAAGGAGCAAGGACTCGAGTGGCATTACCCAAATGGCACTTACACGGGCTACGGCTGTGGTTTTCAGGCTTTGACCGGCATGGCAACTTATGAGTAAGGGGACATTCAAACAGCATAAACCAATGCTGGCAAATCCTTGCGGATCTGTCATGTTCTGTATGTGCAAAGCTTGTTGAATACAATTGCAGATTTGATGCATGAAAAAAATCTTCCAGGTCTGATGATCGGAGGGCACGCGGTAACTGCCTTGGGGCATCCTCGGGCAACGTTTGATCTGGATCTTTTGATCCCACGCCATGCGGCGCAGGCTTGGCTAGTGGCTCTGGCTGGATTGCGCTACTCTTTGTTTGCGGAGTCAGACAATTTTCATCAATACGAAGCTCCAGCAGATTTTCCGCTTCCTCCGATCGATTTGATGTTGGTGGATGAGGATGTTTTTACCACGTTAGAAGTTTCAAAGACAGCCACCAAGCCGATCGCAGTTCCCTCTGTTGAGGCCATGATCGCTCTCAAACTACACGCCGCCAAACAATCCACACGAACCGAGAGAGAAAAGGACTGGTCGGATATCATAGCCCTCTTCAAAGCTCATCAACTCAGGCTTGACGAAGTCACGATTCATGCGATGGTAATGCACCATGGGGGAGTCGATGCCATCAACAGAATCCAAGCCGCGCTCGCTGGCGGAAATTGATTTTCCGACTGGTCCTGGTCCGGTGCCCCATGAGGTGCGTTTTTTTGATCCTCGCGATGTCGCAGCGCATTTTGCGGCGCTCGAAGTCAAGGGTCCTAGCGCCGAGGAGCGTTGGGCGAAAAAGTGCCATACGACTGCTTTTCCTGGATTACACTGTTAGGAATTTTCTTTTCGGGTTCCCATGCAAGTTTACATTTATTCCCAGGCAATATTACATTTATTCCCAGACAATATACAGAAAAAGTTCTTGTCATCGGCGGGAATTCGTTTATGGTGGGGGGCGTTATGAGCAAACG
>Ga0315905_10001136_pt1 | contig 28864 bp, 7 predicted proteins | sample LakEriMetagenome_5_FD_203522 | JGI IMG/M metagenome (GOLD analysis project Ga0315905, IMG submission 203522) | Freshwater fungal communities from buoy surface, Lake Erie, Ohio, United States - Buoy 4 MA121 | ecosystem: Environmental > Aquatic > Freshwater > Lake | place: USA: Lake Erie, Ohio...
GTAATATGGCAGCTTACTACCAAAAGATGAATGAAGATAGGGCTAATAATCCTATGAGTGCTATTGGTGATTTTGTAGGTAATGCCGCTATGGCTGCTGGACAAGCTGCAGATAATGGTGAAGATACTAGTAACAAAATGCAAATGGCTAAGTTAGCTATGAACGTTATGGGTATGCCAGCTATGCAAATGGGTGGTGTAGGTATGATGATGCGTGATAACTATTATGATGAAGGTGGTGAAATGGCAATAGGTCAAGTAATGGCCATGAATGATAAGATTGCTAGATTACAAAACTTTATTAATGGTGATAGTGAAATAGAACCTTGGGTTGCTAGCAAGCTTACATTAGCTGATGATTATCTTACTAGTGTATCTGATTACTTACAATTTAATGAAGGTAATGAAGGAGAAGATGAAGAAGAGGAAGAAGAGGATATGGATTTAACCATGGGTGAATTAGAAGAGATGAAGAATGGTGGTATTCCTGAAAGATATAGAAGCCGTGGTTTTACTAAAGTAGGTGCTAAGAGACAGTCTAATCGTCCTGGTAAAAAGTGGATGGTATTAGCTAAGAAAGGTGATAAGTATAAAATTGTACATGGTGGTTATAAAGGAATGAAAGACTTTAGCCAGCATGGTTCAGAAAAGCGTAAGAAGAATTTCTGGAATAGAATGGGTGGTAAAGATTCTAGCAAAGCTACAGATCCATTCTCACCATTATACTGGCACAAGCGTTTTGGTACTTGGGCAGAAGGTGGTGAACCTACTAATGCTGGATTCCAAGCTTTACCTGACTATGTACAAAATAAAATTATGAGTAACATGGCTTATGGTGGATACATGCCAGAGATGGGTGTTGGTGGTAAGATGCCAGCTGAAATTGCCCGTGCACGTTTTGCAGCAGCTGGTAACTTAGATAAGTTAGATGACTATGGTTATGCATATGGTGGAGATATTTATGGTGGAGAAATGGATATGGATGCTATGTATCAAATGATGAAAGGTGGACAACCATGTTATGAGTGTGGCGGTAAAGTATATAAGCAAGGTGGTATCTACATTAATCCTGCTAACAAAGGAAAGTTTACTGAATCAGCTAATAGAGCAGGTATGGGTGTGCAAGAGTTTGCTAGACACGTACTTGCAAATAAAGAAGACTATAGCTCAACACAAGTAAAAAGAGCTAACTTTGCTAAAAATGCTGCCGGTTGGAAAAAACAAATGGGTGGTATGGCAGAAGGACAAATGTTAGAACTACATGATGATGAGATTCAAAATCTTATTGATCAGGGTTATGGTATTGAGTATTTAGATTAATTAAGATGAAAAGAAAAGTAAGGGTTAAGAGTTTACCAAAAGCTCAATTTGGATTTAATAATTTACCAGCACCTAATGTGCTTAGTCCTGATTATTTAGAGACTTGGCAAAAAAATAATCCTTATCCAGCTTTTGGTAATCCTCCTACAATTCCTGGAGATGTATATGCTGGTAGTAATAATACTACAGGATCCTTTAATGTAGGAATGCCTTTATTTAATCCTATGCCGTTATCTACAAGACCAGAACCATCTCAAAATAAAATAACACCTTTAAGTTTATATCCTAGAAATACTAAATTAGAGTCTGGTATTCTTAGTACTAATGAAGCTATTAGAAAATCTTATACAGATCAGATTCCTGAAGATACTAGAAAGTTAATGGGTCTTGAACCATATGGTGATCTTAAAACAAAAAGAGTTGAGCAAAAAGATACTAATCCTTACATAGGACCAATGCTATTAGCTGGTACAGATGTATTTAGTTCTGTTGCTAGGAAGATACAAGATAGAAAGACTGAATCTGATTTTAAAAATCAGTTCTTATCCGATAATCTATATAATGTAAGACCTGAAGACTATCAAGGTAATAGAGGAGATTATTTAACAAACACTGCCGGATTAGGTCCTGATTTTAGACCTACTGATTATGTATACGGTGACTATAATAAAATTGCCCAGATGGGTGGAGAAATGAAAAGAAAAGTAAGAATCACAAGTTTGCCACAAGCTGAATATGGTGGTACTCAAAATGCTAAAGCGGTTAATCAACTGTATGGTAACTCAGCCTATATGATGAACATGTTTAATGGTGCCACTAAAGGTGAACCAGAAGAACAGTACGGTCAAACATTGGGACCAGATCCTAGATCTATGGCTGTATTAGAAGCAGAGAAAGGAGAGACATTAATACGTAAAGGTACTAATAGTACTATTCCTGAATTCTTTACAATAGGTGGTAAGCGCCACTCAGAAGGTGGTACACCATTGTCTGGAGAAAAGGCTACACCAGATAGTTTTATTTATTCAGATACTAAAGCTATGAAGATTAAAGATCCATCTCTTTTAGAATCTTTTGGTTTTGCTGCTAAAAAAGGTGGCTACACTCCTGCTAAAATCTCTAAGAAGTTTGATCTTAATAATAAAGATTTGCGTGAAGGATTATATTCTGAGAATGATCCATTGCGTAAGAAAACAGCTGTAATGATGGCTGATAATTATATTTCTAATTTAGGTAAGTTAGCATTAGTACAAGAATCACAGAAAGGATTTCCTCAAGGTATTCCAGAAATTGCTACACCTTATATGGATAAAATAGGATTAGATCCTGCACAGTTTTTACCAGAACAACCAATGATGAATCCTAATATGCAGTATGCACAAAAAGGTGCTCAGGTAAAAAATCCAGAACCTCCACGTCCTGCTGAATTAAAACCATATATTGATCAAGGTATTATTACATGGGATGAAGGTAGAGGTACATATAGAGTTGCTCTCAATAATCAAGGAAGTGCACAAGATAGATTTAATATATTACAGGAAGTAACTCCTACATTAAATAAATACGGCTATAAAAATATAGTTCAAAGTGGTGCAGGAAAAACCGGAAGTAAATACTCTAATTTCTATGCTGGTCTTTCTCCACAAGATTATGAATATAAAATTGTAGAAAGAAATTTAGGTAAAGAAACTGCAGATAAATTAGATGAGGCATCATTACGTAAAACTGCATATGATATTATAGGTTTTAAACCCAATGTTGATATTTCAAGTGCAGACATATATAATGATCCTAAGTTCTTTGGAGAATTTTCTAGAGCATTTTATAGATATCTTCCTGAGAAAAAGTTTAGATCTGATTTAGGTGATGATGAAAGATTTGGATTTGAGCATTATGACGCAATTCCTAGAAAAGATATTCCTCCTCCACAAACTCCAAGAGATGAAATTCCTCCAAGAGAATTAATTCCACCGCCACCAGCTAGAAGAAAACCTATTGGTTTCTATCCTCAAGACGTATTAAATACAGCCGCTGCAATCGGTGACTTAGCTAGTATTAATAAGTATAATCCAAGAATGGTTCAGTTTAGTGCAGAACCTATGAAACCTACTTACTATGATCCCAATAGAGAGTTAGCAGCTAATGCTGAAATGGCTAACATAGCTGCTCAGAACTTAGCACAGTTTACCGGACCACAAGCATTTAATACTAGATTCTCAGATGTTCAAGGCAAAGGTTTATCTAATGCAGCTAATATTTTAGGTAGATATAATAACTTAAACGTTGGTGTAGCTAATCAATTTGAACAAGCTAATAAACAGTTAATGAATGAAGTTAACTTTAAAAACGCTTTAGCTGCTAATGATTTCTATGATAAGACTGTTGTTGCTAATCAACAATATGATAATGCTAGAAGACAAGGTAGAAGGCAAAGTGTAGATTATATAAATGCTGCATTAGAAAATAGATTCATGACTGATCAAATGAATAGCTTGTATCCTAATTATTATGTTGAACCATCTAGACTTAAGACTTATTATACTCCAGGTAGACAGATTACTCCTCAGCAAAGAGGTAATGATATGATGAGTTATCTTGAATCTACTGGTATACCTTTTGATTTTACAGATCCTGCAGTTCAAGCAGCTTTACTTAAAGGTATTATGGGTGATGTAAATGTAGATGAGCGTGGTAATATTGCTGCGGCACAAGCTGCAAGCTCTGGAAGAAGAAGAGGTAAGTAAATATTAGAGGTTTAATACTTTAACTTTATATTTGTTATATTTATAATATAGATAATGGCTACTTACATTCAAGGTTTAACTGATTATATACCAAAGGCCGAACCATATAAACCCAATTTTGATTTTCTTAATACGGTTTTAGCAACAAGACAGGCTAGGTATGATAGTGCACTTAATCAATTAAGTGGCTCATATGGTAGCATAGTATACGCTGATCTTACAAGAGATGATAATAAAATTGCTAGAGATAACTTTTTAAAGAACTCTGAAAAAGCTATTCAACAAATTACTTCTTTAGATCTTTCTGATCCTGCCAATGTACAATTAGCACAGCAAGTATTTCAACCATTTGTTGAAGATAGACAAATGCAATATGATATCATGCTTACTAAAGGTGCTAACAAAGCTAAGAAGCAAGCAGATATGTTTAAAAACTCTATGGACCCAGATATTGCTAGTAAATATTGGGAGACAGGAGTTAGAGCTGTTGATTATAAATTACTAGAGTTTAAAAATGCAGATAGGGATAAAGCTTATAAAATGGCAATTCCTAAATACACTCCATATATAAATGTTATTAAAGAAGCTAAAAACATTCTAGGTGATGACTTTAATATTAGTGTAGATGAAAAGATTGGAGGCTATATTGTAACCACTAAAAATGGTGACAAAGCAATTAATACTATACATCAATATTTAGATGCTGCATTATCTACAGATCCTAGAGTAAGAGAATATGCAGGAACATTAGCTTATGTATCATCTATGGATGATATCATGGCACTTTCTCAAAGTTATGGTGGTGATATTAATGAAGCTAAAGCTCAATACTATATTGGTAAGTCTAGTGCCTTAATTGAAAACGTTGATTCTAAAATAGATGATTACACTAGAGAGATGGATGCTATTGATTCAAAGCTATTAATGTATGAATCAAAAGTAGATAGAGGTGGCCAATTAACAGATAAAGAAAAACAAGACTTTGCTAAGTTATCATCTCAAAAAAGTATTTATGATAATGCATTAAACAGTTTAGACTCTAATAAATATTCTTTAGTTAATGCTCTTGAAACTAATGATATCTCTCAATTAGAAAGATATAGTCAAAGTCTATTAGCTCAATCTAGAATTACAGATGAGATTGCAAAAGCTACTCAAGTAAATGCTTATAGAAACTATGAGAGAAGTATGAAAGCTGATCCTTATTCTTTACAAGCTACAGGAAAAGCTTTAGATTTTTCATATTGGACTAAGAAAAAATCTATGGAGTGGGCAAGAGAAGATGCTGTTAAAGCTGCTGAGAAAGCTGAAAAAGAAGCTAAAGAAAATGAAGGTACAGGACTTATATCTACACGAGTTAAAACAGAAGCCGGTGAAATAGATTCTTGGAATAATGATTTAACTTCTAGAGATAATAGTCTTGGTAGTTATCATAACTCTGTTAAAGATTTAATCAATAATATTAATGATTTAGGATCTGGTGATCCAAAGATTAAACAGGCTTTAGATAAAGCATTAAAGTCTACTGGTTTTAGTTATAATACTTTAATGAGTGGTAATGTTAATAGTATTGGTTTAACTAATCTAAATAGGATCAATAATGCATTAGTACAAATGGTTAGTGCAGATCCACAAATTTCTAAGTCTCTTGGAACATTAATTTCTCAAATGAATACCAAGAAACAGGTAGCATATGCAAATGCTGGACAATTGCAAAAGAATAACAATGTTACTATTATAAATCTTATGAAATCTACTAATTTAGATGATGAAGAGAAAGTTGTTCTTAGACAAATGTTTACTAAAGATGGTGCATTAAAAAGTGCAAAAAATGCATACAATGAAATCAAAGGTAAAACTGAATTAGACTTTGAGGATTTTAAAGATATGTATGATGATTTGCTTGATAATTTTTCAGTAAGTTATAATGAGCAAGCTAGTAATAACAATCCGTTATATAAACCTGTAGGAATGATAGGTATAGGTGGTGGTGGTACTACTGTAGATTATGCAACTAGTGGTGTAGCAGATCCCACAAAACCAAAATCAAAAAGCTATTTAGCTTTCAATGAAGTATTACAAGATGCTGGAAATCCTGGATCTATAGTTAGTGTTGGTACTCCAAGTAAATTAAGAGAGAATAGTGGTGGCAAAATAAATGCTATTACTAATAATCCTGATTTGCAAAACTATGTTGAAGGATTAAGACTATCTATGACAGCTAATAAAAAGTCTGTTACATTTACATACTCTCTTTCTGGTTTAGGATCTACTAAGTATAATACTTTAAATATTAAACCTAATCCTGAAGATCCATTTATTAAATCTTTAAAAGAATCAAATAAAGATCTTTATGCAAAAATTTTATCTGATGGTATAACTGTATTTACGCCAGCAGCAGCTGCAACAAATACTATTGCAAAAGGTGCTGCGTTGAGTGATGCTGAAGTAATATTAAATAGTACTGGTAATTATAAGTATGATAATCCAAAAGTAGGAACTGTTACTTTTAGAAAATTAAGTGATAATAACTATAGTGCATCTGGATTTTTAAATTCTGGTAATACACAAGAGCCAGTAAATATAACTGGACTTGATATCATTAAATTAAATAGTATTATCAATACTTTTAACACTTTATAATTATGGCAGAAATAGGACCAGATTTAGAAACAGATCTATCATTGCCTCCTGTATTTCCTACATTATCTGTAAGTACCGGATTAAATCCATTACCTACGGATATTCCATTGGTTCAAACAATAGATAATTTTAGTACCCCATCTATTCCAGCACCAGCTGACTTAAGTCAGTTTATAATGGGTAATGCAGAAGCAAATCCAAGAGATCCTTACAAAGCTTTTATGGATATTGCTAGTACACCAACTAGTGAATCTGATATTGCTATTAATAAATCTAGACCTTATACATTTGCCTCTGGTTATAAGCGTGCTAATTTTGATAGATATTATAACGATACTGAGAACTTTTATAAATTAGGTTTTAATCCATATGCAAATAACGAAGAGCTTTATAATTCTAATAGATCTTGGTATGAAGATTTAGGAAGAGCTGCATCTGGTATTCCTAATATGGGTTATTCATTTATTAAATCCATATATGGTTCAGATACTGGAGATGAGTATGCTAAGTATAATGCCATTTATGGTAGTACTCAAGGTGGTGTTTCTGGATTTACTTCTAACTTAGTTCTTAATACAGCTCCCTTTCTTGCAATTGGTGCAGACTGGTTAGTTACAGAAGCTGTATTAGCTGGTATTACTGTTGTTACCGGTGGTCTTGCAGCAGAAGCAACTATTCCATTAGCAGTAGCTAAAACAGTAAGTACAGGAGAAAAATTAAAAACATTAATTAATACTTTTAGAAGTGCTAATGCAATGCGTGAAACTTTTACAGCAGCTAATGTTGGTAAAGCCGCATTAAGATTTGGAGAAGCAGTTACTCCTTTTGCTTCAACAGGTAAAGCATTATTTGAGACAGGTAAAGCTGTAGGACAAGGGGAGAAAGTTTTAAATGCCGCAAGGATGGCTTCTAACATTGGAACATTTGTAAGGGATAGTAAAAAATTATCTTATGCATTTGGTGAGGCTAACTTAGAAGGTGATATGGGTAAAAATGAGTTTATTGATAACCGTATTGCTGAATTTATAAATGATAATGGTTACTATCCTGATGAAGCTGAGTTATCAAAAATATATGAGTTTGCTGAAGATAGTAAGTTTACAACAACAATGATTAACATGCCGTTACTCTATTTGAGTAATGGTATTGTATTTGATAACTTATTTAAAGGTGGTACTAAATCTTTATTTAAACCCAATAGAGCAATTGTAAAGAACTTTAGTAAGACTGGACAGAATGTAGTTATTGAAGATGGTGTTGCTAAACTTACAACCGGATTTGCAGAGAACTTAAAATTTGCAGCAAAAGGATTAGTAAGCCCAAGAAACTATGGAAACTTTGCAGTTAACTATTTTGGTGCAAACGTTGCTGAAGGTTTACAGGAAGTAGCTCAAGAAGTTGTAGCCGGTGCTAGTGATGATTACTATACTGCATTATACAAAACGCCAGAAGGTGCTGGTGTTGCAATGTATTTAGCAGAAGCTTATAATAATTTAAAAGAACAGAATTCTGCACAGGGTGCTGAAGTATTTGCTTCTGGATTTTTGTTAGGAGGTTTAGCAAGTATTGGAACTACTGCAGTAAGTAATGTATTTAATCCATTACAGAAATTATATTCTCAAAGAGATCCCAACTTTAAAAACATGTACAATCAAGAATCAGAACAAGCTAAGAAACTTGTAGATGATCTTAATGATGCATTTAAAAATGGGTATAATGTATTTACACCAGATGTAGAAAATCTTCTCGTACAGATTAAACTAGGTCAAGATATGGTAGATGCTAAATTATCATCTTCTTATGATGAGAAAGCATTCCATGATCTTAAAGATATGTCCAGATTTAATTCTGTATACACTGCTTTAGAGACCGGTAACTTTAATATTCTTATAGATAAGTTAAAGAATATGCAAGAGATGACTGGAGCAGAATTAAAGGATGCATTTAATCTTGATAATAGTGTAACAGATGAAGAAGCTAAAAAAGTTTTATCTGTAGCTTTAGAAAGAGCTTATCAAATAGAAGGTCAGTATGATCAGTTTAAGGATATACAAAATCCTTTTAATCCTAATAAGTTTAAGAAATATAATCTTAAAGATAATCCTGAAAATCAGAAAGCATACTTTGATGAAGTAGCTGGTTATTATGGTTTTGAAGAAGCAAGAAAAACTGCAGTCTTTAATTTACATGGTGTAAAACAAGCTACAAAACGTTTATCAGATTTAGTAGATCAGATGACTAAGATTACTAGTGTTGGTAATTTAGCATTTACAGATATAAAATCTGTACTAAGTAGTGAATCATTACAAGATGAGATAGATACTTTAGAGGATGAAATTTTTACTTTGGGTGAAACAACAGATCCTAAATTAAAAACCATCTTAAAAAATAAACAGAGAAAGCAAAAAGACCTTACCATGTTTAAAAAAGAGTTTGATAAAATCCAAGAGATGGAGGATTCAACTCTTATTGAAAAACGTAAGGCACTTAAAAAAGCTTTTACTAAGTATATCAATAGGTTAGTAGAAAACAATAATGAGATTATTCCTGCTGATCAACTAGATAACTTGTTTGGATTACTCTCTGATTATTACTCTTTATCTAAAGATGTAAGAAAGTATAACAATAACGTTACTGCTCTTACTGATCCTACTAATTTTTATGCTGAAGCATTGAGAAGAATTAATGCTAGACGTGTAAGAATGGATAAGATGCAAGAGTATATGCAGGAAGCAGTTAAGACATTTACTAATGTTAAAAAAAGTAATGACTTAATAAATGATATTGCTGATGCTGGTTTTACTATTGATCCTAAAACAATCAATGAACAAGCAATTGCTGATTATGATTCTTTTGTAAACACATTACTCAATGATGCAGATGTAAAATTTATTGATGTTAATTCCGGAAATAGTTTTGGAAAAGATGATCCTAGATTTGAAAGCATTAAGACTGTAATAGAAAACTTTAATAAAGAAACAACTCCAGAAAAACCTGTAGCTGAAGAATCTATTATAGAAGAAGATATAATTCCTGAAGTAGAGGATGCAGAAATAAAGGGTATACCAATTATAATTTCTCAAGCGCAGTTTAATAAACTACCTATAAAGTTACAAGGTAAAATAAATGCTAATCTAGCTCAACAGAATTCAGCAAGGGATGCAAATGGAGAACCTGAGTTATCACTAGAAAGATTCTTAAGAACTAATACCGCTAAAGGTATTATATCTGAATACTTTAATGATCCTGCTAATGCAAGTGATGTAGCTGCTTATAATAAAAAGAAAGAAAAACCAGCTGCACCAGCAACTAAAGAAGAAGTAACTACAACAACCACTCCTACTGAAGAAACTAAAAAAGCTGAAACAGATTTAAAATACTTTATTGATAAAATAAACAATGCTAATTCTGTAAAAGAGTTACAAGAGATTCAATTAGAGTTTGCTGAAACAGATTTGATTGAAGACTTAGACTTAATAGATGAGATCAATTCTCTAGTAGATAAGAAAAAACAGGAGTTAGTTAAGGAGTTTAAATTCTCAGATGTAAAAGTAAAAGATATATTATTTATAAGTGATAATAAGTATCTTTTTGTAGAGAATGTTACTGGAACAAAGATAACAGGTATACCTTTGTATGGAAGATCTCTTACACCTGGAAAAGATATTGATAAGAGAATAACAATAACTAAAGCTAATTTTTCTAAAATGGTACAATCTATATATGATTCAGAATCTGATATCACTATCGGATCACAGGAAGCCCCTTTTCCATCTCAAGATGAGAAGAAACTAATGGATCAAAATACTGATTCAATGGTAAATTTCCTTTCAGATATAGATGCTAAAGAAACTGCAAGATTGGAAGCAGCAGCACAATCTGTAGATAATGTAAATAATGAATTCTTAAACGGATTAGGTTGTTAATACTATGAACTGTACACTAACTCTTGAACAACAAAAGCAATTTTATAAGAAAGTATTTAAAGATCTTTCTGTAGTAGTATCAGATAATAAAGACTTTGATATTAGAAATTACATATTAGATTTTTACAATCTAGTAAATGATAAAGTTAATGATAGTAGTCTTGCATTAAGTTATGCTCAACTACTACCAGAAAATATTATTAACGTTACTGCGGATGACAGAGTTATTGCCAAGTACTTAAGAGGAAAGGGTGTAAGCATTGATGATATATATGATTTAAGAGATCAGTTTGAAAACGTTGATGCTATTCAAAAGTATATATCTGCAACAGTATTAACTCCAGATAAGATTAATGATATTAGAAAGAAAGCCGGTATTGTAGGTTCTCAGTTAGAAAAAGCTGCTGAACTTGATCCGGATGTAGATTTCCAAGCTAAACCTGCTTCAGGATATACAACAACAGGTCAGGAAGAGTTATTAGATGAGAACGGAATACCTACAGGAGAAGTAGATCCAGATCCTGTTAAAATTGCTAGCTATTCTTTTACAAGAAATCTATTAAGAAATCTGAATGCTACAAATTTAGATAGCGCTGATCAGTTAAAGCTAGAAGCATTAAATGGTACGCAGGTAACTGGTATATATTTAACACCAATTAATGTAGTTAAGAATGGTAAAAACATTATAAACTTAACTTTTAAAACTAAAGTAGGTGAAGAGTATAAACAAATCTATTTAAATTCAGATGGTATTATTACATATTTAGAAGGACAAGATCCTGTAGAAGGTTCAATACTTCCCATTAGTGATTTTAGAACTCCAAGTAGCGTATCTGGAAAATCAGATTTTTATAAAAGAGGTACAAAGGATCTTACTGTTCAAACCGTAGAACAACAAGTAGAATCTATTATTGATAAAGCTAGAAAATCTAACTTAGATATTCCTAATAGAGAACAACTTACTGCAGAATTCCAAAAGAAAAGGAATGATGAAGTAGAGTTTATCAATAAGATGGTCAAGACCTTTATTGCTAATAAGAATCTAGATATTCCTTTAAGCATTAATGGTGGTAAGTTAGGTTTTAGTTTAACCTATGGATCTTATGTACCATTATCAGACATTAGAGATATTGGAGATAATAATATCAATTTCCAATTTGATAAGTCTGGCGCTGCATATATTAAAATTAATAGGTATTACAATCTATTAAGAGCTAGACCTAATAAGATTAATGAAGACATAGCTTCTAATTTAGCTAAGTTATTAACTGATACTGGTATTAGTAATCCTCAGAAGTATTTAACTTTTGAAGCAATCTTAAATCCAGATGATCAGAATGTAAGACTGGTTTATAATAATACTACTGATGTGCTATCATTATTTATTAATAACGTAGAAGCTTTTAACTCTACTATTATAGATGATGCTGATCAAGATTACATAACTGAAGAACTTCAGAAGGCTTATATCAACATCAATAAAAAATACTTTGGTACTAATATAGAGGTTCCTAATTTTGTTGGTGATAACTATACTCCCTATAGTATTGATTATAATACTTTTATAAAATCAAATGTTACAGTTGATGCTACTTTACGTAATGATGGTAGTATTAAACAATTCAATCCTGTATTAGATTTTACTCCAACATTAGATGCTAGTAAAGTTGTTTATCCTGAAAAGGAAGTTATTATCACTGAAACTAGAACAAGAGAGTTTAAAGCCAAACAAGAATTAAATACAAATGTTGGTGGATTTAAAGGAGAGGTAAATAAAGACTTAATAGATGAGATTAATAACTCTCTTAAAAGAGCCGGCTTTAAACCTGTAAGCGTTTCTGAAGAAAAGATTGCAGAGATAAAGAACTGGTATAGTAATTTAGAAATTCTAGTTGATGGTGTACCTACTAAATTTTCTGATGTATTACCATTAAAAGAATCCTTTAGTTTAATTAACTCAGATGTACTTGGTACATTTACAACTGCTGGTATAACTTTGTATGCTAATGCTGGCAACATAGATTATACAACGCTATATCATGAGGCATGGCATGCATTCTCACAGTTACTATTAACACCAGAACAAAAATCTGGCTTATATGATACTGTTAGATCAAAGGTTAAGAAGTTAAATAAAGCGGATGACAAAACAATAGAAGAATACTTAGCAGAAGATTTCCGTAAATATGTATTAAGTGATGGTACTAAAGTAAATACTAAGGGTACTGAAAACATATTCCAGAAGTTATGGCGTATTCTTAAATCAATTTTCTCTGGTCAATCAGAGATTATTGATCCCACTGAAATCCCTGTAATCAAAACTATGTATGATAATCTCAGATTAGGTAATCTATTTGAGTATGAGTATAGTTTAGATAATGTACAGTTTGGAAAACTTAATAGAGGTATTGAACCATTAAGTGATACTGAAAAAGGAATTAGTTTAGCTAATAGTAGATTACTTGTAGAATCCATTGATGGATCATTTGCTGAATTAGTAGATAAGACCGGATTAAATTTTGCTGCCTTATATAAAAGCCCAAAAGCTTTAGAGTATCTATATAACTTAACTAAGCAAAGTTTTGAAGAGAAGTTAGAGTTCTTTAAGTTAGAAGTTACAAATGATACTGATGGTACAAATACAATTGCTAGAAACAATGTTAGTATTCTTGAGTATGCTATTAAGAACTTTGGTGACTTTAATGATGTACTTTCTGGAAAACAAACCAGCGGTTTAATTGCATACCATAAACAAAAATCTAAGTACTTACAGATTGAAGCTAAGTTATTAGAAGCTGAAGAAGATAAGTCTGATGTAAAAGATATAGAGAAGTTTGAGAGAACCGGTAATGATTTATCACTTAAAGAGTTAAGTTCTAATCAAACATTATACATGGTTAAGAGCATGTATGAGGTTAATAAGAATGGTACTCCTAAATATAATAGACTAGGTTTTAATAAGCTTGTAGATTTTAATAAAGCTTGGAGTGTTATATCTAAAAACTTAATTGGTTCATCATCATTTGACGATATAAGTACTAGGTTAATTAATTTACAAACTCAGTATCCTCCTGTTGCACAGTTATTAAGTAAGTTAGGAAATCCAGAAAATACTTTAAACTCTACTACAGAGTTTAATAAGTGGATTGCTTTTACACAAACCTTTAATAAAACAGTTGTACCAATTATTGAACAAAGATTAGTTACAACTTCTAATCCGGATCAAACAACTACCATTTCTACGTATATACAAAGAGCTACTGGTGATATCTCTAAGATTGCTACCTATTTTAAAAATAAGTTTTCAGTATCAAGAGATGAATATGTTACAAAACAAAAAGGTGTAACTTATCTAAACACTAAAAAAGTATTAGAAGATTTTAAAACAATTAATAATACTAATGCTTTTAATTTCTTAAATGCTATTGGCTTTTACCTGGATGATAATAAATCTATAAAAACTGCTTTAGAGAACTCATTTGATTTAAGGTACACACAAACCTCTATTCAATATGATTATCTCTTAGATGCTTTAAAAGAGGCTAATAAGAATAACATTTTAATCTCAGATCCTATTAAGTATTTAAGAAGTGAGAAAGGTGGAAATCAAAGTACCAATGTAAATAAAATCTTAGAAGTACAAGCACAGTATGGAAATGCTGATTTTGGATCTGGTATAACTAATGTAGAGGGTAATCAGGAATATGAAACTCAATTACGCAACTCATTAACTAATATGGTAGATGATCTTAATAAGCTTACATATATAGATCAAATGCTTGAAGATCCTAAGTATGAACACTTAAGATATTACCATCCGGCTATTAATCCTTATGCTAAACACTCTTACATAATAAAATCTTTGTTTGATCAGAATGGTAATAGAAGAAGTGATGTAAATCTTAGTGTACAGAATCTTGGTGGACTTAGAAGAGATGTAGATGGTGTTACTGTTGCCGGAGTAAAAACTAATAAGCTTAACATTTATGATAAATACTTATATGATGTACACGCAACTATACTTGGTAATACCCCAGAGTTACCTCGTCATGCAAGTAAGAGTTCTTCATATGGTGTAGCATTAAATAAAAAGTATACTGGACGTACAGTAGATGCATTATATCTACCTATTCGTTCTATTGCTTTCTCTTCTGATAATGGATTAACAGAAGCAATGCCTTTACTTACAAATTATTTAATGGCTGAATTAGAAAGAATCTGGTATGTTAAAAATATCAAATCACTTAGCACTATTGATACTATATCTAAAACCGGTGATAAGATAGTAGCATTTGATTCTGTATTATCTGACACTACTAAAGAAACATTATATAGTCTTGTAAATAAAGCCAAGTCTATCTCTGATATTGTTATTGATAACAATTTAAAAGAAAAGATCTATAATGATTCAGTTGAATACTTTAATGGACAGTTCTCAGAGAATCTTAATATTTGGAAAGACTTAAGTACTGTAACCAATGGTCAAGTATTATTAAGTCCTGAAGTAAGAATTAAACTATTAAAAGAAACTAGAGTAGGTAAGTCTGAGGCAAACAAGTATAGTTCTCCAAGTGAGCAAATCAATTTGATTATTAAAACCTTTACATTTAATAACTGGTTTAATAACTTTGAGATGCAGTTATTCTATGGTGACTTATCTCAGTTTGATCATATCAAAGAAGAGTTCCATAAACGTAATGCATCTATTGCATCTACCGGTGAATTTGCAATCATTGATAGATATACTCTTGGATACTTAAATGGAACTAGTCAAAACAGTTATGCTAAATCATTAGAGCTTCCAACAAAAGAGTTTACTAATAAAGCTGTTTCAACAGTTCTTGATGATGCACAACCTAACTCTGTCTACTACGATTATTATAAAGCTACTTTAAAACAGATGGGAGTTAGTGAATCTAAAATAGATAACGTTTTAGCTCCTTATAAAAAGATTAAAGAAGGTGATGCACAGGGCTGGGTAACTTTTGATTTCTACCGTAACTTCTTAAGATCTATTAATAAATGGTCTAGTGAACAGGAAGACTTGTACAATAAAATTATTACTGATCCGGAATCTGTAAATCCTAATAAAGTAAGTGAGTTTTTCCCAGTTCTTAAAGCCAGTTACTATGGTCCAATAAAGACTGAGGTATTAAATGTTACAGCTTTACATAAGTTTTCACTTATGCCTTTAACTCCAACGGTAATTAAAGGTACTAACTTAGAGCAGTTTCATAAGCAGTTGCTTGAACAAGGTGTTGACTATGCTTTGTATAAATCAGGAAGTAAGGTTTCTACAGTTACATTAGCTGATGGTACTATTCCATCAATGTATAAAGATCTTAATAAGAGAGAGTTATATACTGGTCCATATCCTATAAACGGTATATACTTACCATACTTTAAGAATCAGTTAGACATTGCTCCTTATTTTAAAGAGCAAGTTACTTTAGCTTCTCAGTTACGTAAGATTATAGAAAATAACTTATATGAGAATGGTGAGCCTATTAAGAAAGAGTATGAGCCTATAGTAAAGAAGTATGAAGACTCTATAAAAAATTATATTAATTTCTATAAGAAAAAACTGTTTAAGCAAGTAGGTATTGAGTTTGATGATAATGGTAATATTAAAAGCGGAGATCCTAAAGATCTAATTAAAGCAATTGAGAAAGAGTTAATAAGATTAGAGGTTCCTGATTTCCAATTAGACATTTTAGAAACTAATGAGGATGGCACTTTAAAAAATAACTTTGATAGCATTATAAATTCAGAATCAATTGAAAAGCAATTAGTTGCAATCATAGAAAGAAAGATTGTAAGACCAAAAGTAAAAGGTGAGCAGCTTGTGCAAGTTTCTGGTTCTGGTTTTGAAAACTTTGCATTTAAGAAACCATCATCACAAGACATACTAAAGTATGGTACTAATGGACTTAACTTCTATACAATAGAAAATGATAAGATTCAGCCCATGGGTATTAAAATTGCTTTACAGGGTGACTTCTTAAAACTTCTTACTATTACACATCCTGATGGCTTTAAAATTAAAACCTTAGAAAGATTAAACGAGGCAATCAAAAATGAAGAGTGGTTAAAAAACAATAACACCTCTTTAAGAATGATAGGTGTACGTATTCCTACTCAAGGTCTTAACTCTATTGAATACATGCAGGTGGCAGAATTTTTACCTGCAGAAGCTGGTTCTGTTATTATTGTTCCTACTGAGCTTGTAGCTAAATCCGGATCTGACTTTGATATTGATAAGTTAAGTATAATGATGCCAAATATTGATGTGGTTGCAGAAGACTTATCAGAGTTACAAGAAGCTTATCCTGATTTAGATTTATCAGATATTATTACAAAGACTGCAAATCTTACTAAGGATGATAAAAAAATACAAGGTGTAGAGAATGATATCTTAGCTTCAATGATTTCTATCATGGAGTTAAAAGATAACTTCCAGCAGCTTATTACTCCTAATGAAACTGATATTGTTAAACCTATTTCAGAAAAGTTAGCAAAGTATAATAGAGAATACAATCCTGTATCTAAAAGAAAGAACCAGGACCCTATCTTTAAAACTATTTCTCCAACAAGAGCATTAGAGATTAGATATAATTTGTATAAGCACGAGGCAAATAACATTGGAAAATTAACCATTGGTATTGGTGCGGTATCTAATACATATAATGTTATTCTTAATAGAGTAGGTGCATTCTTAAATGATACTTATACCTTTAAAGATAACAAGGGTAATGACTTAATCCGTCAATCTAGAATTCTAGTACCTCACAATACTTTAAACGGAAAAATATCTTTGTCTGGTCTTAAGTCTGAAGATGCTGCGCATTACATATCTGATGTAATTTCTCAGTTGATGAATGGCTGGGTAGATATTGAAAAAGATACTTGGGTATTTGACATGAATGCTATCTATGAGTTAGCTCCTACAATGTTATTCATGTTACAAGCCGGAGTTAATGTTGAGACTGCAGCTAACTTCTTATCCCAACCTTTAATCAGAGATTACATTAAAGCTTCAAGGGTATATAATAGTTTATATAATAATGCTCTTGATTCATCTTCTGAAGATGAAAAGAGTAGAGGATTACTTAACTACAAGGCTAAACGATTTGTAATAGAGAACAATGGGCTTCTTGATAATTTATTTAATCCTGATGTATATGGAAAATTAGCAATGCCTGATAAAAAGACATTGTTAAGTAACTCTATAAGTAAATACTTAGGTGGTAAGAAATCTATTGGACCAGCTGTAGATATATTTATGAGAGCATTTAATATATCATCTTTTACTCCTGATGATATTAGTAATATTGTAGCAAGTGGTGATAGAAATTCTGTTAATGCTCAATTAGCATTCTTACATTTCTTAGAACTAGAAGAACAATCAAAAGTAATGATTCAAATCTCTAGAGCTACTAACGTTGATACAAGAAAATCTGGTAACTTATTCCAAGCACAATCTAGGATTACTAAGTTAGAAGAATTACAAGAGGGAAACAGATTGCCAGAAGAAGTAGTTAATAACATTGTTAATGATTCTCCAATTAGCGCATTCTTTATTCAAGATTATTTATTAAATATATTTAAAGATTACTTCCCATTAAGAGCAAATACTGTAATTAATAACTATCTAAGTGATTATATTTCAACTAATTACAACAAAATACTTAATGAATATAAAGATGTAGATACATTTATTTCTAAATTTAGAAATGATATTTTACAATTTATAATGCAGAACTCTATTGGCGTTGTAGATATTGATAGTATTAAGACTTATAAAGGTTTCAGTTTAGAGAATTCTGATACAGCACCAGTAGAAAAAATAAGAGGTCTAGTTAAAAGTGCTGCATACATAGATGGTAAAATCTATGTAGATAGAGAACTATTAAGAAAAGAGTATAATCAAAAATTATATAACACGGATTCTTATGGTCAAGGAACTCTATATGCATTACCAAAAGATCTTTCTACAGATTTGATTCCTTACTTCTCTACAGAAAAACAGTATGCCGGATTTGTATTAGAGAGAGAATTCTTACGTGGTACTAAAGAGAGAATGCCAGAAGAGGTAGATAGCGCCTATGAAGAAAGAATTGCTAATGAAGCTTTAGATAATATTTTTAACTCTAAGAAGATCTTCTTTACTAAATCTAGTTTTGCTGATCAGTTAGAAGCTATTAAAACTATTCCAGGTTTAACAGAACAGTATAGTATGTTAGAAGATAATCTTATCTATGATTCTCAACAAGTTAAGAAAGAAGGTAAGGTTTATACTATTAAAAATATTAGATTACAGGGAGATGTAAAAGATGCTGAGTTCTTAGCGGATATGAATTCACAGTTTGAGCAGTTGGCTGATCCATCTGTACAGAAGGTAGCAGATCCAGTATTAAACCGTGAGATCTCTTACTTCTTTAATAAGTTATCAATCTTTGGATTCATTCAATCTGGTATGAATAAATCAAACATAACCTTTATTCCTATTCTTTCAAGTAAGAACTTTAAGGAGATAATGCGTGAACCAGTAAGTGCGTTTTCTAAAATCTTAACATCAGATAAAGAAAAAGGTTATAGTGTTCTATATAACTATACTAAGGCATTTAACAATAAATCTAATAGTTACAGATTTAAGAGTTATGTGATTGATAGTACAATTAATAAGTTAGGAAAGTCATTAAAGACATTACCTGCAGGTATTAGTAGTACGCTTTCTCCTAGAGTATATAACTTCAAACTAAGTCTTAGTAAGGATGCTAGTAATACAATAAACCATATTAATGAGTATCCTGAATTGGTTGCAACTTATGGTATGGCTTTAGATAATACCGGTATTAATAATGTTAAGATTGATGCTGTATTAGGAAATACAACTAGAGTTAAAGGAAATACAATTGGCTTACCTATGTACAAATCATTGTTAGGCGTACCTACATTATTACAAGTAGCTGATCATTCAGATAACTTAACCATGATTACAGATACTATAGAGAACTTAAAAAATTCTTACGCTTCTGGAAAGTCTTTACTCTTTAATAAAGAAGGTTATGATATTAGTTTTGATGATATAAATACAGATAAAGAAGCTTATTATGAGTTATTTAAAGAACTTTACTATAACTTTGGATATCTTAACCCTAAGCTTGAAAGTAATTCAGAGTTTATGAGTTATATTTATTCTGTACAACCTCTTAATCAAAATATTTTAGAAGCTAATCAAGAAGATGTTGAGGACACAAACATCATAACTGATGCTGATCCTTTAACAGATCCTGAATGTGGACCAAATGCAATAATGTAATCTATGAGTAAATGTTTATTATTTAAAAGTGCAAAACTTAATGCGTATAATAACGGAGTTAAAAATGGTCTTTTTAATTTGCCAGAAAACTTTACACCAGAAAAATTAGCTGAGAGAGAAGGGGTATCTGAAATTGTATTGTATCCTATACATACTATGCTTAGTGTGAAGGGTAACAAATTAGTCTATAATCCGGAATTAAAAAAAGCATCTAATATTTTAGATCTTTATAATCAGAAACTTAAGAAAGTTGCATTAGAACAATACGGTGTAGAGCTGGGACCTAATGAGAATTTTATTACTATTCTAGAAGATAATCAGAACCGTAGATATGCAAACTTTAATGATTTTCTTTTTGATATAATAGATGGTAAAAGAAAAGAGTTAGGGATATATGATAATAAGAGTATACAACAACCTGAAGTAGTTCCGGTTAAAGATATTGCTGATGGTTCTATTAGTTACTATAGAGAAGATTTTGATAATCAGTTAGATTTCTTCAATAGCTTATTTCCTGATGTAGCACAGCAAGAGAATGTTAAAGCTCAAGAGGCATTAACAAAACTTGCTAATAGATTAGTAGATCAAGTTGGTATTGGTTATCAAATGGTATCTGCTCAAGAAGCTACAGATCTAACTAAGGATACTACAAATCCTTGGAACGGAGAGCCAGCATTCTTTTATAATAATAATATCTATTTTGTAGAGGGTGGATTTAAACTCAATAGTATTCTACATGAATTTTCTCACCCTATAGTTAGAAGTTTAGGAATACAGAATCCAACCTTATTTAATAATCTATATAATCAATACATAAATTCTTCAGAGGGAGCAGAGACTGTATCAGTGGTAGAAACATTATACCCTGATTTATCTGGTTCTGATTTATTATTTAGAGAAGAGGTATTGGTAAGAGCTCTTGAAAAAGCTGCAGTAAATAAAGTAAATAAAGTAACTAATTCTAATCCCTTTAATAAGTTCATAACTAATATGCTTTTTGCAATTAAGCAATTAATGCGAAAGCTATTTGGAGATAAGATTAAACTAGAAAAATTATCTGAGACTACAACTATTGATCAGTTGTCAGATATGTTACTTGGAGATACTTTTATTCTTACTACAGAGATCATTACTCCTGAAGATGTAGTTCAGTATATGCGTAGTAATCAAACTATGTATAATGATCTACAATCTGTAAATGATGATGCATTAGTAAAAGTAGTAAATAGATATTTTACAAATGCTGGTTCATTACTTTCTAGAATTCGTACAAATAAGAATTACTCTGAGTTTGTAGAAGCAATTAAGAATGAGTCCGGTAGAACAATTCTACAAGATATTGTCTCTGACTTACGTACTGCAGAAACATTAAGTGTTGATGATAAGGTTAAGAAGTTTAAAGATGAGTTAGATAGAAAAGAAAAGCAAATCACATCTCTTGTAAGAACTACAATACAAACAGATATCTTAATGAATAGGATTATTGATCAACTCACTAATCTTAACAAGATGTCTGATACTAAAGAGGTTATTAATAATACCTTCTATTATGACTTGTTAGTTAGAAACTGGACCAAGATCATGGAAGAAAGTATTAATGGTCTTACAGATGCTGGTTTACGTACAGACAGTTCTTTATTTCAGTTATTCAGTAGGATATCTGAGAAAACAAAACAGGCGGATAGACTTATTAACTCTATATATAAAAGAGGTGTTGGTGGTGTATTAGAGGATGTACTCACACCATTAGCTAAAAATGTAGATGAGCACTTTGAAACTAAGCTTAAAACACTAAGAGAAAATAACGCACCAGCTAAAGAGATTAAGAAGACTCAAGAAGAATGGGATAAGTTAAAACTAAACCGTGCTACTATTGATGATTACTTATCAGGTATGCGTGGTGATGTAAATTCTATTTCTGCATACGTAGAATCATTTGCAAGTTCACCGGATCCTATTATTTCTAGTTTTGCTGTATATGTAGATAATGCATACACAGATGTAGAGTTAAAGGCTAAAAAGAATAAAGATGAGTTTATCTCAGAATTACTTCCTGCATTAAAAGCTGCCGGTTACTCTGATAAAAATATTACAGATCTTATGAAAGATCTTGTATATGAAGATTCAGTAGTTACTCGTAGTGCAACAGGAGAGATTGAAGAGTTTAAAAAACTTGTATTCTTAAATCCTTGGAAAGGATATCAAGCAGTAATTGATAGATTGCAATTTGATATAGAAGAAGCTAAGAGACTTAATGATGTAGACAAAGTAAGAGAGCTTAATCAGGTTGTTAGACAATTCTACAGGGATTACATGAACGATGAGTATGTTCCAGAATTTTACGCTAAAGAAAAAATATATGACTCTGATTTAGGTAGAGTTGCATATGAAAGAAAACAAAACATCTTAGCTGAGATTTCTGATATTGACAGAAGAATATTTGATGAGTTAACTGAAGAAGAAGCTTTTGAGCAGAAGAAAATCTTGTGGCAAAAGTATAGTCAATTAGCAGCATTAAGAGATGAGTCAGGTAATATTAAAACTGGTGATGACTTAGAGATTTCTAAGATAGAAAAGAAGTATAGAGAAGAGTCTAGAAAGTTTTATGAGTGGAAAGAGATTACAGGTTTATTCCAATATAAGCTTGATCAATACAAACAAGATTTATTGGACCAGGGGTTAACTCCAAACTCTGATGAGTTTAAAGAATCTGTAGATGATTGGGTATTTAGTAATACTAGAGTATCTATTAATGAAGATTTCTATAAGAAGAAACAAGAAATCATTGATAAGATTAAAACTATAACTGATAGATTACCAGCCAATGTATCTAAGAAATTAGATGTTGGTAAAAAATGGGAAGAGATAATTGATATAGTAATTGGCTTTAGAAATGATGATGGGCAACCTGTAGGTTCTGAAATGTCTGAGACTAGACTTAAGAGAATTAAACAACTACAAGAGGAGATTAATGATACACAAAATAACCTTGCGGGTTTTAGTGGTTTAAGTCCAGCTCAGTTTGAAAGATATATTGATCTAAGTATTAAGTTAAAAAATAAAACAGCTAATGATTTAGAAAAAGCTGAGTTTACAGAACTTAATACCATACGTGGAGAAAACTCATTAGATCAGTTAACTCAAATTGCATTAAAGAAGCTTTACTCAGAGTTAGCATCTATGCAGTCTAAAGAGCCAACTGATGATTACTTAAATGTATTTAACTCATACATTGAAAGAATCAATCCTGAAAAGCTAGCACAATTTGCTACAACTGAAATTAATAAAGCTAATGCTGAAAAGTTTCTTAAGCCCGGATTTATTGCTAAATACTTAAAAGAAAATCCTGAGTTTAAAGAGTGGTATCTAGCAAACCATATTGTTAAAGAAGTATACAATATGGAATCTAAAGTAATGGAGAAAGTATATAGTAGAATTTATGTTTGGAATGTAACAACTCCTGTAAATAAAGAAGACTATAACTCTTATACTTACAATCAGATTGATCCATATACTGGAGAATCAGAAGATATTACAATTCAAAGAATACCAAAGATTGATTTCTATAGAAGATCTGTTAAAAAGAAATACAGAACTGGTTATGATAAAGCTACAGATAAAGTAAATCTTAAAGTTGGAAAGCATATTGATAACCGTGGTAACTGGTTACCAAGAACTGTAGCAGAAGGAGCTAAAGATGATTTGTATGTAAACAAACAATACTTTGATCTTAAAAATAATGAGCCTAAGAAAGCTGAGGCTTTAGATGTAATGGTTAAATACCATTTATTGTTCCAGGAAAATAAGACAAAGTATAGTAAGCTTTGGTTAGATGTTCCTAGATTTAGAAAACTTAAATCAGAGTTAGTTGGAACTAGTCTTAATGATGGTGCAAAAAGAATTAAAGGGGCTATTAAAAGCATTAAGGATTCTATCACAAGTTCAGAAGATGATTTTGAACAAGGTATAAATTACAATGAGCAGTTTAACTTAGTAAGAGCTGACATATTTGATGAAGAGATCTCCTCTATTCCTGTTCAAGGATTATACAAGTTAGATTCAGATAAGGTATCATTAAACGTTCCTTACTCTATGCTTAAGTATATGTATTCACTTGAGCATCAGAAGAAACTTATTGAGTTAAATCCTATTGCACAGGCTTTACAGAAGGTTGTAAATAATCCAGAAAATGGTATTAAAGACTTATCTAAAATTAATAGTTACAACTGGGTAACTAATAATATCAAGACTTATGTAAATAAGAAAGGTAAGAACTTAAGAGCTGAAGCAATTAATACATTTATTGAAAGAGAGTTTAAAGGTAAGAGTAGAATAGGATTATTGTCTGAGAGTAGTTCTGCACAGAAACTGATTGATAGTTTACAATCACAAGCTGTATTTGGATTATTTGCAATGAACATATTCCCATCAGCAATTAAAAACTTTGGTGGTGCAATTACACAAATTGCAATTGAGTCAGCAGGACAGAGATATCTTAATAAGAGATCATATCTGTCTGGACAAATGAAGGCATTTAAGATGATGTCTGATATATCAGCAAACATCTATACAAGTAATCCTGCAGATAAAAGTATTGACTTACAATTAATTGAAGTATTTGATCCTATTAAAGGAAGGTTTGAAGAAAAATTTGGTACTGAATTCGGAAGAAGTGTAGGTACAGATTTGGCAGATAGCTTCTTAGTTCTTGGTCAAGGTACAAAAAAGGCTAATAGTGTATTCTTATCACCAAGAAAATGGTTAGAGAATGAAGGTACATTATCTTTATTTGCCGGTATGATGATACATCAAAAAGTACCACAGACTATAAATGGTGTAACTAACTATATATCATATATGGATGCATGGGAAAAAGGAAGTGATGGTATATTAAAGTTAAAAGCTGGTATTGATGAAACATATGATATTGGTGGTGCAGAATTTAAAAATACTAGAAATAGAATTCAAGAAACAAGTAACGCACTACAAGGAGCATATGGTAAGATAGATAAAAGCATGCTAGATAGATATGCTATCTGGAGAATGTTCTCTAGTTTAAGAAGGTTCTTTACAAGAATGTTTGTAAATAACTGGTCACCAACTAGATACAATGTAAGAACTGGAGATCTAAATAATGGTTACATGTTAGAATCTGCTAAACTTCTTAAGAATTTAGTTGGTAGATTATCTAATGGTTCATTCTTTTTAACTGATCAAGAAAAATATGCTGGTAAAAAAGTACTTGCTCATTCTGCAGTACTAGGTATGTTAGCGTTAATGATTGCTTACTTGTTTGGATATGATCCAGATGATGAAGATAGATTTGAAAAGATGCGCCAAAGAAGTGGTGATTTATTATCTGATGACTTTAATGCTGGAGGCTGGTTAGTAAACCATGCACTTGTATCAGCTTTAGGTACAAGACAAGAAGCTCTTACATTTATTAATCCAAGAGAATATGTAAATATTATCTATTCAGGTGGGGCCCCAACATTAGGACCTATTGTGGATAAATATAAAGACTTTGCATATGATGGTTATTATATTCTATCTAATGATTCTCGTGGATATTATACAAGAGATGTAGGACCTTATTCTTGGCAACAAGAAGGCTCAGCTAAAATCTTTAATGATCTAGGATATTTGTTTGGATTAACTGGTTCTCAAGTAGATCCAATTAAATCACTTAAGGGATACGAATACCAACTTAGAAGATAATTTCGTATATTATATATGTAGTACCTAAAAACCATCTAGGGCTGCATCCCGAATTAACTGCGGTAAAAAATAAATACCGTATGAAACTATTAAACTTTATTGGCGGCCTATTCAAGGATGAAAAAGGCTCTGTTTCTATGAAACGCCTGTGTGGCTTAGTCTGCACAATTACTCTATGCGCTACATTGTACGCTAACTCTTTTACTGAAGCACACTTTGCTCCCTCTGTTCCTTTGGTGGATGCAGTTGCATTGTTGGCTTTTGGTTGTCTTGGGCTCACAACTTTTGAAAAAGTGATGAAGAAGCCAGAAGCACCTAGTGAGGACTAATTTACTGTTTACTATAAACTATAAACTATAAACAATTATGAGCTATACAAGAGAACAAATTGAAGCGGCTATGAAAGCCAAAGGTTACAAGTATTTTGAGAATGGAGATTTTAACGTAAACATTATTGGTGTACGTAACTCTTCTACTGGTACTAAAGTAACTAATGTATTTGATGATCACTTAACTATCTCTTACAAAGAAGGTGGTGAGTGGAAATTTAAAATCTGGCCTGCTACTACAGATCCAGGAACTAAGGGTGTTAAAGAATTCCATAACGCTGCAGGTGTTGCACGTTTGGTACCCGGTCAATACTCAGGTTCACACCATGTAGGATTGCACCAAGGTAAGTACGAAGCCCTTAAGCAAAAGGCTAACGTTAAAGTTTACCGTGATGCTAACAAAGACATGAACTATGACGAGTCCAAGATACAAGAAGGCATCTTCGGTATTAATATTCATAAAGCTGGTGCAGACTCTACCTACGTTGAAAACTGGTCAGAAGGTTGCCAAGTGTTTAAAAAGTCTGCTGACTTTGATGCATTCATGGTTATCTGTAAAAAGGCTGCGGCATTGGGTGGTAACTCTTTCACTTATACTCTTATTGAGTCTAAAGACATTAAATAAATCATGAAGGGGTTATTAGTTAACCTCTTATTATTCTTAGCCGTCCCTTGTTTTGGTCAGATGAAAATTGACAAAGCGGGGGACGGTTGGGATTTAAAAGTTGATTCAGCAATTCAACTTATAAAGAGAGTAGACATAGCTAAGTATAAACTACTTGATACAAATTGTCATCAGGTATCTTTTATGATTAGTCCCTACTCTTCATGTTTATTAGAGAATGGTTTGGGTCATATCTACATAGCTGTAGATGACATTAAACTAAACTCTATAAACAACATTGCTGTAGTGCTAATACATGAGAGTCTCCACTTGTATATAGCCAAACTGGGTATAGCACTTATACCCGAAAAAGAAGAGACATTTTGCTACATGTATGAATTAAGCTTTATAAGTAAACTTGAAAATCCAGAGCCTTGGCTCACAGAACACGCTATAAATAACATAAAAAAATGAAAAAATTATTCTCCTCATTAGTAACAACTTTGTTTGCAGTAGTAACCTATGCACAAAGTGCTAGCACAAGTCCAGGTACAGGTCACTGGGTTGTGATTGATTCAGGTTATCAAGTTGCTACATCTTCTGCCGGACAGACTGTAGCTCCACTTTACTTCTATAATACCTCTACTTCAGAAAACATTACCGGTATGCAGTACAGAGTATTCTATGACAAGACTGCTTTCACTGGAGTAGTTCCTAGTTTAAAAATCTCTTCTTCAGATCAGTATTTGCAATATGTAGATGACAACACTAATGGTCACTTAACAGTTACTGTAGCTTATACCGGATCTAGTTCTACATTTAACTACTCTAACGGAGCTACATTTGACTTAACTTTTACTCATGCTGCAGAGTCTGTATGGAATACATTAGATTCTATCAAGACTCTTAAGATTTCAGGTGTGCAATCTTTCTCAAACAAAGCCGCTACTAGCTGGGGTAATGATACTACCTTGGTAGTTTACTCTTATGGTGGTCGCTTCAATCAGAAAGTATTAAGATTTGCTGCTAAGTTTAAGAACGTTACAGGATCAGATGCTAAATTCCTTTGGGTATCTTTAGAGAAAAGAGCTAAAGGTTCTTCAAGCTGGTCTCAAGTAGAAGCTAAAGCTACTAACTCTTTAGGACACGTAGTGTTTAAAAAATTCTTGGATACTACTTACTGGGATGTAAGAATGGTAGTTAAGGGTGATACAATGACTCCAGGTAATGTATTCTCTACTGCAGATGCGCAGAAGATTAACCAAGCTATTTTAGCTCAGTATACTCCTGCTGGTTTTGATTACTATACTATGGATGTAAACGGATCAGATGGTAGTATTACTATTGCTGATGTATACTCTGTATACGGAAGACTTGCCGGAAGATTCACTGCTTGGCCTAACTCTAAGAAAGATATCTTATTCTTTACTGTAGCTGAGTATAATGCTATTAACGGATCAAGTACAAACTATACTAGTACATATACTGGTGAGACTAACTTTATCTACTCTGTAGATGGTAAAGACTCTATCACTTACTATGTAGCTGTTAAAGGTGATGCTAACTCTACCGGATTTAAAATGGCCCGTTTAACACCTATTAAGATTGTTAACCCTGCTAATGCTAAGAAATATATCATAGATGAAACTGTTCAGTATGATTTCCCTGCAGAGACTATTGAGATCAACATGCCTAAAGTAACTGTAGATGAGGGTAACTTAGTTAATGTACCGGTTAAAGTTTTAACTGATGGTAAAAACTTAGGCGCACTGCAGTTAGACTTACGTTATGACACTGCTTACTTAGAGTTTAAGAAAGTAGAAAACACTGAGAAGATCATGAAGTGGACTTCTTACTTAAACCCTTCTAACGGTACTATCTCTTGGGGAGCTGCTGACTTAACTAATGAGAACATGCTTAATGACGGAGAGCAAGTATTCACTCTTCAGTTTATTGCTAAGAAGCCTCAAGACTCTTGGGCTACTGCAGCTTTGTGGACAGGTGCTAAGTATGTAGGAGATAAGAACTCTAAAGATATGAATATCACCCCGGCTATGGGAGTAATTGAAGTACGTAGAATTAACAAGGGAACTATTTCCCTGAATGATTTAAATTCTATTATAGTATTCCCTAACCCTACAGAAGGTGATGTACAGGTACAGTTTAGAATTAAAGAAGATGGATATGTAGATATGTCTATCTCTGATGAAGTAGGAAGACGCATTCAAACATTATTAAAAGAAAACATGCCAGCCGGTA
>Ga0315905_10001137_pt1 | contig 28842 bp, 1 predicted proteins | sample LakEriMetagenome_5_FD_203522 | JGI IMG/M metagenome (GOLD analysis project Ga0315905, IMG submission 203522) | Freshwater fungal communities from buoy surface, Lake Erie, Ohio, United States - Buoy 4 MA121 | ecosystem: Environmental > Aquatic > Freshwater > Lake | place: USA: Lake Erie, Ohio...
CATGCGCCCACAGAAACCCGCCCATCAGCCACCCGACCCGGCCCTCTTCAGGTCGTCGGCCGGCGCGGGCAGGTCGTCCGCCGACCGCCAGCCACGCCCTGCTCCACCGCCAGCCACGCCCTGCTCCACGCCGGAGACTGCAGCAGCTCGTGAACCCGCCCACGCACCTCCTCAGCTGATTCTGGCAGCATGCAGGTTACCGGGGAACTCCATTACTGTAATAAATCAATAAAACCAACCTTAAAACCTACAGTCGAACACTGCAGCGCACGGGAGCGTTAGGAATTTACCCTCTGTGGTCTTTCACACTGGGGTGAGGAGGAGGAAGTATAAACTCGGTCAAAACAAGCAGGGCGGTAATTTATCAGATCAAACCAGTTGCAAAATTCCTCCTTCAAATTTTTTTTGAAAATCCATATCCGTTATCTTCCAACGGACACGCGTCAGGCGTTTTGTTATCCATATCCCAACGTTCCTTGCCCGTCCCGAAGCACGGTGGACCGAAAGGCGCACCTGAAGCACAGGGCGCGAGAGACGGCGACAAGTTCTGGGCGCCACAAACGGGCGCGCATGGGGGGCCCTCGGCGAAGGCTGCTTCTCAGAGTGTCACTCCTGATCCTCGGGGCGTGCACAGCTGGAGCAGCAGTGCCGCAGGATGAGTGCGACGAACTCGGCAAGTCGGGGCCGGCCGAAGAAGCCGAGCTTACGCGGCATGCAGGTGCGTGTGCGATGCCGAGATTTGATCGGGAGGGTATGTGGTGTCTGCGCCCCGACGGCAGGGGGGGTTTGTGACATAGGCGTCGTCGCTCTTGAGGGTGCAGCGCGCGTAGTGCCCAGGATTCGATATCAGGGTGCGATCGATGACCTGGGGCGTATCTTCTGTAAACAGTGATCCCGTTCGAATGCAAGGAAATCGCCACGTGCCTCGACGGCTTCACCAATCCCCCGTCGTACGCGCAATGCGTCGCACTTGGCCCGACTCGGGAGGACTCGATTCGCCTCGACTTTAGCAAGCAAAAGTCGGGCAACAAGGTGAGGAAGGCGGTGGCTGTCTCAGTGTATCGTCAGGGCGCATGCTGCCTCTCCGAGCGCGTGACCCCTGCGCCGTCAGTCGTAGTAGAGACTCACCATCGTGGGCTTGTGCACCAGGTACGGGTTGAGATTGGCACTCAGGCTGGGGCGCTGATCTTTTACATTGCTATGGAGGATGTGTTCATGTGGTCCCGCAAGGCCCGACAATTCTTGAACAAGTGCCGCGATTTCATGGCCGTCGATGTGGACGATGTGCGCCCTGCTGGGTACGCTGCACATGCCCCTATGCCCCTGCTCACCCTATTGCCCCCCGGGTGCACCCCGCGTGCATCCTGACAGGCTTGCCTCCGAGCATTTGCGCGTCTGCCTGCATGCCCACGAGTGTCGCGCCCTCGTGACTGCACTTGTGATAGCACGTGTGCATCGGGGGACAAAGGTGGTGTGTGCGGAGCGATGAGGCCGCTGACCTCAACTGCTGCGTGCCATGACGCAGGCTTCCTCGCCCTGCCGAGGCCATGGACATGCTGTGCGAAGCGTACCGGGACGAGAAGGGATCCAACCGCTGCAAACAGATCTCGCTCGAAAAACGGTGTATCATTGATGACTCCATGTCCCTCCATCAGTCGTTGGAAGTAGCATTGTGGGCTGAGCCAATGTGCTCGCGGGGAAAGGAAATGCAGCGCAAGATCTGCGAGTGTTCGTGCTGGTCCTCAATCAATAACGTCTACGGGCCCATGATGGATCAGTGGGGCGGCTACGACGGTCTAGCGGCTACGAAGCGGCAAGTGCTTCAAAACATGTGCAAGCAAGAGCTAGTTACCGACTTTGACGCCTTCTTCTCGGAAAGCTCGCCGACGCAGTGTAGCTCAAACGAGATCACGATCAAGATTCAACCCAAGACCGAGCAGGGGCTGCCTGCGGGCACCATCTTCACCATCACCGGTTTGAACGGCGAGCCGCATGGGCCCATGCACCTGAACGCAATGTCGTCACCGTTCTTGGGCCAGCTTACATGGGAGCCAGCCACCTGCTCGCAGTGGTGCAGCAGATCAGGTATGTGTCCGTCGACTGGCAATGCGAAGGATAGCAGCTGCCTGGCTCGCCCGATCGCCGAGGCCGAGGATACAGCCGACGACAAGGAGTTGGATGCGGTAATTACGACGAACGAGGCCATTACGAGCAATCGATGCGTGCGATGGTGTGACAAGGACGGCAAATTAAGCGCGAAAGTCATGACAAAGATGCCTGCCAACACAAAAGTGGTAATATCCGTCACCATGCTGAACCCGACCTTCACTCAGACACCAAGCCCGCTCATCGTTTCAGCATCAGGATCAGGCTTCTTCTTGAAGCCAATGGCGATTGAGGCCGAGTCCGGAGCCAAGGGCGTGCTGACAGCTGCAGCCACGCCACAATTCACCAAGTTTGACATCAGAGAAGACCCATGTGACGGCATATTCGATACAAACAGCCGCATATGGCGAGGCAGCTGTTCTGGTATGGTCAACACGCTTATCTTCTCTATCAACCCGAACCTCGGTCTACATGGCGGCTCTCATATCGTCATCCGGGGCCTGGTCCGCTCGGAGAGCACTCTGCTGCCTCCACCGACGTTACGCGAAATGCCTGGCATGCTGACTGGTCTCTCCATTGATCAGTGGGATTCATCTACGGGCACCATCATCATTCGAGTTACGGCAGAAAACAGCGAGGTAGTCGTGCCCCCAGTCACGGGCACTGGCGTGAAAAAGTTTGCTCTGGCGTTTGCGATGCCATCGTCGGCCGACGAAATACCATCAGACAAGGGAAAGAAGATCACGGTCGATGTTCATCGCGCCGGGCCACAGCTTAACTGTAACTTTCATACTGCTGAGTACCATTTCGATATCCTCAGGTCCAAGATTCCCTCCGAGAATTCGTTCAACACGAGGAAGGTGGGCTCCTCAACGTGTTTCCCGGGAGAGTGCAACACCATTTCGGTCACTTTTGCCTCTAATCGTTTGCTCCGTGAGTCGACGAACGAAGTAATTTACATCGTAATTACCGGGCTCAAAGGTATGGTCAACAGCCTTGTGTGCAATCCGTCGACCACCTGTGCTGATCCGGACGTCAATAGCATCCCGCTCTCTGACGTCGACAGTGGCTCGAATGACAAAAATCTCTTTTCAAGCCTTTCAAAAACCGAGGGCATGGCGACATGGAATGCTGCTGTTGGGAGTTTGTCCATGAACCTGGCTCTTGGAGCTGAGTTGCATCCCTACAAGAACTATGCGGTGTCTTTCAGACTGATGAACGGGTACCAAGCCGTCAATCTGACGGATATTCGGATTTCGGCCTACTTAAAAGGAGCGTGCATGCAATCTCCGTCGTCGGACTCCAGTGCTGTCTCGCCGGTGGAGTCCAAATATTCTACTTCGAGACTTGCACCGTGCACCGGAGAGAAAATGGAACAAAGTGATGCTGTTAAGGTGTGCAGCCCCGGCTTTACTGTCAAGACTGTTGGTCAGACCAATCCATGGCCCGGGTGCGATGGAGTAAAGAACTACGTTGCCGTGACGTTGGTCCCAAATGTGAGGATCGAGTATCCAGCTGTCATCCACCTTCTTCACTTCATTGGTTCCATTCCTGCCCTCGAGAAGAATGAATCCACCTCCTGGAACTCTTCTTTTTCGTGGAGTGACTCAGGCGACACTATCACTTTGCCCTTAAAGACTGGCCATCCATTCATTGCGGGAACTGCGTACATGTTTGCGTTTTCTTTTCGCAATCCAAATTCCAGCCAGTTTGTTACAAGTTTGGCTCCTATATCCATCCGAGTGCAGGGCCCTATCTTCAACATCTCCTCCGTCGAGTTGGATCACAACTTGGCGGCGGTGCCCATTGTAGGCCGTACGTCTCCCGGCGATGCTGCTGCTCTTCGAATCAACGAGCCGGCTTTTGCGAAAAAAATCATTGGCCAAAGCAACCCGTACCCGGATGCTCTCAATACGCTGACAGTCACTCTCATTCCGAACATTGCGATGGGGACTGAGAGAGCGGACTTGGTCAGCAAAATCACGCTGTCAGGCCTCATCAGCACCGAAACATACTCAAGCACTTTGGATATTGTGCAGTCGTCCCCGTCCAACTCAATTCTGAATCAGACAGCCACATGGTCTCATCAAGACGGCAAACTTGTTGTTTCATTCCAAAACAATACAAAGTGGCGTACATTTGACGCAGCAATGATCTTCAGCTTTCAAGTCAAAAACCCGGGCATCTGCCAGTCGTCACCGGACCTGCTTGTTTCCGCAACGTCTGAGGGAACCAACTGCCCCCATGTAATCAAAACGGCGGCGATGGACAAGGATGAGGATACCGTGCCATTTGCGGGCTGCCGAGCATGTGGCGCCGATGGTGACCATTGCGACGCATGCGAAAAGTGTGACCAGCTTTGTAACGATAAAGATGCTTCTCCACTCAAAGTTCACTCCCCTGCTTTCATAATCAAGGAGATCAAACAAAGTACAACATGGCCGGGAGCCTTGAACACGTTCAACGTCTCGTTTGCAGCCAACATCGACCTGACGGACAATTCTGCAATATATCTGTCGGGATTTGTTGGTGGCACAGCTTCTAATGGGAACCTCATTTTGGCCCATGGTGGAAGCCTCTTCGACACCGTGGAGTGGGACAATGGCGACAAAGTGCTTTATCTGAATGTTGCAAGTCAAAACATCACAGCTGGCACAACGAATACGTTTGGATTCAAGCTCACAAATCCCCTTCTTGCACAACGGTCACCTCTTATCATGATCTGGGCTCTGAATGCTGGTTCGTGCTTGAAGCCTGTGCCCAAGTGCACGATGGACAGGCCGACGACTGCGTCGATGCAGCCTCTTACGATTGACCCCAAGCTCTTCATCGTGCGAGACATCGGGCAGTCTAGTCCGTTCACCTCCACACAAAACACAATTACCGCAACACTTGCCACAAACTTTGCATTGCAGCGTCCCACCAAGGTGACATTGATGGGTTTGATGGGAAGTACCATCCAGGATAATGTAGCTCTGGAAGTGACCACGGTTGCCGGAGGCAATCTCTTCAAGAACACTGCAATCTGGACGCGTGGAACGGGAACTCTCGTCCTTTCTCTGATTGAAAATGCGGCTTCTACTGCGGGCCAAAAATACACAATCTCTATCAATCTCATGAATCCTCCGGCGGCCCAAAATAATCCAATTGTGAGTATTGCTGCCGACGATGTCGATGCTGTGCAGGCAAACACCTATGCCGCCGACCCTGCCGGCACAGGGTCTTCGCCCAATCTTGACAGTCTGCCAATGAGAGTCATCAAGCCCCAGATTGTGACCGCCAAAATCTCCCAGAGCACCGCTTTCCCCGGAGCTCGGAACGTCGTTACTGTAACCCTCCGCGTGAACGCATTCATTCAGTCAACCTCAAAAGGTTCATTCACCATCACTGGATTGATGGGAGCTCAACACCGCACCGGAGCTCTCGCACTGAGATTTTTCGATGGAAAAGTTGCTATGGCCAACCGTTCGTCGGGGTGTACAGCCCAAAATCCCTGCCAAGCATGCGAAGGTGATTGTGACAATGACAATGAATGCGCGCCGGGCTTGAAGTGCTACGCGCGAAACGGAAGCCAACCGTCGGACATCCCAGGCTGCCCGCAAACAGGATTCACTACCGACACTGATTACTGCTACGACCCAAATACAGCAGCGAATTACGTCATATTCAAGTCGTCACCTATTGGAACACCTGGCACTGCTTGGTGGCAGGGCCACTCCAATCACGGTGAAATTACTCAATCCGGCGCTGAACCGCAGTCCCTCGTAATGTTTGTTGCCAACGAAATCCAAGCAAATAGGGACTATGTCTTTTCATTTGACGTTCGAAACCCAACCTGCAATCACGAGTGTTCCACTGTCAGCATCATCGCGAACGGCCTTGACTTTGTACCGGCCAGCTGCGGTGGTGAAATCAGCAGCTATGTCGTGTCGCCCGTCGCATCGATAACTGCCGTCGCGCAAGATGTGTCAACGCCTACGTCGTGTGCGGGCCTCGTGCACGCCCCCAACTTTGATGTTAAGACAATTACAGAATGCTCTACAGTAAATAACGATCCGAACACCATCACTGTCATCCTTTCACCTAATGTTGACCTGAAGCAGGGGGCAATCCTGAGTGTCTCTGGTTTGACAGGCTCCAGCACAGACACACCGACGTTGGAAATTGAGGGTCCCGACAGAACGCTCTTTTCCGAAGTAACGTGGTCGAAGAAAGAGGGCGTGCTCAAAATGAAGATTCGCGATGTCAGCGGGATCTCCATGGGACAAAAAGTTGTTTTCAGCTTCTCGCTGCAGAATCCGAATAACCCTGAGAACATACCCACGAAGCCAACCGTTGGTGCGGTATCCGAGAATGTTATCATTGGCGATACAGTGATGTCTGGTCTAGTTTTGGGGGCCGGGGATAAGCCGTTCTTCAATCTCGCCTCCATCTCGGAGAGCAGTGCCGTACAGCGGACCTACAACACACTCATGATACTCATTAACTCTAATTCTCGTATCCCAACAGCTTCCAAAATTACTTTGACGGGACTCAAGGGAACTCTGCCGATGACAGGAACTCGGGAGATTTCAGGAATGCATCCGTTCTATTTCAGCAGCAATCCACTCTGGGACCATGCAACAGGCATTTTGGTGCTCGAAGTGGCCAGCGCGATTCCGCCGAACGCTAACCACATGTTTGCATTCGAAGTCAAAAATAGACACACAAATCAGGCAAATCAGATTGTGGGCATCTCAGTCAACTGCCCAGGGAATACACCAGGATGTCCGAAAGCAGGTTTCAAGATGTCGGATGTGAAGTGTTCCCCTGATGACGCAGACTGCACGCGTGCAGGTTTCAAGTCAACGTTGACAGGCAAAGTTCTTTCGGCTTCGAAAAAAGGCGGGTTTCTGATGAAATCAATCGGCCAACAGACTCCCTATCCTGGGGAGAAAAATACTCTGACGGTAACGCTTGCTTCATCCGTAGAGTTCCGATCTGGCGGTCAAGATTCGGCGACCATCACGCTGACTGGTCTTCGTGGTGCTTCTGTCGGTATTTCTACAACTGAGATTAAACTGGGTGGAGCACATCCTTTCTCACACGGGGTTCTAAATGCAGGCCAACTGATCTTCCATATCGTCGCGAACATGATTGCTGGTCGTCAGTACGTGTTTTCTTTCGACATTGTTAATCCTCGCGAAGCTGCGGATGAAACGTACAGTGACAGATATGTACAGGTACTTGATGAAGATGAAGTACAAATCGGAATGGGCTGGAACGGGGTGAGTGCGTCCGAGTTTAGCCCCCTGACTCAAGATCTAATTACTGTTCCCAAGGGCGTATTTCAATCAAGACAAAAGGAGGCTGCACCGCTGACGGTGCGTAATGCCGAGTTCCAAACCAAGGCCATTAGCCAATCCTCGCCGTATCCGTGCGCCGAAAACTGGATCTGCTCAACCCTTGTGTCCTCTGTTCCAATGTCAATCGAAAAGTCAACTTCGATAAGGATTTTCACTTTCAAAGGCGCGTCAATTTCGACAGGAAGCGGTGAAATCAGCCTTTATAACTCCTCAGAAGGGGTTCATAAGGTGCCAAGTCTGCAGTCAGCACTCAATAAGGGCAATGCGAGCAAGGGCTTCTGGAATGAACAACCGCAGGGTGCAATCTTGACCATGTACGCGGCGTGCCGTATCGAAGCGGGCACGCAAATTAGTCTCTGTTTCAAGGTGAAGAATTCTATCGCCCCAAATCCCAAGTACCCCATCAAGATTTTTTCAAGCGATAGCAATTTGGAGCAGAACATGGACGTTAAAATTTCGACAAATCTTGGACTCCCGTATGGAAGTCTCGACGACATCCACCCCATGTACATTCGTGATCCAGCTTTTGTGTTTCTCCAGGTTTCTCAAAGCTCCCCGTTCCCTGTCGATGAGAATATAATCCACATTTCTCTGAGAAGCAATTTTCCCTTCACGAATATGCCCTCCTGCATGACGACCCTCACAGTGGCCGGCCTCAGAGGCTCTATCACCCCGTCCACCAACGCGCTATCTGTAAACCATGACACGAGCTCAGCTTTTGCAAGGACTGGTATATGGAACACCCAGACCGGTACATTCTCTATCAATGTGACGGGGCCAACTGTTGCGGGAGACATCCTTCATTTGAAGATCCCGCTGACCAACAGGGCCTTCAAACAGGACGCTCAAGCTGTCACAGTGTCTACTTGGGGGATTGTTGTGCCGTCGACGCCGGCACAGGTGGGCATGGGGCCACCATCCAGGGTGTTGACGAAGATGTGCCCGTTTGTGTCGGGTGCCAATTGTGGGCAAGGCGACCAGGCGCCCATGAAGATTCACGACCCTGCGTTCCTAGTCGCCGAAATTTCTCAGGCGTCTAATTGGCCTGGCGCCTCGAACAAGCTGACCATTAAGTTTTTGACCAACGTCGAGCTCGATGGCCACCTGGGGGCAAATCTCACTATAACCACAAGTCCGGACAGGTCTAGTTCACCAGCCCCATTCATAGTTGGTGACCAGCGTGATGGTGTTTTCTGTGGCGTGTCGGTGACAAGCGCGGATGACCTCTTCATTCTCTACTCAGAGGAGCGTGTTCGGGCTCGTTTTGGAAAAGCTAGTATGACAACAGTTGATGACAAAAATGCTGAACATTTCGCGTGCGTCAAGCCTGAATACACTTACACCAATCGCACAGAGGCTTGGAGCTACATAAACATCTCAACAGTCAATTCCACAGTCATCAATTCCACAACAAACATCTCAACAGTCAATTCCACGGTCATCAAATCCACAGTTAAGGTGAACTCCAGCCAGTTTTACGTTACTAACACAACGTGGTCATACTACGACGGTACTAAATGGGTTGCTTTCGAAACAGAGCCGACGGATTTGCTGGTGGCAAATATCACGAATGGAAAGGTGACCTCAATGAATCATGGCATCGTCAACGATTATGACATGATTGGCGGCGGAGAAAAGATGATTGGAGGAATTGTGGCGGGCTTCGTAGCTGCTGATTCCGATCTGGTTTTCACCGAAGGCTCCGATAAAAACGTCAAAATATCGGGTGATTTCTTGACTCCGCCGGTGGTGGCTTTGATGGGTCCTGACGCAAAGCTGTTTCGAACGGGACGCTATACTCCAAACCACCGCACGTGGCGGCAAAACAATCCTCCTTCGGGTCTAGATCCCTGGGTGACCCCGAAAGACAAGTCTCTGGTTGGCTCGGCGCAAATGAGCGATGAGGCCGGGGAGCGAGCGGTTCTCTTCCTTGACGTGGAGCCTGCTCGTACCGTTGAGCTGGCAAAGCCCATTACTTTTTCTTTTTATGTGCAGAATCCGGTACAAGCGCAGGCCCCGCAGGCCTTTGACATTTGGGGCTGGTCTTGTAAACAAGGTTTTGTCATTTCGGATTCAAGTTGTCCCAAGATCCAAACTACGCCAATGCCCCCCCCCCTATATTCAGAACCTGCTGCCAGAGCCCTTGGAGTCGTGCCCCCCATGTTCATTGAGAAAAAAGCGGGGCAGAGCTCACCATTCCCCTGTTCTCTCAACATTATCACCGTGACTCTAACATCCAACATGCACCTTCGTGGTCGAGATCTTGCAACCATCGTTGTTGCAAACTTCGACGGAGCAATTGTTGGGAACATTGACACCCGTGTCAGCCTCTTTGACGCCTCAGGAGGCGACAACCATGATGAACTCTTCAAGGACAAATCCGGGCTGTGGAATCACGCGCAACAAGGCCTTGAGCTCAATGTCGACTCGATCAAGAATATGATTGCTGGCCAGGACTACCGTGTTTCGTTTGAGATCGAGAATCCAACCGTTAATGTGCTCAGCGGCGCCGTTGAATTGCTTCCGAGGGGTGCTATGACTGCAGATCAGCCGGGAGGAACATTGAAGGCTGCGTGGACAGCTCCAACTCTCCGAGTCACAGCTTCCAGTACTGCGTTTTCGCTCAAAAACACTTTGTCATCCATCACGTTCAATGATATTATGGTGAAAGGTATCGCGTCATTGGCGATGTGCGGAAACACAGTTTCCGGGGACGCAGCACCGTTGTACATCTACAAGCCAAGGTTCACTCGTGCAAACATCTCACAAAGTTCTGCCTTCCCTTGCAAACAAAACACAATTAGCGTGACTATTGCTACCAACGTGCCGTTGTGCGCCAAGGACTGCCATGCACAGATCACAATCAACAACTTGAACGGCGCGGTGGTCAATAATGGCGACATTCGGCTACAAGCCAGCTCGGATGCTGGCCATGAAACCGACCGCGATACGTTTGCCGCTTCTCCCAAGGGCACGCCTGGCTATGGAAAGTGGATGGAAAACAGATTGATATTGTTTTTGACATGCTGTTTTGAGTGCAATAAGGAGTATCGCTTCGGCTTCAACGTGATCAACCAAAATTGCCAGCGTCCGGCCGAAGAGATCACCATCGAGTCCACCAACGCTGACAATCTCGTGGCTATTGAAACCACTAGCATGCAAGCTTCACACCAGATCCTCATATTGGGAGGCAGGAAGACCACACTGGAAATTATTGAACCGAAGTTCACCGTGCGGAACGTCAGCCAGAGCTCCAGCGCGCCCTGTGACACGAATACGATTACTGTAACCCTGGCGACCAATGTTCCAATGGCTGTGGGAACCAACATCACTCTCAGTGGCATCACGAATTCCCAAACAAACAGCTCCAGCATGTTTGTTATTAACAGTATGCTGTCCAGCGGTGCTCCATGCCTCAACTCTACTGGTATTTGGGACGAGGAAATGGGAACTCTGGTGGTTCGGGTGGCTGCAGACGGAACAGTGCCCATAAGTGGTCAAGTGTGGCGTTGTGATTTCTCTTTTGAAATAAAAAATCCGGCCAAGAAACTAGATGGCGTGACGCCGACCGTGAGATCAACTATCTGCACCAACTGCCAAGTGGTTGAAAATATAATGCAAGGGAAAGTAATGATAGTGAGCACATTGGATTTTGCCCCAGTCATTTGGCAGAGCTCGCCTTTCCCCTGTGACGAAAACACCATTACGGTGTCCCTGACGCACCAGGCGGTGCGCATTTTTGCGATCTGCAACCCCACAATTACGATTACCAACTTACAAAATGCCGTGCACGACAATGGTTTGATTTCCGTCAAGGACCTCCTGGATGGGGACGCGATCAAAAACGGAACATGGTCCACAGGCACCATTCGAATCGCGCTCGCGAACTTTGTTCCGACTGCAGGGGAGGGTGGAAAAGTGTTCTACTTTTCCTTTAATGTCATCAATCCCAACTTCGCGCAAAGCGCACCGACGGTCTCCATCTCGGCCAGCATAGAAGACTATCGCGTAACGCCCCCTTTGTCCCTGACGAACAATTTCCAGAACATGGACGCGAAAACTATGAACGCACCAAGCATTTTGTACAACGCAACATCCGGCCTCCAAATCATCTCTAGTTCCACGATATCTGCTGTTAATTTCACTGGCAAAGCCCACGCCGACGATTTGTCGACGTGCAACCACTGCTGTGCCACCTGCACTCCGGTACTTTTTGTGCGATCCTGCCTCACTTGTTGCAGTTGTTGCACAACAAATGTTGCAGACAACTGCATGAAAAAAGCCGACAACGATCAAGATCGTAGGGTACTTTTTGTGCGACAGCTTTTCTTCACCAAGAAGAGCATTGGGCAGAGTAACGCTGAACCCTGCTCACATTTGACCATCACCGTGACGCTGGAAACCTCTGTGCCTCTTTTTACACGCTGCAATCCGAAATTAACATTCAGCGGGCTAACGGAAGCCGTGGAGCTGACAGCTGCTGTTTTCAATACGAGCAACCCAACTCAGAAGCTGCAGATGGAAGTCAACGTGACACAGTTTGCCACTGTTTATGACAACGGCGTTGAGAACGTTACCACACCTAACGTACCTCAAGTTTCATTCCTAAATACACCCTTTTCCTTAGATTCCTTCGACCGGATACCTGGCATTATGGTACTGCAAGTGGCCAACAGCACCATGGCGGGAATCACGTACACAATTTCCTTCAAGCTCAGGCACCGCCCTCAAGTATCGAACGGCGTGGATGTTAGCGTGTCAATCGGTCACGTGAAGTCCAACAGTGAGGTTGCGGGGGCTATCTCACAGAGTCAGGGCATCGTGTCTGGGGCCACCTTTGGCTACAACTTTGTCACTACGGTTTTGACACCCGGTGTTGGGAATGCAAAGCCTATGAAGGTCAAATCGCTGGTTTACATTACCTACGCAGGGCAGACTTCATTCAATCCGTGCGACGTAAACACTATCTGGGTCAAGATGGAAGCTGTAGGTCTGAACGTTTTGTACTCGTGCTCTCCTACTGTCACAATCTCGGGGTTGCTGAATGCACAGACCGCATCGGGTCCAGTTGATGTGAAGAACAAGGATGCGAACGACGCCATAGTGTCTGGCAACTTTTCCCGTGAGGCTGGCACTATGGTTTTCGGTCTATCGCAGCTCTTTCCTTCTCAAGCGGCAGGGACAGAAGACAGCTACAAGAATAGCTTTCTCTTCACCTTCGACCTTGTCAATCCTGCTGCTCCCCAGATCAACCAGGCGCCAGCGGTGCAGGCCAAGATATCCCTCGGACGCCAAGCGCCGGCGACAGCATATCCCTACTATCATGAGCAGCTGACCTCTGTGACTTCTATTAGCAGGTTTTCGGCTAACTATTCCTTCTCAGGGTTCCTTAGCAACGAAACCTCAACGCAATATTCACTGCCGATCCATGTCAAGAAGCTTGAGTTCAGTATTAAAAAGATTCGGCAGTCGACTCCGTATCCCTGCGACGATAACACGATCACTGTCGATCTTCGCAGCAACATAAACTTTGTGGTATCTTGTGAGTGGAAGATTACTATCTCGGGACTGGTGCAATCCTACACCCCCGATAGTAATCTCATGGTCACCGCCTCAGGAACCTCAAGTGTCCTCGTGAACAGTGGTGAATGGACTAAAGTCCCCGGAAATCTAGTTCTTCTGTTGACTTCGCTGGTCAATCGCGATCAGACATACTCCTTTAGCTTCGTACTCGTCAATCCTAATATTCACTTCCCGAATCCCGCAATCTCGGTCAAGGGCACGAACAAGGACCAGGGGTGGTCCTCAAGCAGTAACAATGCAGCATCCAGGATGGAGGAGTCCCGAGAGCAAGCTCCGGCAGCGATTTACCAGGCGAATAATTCAGACTACTCTGCCGCTGAGGAGGCCTGGCCGCTGAATGTCCGCAATCTCATGTTCGAAATCAAAGCTATTCGTCAGTCTACGCCGCACCCTGGATGCCGCAACTCAATCACGGTGTCTCTGCAGACAAACGTGCCACTTGTTCCAAACGCATACTGCCAACCAAAAATCACGATCTCTGGCTTCAAGAATGCAAACCACACGAACGGCAAAATTGGACTGGTGGCCCTGTCCGGATCATGTCCGGACGGGAATAACGCTGCCTTCTTCTTCAAGCATGCCAACGATGGGGTTCCGGCATTCGGCCTCTGGAATAATGGCTCTGTGACATGCGAGGGCGGTGATCAGGCGGTGTGTTCAGGCAGCGGGTCCACTCTCGGTAGCCTGGAGATTTGGTCTGCACAGCGAACGCTACCCGGGCAGCCATATTCGTTCTCCTTCTACGTGCAGAATCCTCTTGTGTCAGATGCAGATCCCGCGGTAAACGCCGTAGGTGTGCTGACGTCCATGCCCATTTCTATTGTGTCTTCTGATGGTCTCACGACGTCCACAAAGTTCGGCATTCCTAGAGCGTCGGAGAGCATGGACCTGACAATGGATCAACCTTGCTGCTTGTGCGATGTTGCACCCGGTGACTCAAAACCCATGGTGGTCAAGAAGGCTACATTCTGCCAGAAAAAGATTGGCCAGAGCGTGCCATATCCCTGTGCAAACAACACGCTGACTGTGACCATCTCGGCAACCACCAAGCTGTATGCCAACCTCAGCATAATCACAATCAAAGGAATCAACGGTGCGGAGGCCCCGACGGGCAATTTGCGACTGATTGACAAATCGGGTGGACAGGGGCACCACCTCACGTTTGCGCCAACCATTGGCGGGGCGCAAGGTTATGGGCACTGGAACGACGGCACAAAAACGCTCACGTTGCAAGTTGTGCAGGACATGGACTGCAGCGGTGAGTACTTGTTCGCGTTTACGATCAAGAATCAGAAGCGGAAACAAGCAGCACAGAACGTGCAAATAGAGGCCAAGAGACTCCATTTATACCATCTCAGCTCTGTCATTGCACCAGAACAAATGGTTCATGACCTCGCCAGCATGCCCGTGCCGCGAGGAAGCGCTGGGGACGCAGCTCCGATGTACATCTGGGATCCTGTCTTCAACGTCAAGACTGTCATCCAAAGCACGTCGGTCCCGTGCGCCGAAAATACTATCTCAGTATCTTTGAAGAGTACGGTCCCACTCTTCGCAGCATGTGACGTCACAGTCACCGTCATGGGTATTACTGGCTCAGAAACTCCGGCCAATCTGAGTTTGACAATTTTTCCGTTGGGGGATACATTTCCGTTTGAGAATGTCGGCAACTGGAACAACTCAACTGGTACACTGCTCCTGCTTGTCACTTCAGACACCATTGAGACAAACACTATAAGCTTCAGAATTACCCTGAAGAACCCTGCTCGGAACCCAGCTCCCACTGTCCAGGGCATCAGAGTAAAGGTTAAGGAAGGCATTGAATTTGTGGAACAGGCAATGACGCTTCCTGGGGCCAACGACTACGCAGCAAACTCCCCAGAGCTCTTGCGCCAGAAGTATCCGATGTACATCGACGAGCCCTGGTTTACTGTGAAAAAGATTGGGCAGGACTCGCCGTGGCCTTGTGATCTGAACACCATTGAAGTGAGCCTCGTCAGCAGCGTGTCGCTCCTCAGCGTATGCTCTCCGACCATCACCATCCAGGGCATTACTGGCATGCGAACCACATCGTCCGTTGGCAGCAGTTTTACCGTGAAGGACCTAATCACGTCGACCAATCGCACTGGAGTCTGGAGACAGGACACTGGAAGCCTGGAACTCGCGGTCTCCGACTTTGGTGACAACGTGACCAGCATGCGCTTCTCGTTTGAGCTACGCAACCCCGCCTCTGCTAGGTCTCCATTGACAGTATCAGTCAAGGGTGTCATTTTCAGTGCGGTGCGTCAGAGCGTGAGACAACCCATCACACCACCCTGTTCATCTGCAGACTCTTGTGCAGAGAGGTTCGAGAACTTCAACAATATGAACAAACGTGACGGTGATTTTGCAACAAACGCGTCACAAAACGTTCATCCATTGATTAACGCTGCTCATGGCCATAAGCGAGGACGCAATGACTTCGATCGTCTCGTACGAGAAACGTCTGTTGACGGCCAGTCTGGTTATACTAAGGATGATGACGTGGGTCGTGTACGCGAAATTTCCTTCGTCACAAACAGTGTGGCGCAGAGCTCTGCATCAGGAAGCGGGCACGATGGAACGCATCGGCCGACCGATCCATGTTCTCCCATTACGATCACCGTCACCTTGGCCACCAGTGTTCCTTTTATCAGGGCATGTCCGTCGAATATTACCATCTCTGGTCTCACAACAAGCCTTGCAAGCACTCCCTACTTCAACGACACGCTCACCATCCAGACGATTGGTAACACCATCCCCACGCAGAACACTAGCACGATCGAGTATGTCGGCGGTAGCTGGAATCAGAACGCTGGCTCCTGGGTGATGGAGGTGAAAGCAGATACTCTGGCTGGCCTAGATTACGTGATTACCTTCAACCTGTTGCAGATGTCTGCGCCAAATGCTGGTGTAGGCTCGATGAGTATGGCATCGAGTGGCATCCAGGCCACGTCGGGCCTTTTGACTATCTTACCGGATTTGAGCTCTTTGAATCGTCCACTGCGGGTCAATGCGCTGACTTTTGATCGTCAGTATATTTCGCAAAGCTCGCCATTTCCCTGCGACAACAACACCCTGACTGTGACTCTCGTGCTCAAAGATGATTCCCTCTTCCAATCGTGCAAGCCCAACGTGACCATCTCGGGTCTCACTGGATCCTACACCCCGAACTCGAATGTGCTGCCAATTGAGTGGTCACAGTCATCGGCTGCAACGAGTGGCCAATGGACTCAACTGAGTGGACGGCTCGTCTTTTCACTTCCCTTCCAGTCGAATGAAAAGAATCGTAAGATTTGGGCCATTCAATTTGATCTTGTGAATCCACGCGATGCACAACCTGAAACGCAACCGTCAGTTGAAGCCCAATTCAATCATGCTAAGAGCTCTTCTTCAAACACTCCAATCTCCCAGTCGTTTCTCATCCGGGACATCCGCAAATTTAGCCAGCTCGCGCATGTATGCGATACAGTTTACATCAATGGAAACCTGAGCAATCATTCGACGCTCGGGATTTCTTCGTGGGGCCATCTGAACACAATTACGACTGTCCCGAGCACCGAGTCAAGCTCTACCTACAGGTTCATTTGTGGCCAGTTCCCGGCGAATCGCGCACTTGAGGAGCCCAGCTTTGGTCAGGACAAGGATAGAATGCCAATGCGTGTGCGCACCACGAGCTTCATCACCAAAGACATTGGTCAGAGCACACCATATCCGTGCGATATCAACACCATTTTTGTTACCCTTTCTACAAACGTGCCGCTCCTGGTCAACAAGAGGTATCCAGGAATCCTCTGTGAGCCTGAAGTTACGATCACAGGGTTGACAGGCACTCAGACTCCCAATGATGCAGCCTTGTCGTTACTTAACTTTTCAAATGAGGTGAAGCCTACGGTCGGATGGACATATTCATCCGGCACGGTGATCGCAAAGTTGGAGAGCAGCACCGTGGCTGCTCAGAATATTACGATCAATTTTCGTGTCACCAACCGGGCGAGCCCACAGCTGTGGAGGGCGGTGCAAGCACGGACGTCCCTGCATCTATTTGAGCAGATGACAAGGGACGGAAGATCCCTCCCAGACGTCTGGGAAGGGCCTGCTGGGACTGCTTCTCCGCTCTATATTCTTGCTGCACGCTTCACCATCAAACGTGTAGGACAGAGTGTTCCTTACCCAGGATGCCTCAACACTATCACCATGACGCTAGCATCGAATGTGCCTTTGCTCGTGAAATGTCCAACCCGGCTCGTAATTTCAGGTTTCAAAGACGCATCAACGTCGGGAGCCAGTGTCAATCAAGGTGTCAAGGCCACGGCACCAGTCACGCCATTTGCTAGTGGGCCGCTCTCGCTCACAGGACATCAGCATCTTGCGCACGACAACACAAGCTGGACCTCAGCCACAAACATGTGGTGGGCCCCAGGAATCTGTAATAGCAATGAGCGTCTCGGCACAAATTACTTTAAGGATGACTGTCTGCCCGTAAACGGCCAATGCACCCGACAAGGAAATGTTGGCAAAGCCATTTGGGACAATGGATATGTTGATTCCAGCTCGACTACGAGCATTGCGCATAATTCTTTCGGAAATCCCCCCACGCCGTACAGGGCACAACAAGACTCATCTGGCTTATGCAGCCAAGGTGCTGGTTACACTTCTGGATTATCCGGATCGTTCACAATCAATAAGCGTCTCACCATGTGGGTGGCACAAAGTACCGTTGCAAACACTGGCTATGTGATCCAATTTCAACTCCGGAATCCCCTCAAGAAGCAACAGTCTCCCGACATTTCGATTGAAGCAAGAATGGGAGATAATTCTTTCCACCAAGGACAACATTATCTCTGGGATACCAACAAACCGTCTGGAAGCTACGATGTGCGCTCCGGAAGCTCCATTCCGGCTTTGGCTCCTCCTGGCGCCCCGAGCCCCGCTTGCACTGAGCAGGAGGCGATGGTGGCAATGGACAAAGACACCACCACGGCGCTGTGCTGCACGAGCTGTTCGTACGCGAGGAACGCTGTAATAGCTGATGCTAGCCGTGCAACTGATACAACTGACGGGCAAATGACGAAAGAGGGAGATGCGGAGCCGCTCAAAGTGCACACCCCATTCTTCTGCACCAAGACCATTGGGCAGAGCACGTGCTATCCATGCGCCAACAACACTCTTACTGTCACCATTATGGCCAACACGTTCTTGTCCGCTAATGGTACCGTCATCACGATTTCGGGCTTGCATGGTGCAATCGCTCCGTCGGGTGTAATTGATCTTGAGGACGGCCCCAACTTGTTGGGCCACCATTCGTTCTTTGCGGCCAGAGGAGCCCCTAGTGCTTGGACCACAGCGGACAACAGGACCACAGGGAAGGGCCTCTGGGATAATAATGCTAAGACCCTGACCCTGTACGTCGCTAAGGACACAGAGTGCACGACAGAGTATGTTTTCCGCTTCAACGTGATCAACTCTGAAAAGCAGCAAGTCCAGCCTGATATCAAGATCGAGGCCATCTGGCCGGGTAACAGCAAACAAGTGTTTGAAGCCAGCCAGGAGAATGCGCTGAGGATTGCGGCGAGCTCCATGGACCATGATGTATTCACCACATTGAGCTTTCCATACGCTGAAAAGGGAGATGCTGCGGCGCTGAAAATCTGGGCCCTGCGCTTCCAGACTCACAGCATCGCGCAGAGCACTGAATTTCCCTGCGATAACAATACGATCACTGTCTCTTTCAAAACAAACATTCCTCTGCTCAACACTCCTCTCTGCAAACCCAAGATCATGCTTGTTGGAATGAACAACGCCATTAAGACGACTGGGCTCCTTGAGATCTCAGATGTTGTGACGGGGACGGTGGCAAAGTTTGAGATGAGCAACGAGTGGTCGAATGGAACAGTGGTCCGGTCCAGATGGAACAATGCCGAGCTTCCTACGGGCACCAAGTCGTTGACTTTGGACATCATCAAGAGTACCAATGCGGATACCGTTTATGCGTTCAGTTTTGTAGTCAAAAATCCTGCGGGCACCCAAACCTGCCCCACAACTACCATCGCGGGCAGTGGCTGCGGCGATGTGTGCTCTACCCAGGCGCCGGGAGGCGGATGCTCTCAGTCTGTGACTGGGAAAGGTGTGCCCTCCGATCTCACAGCAGCTTCTGGGTCAGCCTGTGCCATGGATATCAAGCATGTGAATTTCACGGACATGATCGTCACGCAGAGCTCGCCCTTCCCCTGCGACAACAATACAATCGCTATTTCGTTCAGAACCAACGTGCCCATGTTCTTGGAATGCAACCCGAAGCTCACGATCTCGGGATTTGCCAGCGGAGTGACCTGGCCGCCTGCTGGAAACATTAGCGTTTTCGGAATCGGATTTGGCGGGACCGGTTTGTGGGGAGGTCCAGCCGGCGGAACCCTCAGGTTGGATTCCAAAATAGATTTCCAGATGGGCACATTTTATAATTTTACCTTCGATGTGACGAATCCTGGTGTGTGTTTGGATTCCACGCTTGCCACCTGCCAGCAGGAAAAAGCCATATTTTACCAGCTATCGATGACGAGCAGCGGATCTCCCAACAAGGACTCCTTATCCCCGCCGATCCAAGGCCGGCTGACTACGATTGACGCTGTCGCTGAGCCTCTTATTGCGGGTAGATCGCAGGCGAATAATGGTTTGCAATCGGAAGACACGCACCCTCTATTCATACGCCGTCCCACTCTGCTCGTCACAAATATATCACAGAGCACAACGAATCCTTGCTCTGACAATACCATCTCCATTGCTCTCAGGACGAACGTGCCACTACTCAACACGTTGTGTGCTAGGGGCAAGCCACTTGTTCAGCTAACGGGCCTGGTCACGTCTGGGACGTTCTTAGACTTTTTGGACATTGTGAATATCAAAGCGGACGGATCCGCATCGTCGGGCGTCGTAGCTACAAAGGGCAGGTGGCAACAGAGCACCGGATCCCTGGACCTCAACTTCACAAGCACGTTGGAGGCCGGGGTGCTCTTCACGATGGATTTTGTGATCATCAATCCTGCAAAGGGGCAAAACTCACCACCCATTAGCATAAGGCTGTGGAATGAAAATGCAGTGAGCATGGTTCGGCACTCGCTGAATCCTCCACTTCTGGTCAGCCACGCGCAGATCCCATACGCGTATGCCAACCAGACTTCGCATGTACCTTGCGAAGAGTCGCAAATTTCCATCACCTTGAGCCTGAATGTCATTTTGCACGCGAGATGTAAGCCCACACTGACCGTGAGCGGCCTCACAAACTCACGCAGTGGTGTCATATCAGTTTCAGACCCGAGCAACAAGTTTGTGCTCGTGTCATGGAATCAGGCAACTGGCACGTTTGTACTGAATGTGACTGCAGATGTTCCAGCAGTAGAATATTCCTTCGCACTGACTCTCAGAAATCCCGATTTCGGCCAGCCAAAGCAGAGCGTGGGGGTTCAAGCGCATATATTTAATCAAGTGCCTTCGACCTTGCTGCCGCTGGCATCAGGGAGCAGCCTCAACCCGGTCCCGTTTAACCAAAACGTGTACTCACCCGACTCACCTCTCCGTGTCATGCAAATGACGCTGATCAGCAAGATTGGTCAGCGTTCGCCTTATCCATGTGACATCAATACAATGACGGTAACCCTTTCCACAAACCTTGCGTTGAAGGCGATTTGTCAGCCGCAAATCACCGTCTCCAGCCTTCTGGGAGCAATCGCCGCCGATGGAATGCAAGCGCTGTCTGCAACACCAGATAGTGTTGCCTCGTCCTCACATTTTGCGAGCTTCGGAAACTGGTCTTCGGCCAGCAAGAGCTTCGAGCTTGCCATCGTTTCAGACACGGTAGCGGGTACCGACTACATCTTTTCGTTTAAGGTTACCAACCCAAGGGCTGGGCAGGCGTCTCCAGCCGTGAGTATCCGTCTTTCGGGCGTGTATCCCACAGCCGCTCTTACTGCAATCTCTCAGCCTATGGCAAAGGACAGATACAATGCTGCTGGTATTTACAACCCTGACTACATGAATGTCAACGGATCATACGGGGGCTGGTGGTCAAAGGAGGGCACTGCAGCACCGATGCACGTTCGCGTTCTGGCGCTCGAGTCTGGTCAGGCTGGACGGCATCACAGCTCCACTTTCAACCAGAACACTTCTGTTTCTGCATTCCCGTTGAATTTTGTGCTCCCGTCGGCCGCAGTAGCGTCGCAGTCCTCGCAGTATCCATGTGCGCTCAACACCATTACAGTGACGATCCGATCCAACGTGCAGCTGTTCGCATCCTGCATGCCCGTCATCACCGTCAGAGGATTCGCGGTAACAAATTCCGTGCTGGGAAGACTGCCCGTCACTAGCTCCGGCGTGTTCAATGCCAGCGGGGCGTGGGCCAAGAACATCGGACAACTAGTTGTTGGCGTTGATGAAGATATAGCTCCAGGCATTGATTACTCGTTCAGCTTCCAAGTGAATAACACCGACCGGCAGCAGGATCCTAAGTCGCTTGCTGTGAAGGTGTGTATCGAAGGACAAGCGTGCCTAGATACTGATCCAGACCAGTATGGCATTGGATTTCAGAGTCTAAAGGCAGACACAACTAACGACCTGATTAAGCAGCCCATGCATGTCAGGGACATCGTCTTCATAAAACGCGAGGTTCTGCAGGACAACCCGTTGCCCTGTGCGATCAATGAGATCACCGTTTTGCTGTCAACCTCGGTTCCACTGCATCTGGCGTGCGGAAATCTGAACGTAACAATTGCTGGTATTACCGGCACCCAGACAGGCGACAATCACAATTTGGCCGTAACCGATTGTTCGAACACGCCCGTCTTCAGCAACACTGGTGTGTGGATTCAGAGCACTGGCACCTTGAGAGTGGCGTACCTGCGTGGTACCGAGGAGCAAGAAGATTATTGCTTTCGATTCAAAGTCAAGAATCCGAGTCAGGGCACTCAGAAATATGTTACTGCCGATCTCTTTAATGTGAGAACTCTTCAGACAATTTTGACCACCACGTCCGTGAATCATTCAAATGCCTTGGTTGACACCAGCCCGATATGGCACGGTTTCTTGTGCCCCGACCGCGTAAATCAATCCTCACATGTAAACAACTCGTTCACTTGGAAGCTGAACGAGTTCAAGATTGGTCACGTGCCTTCATCGTCTTTCCGTGTTAAGACCGTTTCGCAGAGCAATCCATTCCCGTGCCATTCCAACGACATCTCATTTTCGTTCACACCTGACGTAAAGCTTCTATCCGGAACTACTCTCACCATCAGGGGGCTGGTGGCGACTACCACCGTCAACACTGGTGTGTGGATTCAGCCAGGGCTGATGGGGACTACCACCGGCACCGTCCAAACGCTCACCCCGGACACCTCGCTCATGGCTCTGGCTGGATCATCCGCCCACATATTTGGTTCGGACGCTCAACATTCAATTGGCGACTGGAAGCAAGCAGAGGGCAAGCTGACCTTGAGGATTAGGGCTGGCCAAGAACTGCACCCATGCCAGGCTTACAGCATCGTCATCTCGGTCAGAAACCCCACCGACAATAGTAACGCTGAGAAAGAGAAAGACACTTGCGCTGCAAAGTATGACGGGCCGAATGGGCGCCTAGCATACGGCGAGGCGCAGCTGACGATTAGCACGACTGATATCTGCATTGCTCAAGAGTTGATGGTTAACGACTTGTTGTCAGCGCCCGGTCTCCCTAACACGGTGGTAGGAGACTCAGCTCCCATGAGGATTCTACGAGCAAGATGGTTGACCAAAGGCATCGGGCAGAGCACGCCATATCCGTACACGAGGAACACAATCACAGTTACCCTGCGCAACATAGTGCCTTTTGTGGCATCCTGCCCACTGCCGATCAAGATTGAGATCTCCGGTCTCGACGACGTATCGTTGTCGACAGCCGACCAACCAAACTGGTGGAGAACGTCCCAGCACGGTCTTGTGCCAACGACAGGAAGTGTTATGCTTTCACCGCTCCAGAGCATCTGCGTCGCGTCAGAGGAAGACGCGACCGATCATCTCCACTTCAAGGATTATTACGGCACTGGTGGCACTGACGGAAACGGTTTCTGGGAATCAACGCTTAGCTCAGCTGCTACATACACTCCTACGACAAGGTCACTCTCGCTGTACTCAGCTCGCCAGACAAGACCAGGCAACAATGTCGTCACAATTCGGACCTTCACGTCATCCGCTGCAGACTCAGACACCACCGGGAACGTCCACATCTCGTTTAAGATCAATGATAGGTGGACCGACGATTTTGTCATGTTTTCAAACGCCTCCTTGTCAGCCGAACATGCTATAATTGTGACATTGAGCGATGCCCCATCTCGTTTGCGGATCCGGAACACCCACCCTACCAATGGGTGGCAGTTTTGGAAGATTCTGGTCACAGTAAATGATGTCGAGCAAAGGGTCGTTCTCGACCACCCAAATGGTATCGCTGGTGGCACTGCAAACACATACCCATTTTACTGGCTGGATGGAGACGGTCCGGCTGGCACTGCGTTGTACCGGGAGTTCCCCCTTGACTGGTGGTGGGGTTATGTCTTTTCGATGGAGCTCGTAAACCCTGTCAAAGAGCAGCTATCTCCAGCCGTGCATATCAAGAGCTCTGGAATTTGTATTGACAAAACTGCCATGGACAAAGATCCTGGTAAGCCCTGTTGTACAACGTGTACCGAGAATGGCGACGCGGCACTCGGAGATTCGTCGCCCCTCAAAGTCATGAAGCCTCTCTTTTGCACAAAGACTATCAGCCAGTCTACCCCTAACCCATGCGAGCTGAATACGCTCACGGTCACTTTCACCGCTAATGTGCCCTTCCTCAAGGGGCAGACTGTGCTAACCATCACAGGGCTTTCCAAGGCTGACTTTGGCCCTGAGGTGTCTGGAGCAGTGGGGAAAACCAGCAACGTCATCAACATCCTCGACGCATCCGGAGGCGCTGATCACCAAATGCTTTTCGGCAGCAGTTTCAATGGAAAGCCAGGAACAGGAGATTGGAATGACGTGGACGACGAGCTCAAGTTGTATCTTCTGGAAACAACCGAATCGGCATCAGAGTATACGTTTTCCTTCCAGCTTTATAATCCTCCGAAAGAGCAGCCTGCTGTGAAACCCAAAATTGCAGCGAGCTTTATTGGCAACAGTGCCCGCCTCTTCACCGCCGGTCAGGGCATCGCTGCAGTGGACATGGATTATCCCGTGTCTGAAAATATATTGCAAGACCCGCTTTACGTGATACCCGCCCAGTTTACGCACCTCACCGCCTCGAACTCGAGCACCTTCCCCTGCGACAATAACACTATCACAATCGGGTTTCAGACCAATGTTCCCTTATGGGAACGCTGCAAGCCAATCTTGACTTTCAGTGGATTCTTTGAAGCATTTGCTCACGTAGATCTGCCTACGGGTCTCTCGATGGACGTTACAAATACCTTGCGCCTGTTTGGACCGGTTGCCCACCACTTTCTGCCCGTCAAAACGGATGCCACTTCCCTTGACTTTTTAGGTGTTGACTTTGACTACCGCGCTCGAGTTGGTGGAAATGACAATGCAACGGCCATGGCAACCTGGACGAATCAAGTCTCGCGCTTGTCCCAGACATCTTCAGTAGATCGCCTGCTCAAGGTGTTTGTGAACCTGACGCTGCCTGCCAATCAGCTTCATGAATTCCAGTTCACAGTCGTCAACCCCGCGCAGGGACAGAAAGCATCCCGATACCATGCCCAGGCAGTTGGACTCCCGATTGGCAAGACACCCGGTGCGTTCATTATGGAGGTCATATCTTCTAGTTTTCACATCAAAAAGGTCGGACAGAGCTCAAAGTTTCCGTGCGATGATAATGTTCTCGCTATAACTCTTGTCAGCAACGTGCCCCTCTTTGAAACGTGCTCTCCATCCATCACGCTGTCTGGATTCACGGGCACGATGCAGCCCTCTTCCGGGTTCATGATCCTGAACTTTCTTCGTTATAGTGGGACCTCGATTGAATTTTTCAATTCCACCATTCCAAATTGGAACGCTGCGGCAGGTACCATTGTAATCAACGTGCTAGAGCTGCTCAGAAGATCAGCCACGTTTTCCATGACAGACTTCTCGTTTAGGTTTAATGTAATCAACGAGCGAGTTGGGCAGCCCTCACCTTCGATTTCTATCTCTCACACCATCTCCAACGTCCCCAGTCAGGGTGAAGAGGGAATGCGGACACATATTGAAACTGCAGTTCCTGATACGTCGCCCCATGCTTCCTCGGACAGCTCAAAGACTCTGCTCTCGAGCGTCCCCAATGATGCCATGCCCATGTACGTTGAACAAGCCACGTTCATGACGAAATACATGGAGCAGTCCAGTCCTTACCCATGCGATGACAACAATGTGATCACTATAACTCTTGCAATGAGCGTGCCCTTGCTCAGCAAGAATTGCAATCACACCATCACCATCAGTGGCCTTGAGGGATTTGTGACCCCAAATAATGACCATCTGGACCTTACTCCAACTACTGCTTCCTACACGTACACTGGGCCAACTCAGACACAGGTTGAAACGGTGTTTGAAAGCGGATACGGCGAATGGCGCATGCAGGCCGGCACTCTGACGCTCAATGTCACACAAGGCCAGAATATGGTGGCTGGGTTCCGATACACAATGGCAATCATACTCCATAATCCCTCGAACAGGAAAGTGGACAACTTTGCGGATCTGAAGGTGATGGCAAATCCTGTGCGTAACGGATGCCTCCTTCGTCCCTCCGATTGCTCGTCCCTGGGCGCTGAAAGCTTTGCTCATCCGGCCAAAGCTGGGATCACATCTTTGCTGGCGGATGCAAATTACGACGGCACTGTCTCGCAACAGGAATTGACGGCGTTCAATCTCATGTACGCCCGGACTTGGACTCTGAGCGATTTAAATCTCAACGGGGACTCAAGCGTGTCGGAAGCCGAATTCAACGCCTATACAAACAGTGCAGTGAGCAGCAATTGGTATGTAGATACTACACCAACCCTTACGTCAGGGTTGACATACAAGATTCTGCGTGCAGAGCTAAGGCCAGGTCACGTTCGCATCATAGACATTGAGCTTGCGATTGTCAACCAGAGCAAGCCCTTTCCATGCGCCATCAACACAATTAATGTGGACCTCAGGCTCAATGTGCCGCTGCTCGCGACGTGCAGGCACCCCACCGTCACAAACGTATACAACTATACGCCGAGCGTAAGCATATCCGGGCTTACGGGCACCACGTCCAGCGACAACGCTTTTGGTGTTGGGGGGGGATTCGGCAGTGGTGACAACGCTTTTGGTGTTGGGGGGGGATTTGGCAGTGGTGACATGAATGTGAATGGTGATCAGCCCTTCTCCTCGTCATACTACGTATGGAGAAGGGGCACCGGCACACTGGTGCTGACCCCGCGGGAAGAGACGGTGGCTGGCCAGCAGTATGACTTTACTTTCGATGTCATCAACAAGGCTGAAGGCCAGCACGCACCGGCGGTCTCAATGGAAGTCGACACCATTCAGCCATACAAAAAAGTCAGAACAAATTTCATGCCAGACGGGGGGGGAGTCTTTTTGCACTCTCACCACTCGAGCAGTGCGTTTGGGATCGAAGAAGAAGTGCAACCGATGTTCATCCGAAGCGCTGGCCTTTTCTCGGACAGCTACGTGCGCCAGACTACGTCGCATCCCTGCGCAGACAACCTAATCACGGTGTCCCTCAAGGTCAACGTGCCCTTGTACGCCAGGTGCGGCACTAACTTCACCTTGTCTGGCCTCACGGGCACGGCAACTCCGAATATTGTCCGACCCTCTTTCGCACCCTTCGTTGACTTACAAACCTTTGCCTGCTCCGGTGCTTCTGCAATCCAGTCTTGCATCTCGAGTTTCAGTCAACCTTCCCCACTATCGGCTGTCGAGATGCAGGACATGTGCTACGAGGATTGCATCTCGAGCTCGACGACGCGGACTGCTAGTCACCCTTCCGCACTGTCGGTTTTAAGCTGGGATCAGACCACCGGAACCCTGATCGTTTCTGCAGGCTTTGATGATGCATCCATCAACGCCGCCACACGTGCTGACGGGATCAGCAGCGTCTGGTTTACACATCTGGTGGAGAACCGGGCGCAGGGCCAAGCAGCCCCAACACTGACATTGACGGGATCCTTCAACGCATCTTTGACGTCAGACTCCGACGGTGCTTGGGTAGACGGTTGGAACGATGCACGTAACGCTGTCGAAGGCTGGTCTGTTTGGATAACCTCGGAGACTTCTCGTCACCCTGATGCGGGAACAAGCGGCTCCCTTCACGTTTCCTTTTTGGTGAACGGACAATGGACTGATGATACACTGGTACGTCACTTTGCGAGTGTTTCGCCGGGAAACGTTACCATAAGCCAGCATGATCTCTCAAATACACCATCTGCTATGCGGCTAAGGCTATCGGGTACGGATAACTGGAGTTTTTATTCAATTAAAACCACTCAAAGCCGATCCGATGTTACTACCTTACTTTCCGGAATCCAGAGAGTGTTGACAGTGAATCCACATGGCAACACTGGCACCGTATTTCCTCCACCCCTGTATTGGCTAGACCCCTCCACGCAGCTCGAGCGGACTTGGCAGCTCACGGCCGCTGAATCTCTCACGTCAGACACTGCCGCCTTTGCCAGGGGCACCCCGAGCGATCAAACTATTGAGTCCATCTGGGCAAACGTCCAAAACTCCTCCTGGAACAAATTTAGAAACGACGCGACCTTTTCAGGCAGCGACGGTACGCGAGACATTCCGGAGCCGATGATGCAGCAATGGTACCCGGGTTTCGTACAGACCGCCAGGATCGCGTACAACATTGCTGGCCAGAGCTCGCCTTGGCCGTGTGACAAGAACACCATCACGGTGATTTTGCAGAGCAACGTGCCACTTCTGAAGCGGTGCGAGCCCATCGTGACCGTCAGGGGGCTTCAGCAGGTGCAAGGAGCTGGCCCTGCAGGCATCGCTGCGGGTCAAGTCAACGTAGCTTTCTGGAGTGGAGCCATGCAGAGTCACATCACGTCTCCGATCAATGGCCTCTCTGCAAATGGAACGTTCAACAAGGCTGCTGGAACGCTGGTGGTCAATGTGACTGGGCTGCTCACCGACAACAACCAGCGAGCTGGAGGACAAGACACCTTGATGTTCACGTTCGACGTGATCAACAGGTACAAAAAAGATGATGGCGGGTACCGGGACAATGATAACACCCTGCAGATTGGTTACAGTCTTAAGAGCACCAGCATTGCGGGCGTGCAGCAGACCACGGTGGTCACTCTGCAAGGCTCGGGTCGAGACTTTATGTTCCGGAGCACTGATGAACTGTCCACTTCGTATTCGATCGATACTAATCTGATTGATCGCGACTTCCACGAACAGGATGTAGACACCACCATGCAGGGTCTCGTCAGGAAGCCCCAAGCGGGTGACGCCCGCCCTCTTTTCATCCGACCAGCCTTCTTCCAAGCTTTGAATATTACGCAGTCCAGCCCCTACCCGTGTGATGACAACAATATCCTTACGGTGACGCTGGTGAGCAGTGTTCCTCTGAGGACAAGATCGGGATATTGCAATCCCACCATCACCATCGCGGGTCTCGTCGACTATGTCACCCCGAACAACATGTTCATCAACATCATTGAGACAGCTGGCACAACGAGGCCCAATCAGGCTGGGGTCTCCAGCATCTTTGGTGGAACTGGACAGTGGAGGCAGCAGGCGGGAAGCCTTGTGC